>Ga0209358_10000003_pt1 | contig 337646 bp, 302 predicted proteins | sample LauGreFa1BDMLBSN_2_FD_187574 | JGI IMG/M metagenome (GOLD analysis project Ga0209358, IMG submission 187574) | Freshwater lake microbial communities from Lake Michigan, USA - Fa13.BD.MLB.SN (SPAdes) (version 2) | ecosystem: Environmental > Aquatic > Freshwater > Lake | place: Lake Michigan... | reverse complement strand
TTCATTTATCGACCTCTTCCAACGCTGCCTCCAATTCGCCCTCCTGCCATTCCTCCACCACCGCCTCCCATTCGCCCTCCTCCAATTCCTCCTCCACCGGCCATCCCTCCGCCTCTTCCCAAACCAGCTCCGCCGCCACCGGCCATTCCTCCACCTCGTCCCAAACCAGCTCCGCCGCCACCAGCCATTCCTCCACCGGCCATTCCTCCACCTCGTCCCAAACCAGCTCCGCCGCCACTGGCCATACCTGTTCCTGCCATTCCCCCACCACCGGCCATCCCTCCACGTCCCATTCCGCCACGTCCCATTCCTCCGCCTAGTCCCAACCCTCCACCTCGTCCCAAACCAGCTCCTCCCAAATCGGTTGAACCCCCGCGCCCCCCGCCGCCATGATATATACCTCCTCCGTTCTGTCCTGGCATCCCTCTCCCCCCGCCATGATAAATGCCGCCTCCATTTTGTCCTGGCATGAGCCCACCCCGCCCTCTTCCCCTGCCTCCGTGCCACCATCCCCCATGTCCAGGCCAGTAGTGATGACCTGGGCCTGGAATGTAGTTTCCTGGGATGCCGCCGCTCCAGCCACAGTAAGGGTACCATGGAGGACATGTTCCCCAGCTGGGGTACCATGACGGGACCCACCAGTAAGGCACCTGCCATGCTGGTCCGGCTACATTTAACCACCACGGTTGTGGGAGGACCATAGACTCTGACGATGGTGGGTTGAACTCAAAGTATGCTGGCACCACAAGAGGCTGACACCCAGTTACGGCTGAAAATGGAGCAGTTGTGATTGTGTCTGGAATGGCCAGCATAACAGTCAAACCCGTAGTCATATCCACCAGCTGAATCTTGTATGTATGTAGCAGGGCCTCGCCAGCTGCAGATCCGTTATGCCAAACAACCCAAGTTGCAGTAGGAGCTGCAAGCTGTGCCAGTGGCTGCCAGATCAATCCGGTTTGTGCAGCATTAAGCTGTAGGGAGGAGGCTTCCGCGCACGACAGATTTATAACTGATATGACGTCCTGATTTTTAAGAACGCCCCCCGCTCCACTTGCTGATAAGATCATAACTGCAGTAGGCACGCCCCCGTTTGCCATTACATTACCGCCTGTTAAACAGTTTGCTGTCAAGTTTTTTGTGATGTTGTTGCATACGTCAGCGATAGTTAGCTGAATTATGGATCCCAGCGGGATGTACGGCGCGGTCGACATTGTCTCTTCTATTATTACTTTACAATGAAAATAGCTGTTCTCAAAATGTGTACGCAAACATGTCCAGGGCCTTCATAACTGCTTGTAACTTTTCTTCAACCCGAGCATTGTCAAACTGAATGTGCACTGTGACACTCTTGGAACCCTTTACGTGGCGGGCTAGCTTCTCCGAATCTACATACGCCAGCACAGTACAGTACAGCTCGGCATCCTCATCATCTCTGCATTCTATTTTTAAGGCCACCACAGAGCCGGGACCGTCTTTCTGGTTGTGAAACACTCCAATGTGTGTCTTACGCCCGCAGGAGTCCTCGTATGTTGTCATGCCGCCATGCTTGCTGGAGAAGAGTAGTAGAGGAAGATGACGCTTCAGTGCCATATCTTTTGTCGACGAGCAGAGGAAAGACATGCTGGCCATTTTGGAAGTTGCTTTGGTTTGTATGTGTTTCGAAATTTTAGGAAAAGTCCCCACACACATTTGAATTTTGAGATGCAGAAAGTGACTGACGAAAAGTTGATAACTAATGTCGGCTACAACAGAGATCAGATGGAGATTATTATGCAAGTGTTGCTTGAACGCGGCATTCGACCAGAGAACGTGACTGTCCCCATGATCATTTCCATCATGGATGATAAGCGCATATGGGAAGAAGCCAGAATAAAATCTGAACTTGAGCTGAGTCAGACCATTAAGCACGGACCCAACCGTGCAGCCTTGAGACGATGCTTGAACTTGGGCGGAACTGGTTATGTTGCGTTTAATCAGTGCTTCATTGACGGGCGGTTTTGGTTGTGCCGGTGGTATTTGCGGGAAGGCGGTGTTATTCCAGGAACTGGTCCTGGCTGGCGATACGACTACCTTGATGAAAAGGTTGTCAGGGAGGCGGAAAGAAGGTGGTTGCAGATACCAGTGCACACACGGGATTCGTACTGCGCTTTGCTGAAGGATATGCAAGCTTGGGGGTTTCCTTTGAAGGGATGGGACAACCATTATTGACGTCTTCTTCAATGAAAATGGATGGTATTTGCGTAATTTTTCAGCTTGTATATGTACGTCACAAAGCCGGGCGCTGATACGTACATATGCTTCGAACAATTTGTTCACAGCTGTACGTACGTGGATAATTCATTGCCCTTCAAAAAATATCAGCCATACCGCCAAACGGAATGGCAATACTATTATGTCATATAGCCGGTATGCATCCATCAGATATTATCCTCTTCCTGAACAACATTCGAACAGGTATGGTTCTACTCATTCACGCCATATGGATGCAGGGACGCGAAAACATGCTTGCGGCCTTTCCGGAATACGATCGATACTGGCAATCGTGGGCAAATGCTTTCCCAGAGGCGGAAATGGTGTTCTGGGACGACATGGCCATAACAGAGCTGCTGAAAGGAAATGTATTTAAAGATGTACCACTTGTGCTTAGCGTGTACAACCGTTTGGGAAACTTCGGAGCCAAGTCCGATTTGGCCAGGTATGCCATTCTGTTCGCCCAAGGCGGCATGTACGTGGATACAGACTCGGAGTGTTTAAAGCCTTTCAACCACCTGCTGTCCACTAATCATGATTTTTTTGTGTCTTGGGACGACGACAAGCTGGCATTGGACGGGCCGAGTGCATGCAACAACCACTGGTTTTACGCTCCGCGGCCGCTGTTTCCTGGTCTGCTTTGGCTTTTACAGCAAATTACGGCCACCGCACCGTCTCGGTCGGTGAGTGGTCTTTCTGTACTGGCTTTAACAGGACCGGCGGCTTTGCAGAAAATGGTCTTGCGGTATGCAGCGGTTGTCAACTTTCTGCCCGCCCAATCGATGGAGAGCGTCAGGAAGCGGCGGTTTGGAAGAAACCTAGGGTTGACCGGTTACGTGTTTCACCACCTCTCCTACAGCTGGTTTACGAAGAATAAGCGTGTGGCGGACTTAATCCAGAAAGCACACAACTGGTGTGTGTACAATAGTATCGTGCTGGCCATTTCATTTATGGTCATAGCCGTAATTGTGACCATTGTGTGTTGCGCGTTGGGTGCTGCTCTCTACAAACAGCGCCGCGTGAAGACATCTTAAGGATGTTTTGGTCCAATTTTAGGCATCGACAACACGGTCCTTCCGCCAAGACAGAAAGGATCTCAACCCGAAATAGGGTATGGTAATCGGCCACAAGAAACCCGCTGAACCGTAATAAGCAGCACTCATGGCAATACAGCCAGCCGCGAAGCACTTGTCACATCCGTTGAAGTAACAGTGTGTCCGAGGGTATTTGAATCCATCTCTTTCCATGATTCTGCCAACACGGTAGGATCCCCACATGGCTCCTCCAATACAACCAGCCTTCCCTCCATTTTCCATCGACTTAACTATCACAGTTGCAGCCGTTTCAGGTGATATCTTTCGTAAACGCGCAAGCATTTTTGTATTCAATGTGTGAGTATATTTCTGTTTCAATGTACAAAATAAACAAAAAACTTAAGTTTTTTTCTGCTGTGAAACGCAAGACAAGACCTTGTCCCCACAAATGGAAAGTGACATAAATCCGGAAATGGGCTGCTCAGAGACTCGTCTTGTTTCGAGATTCATGTAAAAGGCCTGAGTAGAAGTAGTGTTGCCTGTGGTAATATAAGCAGACTTGCCGGAAGGAGAGAACACTGCCGAAACAAATTGGTAGCTCTCAACGGGACCAAAACGCCCCCAGCCATCTAAACGTCTTCGCCGTACATCACGAACTTTAATCATCGCCTCTTTCGTGCTGGAATTGAACGACACGATTAGGAAACAGTTATTCGAATTTGGCATGAACTTCACAGCTTTTGTAATGACGTAGTCGCTCGTTGAGAACAACTCGGTGAACCCGTCGTACTCGAGACATTGAATTTTACTGCGACCTTTTTCGTGAAAGAATGAAGCTAGAATAACTCGGGTGCACTTGACATCAACGTCGATGGCCTGCATCGAGCCGCGCACAAATTTGCTACGCAGCTTGTGGCCAGATACGACGTCGATTTCAAGGAGCTTTTCAGTGCAGCTGTCAGAATACAGCACAGTTCCGCGCGATGTAAGACAGAAGGTAGTTGGGAACATGAGTCGCGAGGAACGTGAAATGACGTGAAGGACAGACGACGTATCCCTGTCGTACACTTTTATGACAGCGCACGTGCTGGACTGAAATAGTATAGCATAACTGTTGCAGTTATTACTCACGGCCGACAACTGATTAGGCACATATCCCGTTTTACCCGACCAAACAATGTGCGTTTTTGAACGGAACGCCCCGTCGTTGTTTCTCAAGGGCTCCAAGTCAAAGAGAGACAGTGGCACACATTTCGTTATAATGGGGTAGCCCCGGACGCGAACTGAAAGACTGTACCAAGGATTGTACGCTGCGAAAGGCAGGATGCAGTGAGCACTACCCGAATCAGGATTCCAAACTACAACGCTGTCGCTGTCAAATTCGTGAACGATCACAGCATCTTCGGGTTTAAAATTGGGTGGAAGGTTGTGAATCACCAACTTCCTCAGACTGTCGTAGTAAGAGCAGTAGATGCCATCCAACGAGAAAGGCCGGGTGTCGTACGCTAGCTTGGAATACTGAGCAACGTAAACTGGTTTTGGGAGAGTGACGACTGATGTAGTGGGGAGAACAACATCAGCTTCCAAGCTGGGGAGGGCCGCAGTTAAAGCTGCGGCCATTAGGTAGACGTCGCCTGTCTGCAATGATGCAGATAAAATCCTGCCAATAGATTGCAGCAGAGAGGACTGTGCTTCCGCAGCATCTATGCTACTCTCGTACTCTTTGGAAACGCATCGAACTGAAGCTTTTGCAGATTTCACAACGAAATGGTTAATCTTCAGCAGTGTGGACTGCAGTCGATCAACAGCGTGTGTGCACGCAGCATGGGCCGCGGCAGCTTCGGCAGAGAATCGTTTTAATCTTTCTTCGGCCATAGACATGTTTTTTGAAGTGTTTAAACGTAGAGAAAATTTCCCATTTCAAAACATTAAAACTTAAAAATTCCAAATCTATTTTAAAACTACATTGTTGTCACACATTCATCCCGCTCATCCGCAGTATTCATCCATCATGCATCAACGCGGTGCCGCTGCAGCAGTAAGGTTTTGCATGATAAATTAAAGCTGAACTTCTTTAAATTCTCATTCATTGATTGTACTTTCAGAGTCGTCGCGACGAGTCCGCGAAACGTAGGTTCCAGGATTCAGAGGATGCCTTTGCGGAATCTTTGCGCAGGGGATTGGCGAGGTCGTTTGAAGAACCCGCCGGTTCATCGTGGATGAGAAGCCACATGAAGCGCCACAATTCCAGTTTTCCGTATCCTGGATTTGACCAGGAAGCTGACATGGATGAGCTTACGGTAGGTGTATTCTTATTCTTCACATGATTCCGGGTTCATGTGAGAAAATATTTGACATTAACAGGTTGTTCATGCAACGGTTTACACCCCTCGACCTGTGAACATGAAAGCGGCTCTGGCGTCCGTGAAGCAGCTGTCAACGTTTGCTTGTGGGTCCAAGGATTATCTCGATATTCTTTCGAGCGTGTCAACCTTATACGAGACTGCCGATCAATTGGAAGGATTGGTGGAATGCGCTGCTACCGGTCTCAAAAGTCTGGCTGAGATGGGCAAGGAAAGACCGTCCGTTAACCGTCTTGCCTTAAAACTCATGAGGTGGGCTTGCCGGCGTGCTGAAGCAGCAACGTCTTTGCCTGGAGAGCACTTGCTTGTCTTTTGGACAACTGTGACCACGCTGCAAAGGTTTGTTCATAATAACCCTGCGTTGTAATTCTTGAATCTGCTGATGTCATGGCACCGCGTTACAGACTGGCTGCTCATCTGACCACTGGAGAGCGAAATGCGGTAGTTTCTGCGGCTTTGGCAGTGACGGATGTTCTGGTGCGTACTGTTTTTATGTTTCATGTTGCGACTTGTTAGAATTGCCTTGTTTACAGATGAGTAAGTGGACGCCGGGGGAGCTTGGAGTTTTTCTGGCGGATGCATCCACTAAAAAGTTCAGGAACCGAGTTTTAAATGCGCTGGCAGCTGGCATGGGGGCTATTAAGACCTCCACCATGGATGTGGTTTACCTGCTTCCAACTATCTTCAGGCCCGAGGTTTTGTACCTCCTGCACGAGGAAATACCATCAACGTATGTTATCTTTTATTATGAGATGCCGTTTCCCAGTTTGTGTTTTTTAGTAGATATATGCATTGCAGAAAAACGACTCCATTGTACACGTGGGCCACTGTAATGGCCGGTTTTCAGTCCAAAGAGTATTCTCCGGCAGACTTCCTGAATCGCTGCCTCTTTTTTATTCAAAAGGAGAGTTCTAGCAAGACCGACATGGATAATGCTATCTCTGGTTTTATGTCATCCGCCAAACTGAATGAGGTGAGTGTAGTTTTGTGTTCTTGTTGTCTATTGTTCCACCCCAAAATCTCCTCTGCAGCTGCCTTGGGATGCTTGGACTTGCCTCGTGGACACGTGTCCACCTAACTCGGACGCCCTACGGCTGATGTCCATCTTTTTTCCTGGCAACGGTACGTTTACCTGTCCTTCCTGATGTACGCGTTTCTCATGTTGGTGTCAATCTTGCGCAGCCGATGCTGTTTTTCGCGGCGTGTCAAACGAGTGTACGACAAGTGCTCTCGTATGGATCCTGAAAGGATTAGAGATGAACAGGGATGCAGATTATCTGCAGAAAATACTTGCAGCCATGATGCCATCGCTGTTGTTGATTCGACGGTGGAAAGGTCAGTGCAGTTTCGTGAACTTGTTTTCTAATTTTTACTGTTTTATTGTGTTTGTAGAAACTGCTCTACGGGAGGCCATGTTGAACGGGTGGCACTTATTTCATGATCCTTTCCGAACGGCCATACACGGTTACCTGAACAGTCAAAGCATACGTTACTTGCGGCGGAAATTGGTGCAAACGTAAGTGATTTTTCATTCATTTTTATGCTTTATGTGTTTACCACTGTGCTTTCGCCCAGGGCAATCGCTTCCGTAACCCTGGACCAGGCAGAAACACGTCGACTTTCCTCTGTTCTTACACAAGGCTTGAATGAGGAAATGGCGGAGCAACGACTGCAGCAATTTCGAAACTTGTCCTTCTGCCCAAGTCCTGATGGCGGTACAGCCCTGCTGTTCGGTGTCCGCGATGCCTCGGCCAGTGTGCTGCCAGCTTTCCTTCCACAGCATGATGCGGAGTGGCAAACCCCCCAGCATTTGGCATGGCTGTTTGAAGTTTTCATGGAGGGCCATGGGAATCCTGAAGTTGCACTGCCGAAGGTATTTCAATTTGCCACGTCGTTGTACGTTTCCGAGGACATCATGTCTAGTGAGGAGTCAGTGGCCGTAATAGAGAAGGTGTTTCTGGAAAAGTTCCAGCTATTTCTTGATGACACTCGTCAGAGGCTGCATTATTCCATCACTGCGGAGTTTGTAAGCAAGCTTGCAGGAGTGGAAACGCCAGTCGGCTTGATGCTCGTGCGGTGCCTCGGACAGGCTGTCGTTCTCGCTGCCAAAACTGGCAGGCTTGTTTCTGTGGCGCCTGCAGTTCTTCAGATCACACAGAAGCCGGTGGTTGCCGCAACGTACATGTTCCCCCTACTGTCTTACTTCCAGGATACACTTGGCATCCTCGGGAAGGACCGTTTTCTGAAGAAGGTTGAAATAGCCCTGGTATTCGACGAGTACGATGCGCTTGGAAGCTGTTTCCTGCCGTCTAGCGACTTCGGCGTGTTAGTGCAGAGTGTGGCACGGCTGCGATCTGAATTCCTCTGCCTCTTGACAGACGCTCGAGACATTTCCGCCCGCAATCTGCAGAACTCTCTTCCGACAATCGCCCAGTTTAATTCCAAAAAGTTCACCAAATGCATTGTGGACACGGCGCCAGCTTACAAGTGCCTTACTGATATCAGCCAAGCAATGGAAGTGGAGAACTTTGGCTGGAATCATCCGTTCGGGTTAGTCCGACGTGGGTACATGGGCACTGTAGGCAAGGTTTTGCAGTACATGATGCGGTTCGAGATTCCAGACCTCGCTGAAGTGCTGCATGGGATGGAGCCGTCGAAAATTGTGCACGTCCTTCTGTCGCCCCACGTCTACGCAGACCTGTCTTGGAATGAATTTAACGGCATCATTTTGTGTTTGAAGAATTTGGAGTCGTACCTTGCGGACGTGTTTCCATTTCTTAGCCATTTTGTGATGCTGGCGACCCTGCCGCCTGTGTTCAAGCGATACATGGACATGCATCTGGGAAAGGGAGCCGAGACCTCCATCGATCGCGGTAGATTGTCATTAATTACTGGAGTTGTCGAGAAGCAGATTTCTGTTGTCCGCATGCGACTGTTCACGCTGTCACGGTCCGACGCCATCCCTCGAGAAGATTTGGATCTGGTTGCTACACTGCTTTCTACCGCCGGGTTCAATGCGGACGTTGAGATTGGTGTTGGAAGTGCGCTGCAGCAGTACTTCTCGGGCGCCCCCGTCACTTATGCCTCTGCCAGTTTTGTGGAGTCCAAGATGCTGCCGACGGTGCGCATTTCCATTTTACGCCGTGTGCTTCGCCAGCTTGAGGTCGTCGACCTTGTGAATTCCATGTCGGTCGGTTTGGAGAAGCATGGTTTGGGGGAGTTAATGCAGCGGGAGTCTGATGCGGTGGTGGCTGCACTTTTGGAACTGGTCCGAAACCTGAGGTCGAACCAGGGCGCGATTCTCCTCAGTTCCGTCAAACCTGACAGTGAGCACACCAGTATTTTTCAGAGCATGACACCCGCTGCTCTCGAGTTGCTTCGAACCTGCGGCCAGTACGCCGAACTGAAGCGGTGGCTTGTGGACATGAAGTTTGTGGATTGGGACGACAGCAAGGAGGGGACAAAACTGTTCAACAAGTCAATAAACCACGTTACTCAGCTGCTGCAAGGGCAGTCGTATGATGGGGAAGTGCTGAGCGCGCTGATGGAGTCCCACCACTCTTTGGATCCTTTTCTGTCTCCTGACTCTTTCTCTACCTTGGTCTGCTCGATCAAGGACTTTGATGCTGCGTCACTTACCCGTCTAAAACTGGTGGAGGAGAACCTGTCTCACATTCAAGACTGGTTTGACGACAATGTGTCGAACACGTATGGGGAGGTCATCACGGAGCTGAAGTCCATTATGGACGGAGGAAGGGCGGTTATAAAAACGGATACGGTACTCGGCGCGACGCTCAGTGTGGAGTTCAGTGTCACTCGCCAAACCAGGGTTACACACCGAGTCAAGACGGAGGCTCAGTTGCGCGAATTTATTCAGGCTGTCATTTTTCACTCTTCTGAAGGCGACGCTGGCACCTCTGATGACATTGCACGTTTTCAGGTGGCGGTAGAGTGTCTTTATAAGCTGCGAACAGTGATTGCCAACCTGTACACGGAGGTTCATTTGAACGTGGTAAACGAGGACGAGCCCATTCTTGTGGCGAATGTGGCCTTCAACCAAAGACTGTACGAAGCATACTCTGGCGAGTTAAAGGCCCGGTGCGCTCAGCTGAAGAGTTTACGGCTAAAGTACCCCCTGCTGTCTTTTCTGGTGTTGCCTCAAATGCTGAAGTGGTTGGAGATTTTGGAACTTTGCCGCAGTGCCTTCGCGGTTGAAGACAACTTGGAAGAGTTGTCGTTGCCGCCCGTTCTTCGCGAGGAACTGCTGCAGTACCTTCGACTGTGTGGATTGCCGGCTGAAGCTGTGGATTTCAATAGGGAGTGCTTTGGGGATGAGCTTATGTTTGAAGTTGACGTCGGTGCCGTACACATTGAGCGCTTAGGGAAGTGGTTGCATAAGGTAAAGCACCTTGCTGGCAGGACAATGCTTATTCCCGCCAGCTCGTGTGCACAGGTTGTGGGCTGTTCGCGTGGCGAGGTTGGTATGTTTGCTGTTGATGTCCTCGATGGCTCGCCTGTGGACGTGTACCGAACTCTCTCTGGTCTGTACAGCAACCAAACGCCTCACTGTTCACAGGTGTTGCTGGCTTCGGAGTTCGTGACAGCAGCTGCGCTGGACATTTTCTTCGAGCGATGTTGCAGCCACGTTGATGCTGTTTTCACTTTAATTGCCCCGCACCTCCTGCCAGTTGTGCTTTGGGAATCGTTAACAACCTGGATGCAGCACTTTATCCACGGCAGTGGAGGGTTAGACACGACCATCCGCGGTCGTCTGGTGCTCCTGTTCACAAAGGACTGCAGTATGAGGAGACTGTGTGTCAACCACGCCACTGTTCCGTCTACGGCCATGCTCTCGTTGAACTTTCGGGCTTTGGAAATGCGTGCATATGTGGGGCCCAGTGGGTGTGGCAAGTCCTTTCAAATCCAAAAGCGGTTAAAGGAATCCCCGGAGCGCCATGTGGTAGTCATTCGCGTGAATGAGGGTTTCAGTGTGGACTCGATGGTGGAGAGGCTAACAAAATGGGCACCCGGCGCGTCTTCCTCCGCTCTTCTAGATGCATTCGCGGCGTCTAGACCCGTGACATTTGTGTTCCACGTGTCGACGTACGCACCGTTTCCTGAGCTGGACGCGTTTCTGTTCCAGTTTCTTGTGATGAAGAACGTGATGTCTGCAAGTGGGGAGGTAGTGTTTCTGCCGGAGGACTTGGACATTGAAGTGTTGGTCGAGATTCCTAACCCTCTGGACACGCACGACGATATCGCCGGGAAGAAATGCCCTTGTGTAGAGTGTGTGAAGCATGTGAGCCATGGAATATCGTTCAATGAGGCTAACGGGTGCTCTCATTTAATGCCTCTTCTGTTCTGCATGCCAGTCGTGTTCCGGGAGGTGCCTTCCTCGACACCTTTTGAGGTGCAGCCAGAGCAGGTGCTTGCCCTGCGGATGCTGAAGGCTTACACCATTCCTCTTCCCTCTCTCGATCGGCCATTCGTGGGTGGTAAGTTACTTCTGGGTGATCAAGCAACAATGGGCAACTCTAGATGTGCATCCATTGAATGCGGCGGTAAACCGAGGTTTGTGATCGATACTGTTGCTGTGGTTGTGGATCGCCCGGATGATTGTCCGTCCATCAAGCTCGTGACCAAGGAAACACAAAGTGTGTCGTTTCAGTCTGCTGGCCTGGATGTGGCGAACGTGCAACAGTTCTTCGTTGAGGAGCTGTCCAAATGGTTTTCGCCGGCACTGATGAGTACGCTGGCAAGCAGCAAGCGGCAGATGACTTGCTTCCTGTCCTACATGGCGAACGTGGCAAAGTTCTGGCACGATACAGTTTTCTTGACGTCTAATACATTGCAGCTCCACTTGGGCTCCACACTGTTTGAGCAGATGGTAATGCGCGCACTGGACCTATGCGACAGGGAGCTACGGAGAGATTGGAAAACGTTCCCACACCAGTTTTTGATGCTCCTGAATTCGGAGCTGCTGCTTCTGACAGCATTCGGCATGCATGGATTCGTTGGTGGTGTAATGGACGGAAGCCGGAAGGGATTGCGTGGTACCATGACCCCCAGTCACCAGATGTCCGAGCCTTGTGCAATGTTGGCCTGTTGGGATCACTCCAACGTGCTTGTGGTGAAGTCACCCTCGCCTGCCGAGCTTTCTGGAAATTCTGCTGGATTATTGAGACAGCTGGCCGCTGGGTTTAACATGGACGAAACTGTACTACGAAAAGTGCTGACAGCACACAAGTACATCCTGACGTTTGATTTCGTCATGAAGATGCTGCACATCCAGGAACGGCGCCGAGCCTTGGTTCCAACTATTATAGAGGGGGAGACCGGTGTGGGGAAGACAAAGCTGTTGAGCGTGTACGCTGCTATAGACGCTGAGCGCAAGGAAATGCAGTTTGACAGTGTGCAGGCGATGCGCGCCGCCGTGTCGGCCTCGTTACAGTTAAGACCTCCTCAGGCACTTATCTTGGAGAAGATGCGCGTCAAGAAGATGCACGTGGAGCTGGATAACCACGGAGTTAGCATGTCTTCGGTAATTGAAGCCACTGCGCACTGCATGACCGAGTATCGCTTCCATGCTCCTGAGTTAACTGGAAGCTTGTTCGATGCTGTCAATGCCGCTTTGGAGGGCTGCTTGTACTGGGATCCCTTGTTTAACGGAAGGCAACTGCTTTTCTTTATGAGGACATTGTTGGTGTTGCCCCCTGGGAGGGTTGGAGTCGACCTTGATCCGTCACTCGCCGGCAAGAACATTTCAGTGGACACCTTTTTAGCGCTGCATACTGTTTCGATGGAACGCACACAGGGCACACTAATGGGCTTATGGAAGAATATCTCGCGTGATGATATGTTTGCCATGCTGGCGCAGTCTGATGATGAGGTCTTGCTAGCCATCAAGGCTCTGTCCGCACAGGTCCGCACTCTTTTGATGACAGACTGCCGGCAGCAGGCACCGGCTCCCAGTCCGGATGACGACGCTGACAAAGTTCCAACACTGTCAGTTATGGCCTCGTTTATCAGGTGGCTCTCCGCCTGGCTGTTTGTTCGCCCGGTGCCATCGTTTCACACGATTCTGATGCACGCTGCCTACACTGATACGGACCTCCAGGCTGAGTTACTTCCGGTGCTGGAGTTTTCCAAGAAATCCATGCAGTGTTGCAGCGAGACTGGGAAGACCCGTGCGTTGCTGAGTGTGGTGAATGGTGGGTTCAGTCAATCGGATGCCCTGGCTTTGCTGAGTAGCACATGTCGGAGTTTCTTACCTAATGCAGTACCCCCTTCTTTTGTCGTTTTTTTGGATGAGGTGAACACGTCCTCTGTCCTGGGCTCGGTGCAAGATGTCATGATGGATCACTGTTTGGAGGGAACTGCCCTCCCTGACAACATCTTCTGGGTGTGTGCCACAAATCCGTACAAGACCAGGTCATCGCTGGGAGATGCCAGAGGGGACTGTGCGTTCCGTGATCACTACCAGGTTCGACCGGTGCCAGAGGCGATGGAGTCGGTAAAGTGGGATTTTGGTGCATTAACCGCGGAGGCCGAGCATGACTACATAGGTGCCAAGATAGTGGAGATTGCAGATACGACCACCGAAGTGGATGAGTCGGTAATTTCGTTGCACGGAGAAGGTTCATGTGAAGAGACGGCGTGCACAAAGTGCAGGTCTGCCCACTGGGAGTGTGAACTGTGCAAGATGACACGGTACTCGTGTGAGATTACTGCATACGTCTCCAGTGTGGCTGGCGAGGGCAAGGAAGATGATACTCCGGTGACCGTGGTAGATTATCCAATGCGTCCGAGTGACGAAGATTTGAGGTGCATGACGGACATGATCAGCTCATCGCAATGTTTTGTACGAGACCGCGAGGGTTGCAGTGCAGTCAGCCAAAGGGACCTGCAGCGAGTGTTCCGAGCTCTTCGGTTTTTCTGGAATCATTTGTTGAAACGTGATGTGAAAAATATGGAGCTGCTTGAGACCGAGAAGGGCCGGTCCGGTTTACTGCGTAAAGCAGTTTGTCTGGCGGCTGGTTTGGTGTACTTTCTTCGTTTGTCAGATGATGGTCGCGCCGCGCTCGACGCAACTCTGCAGTCTGTCACCAGCAAGTATGGCAGCCCACTGTCCGTTGCTCACATCATACGGGAAGAGACCACTCTGTATGTTCGACACATAAAGCTGGAGTCTGGGACGGCGCAGAATACTGCCTTGAAGGAGAATGTTTTTGCCATTATTGTGTGCATCCAGCTCCAGATGCCTCTCATTATCATTGGACCTCCTGGATCGTCTAAGACTATGTCCTTCCAGATTGTCGCCCAGACGGTTTTAAATGACGCGATGGTCCGCGAAGATGTGCTCAAGACGGACGGGGGCAATTCCTTTTTTGCCGGATTCCTGTCGGTAGAGGCCGGTGTGTTTCATTACCAGTGTTCTGAGCTGTCGACATCCAACGAGGTCAAGTCTGTGTTCAATCGTGCCATCCAGAGGCAAAATGGCTGGGATCGAGCTGCTGCGAGTCGCCATACCGGCACTTCCCGACGGACTGCTGTGGTGTTCATGGACGAGGCGGGTCTCCCTGAGGAGGCGAAGGAGTCATTGAAGGTCCTGCATTATTACCTAGACGATCCAAAGGTGGCGTTTGTTGCCATCACTAACCGGCCTTTGGATGCAGCCAAGATGAATCGAGCTGTTGTACTCTTCCGTCCGGCAGCTGATCAGCAAGAGCTGAGTCTTTTGATGGCCGGGTCACTTGGAGAACCTCCCGAGATGGTGTCCTCCCCCTCTGTGCGCGCGTTCACAAATGCCTATTACTCTTTGATGTGCAAGCGCTGTCCACTGGTTCCTGGTGGGAAGATTGTCTTCAGGGAACGGTACGGTCTCCGTGATTTCTACAACTTTGGGAGGTACTTTGCGCACGCACAGGCGGCCTTCCCCCCTTGTGATGCTGACATACTCTGCTCTTTGGAGAGGAACTTTAATGGGGTTACGAGGCAGGAGTTTCAGAGCATTGTGAGTGCATTTTTTTACGAGTTGGGGAGGGACAGGAATAGTGTCTGCTCGGCATCGGCTGCCCAATCCAGGCTGCAGGCCCTGTACTTGAGAACACAGCTGTCCACGCTGACAGAAGCCCTCAAATCCGGGAACATTGATCCCAGCCGCATGAACGAAACCATTGTTCGGTACAAGCTGGTGTTGGATGAGACGGATGATGACTCGGCCACCAGGCTATTGTTCCAATGTGGTCTTTTGCATCGAGAGAGCACGCTGGTGTACGACTTAAGCAACTTCCCAGATGATGACAACGATGTCATCCGGTCCACCCTGATTTGCAACATCAAGCACGCGATGGTGCATGGGAAAACGGTGCTCCTGATGCACACTGGTCCCATTCACGGCTCGCTGTATGATCTGCTGAACCAGCATTTCAGCAAAATGGAAAAGCGGGAGGGTTTGCTGTACTACGCCAACATTGCCATTGGTTCCTACTCGCGCCCTTGCCAGGTCCACCACGACTTCCGCTTAATAGTACACATGGCTACACATCCTGCGGCTCCTGCCCCTTTCTACAATAGGTTTGAAAAGTATCTTGTCACCGTGGAAGGCGTGTTTGAAGACATGCTAGAGGATCCATCTGTGCACGAGTACGTGAAGGACCTGTTCTTGCAATCGAAGGAAGTTGTGGAGAAGTTGATAGAGCAGCACATCCTGCCTAGCGGGTTTGTCGGGCTGGTGCCAAAAAGTACTCTTACATCCGTGCTGCTGTCAACCTTCCTGGCCATGCGAGAGAAGCGCAGAATAGCTTGCAGACTTGCAGCGTTCCTTGATGCCATGGAGCAGGAGGGTGATGCGGCCGGATCGAGTGTAGTCGAGTGGGCCAAACTGGGGTTTGGTGTCAGAAGTGACTCGGACCCGGTCATTGACATCAACGTACGGAGGGAGAGCCTCGTGAATCACATCACCGACCGCATGCTCCGCATAGCCACCCCAGAGGCCGTTTTCTTAGCAAGAAAGTCCGTTCCTGGTTTTGTTATGGACATGTACTTGAATCAGCAGGAGCACTTTGACCTGCCCAAGTTGCTGCTTCGACCTTCCATCACCGCCATGGACACGGTTCCTTTCCCCGAGTTAAACGAAATGGATGGTGTCTGTGACGCAGTCATTCGCCGACCTGTTACCAAGATTGTTGCCCTCACACGACTTGCCGACGGGATGGACGTTTTGATTGATAGCCCTCCCTCTGGAAATAACAAGCAGACTCACCCATCGTACGCCGGGAAGTTTTTGGCTGTTATGACTTTGAGCAAGGTTCGCTCTCAGAAGTCTTGTACTGAGTACATTAAGGCTTTTCTGTCATCGGACAACGCGTGTACTGCCCTTTTAATTCCAGTTGACATCAGGGCTGTTGGCTTGCAGCGTGTGAATGCACTTCGGGAGATTATTGACGCTGGGGACGACCTTGCCTTTTCTTCTCACATTGACCGGATGAATGCAGCCCTCGCTGCGTTTGCCGCCGCTGACCGCCTCGCGACTGATAACATATTTCAAGTTCTTGACGCCCGATTCAAGGCTGCCAGTACTGGCTTTAATAAACGCATTGTTGTCTGTATTTACATCCCGCCTACATGGACTCACAGCCGAAACGCGTATCCAGCCCTTTTCCTGCACAACTGGGACTTTGTGTACTTGGACTCCCACTCGGAGAGGTCCGGGGCAATATCTGCCCAGAACTGGATGAAAGTGGCCTGTGATTTGGAACCGTCATTGCCGGCTGAGTGTGCTGCTTCCTTACAAGCTCTGAACTCGGAGGTTTTGCAAAAGGTGGCTGTTGGTGTGACTGGCGACAGGAATGGGCGTCATTTCAAGCATGTTTCCACACCAGGCGAGGCAAGTTTTGTAGCCATGGAGCCGTTTTATATGCTGCCCAGCACAGGGTTCGCAACCGTGGCCGACAGACTCCGATCCCTGCAGTTGTTGGAGTCAGTTATGGGAGGCGAAACTCTTTCTTCTCTACTCGCACCCGAGTTTCTTGCGCTGTTTGACAAGCAGGACTTGCTTGTGCAGTTAAATGCCGCCGTCCAACGTTGCTGCTCCGGGGAGGCAACATCTGGATTGACGTACGAGCTGAACAGGCATTTGCGGTCATTGTACGACAACTATGCCAAGTTGATTTACAGCAAGGCCGCTGTTGGATACAGCTTGCAGTCCCTGTACAGTATGTACGGTTTGTATGGGACACCGGAGAACATGCCCATGCTTTACAGTTTCACGAGGCTAGCCTTGACTGATTTGGTGCCTGTTACGTTGTCGGACCTCTCAGACGTGAGAATAGGAAGCGTGAGATGTGCCAAGCGGTGGGAATGGTATCCTTTGCCGTTTTTAGGACACATGATGCAGGCTGCCAGGAGCGAGTTAAGTGCTATAAAGACTGCAGGATTGGAGGAAGTTGACTCCGTGCCTAGCCGTTCTCGCGTAACCTCTGTGCTTCAAGATTTGTTCCCACACCTGCTTCGTGGCGGGCACATATTGCAAGATTCAATGGATGAGAATGCCAGGAACTTCATTCAGCAGCTTTTCCTCCAGTCATTTGCGTGGTCAATGTGTAATCACAATGCACCAATTTTTGACCATGCAAGCCGCTACCAGACTGTCCAGTGCAATGCCGTCGAATCTTATGCGTCGCTGTTTCTTCGGAATTGCGTTCCTGAGCCCGGAAGTCTGGCAACTCTGTTTGTGTTTGAGTCATCGCCAAAAAAGACTCACCTTCAGCGACAGCTCATGTCTCTAGCGACGCTGGAGCAGGTTGGTATGATATCAGCCTCGGTTGTTAATGTAGTGACTTCTGACCTGCCTTTTTTGACCCTTGACACTGTGGACTCCGACTTTGTCCTGGACGTTGCGTTGGAAGAGAATGCAAACATTCTGCTGCGAGCACTGTGGGGAATGTTGGTTGGGCAGCTATGGGGTGGACTTTGCCGAACGTTTGGCGCGTGGGATGAGTTGAAGAAGCTGGAGTTTACAGCGGCGCACATTGACGCGTTAACACCTGGCAAATGGGCAGACTCTGCGCAGAATGCGTTGCGATGTCTGGACCCAGTACGCCAGCAGCTGGGCAATGATGACAGTATGACCGACGCCCACAAGGTAATAGTAGAATCCATTAAGGTCATCGCTCCTTTGGCTGTCATGCTGTTCCCGGCCGATGAGGTGGAAGCGTTTGCGGCCCCTCCCGTGATGCCATCACCTGATAGGAGACAGACAAGATTTGGTGCTACTGTAGCAGCTGCCGAGGCTGCGTTTTCCAGGAAGCGCAGCAAGAAGGGTACGGTCGCTGCTTCCGTTTCACCGTACGTCCTGAGACGAGAGTGTATCCAAAAGCTGATCACATTGGTTCGAATGCAGTTGGAGACCCACATTGGAACGGGCACATTAACTGGTTCCCTGCGTTACCTGAGCATGTTTGAGGGTGCTTTACAGATGCTGCCCACTCTGAAGTCCAACCTCCCACCCAAAGACTTGGATGGTGTGAACGAGTTTTTAGAGAGGGTTTTTGTGGATGGATGTGCGCAACTGTGCAGGGCGATTCAGCATGCCATTGGACAAGCCAAAACCCGAGATGGGTGCACTCATTTTCTTCATAGCTTCCAGGCAGATGTCAGGGTGATGCTGTCTGCCTTTAACGGACAGAAGGGCATTACTTTGCCGCAAGCGTTCTGTTCCCGGCTGCTTAGAAACCTGATGGATGCCTTTCCCAGGGAAAGCGATGCCAAATCCAGCATCGAAAAGACGGCGTGGGAGTGGTTAAAGGTGTCATTGGAGTTGGAGATGTCTTCCGTTTTTACATCCGCGCCATTTCCAAAACGGTACAAGGACATGTTTTTTGTGCCGGACTGGTTTCAGGATGCCAAGACCATGGGAATGGCCACCAGCATTCCCACACATCCCACTCTTACCTGTCCGCTCGCTAGGTCTGTGTTTTCTGTCTTGCTGAATGTCGAGATGGGTTCTAACCAAGTGCCGGATGACATACTAGTTTACCAGCACGGCCGCATGCGGGAATTGGATGCAACACTGATGGCAAAAGTGAAGTTTCCGTCCAAGCCGTCAAACTGTGGGTTAATGGCCTGTATTTCCGCAGCCATAGGCACGACTGTACTGCTGGAAGCTATCGTTTCCGGGTTCTGTACGGAAGACCTGTCTGACATTGCCGAGGATGTTGATCCATCACGTGTGCTCGCGTTAAGTGCATTGAGGCACGCGCGTATTGGTCGACCTGCACTCAGGGAGTACATTAACACCCTTTTAGCAGACATGCCAGCGCAGCTGTACATCATATCTCGAGCGGTTGAACGAAAAGGGAGGGAGTACGTCACTCGCGTGCTGCACCACCCTTCCACTCTTGAAGTGCTTGGTGAATGGGTCAGTACGTTCCGGGTTGTGTATCCTTCGTATGCCGTTGGTGAAGTCACGGATGTGGTCCAGGCTTCCCTGGCTGGACAAGATTTCTTGTCGCAGATGCCATTCATGTGGCCCAGGCCACTGTTGACAGATTACGACACGGAGAAGTACCTGTTTGATGATCCCACAGATGCTTCTGCCTACCAAGAGTTTTATGCCCGCACGATAACTGACTTTCACCTGGCCCACGCGGCGTTTGAAGCAAGTGGGTCCAGGGCATGCGTCAAAGCCCTTCGGGAGTCCGGCTGGTTAAGTTTTGTCACATCATGTGCTGGAGGAAAGTCCTCGACTGACAACGACCCCCGTCGTTTGCAAACAAAGATGTTTCTCTTCTGTGTGATTGCATGGACTTGGTTCAACAACAGCAACACCGAAAAGCGGCGATGTCATGCTGTTGCCTGCTGCCTCGACGACGTCAAGTCTGCCTTGAACCTTGACGTGAAGGAGACGGTGCTGTTTGGAGCGTTTGCTGACCCGGAGAAGACGTACAACTTGGACCCAGACCGCCGAGACGACATCCATACCACATTCTTCTCTTCAGATGCTATGGAGGCGCAAGATCGCCAAAATCGCGGCATTATACTCGGCACAATTGCCTCTGTACTGGGGCTGCCGAGAGGTTCTCACGTCTTTTACACTAACCTGTTCTCTCCAGGCGACCTGACCAACACGTACGGAGTTGGGTCGTACAAGAACTCTCCCATCGGCGGCATTCACTACGACTGTGGTACTGTATTGATAATTGAGAACGGAACATGGTCGGCATATCCTCCCCGGGATTCGATTGCCGACCGCGCCGTTTTCAGCTCGCTGTTTATCCCTTGCTTTGGTGTGTTGGCAGTTGGGTTATATCTTTTCCCACAGGAGCACGTTCGCTGCTTTGGCCCTGTTTTCTCTCGTTTCTATGACAGTGAGGAGAGGAACTTTGGGAGGAATGTAAAGCACCATCCCAGGGACGCCAATGATTGGCTCATCAACTTTGTGTACACCCGCGTGTACGCTGCCTCTGCCATTATGGCCAACTTTGTGATTGAGAGCGCTGACGAGCGTATTGTCACCCTCATGTCTGCCGTGAGTTCGTACCGACATGCGGTTCTGGAGTCCGGGGAGACCCATCCCGTGTTTACCACAACGGCCGCAAGGGAGGAATTTGAGTTAATGTGGAGGGATAAGTGTTATCGCAGATCTTTCGACAGGAGGGCAGCCTTGCTAGATCGCATGGAGTCCACTCTGACACAGAGCAACTTGGTGAGGAAGATGTCCCTCATGCGTTCCTGTCTGCCGTCAAAGGTGAATCCAGTCGGTAAGCTGATAGCATACGTTGACAAGTGCGCCGCATCCGGGACAGCACAGTATGGCATGCTGAAACACCTTGAGAGTGGGACCGCCTCCATGAATGCCCTTGCAATCATTCCCGACCTGGTGTCTTTGTACGAGTGGCTTTACGACAATCTAGGATATGTCCTGACCATGGAAGACGGCATGAAGCCCATGTCTCAAATATTTGAGATGCTATTCCTGGACGGCAGGACGCGCCAGATTGCTCAGCGCATGCACGGCATGTACGCCACTTTGTGCGTCAAGTGGAATGCCTTGTACGATGAGGTGGAGGGTGCACTGGATGTGGGGGCCTGTCGGAACAGCCAGCGCTTTGTGAAGATTAGCATGGACACTCCTGTTGGCACGTTCCTGACCTACCCGGACTTGGATACCAACGACATTCTTATAAAGGTGTTGGACATGTTGGTGAAGCGTCAGAATGAGTTCCTCACAAGGTGCAGAGGAGACGAAAGTCAGAACGTTGTCGGCCTTAGCAGTGTGGTTGCGGACATGCTGCTACAAGACGTGTCTCTCCCATTTGCCAGCTGCGTTGGAATGTACTCGCTCAATACTGCAGAGATCGCTCTCTTTCCGCATTCCGTCCTAATCCAGTGTCCTTTCATGATAGACAGGATTCTTCACATGGCGCGTATGCTTGTAGGGTCAAAGCCCATTCTAGAAACGCCAGAGACGTCGTTAATGAAGCCGTTTCCTTTCCGTGCTGTTGTAGCCCCTTCGTCCCACCAGGCAGTGGCCAGCCGTCTACCAGCAATGTTCTCGAACGCTTTTTTGACCGAGGAAGATATAGGTGCCACTCTGCAGCGACTGTCTTCGCTGAGTGCTGATGCGGAAAAGGCTATGTTTGACTTTTTGTCTACGCTTACCGAGCTTGTGGAACGCATTGTGGACGGCGTCATGTCAGAAGCGAAGCGCTTGGTGGTGGCTTCCAACATGTCACTAACCTCTTCCGAAGTTGTTCATGCACTTCTTCTGAAAGAGTTCCCGGAGGATTGTACTCTTCTGTCGTTTACACAGGCACAGGGGATGGAGGTGCCCGTCAGCGACCCAGCTATACGCCACCAATGCGAAACTGTCATCCTCTCCAAGCCTGTAACCATGCTCGTTCCCATGCTGGACGTTCTGCAGCAGCGCATATCCGGCTTCTCGTACCTGTTTGCCAGATTTCCCGGACACATAAAGACCCCCGTTCCAGAGGAGATCAAAGATCGATTCAAGAGCAATCTGGGGGAAGGCATGTCGCAAGCATTGGCCGCTGTGAACGAACTTGTACGCCTGTTGGAGGACGATGACATGGAGGAGGCCGTCATAAACCAGTCTCAGTTGGATACCTTTTCCATGAGAGACGGGCTTCGTGACGTTCTGATGTCTCTGGACATGTCCATACCCCTTCATGCGATCATATACGATGCTCTTCCCCCCGAACTGATGATGCGTGCTCATTACGCTGAAACGCTTCAGGTGTGGTGTTATTACGTGTGTCTGTTTGTCTGTATTTTTATTATGGTATCACTTGACCAACAGATGGTGTATTACCATGGAGTGATGCTGCGGAAGAAGTTGCAAGACCAGATTATTACCACCGCGTCACTGTCTTGCGCCGACATGGAAGACGATCTAACCGTGACACCGCATTCTTACATCAGCCCGGCTATGTGGAATCCAATGGAAACCATCAAAGCGTCCTACGCCAGCCTTCCAAAAATTATTGTAAGGGTTATTTATCTAGTTTGTTCATACAGTGATTTTCACAGCACTGTGTTCGTCAGGGACGATGGGATGAAGAGTGGATTTCGTCCTCTCGCCCAGAGGTTCTGCCTTGGACATCCGAGTGAGTTGCTAATTTTACTCGCTTTAAAGCAAATGGGAAGACCCTGTCGAAAATGCCTTGCGTTTTATTGTCTAGTATTCGTGTATCGCTTTTTGGTAAAATTTAATCAAAATCAGAGTCTGTGTCATAGTACGTGTTGGAATCTTGCATTCCGACTCTAACTGATAAAACAACATCCACCTCGCCTTGAGATGTTTCCAAACAAACGGGTCGTCTAACTTCCACCTCCCCCTGCGTTCCCAAGCGAACATTCGAAACGAGTTCAGACGCAAATCTTGTGGCAGACCTTACAAACGCCGGATCATCTGCTAATGGGACACCGGCATCAGACAGCTGCCACTGCACACTCTCCTCCGAAACATCATCATGGCTACCAACTTGTAACCTGATTTCCATGATGAATTTGCATTAAAGTTTCTGTGCAGTTTTCAGCAATTCAAAAAAATAAACGCAGGATTGACAGTACTCAAGATGCATTTGGTTTCATGTGTGGCGGTGTTTTATACACTGGCCAGACTGATGAAAATTAGAATTTCAAGCAGCAATGACTTCGCCGGATCCGGCACCGCCCATGGCTGGCTCCATGACAACGTCTTCGGTTGAAACCTCCGACGCGGGTTTCTCAACCACAGTTTCGACAATGTTCCCGTCGGCATCGAAGGACAGCTTGACTTCGACGAGGCAGTTAGCAAAGCTGTCGTAAAATGCTTTTAGCTGGGCGGTGTCATCCTCTACGTGCTTCACGGGTATGATGCGGGGGTTGTAATCTGGAGCTGCCTTCAAGGCAGCAATTTGCGCATCAACTTCCGCTTCCATTCGGGCCTTCTCCTCGTTGTAGCGCTCCAGCTCCTTCGTGTAGACTTCGTACAGCTCATCTATCTTTGCAAGCGTCTCCTCGCGCATTTTTTGGGAGTAGGCAGCGAGCTTTCTCTCGCGCTCCTCTTGTTCTGCTTCCTCTTTTCGCTTCTGTTCAAGCTTAGCAAAGAACTCCGCTTTGGCGGCGGCGATTTCTTCGCCACACTCCTCAATGGGCTTCACAGGGTTTGTCGTCTCGCAAAGGCGACACATCCTTTTCTTCTCCGCAGAGCACCACAGAGTTGTCTCTTCGTCTGGGTGGCTGTTACAAATCTTATCAGCCGGTAAGCAGTTCTGCCTCTTGTCGACAGCAAGTCGAACATCGTCCGGCAGAGGTACGCCGGAAATTTCGGCATCCCTGTACCTGGCAGCTACATAGCACTCCTGGTAAAAGGCTGCGAGGGCATAATTCACTGTGTACTCGCCGTGATGATCAGCCAGGCAGATGGGACAGGTGGTCTCGTCTCCCTTTTCCAAAGTTTGAACACAGCCCTTACAAACCTCGTGGGAGCATGGCAGGTTCAATGGCATGCGGCTGGGCGGATGCTGGCGCATGCCATCGCCACAAGCGCGACAGAACTTTTCGTCTTCAACTGCATCAGGGACGAACATCATCATCTTTTGAGGATTTTGGTTGTGGCAATTTCAAATCAAATCGCACGTAGAAGTATATTTTATTTTCATTTCAAAAACTGGGTCCAAAGTTTATTTCCACTGCCCGCTGAAAAGCCTTATTTGGATGCAATTCCTGTACGACTGAAGCCAAGCCATACATATAAATCGTCGCGCGATCTGGCGGATTCAGGATGGCCATGAAGCTGTCGAGCTGCTGTATTTTGCGACACAATTTCCTTGCGGGATTGCCGCCCCGCATCAAACCAGTTATGGCATCTATTCCTTCCTGCCATGCCATGGGGAAACGGAACATCATGTCCAGTACGTCTTTCGCCATGCTTAGTAAATAGTAATTGCTGCATAATAAAGCATCGTTATCAAAGTCCATGTTCGCTGCAATTGTCAAAGCTCGTTTCGCCATTCCCGTACTTCTGACATGATTCCTGCACAGGAAGGACCACTCTCTTATATCGCTGTTGTCGATGCTGAATCGATCCATAATTGAATTAAGTTTAGCTCGCAATTGTGTCCCAGATAGGAGAGCCTCGATTGCAATTTCCTCCCCGACTGGTTCCCCTTGTATGAGCACAGTGAACCGCACAGGCTTGCAGGGCATTATGACGCGATATACTCCAGTAAGTTGTCCAGGGTGATCAGCACTCCAGTGGTGGAACACTCCATTACGTGGTTTGCTCCACTTTACGACCACGCTGTCGGGATTTATATTAAACTTCGTGCGAAGCACAAAAGAGTACCACAGCGCTGAAGTGTCATCCAAGGGTTGGTGGTTTAGCAACACCGAGCATTTGTTGACGTTGAGAGGTCTCACCCTGGGGTGTATGGCTTTGAGTTGGGGACATGTCGTATTGGGAATGTTAGAGAGAGTTTGTTTGTCATGATAACGGGATTTCAGGCAAGCGAGTATGTCTTGCATTTTGCACTTTCTTGTTGTTGCATTGTGTGTCATAAAAGCATGTATTATATTGGACATTTGCAGTGAGTTATTTAGAGGTCTTTCACAGTGGGTATGAATTCCCATTCCAGGTCTCGAGATATTTTTTGTTGGATGGAGTCGTGCAGTGACAGATTGGATGGCCCCCTGAGGAGGGACATTGTTTCCAACATTTCCCAGTATCCAAGCAGCTCGCAGTACTTGTACAGAACGTAGGGGTACGACAGCATGTTTGTACGCCCATTGGCGTACTTCCTGTAGTACGGCGCTTGTGTGATGAACATGATCCGCATTTGGTCTCTAGCAAACGAGTCGAGCCTTCTGGGGGATCTTCCAGAGAGGCGGGAGAAGACCTGAACAGTGTTCTCAGTTTTTATTTCCGGGATGTCATATATGATTGAACGCACTATGGGAATTGTCATGTCCTCCGGCTTGACCCCCCTGATGTACAGCTGACGCAACACCATTTCCAGGTGTTCAGGCGGTACCACGTACGCCTCTCCGGCTTCTGCGAACTTAATTTTGTCGTCCAAATGGGTCACTGGATTGTAAGCGTACTTACAGAACTCAATGTCTTCCCCGTATGCAAGTGCCGCTGACGTCATGTCTGCAAATCGTTTCCAGTGTCTACACGAGGGCACCGGGCACTCCAGCTGCTGCATGGGCATGTTGTACTGCATGGCCACCATGCACTTTGGGCACATGTCAAAGTGAATTATCTCCACCGGACGCTGCTCCATGCCAAACTTGTACCTCAGCTCCTTGGCCATGAGGGCATCGTGGTTTTTAGCCTTTGGCAGCAGTGCTCCCACTCCACTTGACCCACCAGCTGGTGCCATAGGCAAGAATCTGGTCTCTGACTTTTTTACCAGCTCATCAGACTTCTGTTTCTTTTCCCGCTCCCGTTGTTCCAATTCTTTAAATCGGATGATGTATTCGGCCGTCTCCTGTTTCCGCTTTTCAATCATGGCTTCCTCATTCAGATTTTCCAGCGCAACCGACACGATCCTGATTTTGTGTTTTACGTCCTTGATTGGCCGTATGTGGCCCACATCCTCCTCGTCCAAGGCATCCAGTGTGCCGTGCAACCGGGCCAGCAGCAGTGTAAGAACCTGCTTTGCCTGCCTGGCTTCCTGGACAAGTTTTGTTTCGATGTCCTCAATGACGCTTTGCAGTACGAATGGAATGGCTGGAGCAGCTTGTGCAGGAGCTGCTCTCTTGGCCGAAGCCGACACTGGTGCGGTAAGGAGAGACATGATAGTTTTTACCTCATACCTCTCCGGACGGAATACCTTGCCCTGCACCCCTCATGTTTGCTGAGTATGTGTCTTGAACGGCTTTCAAAGTGCACCGCGCGGTCGTATGGATGGCCCAAAGCATTATATTTTCACAGCTGTAACGCTGGTCCCCTCCTTTCGCATGCATGCTCTCTCTCCCACCCATCGTGCCGCCGCCGGTTACCCCTATCACAGGCCCGGCCGAAGCGCCCCCCGTCCCACCACTCCAAATTCCTACCAGATCCCTTCCCGGCGGGTTTATTGTACGCACCTCTGACGATGCTGTGGTCGCGCACACGGCTTTGGAAAACATGCCATATGAGAAAAGCATAGAACCCTGGGTACGGGCGTGTTTTCCTGGGGGCACCATCACTGTAAGGGATGACTGGGATCGGGTAAGTGCAGATGATTTGCGGCTGACGGAGCGGGGCGTGTGCGTCCTGCAGGGACCCAAGGGTTCCGGGAAGAGCAAGGCCATTAGAGAAGCAGTTCACACACAGCTGCAAGCCAGGACCAGTGTGGTGCAGATAACATTCAGGAGGTCCCTGGCCTGGTCCTCGTGTACCATGATGGGCGTCGGCGGGTCGCTCTACTCTGCCATCCCGGACGGGGCCATATCAGCCCGCCAGCACCCTCGCCTCACCATAGTTGTAAACTCCATCAGTCGCATACGGGGCGCGTACGATGTTGTGATTATTGACGAGGTCGTTTCGGTGCTGGACATGCTGGCGAGCTCCCTGTTGTCGGACTGCCTCCGGGTGCAAGCCCTAACCACTCTGGCCCGTTTAGTGGGTTCTGCCCGAACGGTTGTCGTTGCAGATGCCATGCTTGACTCCACCTGCGTAGATTTCGTCCTGGTCTGCAGGCAGATGGCGCATGCCGAAGTTCTGCCCCGCCGGCTGTGGCCCGATGTCACCTCCGACCTCCGGTTCCTGGATTACACAAAGCGACTGCACGAGGACTACAGTTTTATCCCTCATGCAAAGCTGACGTCATGGAATGCGGCGTTGGAGGCTGCCGTGAAGTCGGGCCAGCGGGTGGTCGTGCCTTGCATGACCAAGGCACAAGCTGAAACCGTGGCTGCCAGGTTCAAGCATGCCTACACTGTCCAGCTGTACACGGCTGACACGGAAGCTTCCATACTGCAAACCCACATGTTGGACATTCATTCGTCTTGGTCACGGGCAAGCGTGCTCGTGTATTCCCCTGTCATCACCGCGGGGTGCTCGTTCGAGCTGGCTCACTTTGACACCATATTTTTCTACGGCTGTGCCAGGCTGGGAACTGTTCGATCCGCCATACAGATGATTGCCCGTGTTCGAGACGTGCGCACGAAAACGGTGCACGTTTTCCTTTCAAAGGCGGAGTGTTACGAGCCCCTGCCTTCTGACACCCTGGCCCGGCCCCTGTCGTTCACCTCTGTGGGGGACTTCAACAGTGGCTACATGGAGCTGCTGGGTTTGCTGGAACATCATCGCAAGCTGGAAACGCTGTGCTCTGCAGCCTCGTTCCCATATTACTTCTGGTCCCTTGTTGTGCACTCTGGAGCCAAGATTGTGTTCGCCCCCGGGGCACCTGTGGAGGAAGTGGGTCTCCCCCCTCCCGCGGCCGTGCCCAATGCCCTCCCACTTCCACACCGAGAATTTTGGTGGCTTCATGACTGGGAGACCGATGCCGTTGTTGACTACGATCTGGATGCCGCCATCGTGACTACGGGGTCCGTCTTGGAGAGGGCGTCCCAAGTGCAGCCAGCTCACCTGGTGGCCATAGAAGCCATTCCCGAGGAACCGTTTTGGGATGGCGAGCAGGAAGGCATCGCGCCTGTGACCCCCGCCTGGATGATTGGTTCGGAGTTTGCCGCTCGCGCCAAGACCTGGGCCGTGTTGACGGCCAGGAAGACGGCGGCCATCCCCGCCTCCAAAATTTTGGCGATGGACACGTGGAAACGGTGGCTGTACGAACCCGGAGCCATTGACCGGCCACACGTAGTGTTGTATCCCCCAATTACCGCCTTTTCCAGACATATCAGGTGTAAGGAGACCGCTGTTCTGGTGCGAGACTGCACAGAAAGGGTCATGAACCCCCTTCTTTCCTGGATGGACGTGACTTCCGATATATGGGAAATTGCTTGTGCTGAGCATTCCCTCCGCCGCGGCACCCAGCCTGTGCATTGCCGCATGGCCTCCTCTTGCATCCCTGAGTCCCTGGCCATATCCACTCGCGTGGGAGACGTTCTGTCCCGGTACCGAATCCGGGTTCTACATGTTGGGTGTCAACTAGGATCTCAGGTTGCCATCCCCCACAGGTTCTGCCCTTCCGCCTGCATTATTGATTTTCTCGTGGAAGATACGAATGGGGAAAACCACGTTATTCTGGTTCGCCTTAGCGGCTCGGTTTACACCACCGGCCCCATGGATGTGATGAAGCTACACATTGCAGCTGCCTGCAGCGATGTCCCCATAGCATCCGTGTGCGTGCTATACCTGAATTGTAACGAATTTGTCCGCCAGCGTACCCAGAATCCCCTCTCCCCCTCCTTGGAAGTTCTCTGTTCATCGTCTCCCGCTTACGTGAAATCATGGCACCCGCTGCGGTCAGTTGTGCTCGTACATGTTTGCAGGGAAGGGGAAGCGGCTGCCTTTGTGCCAGATAGTGGGGAACTTTTTCAGTTCCCGTGTACCTCCGACCTTGATGTTTGGCTTCGGAATTGGGAAGGGCGGAGGGTGGTGTCCTGGGGCGCCGTCCGGGGCGGCACATCAAGGGCAAGACCGTGCGCCGACCTGGAACGATTAGTGCAAAGGAGGATAGGTGTCAGTTACGACTTGGCCTTGGACGTAAGGCAGGCCAATGTAATGAGCTCTCACACTGCCCGCCTGTCCGGACACGCGAATGTTGATCACCTGCAAACGCTGTATTTGGGGATTTGCAAGAAAATGTTTTTTGTGTATTTTTGGAATGGAAAGCCATACGGCATGTATGCGCCGTGTGTATCACTGGCGTAGTGATTTCAATCTGATCCCGACGACGAGTCCGAGCTGTCAGAATCATCGTCCGACATGTCAACATCATCATCGTCGTAGTCGTCGTCTTCCGATGAGCTTTCGTCGAACACAAGTAACTCACTGCCATCTTCTTGAAACATAAGCACGTCATCATCGGTGTCTGTTTCTGTCTCATCCTCGTAATCTTCATCCGTTGTTTCCGAGGAGCAAGTTGAAGATTCGTCATCGGAGGATGACTCCTCGGAGCTGCTTTCCAGAACGGCCTCGATCTCATCTGCCGGGACGTCGTCGAATATAAGCTTGGCGTAATCCTTGTCTTGGTACCTGACCGTGGGTTGGCGGCGCCTGGAACCCGTGATAATATTCTTAGAAGACACACATCCGGCTTCGGGGTCAAGGTCCATGACGACCTTCTTTGTCACGAAATCCTCCAACGACCCTACGGAGTCGTCGGAGTCACTGGAAGACATGTCTGAATTATCATCTGACTCGTCAGAGACTTCAATCACAACACGAGATCGTTTGGACATGTTAGGTGGAAAAGTTAATAAAGGTTTGAAACGGAAATATGCAGCCGTGTTACATTTTGTTAACCTAAAAATTGTGTTCGAAGGACGTAAACGAAGTTACTGTGATTGCAAATACTGAATTCCTTATCTTGAGATGACCACAAACGTGAATGCCACCCTTTCGCCGCCAAACCACTTCAATGGGTCCCCAATTTCTGGATGTGGAGATATCCAGGCTTCAACTGGTGCGGGGACCCGGGGTATGGTGGACAGCTCCGCAATCTCCCCCAACGGCAGTGAGCCGGCAACCCTCATGTCTAGCATGGGCAGGAACATCTCAAAATAGAAGGATTCCAAGAGGGGGAACAGAGTTTTGGACCAGTAGTGCACATTCCGGTAAAAACGGGTGACCTGAGTCCGTTCGGGGGTGAACACGACCGCATCGCACCATGGCCAGCCGTTAATGGCCATGGCCCCCTGTATTTGGTCGTAATACATAGCAGGGAAGCCGTACTGAGCATGCTCCGCCTTTTCGGAGTAGAATACCTTTACTTTTGCAGCCGGGCACTTTATCTCTCCACACCCTTGAACAACAGGACCATCCACTTCACTGGGTGGGACGGGATGTGGGATGCCAGACCGCAGGTACACATAATGCCCTCCAGGATGCTCAATGACGTACGGGTCGTGGAGGTGGTGCGTGTTAGAAGGGGACACTTCCGAGGGAGGTCTGGCAGACAGGGGCTCCTCCACAACAAAGTCTGGCGAAGCACCCAGCCAACCATGGCTCGTGCTTACCAGCAATCCGGTCTCGAATATTTTAAAATTCTTGGAGGTGTAGTTCGCATTGCCCTGAATACGGTCAGTCATGTACACGTATCTGGCAATATCCTCGTGGTCCGTGCCGTACTGGGCCAACCTCTGCACAAATCCAGACAAGCCTGCCGTTTCCGGCCACACCATGTCCTTTAGGAGCTTCATGCGCTTGGCCTTTCCTTGGTGACCAGCTGCCGCCCCAAAATTTGAGGCAGTAAGTCTGCCCATACGGCTTCGCAGCCACTCCGGGGTGCCCTGGGCCAGGGAGGCTATGGCTGCTCTGCCAGCTTCGTCCACCTGCAGCTGTTTCAACAGTTCCGACGATGACGGGGGATTCCAAAGCATGGGTGCGCAAAAAGCATTGTGATCCATAAAACATTTTCAACCCTGCATTCGTTCAATCTGAAAGCCCATAATTTTGCATGCGTCTTACATAACTCAACAGCATCACAAATGGCTTCCTCCGACGGCATATCTGCCATAATTCCGGGTGACATGGCGGCCGACAATGACCTCGTGGGAGCCCACGTTGACGGGAAAACCAGGTTGATGGTTGGTCTGGAGGAGCCCAAGGTGTGGACCCCGCCTGATACGCTTGTGAACGCAGTTGAAGATGCCTGCATGCTGCTGTCCCCGAAAGGTGGTCGCGGGTGGAAGGTCGTCCCAAACAGCGACCACGAAACGCCGATTGTGCACGTTTACGTGTCCTGTGACCAGGAAACAGCCTCTGCTCGTGCTGTGGCCGAGGCCCTTGTCAGTGGCAGGTGGAAGGCCCGCGTGGGCCATGGCCGGGATGCGCAAGTGTCCACCTACCGGTCGCTGTCCAGTCTGATTATGGAAATGTACAAGTTGCAGCAGGCTGCATCCCTGACCGCGTGCATGGATATGTGGGGGATCAGCTTTCCATTTCGGACGCACGTGTGGATAGGGGAGCGCTTCTTGGGCGGCCCTGATAACCAGCCCCAAGAGGACCGCATCTCCCCCGGACTTGTGACCCGCAATAAGAATGCCATCAGGGTGGCCGCTCGAAAATTGGAAAGTTTGTCTCTGGGCTCCCCCACAGTAAAGGAGCCCCATGTTGTTGGATACACGTACGTGAGCCCCTCTGGCAGGGGCGTGTTCGGGCAGCACTTGGAAACAAAAATTTATTTTGCGGAGAAGGGACCCGACATTCTGTGCAGCTATGCAGTGGAGGATTTATTGGAACTGCTACTCCGCACACCGTAGGGGCAACGCTTTCGGCGGGCGGTCTAATTATTTCTTGTGGAATTTAAGGGGCACCTGCCAACCCCGGCACATCTCGTGACCCGTCAAACTTTTCTGTATGTCTATTCCATAACTACGAAAAGGCCAAAAAAACCTCGGAGCCATTATGTACACAACCCAACAGGTTGCCAGTGCTATTGCAAATAACACCGCCATGCCGGCTGGAAACATGTCGGGACCGGATGCTGGTGCCGGCAGCGACCTTTTCCCGTACCCCTTGGTGGACGCTTCTGGGCGTCAGCAGCAGGAATGGATTGGTGCTGGGGGAGACCAGGCGTATCCGTACGGGCGCGATGCTGCCTGGATGGCTAACTGGGGCCGGCCTGATGCCGTGCGCCCCACAGGACCCTCCGCCTCCACCTGGTCCCAGTGGTCAAGCCCTGACTGGGTGTCCACATCATCCGCCCCAGAAATGCCCGGATCAAATGGTGGCGGCGTTCGACGCATTCCAGGCGCTGACGGCGGGGGAGTTCGCCATATGGCACCCTCTCCAGCGGGGAGCCACATGCTGGGGCCCGGCGGAACCCAATCACCTGAGAGCGCTTACCTCAGTGCTGCAAGGGCGTTCGACTTAACTTCGGGCGGCGGCGGCTGTGCCGTGGATGACGCCATGTACAACCTGGAGAAGCAGTCACTGTACGCGGGTCACCGCCTGTTTGGAAACTTAAGAATTGCCCAAGGAAACAGCGGGCTGGGGGAGGTCCTCTTGAACGGCAAGGCCATGCTGGTCAATCCTGCGTACTTGGACGCCAATGTGCAGCGTCTGAACGGCCAGGAGTACTACACGGCGGATGCGTACCGCGATGACTCCAACCTGGCTCCCTTTGCCAAGAAAGGTGGCAGCGCGGGAGGGGTCCAGCCTGAGCTGTACGTGGGCACCATCTCCGAGGGCCTATCTGCCCCATTGAAGCAGGAGACAATGTCCCTCCGCTCCTTCCTGCCCACTGACATGCCATCCACATTTAACATCTTCCCGGAGTCCGAGTCTGCCGCAATGCGCAAGGAGAATGTGTGCAGGTTGAATCGTATACAGAGGAATTATATTAACTCCCGCGTTCAGGCAGCGTCTACGCTTCAGTGGTAGGTGCGGGTACAGCCGGAGAAGATGAGGTGGTGGTCAAAAACCCTTCAGTCCCAAAGTCAGAAGGTTTGGGGAATGGTTTCCTTTTCCTGGGAACCGCAGCCAGCACGTTGTCAACAGCAATTTGAGCAGCGGCTGGAGGGGCATTGGGAGCTGGGTTGAATGGTGAAACGGGGGGAGGATTTTTTTTGTGCATCATGGCCCCCGCCATCAGCAATCCCATGTCCAGTCCCTGCCCAATCCGTTTGCAGACAACCGCTGTACCGTGGAGCATGATGTATACAACCAGAAAAGCAGCGCCATAGCTGCCAGTTTTTACCCTGTCCCGGGAGTAGTTTCCGGTGGCAAACGCAATGAGAAGAAATATAACCGTGTTGTAAAACGCCAAAACGCCCATTCCGTACAAAAGCATTTCTAACATAATTTCAGTATCGAGCCGGGATTACTGCTCGGACCGGCATTTTCCAAATCTTCAGCGATGTCAACGTGACTCGGCGCGCGGGTTCGCAAGCAAGCCCCGTACGAAATCGTGTGCGCGTGTAGTAATAATCCTGCAACATGCAAGACCTGGGTATAGCCTGGAAGAAGTCCCTTGACGCAACCTCTCTCATTGGGAAAAGCGTGGACGGCAACAGCGGCCCCAAAATTGCTGAATTCGTCCCACGCTCCAACCCCATCCCTTCAGATAACCTTCCTGCCCAATTTAACTTTTTAAACCCCGGCAATGGACCATTTGGGAATCTAACAAGTGTGGGTCACGGGCCTGGCCAGCAGCAGCCCCAGGCATTAAAACCCAACTGGTTCCAACACACCGCATTCATTCAGTTTTGTGTGTGCGTGGGTGTCCTCCTTCTGTCTTTTGTCATTCTAATCTCCATTCGCCCCCAGTTTCTATATAAATCCCCCAAAGACAAATTAAAAGCGGAGGAATTTTCGTCCACCCGAGCTTTCATTGTATCCCTCATAGCATCTGTGCTGTGTGGGGTGGTGATGTTCATTCTCGCAATGGTGGCAAAGGGTGGAAAGCCGTCGGCTAAGTAGCACCCTCTAGGCGTCTTGGTCCACGCGCGGCGCCAGAATGAAGGACACGAAGGACATGAAATCCCCTCCACCCGTGTCAAACCGCAAGGCCAAGGGGCTCCCATAATGCTTTGGCAAATGCAGCTGCACTCCAGACGACTGGGGGGTTTTCACCATGTCTTGCAGCTTTTTCACGGAAAACCAGGCGTCGTACTCCACCGGCAGAGACATGATGTCAGCCTTCCGCAGGGGGGCAGTCCGAATTTCCTTGCTAAACGAAGTGGCCACTTCCACTGTTGCCTTTGCGTCCAGACAGTCGACGTAACCAGCGGCGTTCACGGTGGCATCCTCGTGCAGGGTGCTGCGCTTAAAGTCACGAATGGCGGACTGCAGCTCTCGAACCCCAATTTCGCAAGTGGGCAGGTCAGAATCCACGCCGAATGTCCTGGCAGCTTTGACAAATCCAGTGGGGACCTCCATCTTGTCGTACAAGATCATGAGGTGCCCTTTCAGCTGATCCTCGGCCTCGGAAATGCCTTCGAGAAGAGCAGCCGACGATTTTGCAGCCGGGTCTGCGGCATTGTACAGCGCTCGCCGTTCGTTCAGCTTCTCCAAAGCGTAGTTCACTTCCGCGGTTAGGTTCTTCTTCAGAGGAGTGGTGTACGTCACCTGGAACGCCCTAAAAAACCCGCCACATCGACTCTCCGTGGAAATGGCAAACACAAACCCGTGCTCGCTCCACTTCATCATCTGAAAATGGACATTATCAGCATTTAAACTGACCGCCCGCTTGATGGTGTCCTTCAGGTCGCTCATCGGCATGGACAAGTCGAACTTCATGTCCCAGTTTTTCACGGTTTCGTGGGCAGCCAGGGTGGAGCACAGGGGAATCTCCGACAGGTACATGTCGTGTGCAGTGGACACGACCGCAATGCTGAGACGGTCTGACGCCTTCTCTTGGTAAATGATCATCTTCGGGTACTCTTTCACACCCTGCAAGGCTTCCCACAGGGGTTTTGCCATTACAGTAATGCCGATCTCGTCCGGCACAGCATCCGACGCCTTTTCCCCGAACAGGTGCACACTGCTGGGGGGCTGGGGCATGCGAGCCACGGTCATGGACACCCCATTGGTGTCCATGGAGTCGATGGAAATGCCACAGAATGCTCGGATGGAGCAGGGTTCCCCCGTTTCTTCTTCCTTGGCCTTGGCAGCCTTGTACGTATCCATGTTATTTGACAGCCACAGGGTGATGGTGTCCAGCATGGGTCTTGCCATGAGCACGCCCCTTCGTAGGAAGGCAGGGGAGTCCACCTCAATCCAGAACTTCAGCTGCGAGTCGCTCGGAAGAATGTCCCTGGGATCCAAGTAAGCAGAACTGGTGCTGCTTCCATCGGAGACCCTATCACTGCCCCACAAGTTGGAATGTTCGGCGTCACTTGATGCACTGTCTGCGCTGTCGGACCTGGCCCGTTTCTTGGAAGAAGAGGATTTCATGAGGATTGTTGCAGTTTATAACGTTGTGAGCTGAAACAGTTTTGGGACATGACATGAAATGTTTTCCAAGATTGATTTGCAACACACGCACAAAACATTTTAAGGCCGGCAAACAGAATATACATAATGTCGCCCGAAGAAGAAATTCTGGCCATGCGCGCCCTTGGCGTCAATGATGTCTTCATCCTCCAAAACGACATACGCATACTTCTGCCCCTCATAGCCACCACACCAGTGGAGGCAATGTCTACTGCGTAGCTGCGCTGCTTGATGCATGAAGCGCGCATTACTGCCAAGGACTACGTGAAGTTGACAGATGGCATGTCCCTCCAGGTTTTACGTAGTCGCGAACGTTGGAAATACATGATCGTTGCATGTCCCCCCGTACAAACTTTTTGTCGTGTTCAAAAGTAATGCTTCATGACAAAATGGTTACCCTGTCCAAAACAGCCATTGGGGTCATCATCGCCAGCTGCATAGTTGTGGTCGCTATGCTGGCCGCTGGCATTTACTTCGGCGTAAAGAACACGAACATTGCAGAAGAAACGTTCGTGGACCAGGAAGTGGAACGCCTGGAAATGGAGAAAAAGAAGCGAGAAGATTTGTACTCAACAAAAAGGCAGGGACCATCCCTTCCGAACAGTGATGTCTCTGGCTTATACCAACTGTCGAGACGAGTTCTCGTGGAGGATCCACACGTGGAAATGATATCCAACTTCATAAAGCCACATGAAATCGAGGAAATCATTAAGCTGGTTGACGTCAGATTTAAACGGTCGGAAGTTGTGAATGAACTAACTGGCGTTCAGGAGCCAGACCCAGCGCGGACATCGTACTCGGTGTACATGGCGAAGGGCGAGACACCTCTGGTGAAGGAACTGGAACGGCGCGCGGCGGAAGTGACCGGCCTGCCAGTGGAAAACTTGGAGTGCTTGCAAGTCGTCAGGTACCATTACGGCCAGTTTTACAAGCCGCATTACGACTACTTGCCCCCAACTCCAGATGTCATGCGGAACGGCCAACGGAAAGCCACCCTGTTCGTGTATTTGAACACCCTGCCGGAGAGTGAAACAGGTGGCGGAACCCACTTCCCAGAGTTAAAAATGACAATAAAGCCGGAGGCAGGCGGGGCAGCATATTGGAAGAACATGACCGCGGACGGGAGCACAGACCCGCGGACTTTGCACGGCGGCGACACTATAACCCAGCCAGACACAGTTAAGTATGGCATGAACTTCTGGTTCCGGACGAAGCCACAGCAGTAAATAAAATTACATGCACGTCTTATATTTGGAAGTCCAACATCGCATCGTCGTCGTTGCTGTACTGACCCGAGCCTCCTCCGTAGTGCCGTGAGATCATGGTCCCTCTCGCCAAAGGTACCATGGACACTGACGATTCTCCTGGCACTACATTGTGTCCGCCCCCGAACGCTATGGCCGTCGTGCGGCACTCGAACTTCAGGGTAATTGAAATGGCATGTCCATGGGACTCGTACGGCGTTCCATTCGGGTTCATAATTTTCACACGTATGTACCCCAGGTGGATGCCGGATCCAGCAAAGTAGTGATCAAAGCACCTGTCAAAGTCTGCGCGCAGGAATACCGATCCCCGGAGAACTTTGGCAAATATAATCGTATTTTGAGTTCCCAAAGGGTAGTACACATCTCCTGTCACTGGCGGCGCACCCCCCGCGGAAAACGCTAAACATAACAATATGTTTGCATCCTGTCGTATCTCAAGGGTGCCAGGGGACGCAAGCACTTTTCCACAGGACTCGTACGTGAGAGCGTTAAACCCCAGAATTTCCGGGTCAATGGTTCGGCCGTAACGTCTGGGGAAAGCACAACCTACGGTGCAGGCCAGAGTGGCCTGGTCTGTTGGGGATCTCTGCATGTACAGCACCAGAGGCTGGGCAGTTTGAGGCACACACGTCACATTCGCAGCAGATGAGATAACCGTAGCATCATCAGGATTCATTAGCGCTATAGTGAAGGTCGTGAGGTCGGACGCATTTGTCGCCGTGACAACAGCTGGAATTTGATAGTAAGCAGGGAAAGAGGTGGCCCACCAAAGCATAACCTCACATCCAACAAACATGTTGGCATTGTAACCGCTGGCTGCCACAATCGTATATGATCCTGAAACCAGCGTAATGCTAAACACACTGAATGGAGTATACGGTCTCGATTCAAACACTAACTGATTCATTTCCTCCCTGAAACTCACATTCACAATGCCCTGGGGAACGGTGTATAACACTGGGCTGCAACATGACACGCCACACATGCCAGGCAAGAGCGGGACGTGCTTTGCGCACCGGACGGGAAGGTGCTCCAACACAATTGGGTAAGCAGCATTATCATACCCCAGACGCCGTGCGTCCAGACCAGACCCGGCAGTAGAAAAGTCCAGACCGAAAGCAAACAAATCTCCCTCTACGTCATCACAAACATTGTACTTGAATGCAAGTCCTGGGTAAGGAGTCAAAACTACTGAAACGGAGATGGGCTTTTGACCGGCAAGGAGGTTAAGGGGGTCCGATAGTTTGGTTTCAATAACCCTAGCCACTTGCTCCAGGGACATGATGCCGCCAGGGATGGAAACAGTGACCACCAAAGCAGGGAACACTAGTTTAAAAGTAAAGCTATTCCACACGTAAGCCGAAAACGCGTCAGCCACCCACGTGGACAGCTGCGTGTCGGTTAACGGGTCGCCAGATTGTATGGCAGCGAAGGAGTCACCCTGCTGAAACCTGGGAAACTGGCCTGAGCAAGTCGTTCGGCCCACCCTCTCTGGCGTGTCAAGGTAGTACGGCGACCCGAATCCCATGTAGTCCGCCAAAGGTCCGTCCAGCGTAATTCGGCTGGGCGCCGGAGTTCTTACATTGAGCTCGAACGTGTCCCCCACTCCCGAGTACACAATGTTAAACACCCAACTGTTAGCTTGATCGCAAAGCTGACTGGAAGCAAAGTTTTGATTAAACTCGTAAGTTATGGCTCTGCTTAGTATCTTGGACAGGAAGGACGGCCCTGGCAGAGTTGTGGCAACCAAATACAACTGTGGCGGGGGCACGCTTAACGCCGCTAACAGGGTGTACAACGACATGTCGTTCACGACAAACGACATGTTGGAGTCGTCAGACACAGTGTCATACGACAGCTCGTAGTCCACCATGCCAGGAATGCCGGTTAACACCATTCGACCATACCCAATCTTATTTAAACTCTGCCAGGCGTGGGCCAGGGGGACAATAGGGGACGGGGCCCTATGCTGTGTGTACAGCCGGATGTAACTGGGGCTGATGAGCTCGAAGGAACGGATGGGGTCCAGTTGCAGGGGTAGATTGACAACCATTCCAAGCTTGCTGCAGTCCAGCAGATTCGACAGAGACACATTCAGGGTCCGGCACTCAGGTGTGGACCTACAGCCTAAACTGAAGTACACGCGGTTCCACGTCTCCTCCACCAGGAGCTGTGTGTGAGGAATGTCCACGTCCACTAGCTGCACCCGGGTGATGAAGCTTTGCTTAGGGGCATATTCAGATAGGTCCACCTCAAAATCGTTGGTTGTTGAAGTGGCACGGTTCAGGCGGCGCCAGGAGCCAACCACCGCTTTAAAAGACGTTTTCTCTAAGGTGTCAGTGGAAGGGAAATTCACTCCATACGCGGCTGCAAAGTCACCGGACAAGTTGGGGGCTGTTACAGCGGCTGCGTTAAATTGCTCTGGGCCACTCATAAGGGATGCCAGCAGAACACGGTTGTACTACCGCCACAATAAAACATGATGGTCAAGTCACGAACGCTCGCATGGAGAACACGTTCCTCATCCACATATTTTATGGCCCCCCATGTCAACCGTCCCTCCCAAGTTCCCCAACACATGAACGCAGTGAATCCCACATCTTGGAGGTTCTACGTTGGCAGTTTTGTCCCAGCGGCAGTGGCCGACCTGGCCGACACTAGAGACATTGCCACTTTAAAGCGTGCAACGCAGGCGGCATGCACCCCGGGACCCTCCTTTGATCCTTCGAGGTGCTCGCGCATGGCTCAAATGCTGGGTAGGGCGCAAACACAGCACAACTGCTACTCTGGCCAGCCTCTGCTGGGGGAAGGAGGCGGGGGCCAGCAACAGTCCGCATCAGCAGGCATACCGTCGAATTCCCAGATCCTGGCGGCCACAAACACGGCAAGTACCGCAATCTCCACCGCAGCCACCGCGGCATTGGGCACGCCTTTATCAAACCGCGTCTGCAAATAATAAACATGTTCAGTATATTTTGTTTTCCCGACCTTTTTAAAATAAATTGAATCTAAAATGTACTCAAACATTTCACACTTCTGAGGAGCCCCATGACCGACATTACCGTGTTTGAGCGCCCGATGCCTGTGACGTCTGCTAAAACAACCAGGGAGCTGGGCTTCCAGTCAGCCGTGAAGCACGTGTGCACTACCAACAGCTGGCTGATTGGCAAGCGCCCTGGGGATGCCGACAAGCGGGTGTCCCACCTCAGCTACTTGGGTGGAAAGCTGGCAGTCCCGATGGAACACAACCGCCTGTTTTTGAAGGCATACCTTACCGACTTTCTGAACGGCTGGTTCGGAGCCTACACGGAAAACCCCGGAGAAGGTTGCATGCCCATGTACTTTGATTACGACCTGTGGAGCAAGACCTTTCCGACTGAGGCGTTTTGGACCCGCATGGAAACGCTGGAGAAGATGGAACTGCGACGATTTTTTCCCACTTTGACGAAAGATGATCCCGCATTCCAGTCCACGATAACCACCAGTGGTGTCATTGACGTGGACAACGCCGATGGCTCTCGCTGGTTCAAGTGCGGCATTCACGTATACTATCCCAAGCTGTATGTGACCGTGGACATGGCCCTGTACATCTGCACGGCCGTCCTCGCGGCAGCTGAAAAGGAATGGCCATCTTCGGACATGATGTGGGACAAGCAGATTGACAGGGCAGTGTATGGCCCCACCAGAGGCCTCCGCATGGTGTACATGTTCAAGGCGAAGCCATGCCCAAAGTGCTGTGTACCTTCCAGTGGCCCCACAAGGGCCCCGGCAGTCTCCGCCATGACTGAGAAAATGGTGTTCCGTGACAGGTGCGATGTTTGTGAGGGAGCCAAGAAGGTGCCCGACACGTCTGCCTCCATGTACGCCCCCTTGTATAGGGTGGACGGAAACCTGCGGCGTACCGCCATTACACCCGCTTGTCGCAGTAACCCCACCCTTGAACTCATGCTGGAATGCTCGCTGAGGTCTGTTTACTCCCCTGATCCCACCGATGGTTTCTACATTTACTCGGGGGCCATCCCCATCCCTGTCCTACGGGCGGCAACCACAAAGTCCCTCGGCGCTATTACCTGCAGTGGGGAAGCACAAATGGCGTCCTCTTTGAAAAAAGCGCAGGAGGTAATTACCAGGGACAATGCTCGCTGGGGGCTGTTGCTCACTGCCATTCGACGCTTGGATCCCATGTACGAGGCCGTGGACATTAAAAGCGCTTTTAAGCAGAAGGGAAGGGGGTCGGTGACGTACAAGGTAAGGAGCTTTGTATTTCACCGCGGGGGTTGAGGGGGTTTCAACGGCCGTGTGCGCTCAGGTGTATGTTGGAGGGAAAGGGTCTGGATATTGTCAGAACTACGGAAAGGACCACCGGAGTGCCACCATCTACTTTGTCGCCGGGAAGGCTGGCGTGTCACAGCACTGCCACTGCAAGTGCGACACTACTGAGGGCCGGTCTTTTGGACGATGTCGCGACTTCCGTTCAAAACCTTCTCCCTTTCTTCAAAGTGAGCTTCCCGCCCTTTTCGACACGGCCATGGCATGGGGCCTTTCCTCATTTTCAAGTGGCTCAACATCGGCACCCTCCTCATCATCCGCCGCCGCAGCTCGCCCACAACATGTCGTCCTCTCCAACACGGATGCCGATGCATTCACCACCTCCACCGCCAGCACCATGTACTTCAAGGACTTGAAGCGGAAGCAGTCCGAGTACTTCTCGTACGGGGAGAAGGGGTCCATAACGGCAGTTACAAAGTCCCTCCACCTGCGCCCATCAAAGAAGTGACATGTTATCACTAAATAAACTTGGTCTTGCTCGCGGTCTTGGGGTTGGGGGCACACTACTATTGTCTGTCGACATGCTTACTTTCCGCACATTCGACGAGGGCAGTGAGCTCTGCTCCGATCGCATGGCCTGTTGATGCTGCAGGCCGATAGAATTCACGTTGGAGGCGGAATCCTCCGGGCCCAGTTGGGGTTTCACCCTGCGCTGTGCCTTGGATTCCTCCAGTCTCCTTAGCCACTGCTCTCCATGAATGGACGCAGCAGATGCCCCTAACGCAGACACCCGGTCGGCGGCGGCCGGGGGAGTAGCGCGGGCTGGAGCAGCAGGTGGGTCCACCACCACAGTTGGATCGTTCAACACGAACGCTCCTTCCCGCGCGATCGATGGGCCAGCAGCCTGTACGGACGACTTCAACTTAAGGCCATCACTCTCCTCGTCAGTGTCAACGTCCACATACCTCCTCCGGTGGCGTCCTGCCGCTGGCTTTGCCCCGCCCTCCTCTTCTTCCTCCTCCTCTTCATTGTCGGTGGTTTTGCTTGTGCGGGTACTGTGTTCGCTTTCGCTGCGTTTTGATGGGGGGTCACGCTCCGGGCTGTCTTCCCGACGGTGTTTTCTGTTCTGTTTCCGAACTTGGGCCAGGAATTCTGCAGCTGGTATGGTTTTCACAATGTTCACGCGGTCCATGGATGTGTCGCGCAGGGCGTCCAACATGGCCCCCCGGACCGCGCTCTCCAGGACGGCATTGTCATCGAACACTTGCATGCGGACAACCGCCGGATCGGCACACAAGCGCGTCAGAAAGCAGTGGTAAAACTCTGACATGGGCGGCACCGTGCCATTTATGACATTCACATTCCCGTGCACGTCCCTCCCAAAGTACGACTTGCAATAAATCTCAAAGCACACGTGCATGGACCTCTCAATGTCGGGCACTCGCTTCACCAGCTCATTTGCTAGCCCCCTTTGCATGTAAATGTTGTTCAGCCCAATGTTGGGGAGGTTAGCCCTCCAGTATATGACAAACGCACTTTCAGATTCCTTCTCAGCGGCGTGGTCGTGCGCAATGCCCCGCAGGAACTCTAACACTCCCAGTCCTGCTGCCGTCAGCCGTCTGTGCAGGTACTGCACCTCGTAGTTGTCAAATATGGTGCGGGGATCTGGCTTCGCAGGCTTGCTGTCACCCTTGCTGCGAGAAGAGCGCATGTCTTTGGTGGTTGTTCATTATCAAACATGTTTCAGGAAGTAATACCAAACTGAACTCATCGAAATGTACACGGTTATTGCCTTGCCCGGCCTGGGCGGAACAGGGAAGTCCTTCCCCCTTGAGGCATTTGACGAACTGTACAAAGCAGGCTTCCAGGTTCTGTTCGCCGACTACGGAGACAACGTCTCCAGTATTGAACTCATGGCAGCTGCCGTGTGGGCAGCGGTGGCCAGCGCTGAAGTTTCCCTTCCCGTCTTTTTGCTGGGCTACTCCATGGGAGGCTTTGTCGCACAGGCGATGTACAAGCAGTCGCCCTTAAAAGTGGCCGGCATTATATTGCTTTCCACCACTTGCTTTGCCATCGAGGATGCCATCATTGGACTGCTGGCTGACCATGGGGCTCTAATCACCAGGATGGTTGGCTCGCTGGCTGGAAAATGGCCAGGAGAAGATGGGGATCCAAAAGTAGTTTCCAGACAGATATTTATGCAGCAACTGGCAGCTGTGGTGGCACATGCCACCGCAAATACCGCCGGTGGGTGCGACTTTCTCACAGCGTGTTCCGTTCCAGTACTTGCCATTTATGGCAGCAAAGACAAGGTCATTCATCCTGGGAGCATGGAGAAGCTGAGAACTTTGTCGTCAGTGAAGGAGGTGGTGTTTGACGGGTCTGGGCACGGCCTGGTGTACGAGAAACCCCAGGAGTTTGGGAAAGCGGTCACCGACTGGATGCAAAGCGTGATTGCCATCAGCCCCGCCCCTGCTCCAAAGGCATTCATTCTTGACATGTGAGTTATGAAATTACCGGTACGTATTCCGACCAAGACACGAAAACAAAAATGTGACCCTTCCATTTATGAAAGCGGGGCATTGTCGACCAACCAAAAAGCCAGCAGTCCCGCTGACACAGTGGCGCAATTGTGAGAACGACCGTCCACAGCAGTTAACAACGCCAGGGTGAGAATTAAGGCTAAAAGCAGAAAAAGAAAGTAAGACCGTTCCATATCAGCCCAGTAGGTGAGACACAAACACCACACCGATAATACAGTTATTCCGTAACAAGGATGTAGTTTCCAAATTGTCGGCAAACAGAAGGCGCAGACTGGAAAAAACGATAGCGCAGTTGCAAGCCAAGGCAGATGCTCAGCGTCCGGTTCCATGATATTAAAAGAGCACACTGGCGTGAACATTAAAGAGAAGATGCACACGGCCAGCAATTTATTGTCAATGCCCTCCTCATCTGCGTCGTATTGACGATATAACACCGTGCGGCACAGTAGACAGGTCCCTGGCTCCCACATATCCCAGCAGTCTTGATGGGTAATAGTCGGGTATTGCGACGCAGACTGAAAGCAAAGTCTGCAGCCTATGCCTATCGATCCAGGCGCCATGTCGTCCATGCATATGGCACAAACAACGCTTTCATTTGAAATAAGCACATAGTCCATGGGTTAAAAGAGGCATTTCAAATGTAATTTTACGAACCCCACGGAAAACATGTCAGCGAAACTAAAACAAACTGTCCACTAAGGAGGGTGACAGCGACCGCCATTCCCCACTTATACGATCCTTTCAGCGGTACCCATTCTTCCGGGGCGAGTCCGCTCCAATAAAAGCATGTCCCTAACGCCAGTGTCGCTCCGAATCGTGGAGCGCCGCTGACTGCCGACCGAAACACGAGTATCCCATAAACAAAAGCAGCAGAGGCAGCAGCGCGCTCCCGCACTGTATACACCACAGCTTGTGATATAGTTAACACCAGAAGCAGGGACACCATGTAGGGCTTCTCTTTCTCACACAAAACGTCTAAGAGAGTACACCAAAGCGCCAAAGCGGCCACGCCAACACAGGGGTGCATGTTGAGGGCTGTAAGGAAAGCGAACACCAAAATCGGGAAGCAGGCGATTCCTCCAACTGTCATCAAGGCGAACAGACCACACCTTCTAAAATGATCCCCTTCTGCAATTTCAAAACTCACAAAAGCGCGCTCGCCTGTGAAAAGCAGCGCGTACAGGCAAGTCAGGAGAAGATAATCCGGAACACCAATCAAGGCTGCCCTCCACTGCACCAAAAACGGAATGTTGGCCGCAGACTCCTGGCATAATTTTCGGCGACACAACAGGCAGGTCCCGGGTTCCCACCTTTCCCAACACGCAGGATGCACGAATGTGGAGTACTGCAAAGACGCCAAGGAGCAGAAGTAGCACCCAACGCCTGTGGAACCAGGTGCAATGTCGTCGTAGCATATGGAGCACGGAACACCCGCTTCCCAAATCTGCACTTCCGCCATTAGAATGGTGATTTCTATTTGTACATTTTCCGTGTGAAATTTCTATATTGACAGACATTTACAAATGTTCCTGGGGCATGACCGCCCCAGCTAATAAATCAGCAGACACGCCCTGAATCTCCAGCCGGTCAGATCCGTCAAATGCTTTCGAGAGCGCCTGGCCAATAGCCTCTTTCACGTGCTGCGGGCCCCTGGCCACGTACGCGCTTATATTGGACGCTTGAAACTGAAGGACGTCGAGGGGCAACGATTTGGAGGCATCCACAGGATACTCCGGCTCGCGTGTGTACACCGCCCTCATCGCGTCGTCGTGGAACCCCACGGCCCAGTTCAAAATAATAACCTTCCTGTACGGGCCAGAGAACGTTAGGTCGGTTACAATGCCTCCCGGGCTTTCAAGCCACACATGGGGGAAGGACTGGGCGGTCCCTTCCATGTGCGTAAATCCAGCAACAATCGTAAATGGCACCTTGAAGTGCTGCAATATGGCAGCTGCAACTGCGGCCGCGCTCAAACAATTCTTCCCCAGGGGGGTGGACATCATAACACCCACAGCCTTCAGCCCTGCTAGTTTCACAGCCTTGTGCACCAACTGCTCTGCTTCCGCTTCGTTCATGGGAGGGGGAGGAGCGAGTTACTGTAGATCACCCTAGTTTCAGACCATCGCCGCAGTAGACGCACTCCTGAATGGTCACAGGGCCCAACCTCAAGGGAATGATTTCCGCCTCCTCTGACGTTAATCCTTTACACAGGTTGATAACGGTTTGCACGCCACCAAAGCGGCACCCAGCAACAACATCTCGGTAACTGACAATAACGTGGCACTTAGTGGTCAGGAACCTGGTCTCGGCTCGCTGCCGGGTTGGCACGGCCCCCGTGTACTGAACACAGGGCCACACACCATATGTACACACCCACTTTCCCAAAAACGTCCCCAAACCGCGCATGTCTTGGTCATTATTAATTAAGATGACCAGTTGCTGGCCCCTTTGCTCGGACCTCCGCATTTGAGTCAGCATCCAAAACGCAGCAGAAGACAACTTTGGCGTACACACTTGAGCGGCCCACTCCGAACATTCCTCGTCCACACAGAATACGGGCAGGGGATACGGCCTGTACAGCAGCGGCACAAAGAAAGGGAAGTTGTCGTCCAATTCACGCATGCACAATGGACACGAGTGCTGGCCCTCACTGGTCCACTGCTGGATGCAGTGAAAGCAGAAGGCATGCCCACAAGATAGCATGCCGTTGCACATGTCAACCGTGCACACATGACAAACTTCCTTTCCTATGGTGCACTCCAGCACCTTATTTACGCGCGCTGCAAGGGCCACCTGTGTAAGGAGATGGTCGGGCGGGGGCTGGCTGGCTGACGGAATGGCGGAAGATGGTGGGTCATCCACGCCCCCCCAAGCAGCGGTTGACACGGTGACACTCACTGTTCCCGCACTCCCTCCAAACATTTGTGTTAAAAGATATTGAATGCCTTGGCCAACCTCCTCGATGGAGGGCACGGGTTCCCCACCGAGTTCGCTGTCCTTCTCCTCACCCTCACTCTCCTCCTCTTGGCCCATTTTCGTGTCGGAGGAGGACATGGCAGATTCCTCTGATACCACATACGAAGACGATGAAGACTGGGAAGACGAGGAAGAATGCATGGAGGACGACGATGATGAGCTGGATTCACTGTCGTCGTCGTACTCGATGAGGTCATCTTCTTCGTCCGTCCCAGCGCCATCATTGTAAAACCCCAAACACTGGTGCAGCAGAGCCCTCTCCCTTTCAACCAACACTTCGCGTACTACATCCACTGGCTGCGAAAGGGTAACATGGGCGGGCAAAGACCGGTACAATGTACCTGCAAAAACACATGCCCCGTCGTCGTCGGGCTGCAGCTCATCCAGCAGGGTCTTCTTGATGTGCGAAGTTGCCACCCGAAACAAGGCTTTTCTGGCCGTTACGTACCCCAAACAGTGGGACAGGACGTGAAGCTGCTCGTGCAGCTCACAATTCAGGTCCTGTTCTGACAGGATGCTGTTCCACCTCGACACCCTGTCCATCCAAACATCGTCGCCCGTGGAGTCCGTGACCCACTTCACGATCCCACTCAATCCATGCACTGGGTTAGAGACGCGGTGGGCATGCTCATTCAAGTCCACACTGATAATGCGTTGGAAATTTATGGCCTGTATAACAGGCCTGTGAAGTCGGTGCTGCCAAGATGTCCCCGCACCATTCAGCTGAAAGGCCGCCGTGAGGGCCATGCCACGAAGCCACATGTCAGACGCAATAGGCATGGCAGTAGGCGCTCCTTCGTCAAAAAATGCTTCGGACTCCGCATCCAGAGTGAAAACTGGAGGCGTGGCGGCTGCAGCCCGTGTGCGCTTGGCGGGGCGACGAGAACTTGCAGTCGCCACAACCTCCAATGGCGGGAACCGCTTCAACAGCACCGCAGCCCGTTCCGGATTTTTGGCAATATTTGTCAAGAACGAGTTGGCGTGGTGCACGAACCACTTGTACTGAAACACCTTCTCAGTTACGACCACAACATCTGCTGTCAGGACCATGTGCCACGAGGTGTTCTTGAAGTCCGCACCATTCAACAGCCGCACCACCCCACCAGCAGGGAACACCTCCAGTACCTGCTTTATACGCCACTGGGCAGCGGAAACAGGCATAACTATGAGTGTAGCACGAGAGGGAACAAGGGTCGCTGGGGCGGGGGGACAGGGCACCAGCGGATTGTCCCGCACGTACCGCAACAGGGCCGTGAACTTCCCCCCTCCAGCACTCCCTGAAAGGACACCTCCCCTCACGACAGAGGAGGGCCTGTCCGGGACCGAGCGCATGCAGCACTGGGATATGTCCAGATACACGGTGCTGCTCCCGACAGCCTGGCTGTCCTTGAACAGGGGAAGGTAAGATGGACCAGGGAGGGCAGGAGATGTTTGGGCCGAAACTGGGCTTTCTCGGCCAGCTACCCACACAGCCAGCCCAGACAAGTCATCAAAAGGGAGTTCGGGGATGTTGACAGGCGGCATGGTTTGCACGAAAGGCCACATGAAGGACAGCAGTTCGGCCACAAAGGACACTGAGGAAACGGTGCGGAAAGACATCCATCCCAGTTCCCACGATCGCAGGTTCAGGTACACATACACTGCCGTGACGGTGTATGTACCTGTTTCAACCTCGGAAGCCACTACGCCCACCCGAACGTCGGCTGCATTGGCGTCTAGATTAGCCAAGGCCACATTAAACTCTGATATCTTCACAACATGAGGCGTCTCCGAGAAGATTGTCATTGTTGGCACGGAGGAACCGCAGGTCTCCACGTTCAACCATCCCCAGTGCAGCTTGCCCCGGTACTGGCCCTGAATCCCGGCGCCCACCAACTGGAACCCGTGATCACTGCCCTCCAAGGCCAGTTGATTATCAAACACGGCCCGGGTTCGTCGCATACGTTCGTTAACATTACAGGTAACGACACAATCAATCCAGAAAGCTCGGCTTCAACGCGTTTTATTTAAAAAATATACACTGACTGCACACTTTAAATCATGTCCACTTTTTTTGCGGTTGCCGTAGGCAACGTAACTGGTACATTCCCCACTAAACACGCAGCTACAGAGGCCGTGGGGACACACCCACTACCACTGACTGCTTCATTCCCCACGGAAGCAGCGGCCGAAGATTTCATCAAACCCTTCTCAGGTGCTGCGGCGGTAGTGTACACAGACGGCGCGTGCCTGGGGAATGGGAAGGCGGCGCGAGCCAGGGCTGGTGTGGGCGTATTTTGGGGAGAGGGGGATGCGCGAAATGTGTCCCGGGAGGTACACGGCGCTGCCACCAATAATGTTGCCGAGCTGGAGGCTGTGGGAGATGCTGTGGACACAATTGCCGCTGATCCAACACTGCGGCACAGGCCGGTGGTCATTGTTACCGATTCAAAGTACGTTATTGGGGCGCTGGTGTCGTGGTTCCGTGGCTGGGAATCGCGCGACTGGAAAACGTCCAGCGGCGAGCCTGTCAAGAATTTGGCTCTGATACAGGCCATCCACGCCAAGGTAACACCCAACATTCGGTTCGTGCATGTTAGGGGACACCAAGACCATCTGGGAAACATCAAGGCGGATGAACTGGCGGGAGCATGTTTAAAGCCGGTGACAGAAGAAGCAGCCGCCGCTGCACCATCCAGGCAGAAGAAAAGGAGAAAAGTTTGTTGAGTGTCTTTCGGAAAGTCTACGTAAATGAGTACGAACGGGAATTTTCAACTATGTTGCCGATTTCAGCTACAGACAACCCGAACCTATTACTTTTTAGATCAAACGTACACGCGCTCTGAAAGGACACGGCCGAAACTCCAAGCAAACACCATGTGTCATCTCTTCCCGGGAGCAGCCCCACGGTGTAAGCGCCTGGTGTAACTTGCACACTGCATTTAGAAGAGGTTGTGAGCAGGACCATGTCCGTGGAAGACGCCTTTCCTGGCAGGATGGACAGCCACCTGCCAACGTCAATCACTGCCCACTTCCAGGGTTGCTTCGCTGTGGGAATCAAAGCTACGACGTACAGCCCTGTTTCAGGCTTCGCGAAAGGGGTCCATCGCCACGTCAAGCACGGAGCAGCCGGTATTCCAGCGTAGCAAGCCATTAAATTCTTTCGGTTGGTGAACGTCCATGCCGTGTACCCTTGCCGGTACAGTTCAGACAGGAATGGTGAAGTGAACTTACCGTCTGTGCCCCGCACGGGAGCCAGACCCAGTGTCGTAACCGAGATGGCGGAGGATGCGTTTGCATTTCTGCTGCGAAGAGCCCATGGTTTTGGGGTTATATCTGATGGCAGGAACGTGTTGCAAAGCTTGGCGTACGACAATTCGCCCCCTGTAAGGAACAAAGACCGGCCGGTTGGATCATTCTCAGGCATTTGAAGGTCTGCAGACATGCAGGTCAGGTACACATTGAATGGACTGCTGCCGTTGTAGAAGTAGGAGCCAGTGAGGTGGACCTTGGGAACATCATCCTTCGTGGTGGCGTCGATAAGTCCAGGAAAGGTTTGCACTGACGCAGTTAAAGACGGGGTTGAAGTTTTTGTGTTCTTGTTATACGTCACAGAGGCCATGCATATGGCAGCAACAAGCACCCCCAGCGTCAGTGCGACGACGCTCCAAAACTTCCAATTACTTTGGTCCATTGTAGGACAACCAATCGCTGCATTACATGTAACCTCCATAAAATTAGTGCCAAAACTTGTTTGTTGATTCGCTTTATTGTGTTGCGTTTCCATAACCTCCTGAGCATGAACCAAGCGTATAAGTTGCGAGATCAGCCAGCGCCAATTCGGGACCGCCAGGGATCTGTGTTTGCGAATGTTGGCGGTGGCCCTGGTACATACACGCCGGTGACGCCCGTTCCAATGAACACCAGTCCGGCCACAAGAATGTCCTTGGCCCCTGGTGTCAGACCTGTGAACCCCAGCCAAGTCGTGTCTCTGGCCCCCGGCGTCAGACCTGTGAACCCCAGCCAAGTCGTGTCTCTGGCCCCCGGTGTCAGACCTGTGAACCCTAGCCAAGTCGTGTCCCTGGCCCCTGGCGTCACTCCTGTAAACCCCGTTTATCCCAGTCCGAGTATTCCCCTTACGCCCCTGCCGCCCATGACCTTACCGCCCGCCTCCTACCCGGCAAACATCCCCATCCCCCTGCCGCCCATATCTTTGCCCCCTGGTTCCTACAACCCCATTCCGCCCATTCCCATTCAGCCCATCCCCAATCAGCCCCCTGCAGCGTACCCCAGTCCTGGGGGTGCAATCATTGCCCCCGTCAGAGATTCGCACGGCTGTCTGATCACCGGCGGCCAGTCGTGGTGCCCCCTGACCCGGTCGTGTGTTAACACCTCAGAGACCCCCTGCATCCTGGGGCCCACCGGGGAGCCCAGGCCATGGGCTGGCCTGGAGCCGCCCCCTCCCGTCTTTCCCCACAACCCGGAGGCCATCCTCACCTCTTCCAGCGACGAGATCTGCGACTTCTCCTCGCCCTTCTACTGCACCGCCCGCCAGGAGCAGGCTTTCGCAGCGGCGGAGGTGTACGGGATGGGGGGCGTTGCCGGGGCGTGCGTGCAGCCAGCTGCTCCCTACGGGGAGTCCCGGTGCCAAATTGACACGGCCGGCCACTGCGCGGCCACCACCAACGGCGTGTTCGAGGCGGGAAACCTCATGTGCCCCGCCGGCACGACGTTCACGTTGGACAGTCTGGCCTCCTGGATTTCTCCAGAGGGGGGTGCATCAGTGACCCACCTCCTGGGCCGCTAGCTTTCGTGAATATACCCTTGAGTGCTTAAGTTATTTGACTACCTAAATCACGAAAAATGGTACCCAAGGTCGTCTATTGGGGCGGCACACAAGCAAAACCAATAGTCAAGTAACTTAAGCACTTGGCGGTACAAGACAGGATAATATATTATTTGGAGCCGTGGAATCGGGCGCATACATTGCTGAAAGCACGTTTTACGCGGTTTCTAATTTTTCGGCCGGAGTGAACGCAGGCAACTGCTGGGGGCTGGAGTGGTTTGCGCCAACGCGCGCCACCCGCCCCAACAAATGCGATGCGTTGACTATTGGGGTTGGACGCGACTTTCAGAATCGTCACGCGAAGACAAAAATTGGTGTCGCATAAATTAACTACCGATCGTCGCTGTAACCATGTCATCCACTGGTACCAACGCTCAGACATTTTTTGTCGGGGGCCCGTCCACCAACGGTGTCCTCATCCAGATGGCCGCGTGCGGCATCATGACGTCCCTGCTGACAGGTGCGCCCTCCCTGACCTTCTGGAGGTTCCGCTACCTCCAGTACACCAACTTTGCCATGCTGTCCATTGTGCAGAGCTTCGACGGGCAGGTGGCCTTTGGCCAGACGTCCACGGTGAAGATCTACAAGGCTGGTGACCTGCTGTACTTCCTGTACCTCGTGCTGCAGCTTCCCGGCATCCGCGCGTGTCCCCCTCTGGCTGGCGGCTGCGGACCCACCCAGCAGTTCCCCTCCGCCATCAATCCCGACAACCCGTGCTCCCAGCAGGACCTGTCCTTCTTCCAGACCGTGGACGGTGGACCCCAGGCCTGGCTGTCCCAGAACTACGGCTCCTGTGGTGACTACGAGGATGACTGTGTGGTGAACCAGTGCGCCACCGGGTCGGGCGTGTGTGACCAGGACCCCTGGGCTCACTGGGTGAATGCCATCGGCCAGTTCGTCATCCGGCGCGCGACCCTGATCATCGGCACCCAGACCATTGACACCCTGTACAATGACTACCTGTTCATGTGGGAGGAGTTGGCCGGCAAGCCCGGCAAGCGCCTGACCGAGATGATTGGTAAGTACTACTGCCGTGACGACCTCATTGCCGCCTCCAATGCCACCCGCACCCTGTACGTGCCCCTGCCCTTCTACTTCACCCAGACCCCCGGCAATGCCCTGCCCCTGGTGGCCATCATGTTCGCTGGCGCCCAGCTGGTGGTGGAGTTCGAGCAGCTGCAGAACTGCGTGATCGTGTCCTCCTCCAACGTGCAGGTGGTGAAGTGCAACGGCGGCGGCGCCCTGAATGCCGGCGACATCCGCGCGGCCGTGGACGGCACGCAGATCTTCCTGGACGTGCTGGAGCGTGACCGCTTCGCCTCCACCTGGTTCGAGCAGCTCATCACCCAGACCTCCGCCCTGTACACCTCCGTGTGCTGCGCCACTGCCCGCATCCCCCTGAACTTCGCCTTCTGCGTCATTGAGCTCATCTGGGCGGTCCGCAGAAAGTGCCAGGAGAAGGGCAACAACTGGTTCAACTACTCCGGCATTGCCGGGAAGGAGCCCCTGGTCTCCGTTGAGATCGACTTCAACTCCACCGCCCGCCAGCAGCAGCGCGAAGGGTCCTGGTACCGCCTGGTTCAGCCCTACCAGTACCACACCCTCATCCCCGATGCCTGCGTGTACAACTACTCCTTCGCCCTGTACCCCGAGGAGGCCCAGCCCTCCGGCTGCGCCAACTTCTCGCGCCTGGAGTCCGTCACCCTGGTCATCCAGCTGCAGGAGGGCCTGGAGTCCGAGGATGTCACAGTCATCATTTTCGCACGGTCCTTCAACTTGCTTAAGTTCCGCGACGGTGTGGCCGGGTTGGCCTTCTCAAGTTGACCAGGCAGATGACCAGGCATGGAAAATTAGTGGAACAAGCGCGGATAACTATGGTTTTGCAATATATGTACCACTTCAGATTTAGTTAATATGTGCCATTTAAGCGGCGGAAATCCTTGCCCAGGAAATTGACCAGGCATGGTAATTTCAGGAAGACAAACCTAGACATATCTGCAGTATAGGTAGAGTCGGTAAGTTAATGCCCCTCTCGCGCCAGCGTGATCATAATGAATGTTTTGCACGAGTGAATGTGTAAATGAACTCTTCATTTGCGGGAACGACTACTGTACAAATATCAAATGTATGCACACTTATGCTCTTCCAATGCCTTCACGCTTTCAAAACGCCCCGAGGGACAACCATACGGGCACACGATGGTCATCCAATGCGAAAACTCCGCACCATGCTTGTCGTTAAAGTGACGAAGGAGGCGGTGAGTGGTGCCAAACACAACGTCGCACAGGCCACAGCGACTATTTTTCTTCACCATCTTCCAGATCTTTGCAGCGTCATTCTTGGTGGGGTCCCGTAATGGGCGCGTGCAAGAGACGTCATGCTCCGAGGCCAGGCGTTCTTCTGTCCGCTTAGCATGGTTCACAAACACTGACGGACACCACTCGCACTTTACCGGATACGGCATCAAGCCATTAGACAAGCGATGAACTATGTTAATGTGACCCAGAAGGGAGTCAGCACCGCGACCACACATTGTGAACGACACCTCATGTGTCTTTGGACACAGCCAACAGTAGGCCACTGAGTCACGTGTCTGAATTATCTTGGGCGCCACTGCCATCTGCTCGACGACCACACGTTCAACAGCAACTGCAGGCACAGGAGGAAGAGGAGGGGCAACACACACGCCACCCAACTCTGGCATCAGCGAGGCGATAATCTGACAGGCCAAAACAACTGCGTCTCCAAACTGCGCTTGAATTCCGTCAACAGTACAGCGGTAATTTTCGCGCAGAAATATGGTCAGAATAGCGGCGTGATACTGATCAAACTCGATAGGTTCGTCTCGGACTGTCTTCAAGTCGCCAAGGACAGTGACCTCGGCGACAAGTTCCGAAGCGGCGCTCAAGGTAAGCTTACCAGCGGGAGTGGGATGCTGAAGTTTCAAGAACTCGGGGAAGTCTCCAAAGTACGTGTGGCCCATGACGTAATCCGAAAAATCGTGCGGACCAACAGTTGCTTCAAGAATGGCGCGCACCACATCAGGGCCATCAGGCAGGGAGCCAGAAAGACGGAGAAGTGGAATATTGTTAGCACGACAGAACCGGCTTTTTCGGATATCCGACTGAACCTGGGTCAAAAAAATCTCCTTGCCACGTGTGGTCTTGTACACCGGATGGAAATGAAACATTCCATCGTACTCTAACAGCCTGTTGTCATTGACTGCGAAGTCGAACACAAAACGAACTCCGATTGGAGAGAATTCGCCAAAGAACTTGTCAACTCCGGTACCGCCCAGTTTGGACTCGGCCAAGATATCGTGAATGCTGGCTTCGGCTTCTGACTTGCCGTACCTGTAACCTTCCGTGTGGATGCGCTCATGAGATGCTAGCCGCGTTGGAGAAGTAAATACCATTTGGCAGCACGTGCACTCGTGTGGTCTGTCTAACGAGTGCACGTAGGAAATGTGGTTGTCAAGAACCGTCTTCTGACGGAAAGTGTCGCCACAGATGTCGCAGAGAAACATCCGTTCTTCAGAGTGCGTCAATTGATGCTGGTCACGAGCAACCTTCACCCGGAAACAGGCGGAGCAGTCAGAGCAGCTAAAACGCAGTTCGCCGTGGACCGTCTTAGTGTGCAAAGACCGCAGACGAGCCGTTTTGAACATGGCATCGCACTCCAGGCACGGCAGGTCGTACGTGGTCACGTGGACGCCTTGGTGTTTGCGAAGGTCCCCGTTCGTTTTGAACGCAGCCGCGCAGACCTCGTCCCCGTCGGCGTGGTCACAGATAAAGGGCCTGTCCTCACCGTGAATTACACGCTCGTGCTGCTCCACCTTGGAAGGGTGCTGGTGACGGTACAGGCATGGGCTGCCGTCAGCACATACACGACTGCAGGTATAAACGCGGTCCGGAGCGACGTGCACGGGCCCACGCTGGTGCAACTCCAGAGCGCCTGGTGTGGGCGACACGTGGCCGCAGCCGTCCAGCCCACAGGGGTAGGAATCCTCCAGCGAGGCGCAGTGCTTGTTTTCGTGCTTGCCACGGTCACTGGTGTTGGAAAAGATGGCACCGCACCCCCTTGAGCAGGGGTACGTGGCGCCACAGTGGCTGTCCCATTTCTGCTTGTGGGTGAAAGATCTTCCACATGCACAGGAAGGATTGGTGTCAGGAGTACACAGGTACGTGCGAATGTCGGTGCCAGCTTTGAGGGGGAAACTTTCAAACAAGCCCGGGTGGAACTTGGGAGACCTCCAATGGGCACGCAGGGAGTTTAACTTGTCGTAGACGACCACCACTCCTGACTCGTAACAGATGTGGCAGATGATCTTAGTGGGATCGTCGGGATGGGGCATGGCATCTGGGAAGATGCGCCAGGCACCTTTGTCCTCGGGAGGGGTGGATGGAAGAGAAGCGGCAGGAACATATTTGCCTCGGTGCTTGTTCAACTCTTCCGAGGTCTTAAACAACTTCAAGCAGCAGCAGGGCGGGTACGTCTCCTCGTCGCAGATGAAACCCTTCTTGGCGAAAGGCAGCTCGCTGAACTGGACACGGTGGTGGGTGATGTGCTTCCTCCACTCCTGGTAGTTAGCGAGGGTGCGGGTGCACGGCGCAAAGCAGCAGGTGAAGTCTGCATCCGGAGTTGGCAGAAGCTTGTGCTTTGAGTATGGTTGACCGCGGGCGTCAAACTGTGGATGCTCTACAGCGGGCAAAGGCTTGTACTTTGAGTGGCCCTTTGGAATCGCGTCAGGCAGGTCCGCCCACGCCTGTTTGTGGATGCCGTTCTTAATGTGGTTCCTCCACTTGGTCTTGTCACCACATTTCTTGGAACACCCTTCGTGAATGCAGGTGAAGTCGGCGTCAGGTTTGGGGACCAGCTTGTTGGGAGCGCGGCGTTTTGAAGGCGTCTGTGAGTCTGTTCTTTCTCCGGACTCTTCCGACGAGGACCTTGATCGTTTGGAACTAGCTTCCATGGGTTTTGGAGGGTGAGTTTTGGATGTGAAATTTGAAAATGCAAATTTGCTTCAAAGAGGTGTTTTTTATTCAAAAACGTAAAACATTAAAATTCAATGCCACGTTGTGCAAAAACACCGATCACATAAACTGATGCTTTTGAAATTGAAATAAGCTTGAAATTGATGGTTGATACGTACTTATGTAAGTTCTACGGTGTTTCGTAAGCATCTTTCTCGGATTCTACGTAACGTCAAAAACGATTCTTACGTAGTTGATCACAAGTTTTGAGTCATTTATAAATATATTACAGCAGCTTGGCAATCTATGGATTTTTCCATCGTATTTGTTTGTGAACTGCAGCATATCATGTCGTGACTTTACATCTTACGTGCGGTTACAAACCGATTAAATTTGAAACGTGCATTAAGAAAAATATTTGAATAATACACAACCCGTAGTCCGAGATAGACTCGCAATGTCTACATTCACAGATAATATCGATCTAATTGTAAAAGGCATCGAAGACCTTGGCAACTATGCTGCGAAGGAGATAGTTGAGGCTAGACGTCTCGCGGCATCTGGCGGAAGTGACGCATCTGGATTAAGGGTTCGAGTTAGTGAACTCGAACTTGAGATAGGACGAATGGTTACAAACGCAGCTACTTCTGCTGCAGAAATTGCAAGGCTTAAAGGGGAATTAGATGAAGCAACGTTATTAGTACAGGCAAAGGAGTTAGCACTGGAAGAAGCGGGGGGAAAACAAGCAGCATCAGAGGCAAAGATCGAAGACCTCGAAAGGCAATTAGAGGAAAATTTAACAGATATCGAGTCCTTAAAGGCTGTCAAGGCCGCACTTGAATTAGAAATGACGAACACAACTGCAAAACTGGAAGATTGTGTTCAAAAAGCAAACTCCGCAGTTACAAGCGCCACAGGGAGTACCGTACCGATTGTACGAGGGGCCGGATCTGGAGGGGCCGGATCTGGAGGGGCCGGATCTGACAGGACTCCTGGGTCTAAAGAAGATGCCGCGAAAGAAGCAGCAGAAGCCGCCGCAGCCGCACAAAAACTGACGTTCGCCAGAGCTACTGTTAATGACAGCGATTACGAAAAATACTTAGTAAACAAGGACAAAGCAGGCTTTAACTTGGCCGGCCTAGCAGGTACCGGTGCCGATTTAAGTAAAGCTGACAAGACCAGAAAAACTTTCTACACCACAAGGAGAAATGCATTGCTTGCTCACTTTCAAGATTCTAAAAATCAGACTGAATTCGAGACAAAAGGTATCAATGCACAAGCCGAAATCAAGTTTCTAGAATCACTTGGCGATTCTACAACGTATTCAGATACAAAAGCTCATCAAATGTACACAAGGTACGGTAATAAGAAAGACAACGCTGAATCGGGTCAGGTCCAGCAAAATGCTGGGGGCATGCAATCTTTAGGCGGCATTCATATCTCAGATGGAGAAGTACTGTAACGCGTGATTTACACAAATACCTGCATCCGAAACAAATGGCCAAAAACTTAATATAAGACAACCACGTCAGAATTTGTATTTATCGGATACTAAACTCAAGTTCAATACACAAAAATTAGCATGGCCGCATTTTTACGCAAAATACATACTTCCCGTAATATATGCAGGTATATACAACAAAAACCGACACCATAACAGAATAACATCCATACCGACAGACCTATGGAAGAACATGTAGACGGTCTTCGTCGGGTGGTTTCGTTTCCTGAAGATATGGATGAGATTGTTCGGCAAATTGCAGACCTTGGTAATTTCGCCGCAGGTAAGATACTGGAAACAAGACGTGAAAATCAACGGTTATTGAATGAAATCGAACAGAAAACAAGAAATTAAAAGACAGTAGAATTTCCTACGAACTTCAAAACTACGTGGAACGTATGGAGATAGATATGTCAGAATTATCAATTGCTTCAGAAGATAAAGAATTGTCAGCGGTATTACTCCTATGCTTTGACGAACGTTATAAACAGGTAATTGCAGCTTTGTCCGAATTAAATGCTAGCGACAGTGGAGAAGCGGATTTGTTTAGACATAGAAAAGGGGACTTCGCACAAGAAATACTTCTCGCTAGAAAACTTAAGCTCGCATTTGATACAAGTCAAGATAATCCCGACAGTATTCAAATAGTATTCGTGTTTTACAAGCGTTTTGGCACTTCATATGAATCACCTGGATCAATTGGTATAGAACTCGGCAAGCCCGGGTACGAGTGCCTAGCAGCCAGAAACCTAAAACAACGGCTAAGAACTTTATTCAAACGGTAATAACAAGGAAAGATGCTGATATCGACTTCATGACTTTAAATCGCTGACTGCCAAATGCAAATATATGTGGCTGTTACATTAACAGAAATAGCATGGAGTTATCGCTGAGTGACTTTAAAACTTATCCGAAATCAGTTAGACGCCTGGTGCTTGCGAACAATGCCGATCCTGTGCCAGGATACGAGGCGCAGCACAAATATTGGCTTCAGAAATGTGCAGGGGTTGAAACGGAAGACGACAACAAACTGTTCATCGTCGTTCCCGCCGCCGAATCATGGGAGCTGGTAGGCATCCCTTTCTCCAGGCATTCCAACTTGCTTCGCCAGCGCGGCTTCCTGTCTGCCGGCTCGGTGTACTTCCTTGGACAGAAACGTGGGAGAACTGATAAAACCATCAGGCTGCGTGTGGGATCGTCCGGATGCTGGAAGCACGTTCACGGGAAGCGCGTTCTGAAGCGGTCATGTGCCCAGGCACTTGGAAAGATCTTATCCAAAGGGGTGTGTGCTGCGCAGATTCATGCATCAGACAGGTATGACGACCGCCTGAGGCAGATGTACAACACGTTCATGGCCGCCACCGGAAAGGCCAAAGAGCAACAGGGCGTGCAAATTTTCTACTACTCCGCTGGAAACAAAAAGGAAAACCGTTCGGATTCGCGCTCAGCATCGTCTCGATCATCTTCTGAAGATTCTTCTGGTTCCGGCTCTTCCGCTGATTCTCGTCCTCGTTCTCCTGGTACTGCTTACGATTCTTCCTTTGAACCGGTCAATGTAGTCAAGAGTTTGGAAGGAGATTTAATCGTTAAAGTGGACAAATTAACTCCACAGGACCTTACGGAACCTGCTAAAGCTGGAATTCTCACTGCGATCAAACGGGCCACTGAAAGAATTCAAGAGGTATGACCATAAATAAGAGGCGGTTTACTGATGCATATTACCAAATTCATATTATAAATATAATAATACTGCTTTCTGTTTCTGGATAAACATGGATTCCGTAACGGAAGAATTCGTTAAAACAGTTGATGAAACGGTAAGGGTCATGCAAGATCATGCAAACATTATAAAGGCAATGTCGGAAGAGAAAATTCGGTTAACGACAGTGTTAAAGGAGATTGATACTCGGCTATCAAACCTGGTGTCAGTACCGAAAACATCGTAGCAAAATACACACAGCATCAGAAATGGCATCGAAAATGAAGCCGACAAGATCGAAAGTAAAAGTCTACCTGCGTATCAAGAATCAAGTTTCTGACGAAGACTCGTGTTTTCAAATTGATAGCTGCGAAGCAGAACTTCGGACGACAGGTCCAAAGACAGTTCCGAGGACGACGAAGGTTGTGACGACGGTTCCGAAGCGGAAACTAGGAGGTGTGAAAACGCCTACGAGAAGTTTTGATGGAGAGGACGAGGAATCTGATGGATTGGAAACAGACGATAAATCAGTAGTAACGGACGAAACATCCGAAGGTGTGGACGATGAATCAGTAATGGATGAGGCAGTTGAAGGTTCTGACGATGAATCAGGAATGGATGAGGCAGTAATGGATGATACATCCGAAGGTGCGGATGATATATCAGATATGGATGAGGAGGCAACCGATACCGCACCTGCAGTTGGAGGCGCGGGGGAGGAAGTTAGAGGGTCCGATGTCGATCCGAGGTTACTGGCGGCTAATAAATGCGTTTATTACCAGAAAATTCTCGGTTCTGATGAATCCCAGTACAAGTTCTCAGGAATCTTTCCAGGCGTTGAAAAGGACTTAGTAGAAAAACAGAACGAGGTGGTCTTTCGGACCATAGCCGATCCAGCTATCGAAAACGCAAAACGAGGATATAGCACAACCATCATAGCATATGGAAACGTAAGTGCAAAAAGCATTGACATTAATGTACAACTTTTCTAGTTTAATTCCATTTTTATAACCTAATCAGACAAACTCGGGCAAGACGTACAACATGAAAGGGCTTGCGATTCATGTCCTTTCACAACTCCGGATTAAAGGAAACGTGGATGAAGTCCAAGCATACGAGCTTAATGCTCCCAAAGCAGTTTCCGAAGCTTCGACGAGAAGCACCGGCGCTGCCACGTTTACTTCTCCAAATATTCTGGAAGGAAAAAGCCTGTCAGACAAGATACCGGATTTTGTGAATGATGTCTTTGATCTACGTCAAACTAAAGCAACAACTTTAAATACGGTATGGGTTCGGATTCTGTCGGATATTGCTTGAATGTTTTCATTATTGTCTGCATTTTTAATCGCAGGAATCCTCACGTTCGCATCTTGTATTAAGGATTACTGTCAGTTTTACCGAAACAGTCATGGAAGGAAACAAAGCGTCTGTAACGACACGTACTTCGAACATTAACATTGTCGATCTTGCGGGATCTGAGCCAATAAATGCTGGAGATGGTGGTACAAAGATCAATGGAAGCCTTGTGCAGATTGGAATGGATATACGCGCTTTGCAAGGAATTCGAAAGGGTTCCAATCCCAATTCTGACTTCTTCAAATTAATAAAGGTACCTATTTATCATGATAACTGCATTGCGTGCATCTTGAACAAACATTATGTGTCGTTGTAGGCCGATATTGTTAATGGAGGAATTACAATCCTGTGCACATGTTCGAACAAGCGAGGAATCGATGGTACCAAGAACACACTGGTGTTTTCACAAGCAGCTCAGGAAGTAACAACATTCTCAAAGAAAGCTGAAGCAACGACTTTTCAGATTCCGGAGGAAATCTTTCGCTTAAAAGAAGCGGTGCAACAACAGATAATCGAACTGGAAACTATGGTGGGTCCAATTGGAGGAAGCATTGGGTTGGCCAAACCCCCCTCAGAGATTCAAACTGTTATGGATAACTTGCTGGAAGCTAGTGCTTCACTTTTACAGTTATATCAATCGTATGTTTAGAAAATAATGTATTGACAGTAATTAATATCATCCAACAATGGATACTCAAGCAAACTTATGGACATTCACTGGCGAAATTGAGAAGTCTATAGCTACGCTCGAGGATAGAAATGCCAAGACTAGAGACATACTAGCACAGGTAAAAGATAACATGAATTTACTTATGACATCCTTGTCACAACCTGCGGCCACATCAACTAAACCATCAAAATCGAATGCAATGCCCAGAAGAGTGACAAACCGATCAGCTGTTATACCTGTAACGGCGGCCGCATCATCAACACCGAATACAATCTTAACTCGCACGGGTCAAACACCAATGTCTGCCACACCAGCATCAAGGAGCTCTGCCGCGGCGGTATCCACATCCCGAAGAAAAAAATAAAACCGGTAAGTAATACACTAACGTAACAAATGGACGCCGAAAGTGTTGAGGGAATTGTTCCGGAAAAACAAGATTTGAACCCAGGCGTGACATCCGATTTGAGCGCTGAGGGCAATTCCGAAATCAAGGCGTTACTTGCAAATATTTCAAGAAACACTGACGCGATGGGTACACGAAATGAAGCAATCAAGACATTGGTTTTGAGCCTTACAGAAAACATTAAGTCACTGGCAGAGGAATACCAAAAGTATATTTCAACAAAAAAGAAATAAGATTTTATCACATCCGTGGTTCTGCTTTGTAAAGAAATTGGGATAGAAACTGCTCGAATGTTTGGCCGTCTGCTCCTGGCACATGTGTGTCTTTCAGCACGGGTTTGTGAACAACAGTGGCATAATACATAAAAAACAGACACGCATCGCAGCAGTCGTGCTTTCTTTCCGCACTGTCAATGTACACGACAGCTTCAGCTGCCCCTGGACAACCCTCCTCTTCCCACTGTTTTAGTACGTTCTTAACCAATTCTACACATCGGGATTTCCTGGCATCATACTCATATCCAGCCAGTCCGTAGTGTCGGTGCAGGGTTGCCGGGTGGACGTACTGGCACTTGTACGCATATCGCTCCCTGAACACAAGCTCCAGAGGGTATCCTGCAGACCCAATTGGCTGTTTTTCCAGTATAATAACATCCGCACCAAGAATATTCTCGGCATACATCTCCATGAACTTGCAGATGTAGATGTGTAGGTTTTTTGGAGAGGAAAACGGTTTTGTCATGTCCACATTCACGCACAGTTTAATTTCTGCAATTTCTCCGGTGGGCGTTAACGTCGCATAAAAGATTCCGACTGACACAATACCGGGGTCAATACATAAGACATTCATTTCATTTCGTCATGTTAAAGGCACCTTTTGCCAATACAATTTGTCAATGTATTTACAATGTATTGATGTGTGTGAAGGATTCTCCTGCTACATAATCAATGACCGTGCATCCCGGTACATAGATGCTGTGCTCCTTGGGCACATCTGGGCCGGGGCCGAACCATGGGGAGGGCATGCATATGTTCTCCGGAGGACATCCGGAAAGCCGAGATGCCCACCACGAGTAACTGGAATTCGCGGTTATGTGATAATTGCACAGTTGCGAAATGAATTCTAACGTATCTACTTCATTATAAGAAATTTCGTGAATGGTGCGTTCCCAAGTTGACGTGTAGACTCTGGACATGGGCAAATTGTCGGAGTACACGAATACGACGGCATCCGGCGGCATCCGAGATAGAGCGGTCTCATAATACTTTGATGTTGGTATGGGAAAATTCTGTGGTTGGTGAAGGTAGTCGCCAAACCGGAAGTGGACGCCAACAAAATCGCTGTCGATCGGAAAGGAAGCCTGTACTCCTTTCACAAAACGCGTGACAGATTCCGGGGATGGATGCCGTATGGCGGCTTTAACAGCTTCCCAATGCGCGGAGAAGTACTGTAATGACTGGAAGTAACCATATAAAGAAAAATCACATGCTGGGGAGGGGATGACATGATAGGGAAATGTGGCACCCTCGTAATGACAGGGTGTTTCGGCTGGAAGCGCATTGACAACGGGAATACCATGTATCCACGGGCTCAACACGTCGCCGTCGTTTAGTACAAGCACGAGCTTCTTTCCATGTTCAGCAGCTTGTGCAATACCAACGGCAACCTGAAAAAACTGGTTGCCGGTTCTGCCCATGAGGCGAACAAACAGACATGACTCCATTCAGCGGAAGACTGTACTGTTAAAATTCCTTCCTAGAAACACAATGTACCCATGCAGGCAAACGCAGACTTGAACTTGGAATGCCCGCACTGTGGCGGGTACGTGGTTGTGCAGTTTGCAGACCTTAATTGTAGAATATTTCGGCATGGAGTTCTGAAGAGCACAGGGCAGCAAATGAGCCCGCACGCTCCCCAGCAGGAGTGTGAAGCTCTAATTGCTGGCGACCTTATTTACGGGTGTGGGAAACCGTTTCGGGTTGTAGGTGTCACCACGGAAATATGTGACTACATCTGAAAAACAAGAGGAAACATTTCATAGCACATTTCCTTTCACACCTTCCCCACATTACCATTTCCAAAATGGCAGCCAAGCGACCCAGGTCAGACGACATCCCCCCTTCGCAGGCGGCGTATGTGGCAAAGCTGGATTCCGAGCAGGTGGTCACTTTCTTTGGCAAGTCCAACGAGAAGCTGAAGTCCCTGGAGGCCCAATATGCAAAAGAGGTGTCTCCTAAACGGGCGGAATGTCTGGCTATTAAGAGTCAGCTCCTGGAGTACATGGAGACCCATGGACATGAGTGGGCCATGCTGGCGGAGGACTTGTACCTGCAGGTCACTGCCAAGAACTCGGGACCCACTATTTGTCCCCGTACCTTTGTCAAGGTGATGACTTCGCTGAAGGACGACCCTGCACTCCTGGGTGGAATTGTGGCTAACGTGGAATCTGCCCGCCTGGAGGCCATTGAGCAGTACCGAGCCAAGAATGGGGAGACGGCAGAACTGCCGGTTACACCCCAGCCTCGGTTTGTTGGAAAGGGCCGGTCTGTGCCGCAGCGGCCCTTGCCCCCGCTTGGACGCCCGCTGTCTGTTTCCGAAATGGTTGCGGAAGTTCTGTTCCAGGCTGTGTACAACGTGCACAGAGGGCGGGGAAAGAACAAGCTGGAAGTTCTGTCGGCAGCGAAGAGGGGCTCCAAGGCTAAGATGGTGGTTGTGAAGAACAAGGATGTGTGCGAAGCCGCTGCTGAGTACGTAGCCAAGTTTGCAGCTTACAAGGAAGTGAATGCAGTCATGTCAGCTGCGAAGAAGGTGGAAGCCACCGCCATGGCAGCGTGCGAGGACGTGCTGAAAGAGTACTTGCCCACAGTGAATGCTCAAGCAACCGTAAAGCGCACGCTGCCCACGGAGGAGGGCCTGCGCACGGTCACAGTGGCGCTGGAGGACAAGCCGGTGAAACCCAACCCAATGTCGTTGTTCGAGTTTTCTCAGCTAATTGACAGCGTTGCAAAATCTCTGGCGCTCGTGGAGTCCTCCACGTCAGCGGAGGCCATCGTTGCCACCTATGACACGGTCATCGAGTCTGTGGTGTCTGCCATGAACCGCCGGATTGAGGATGGAACTGTGGTCAAGCAGGTCGTGACCGTGCGCCGCTCGAAGTTGGACACAGAGGAGCCAGAGGTGGAGGAAGCCGGGGAGGACTCCGACGACAACATGTTCGATATTTGAAATGTATTGTGGTGTAAATAATACACCCACCCACCACAGTTATGGCTATGAATGTACCCCTGTACGTGTGGACCAGCATGGGGATAGTGGTCCTCGTGTTCATCGTGGCTGGCTTATCAAAGGCGGCCCAAGTGGCTCCTCGAACCTCCTCTGAGCGAGTAGCTAAACAGTTGATAGAGTCTGCCAAACAGAAACTGCAGGCAGCTGAGCAGGATGGGAACTACATCCAGAAGTTGTCAGACGCTCAGTTTGGCATGGCGTACGTGAACGCGTCTCGCATGCTGAGCAACTCGGACGCTGCTTTGACGGCGGCCACTGGGGTGCATGTCAGCGACCTTCACGCCAGCCTGCGAGCGCAGCAGCAAGAGGCTTACGACACCCTGTGTTTACAGCACCCAGATTTGAAGCTGTGAGATGTGTGTGTGTTCACCTCCCATGTTTCTTTGAATTCCAAATGGACCTGGTAATAGAGAGAAAGGCATGAGTGGAGAGGCTGCCCCCAGGGGTTTGCGAGACGCCAACTTCCGAACCTTTCGGTTGAACGAGATGACAGAGGACACGAACCCTGTAATTTTTATTCATTCCCCCCGGGAGTCGGGCATTACAACCCTAATTGGATCCCTGCTCATTCAAATGCAGCAGGAGTGGGGGCTGGATGGGGCATTTGTCCTGACTGACCGGGCGGACAAGCACTACATGGGAGGAATTCTGCCGGACGGCATTGTGCAGGACAAGCCGTTCGAGCAGGTGTTGCGAAAGATGATTGAAGTCCAGCGCCACAGGCAAAGCACCGTGCCCGGCAGCCCGCTAAAACTGGCACTGGCCGTGGATGACTACATCTCAAATGTCAAGGAGCTGAAGTCCATCTCGCTCCAGAGGGACATTAAGTTGGCGAAGAAGTATAACATCTCGATTATCATTGCCACTCCGGACGCGTCCGTGTTCCCGCCCAACTGCCAGACCCTGGCCACGCACGTCATTGCCACCAAGTGCATCTCAACTGAGGAGCCCAAGCTGCTGAAGAAGAGCATGTTCGTCATGTACGACTCCCCGGCTTCTCTGGCAGAAAATCTGGCTCTATGTGGCCGGCACGAATTTCTGGTAGGGCTACTGAGATTGGCCAACGTGGATGGCACGAGCACGATGCATGACTACTCCAGGACGTACACCCCCACGTTGTACGCCAGGGACGAGGAGTGCTGTGGGGGTGACGATTTCGAGGAGGGTGTGTTCACCATGAGTCCGGAGTTGATATCGCACATGACGTACGCTTTGGGCATTCGGCCAGAGTTAAAGTAGTAATATATGTACGTGTTTATTACTCCACATCAGATGCATTAAAGTCAGACTCATATGCTACTTGACTGGCAAACATGGAGGCGTGCTTGTGCATGTTGGCGATGTCGCGTTTTCGCAGCTGTTCTGCAGCGGCTCGGTCCATGGCAGCTAGTGCCGGCGACGTCATTAACCTCACGGTGTCTGGGTTCATGCTAATCAGACCAGGGCGGTCGGCGCTGGCTTCGTACGTGTTACGAAACTCGGCGCCCGTTCCGTAGGTCGACTTGTGGGCCCGTGCGTTCTGCTCAAACAGATACTGCCCGTGGAACTGGCGCCGTGCGGCCTCATCAGTGGAATCTTTTGTGTTTAAAGCTGATGGGACTGACTCCAGGTGCTGGTCGCCGATTGATTGCCCTGTCCAGTAGAAAGTGGCATTATTGGCTACCCTCAGGGGTCCGGTGTCGCACCTGGCATTCACTAAGTTATCAGATACGGTTGGCATGGCTGCCACATCCAGTCGGAGCGACGGAGGGACGCCGTTTCGTGTCACCATGCTGTCGTAGGCTTGTGTACCGTCACGGTTTGATGGGAGGGCGGCGAGCTGGGAGCCCTGCAGGTCCAGGGCTTGAGGCACGACAGTAGTTTGTGCATCTCCGTGCCAGTTGCTGGTGCTGGTTGGGGTGAGGTACATGTCCTGGGGCACGCCGGATGCGGCTGTTCTCAACGCAGGTTGGGTGTATGCAGCACTGTCGCTTCCTGTCCCGGCGGTTGCGATGGAGGGCATGGGGGCATCGGTCGTTGGGCCAAACACTCCAGCCCCAGCAAGCATGGAGATGACGTTGTTCAAACCTTGCTTTCCCTGGCTTACAGGCGTGTTTATGTTTGCGCCGTATGCCTGGTTCTGGCCTGGGGTCGCGGCTAGTACATTAGGTATGGCGTCGGTGGGCATCCCGTTCTGCGCCAACGGCATATGATTCGTGTGCATGCTATTGGGCGCAGCCGCCAGCGGAGCATGTAATTGAGCAGATGCGTCCTGCTGATTGCCGGTGTGCTGCATGGGCATATGTCCATGGTACTGACCTGTCACCTGTGGTGTGGAATGATACCGTTGGGCAGCAGCGTCATGCGGCAGGGCTGTTTGCACGGCAGGGATGGCCGACACCAACGAGTGGGGCGACTGCAGCGGTCCCTGTGTTTGAAGAGATGCATCTCGCTGCGCTCCGGTGTGGGTCATGCCGACAGGTCCGGAGGCAGTAACTGGGGCCTGAATGCCGCTGTTCACCGTGGCAGTTAAGGTTTCCTTGGCCACTCCGTCTGACGCGGAGGGCATGCTTTGGTAATTGGAGATGGTTTGCGCTAGAGGTGCGGCCACCTGCAGAACAGATTCGTCAACGTTCCCATCGTGAGCAAAGGGCATCCTTGACTGGAGCGGCTGCTTGAACCATGGGACGGGGGCGCCCAGGGCTATGCCACCGTCTTGAGTGTTCCACGTGTCTGATGCGGCAGGCATGGGGGTAATGGGGCCGCCTTCAGCAGCCAGTGCCTGACCGACCTTCACGGCAGATGTTCGGTCTGTGGCGTTGCCGTCTGATGCCGCTACCATGTCCGGGCTTCCAGCCTGAGTGAAGCTGGTGTTCTCACGAGCGGTCACAACGTCCACCATTCGGTGGGCGTACCCTGACGTGTTGGCGGCTGCCATGGACCAGTATCCGTTCACTTCCAGGTCTCGCTTCGGACGGCCAGGGGCAGTTGGCCTTGCCTCTGCGAGGAGGTTGAAAACGGGCTGGAAGTAGGTGCCGTTGTGGGCACCCAGTCCCTCTCCCAGCTGGAAAGCAGCATTTACCTGGGGTTGCTGCAAGCGGTTGATCTCAACCGTGTTCGTCTGCGAGTTGTCTTGCAGGGTCTGAGTGTCTATCACCGGGCGGAGCACGAATGTGTCCCCGATGTACCCATCCCACGCCGTGTCATTGTATCCCGCCGGCGTCTCGTTGTTCACCATGAAAGACTCCCCAGCTGCCTGCTGAGCGATTCGCTGCTCCACGGCCGTGTCAAGGTACCCCTGTGGAAGTGTCAACCCCTCTGCAACGTCAGCAAAGTCCACCAGCTGCTCCTGTTTTATGGGCTTGGGGAAGGACAGTGTGCCTGTAAGGGCTTCTAGCATGCGGCTCGGCTCCCCCAGCTTAATAACTGGCTCCTCGTTCATCACCAGCGGCTCGGGCATGGAGTCGGTGTACGCTGCGTAAGTCTGTCCGGAGTAGGGGTCCGTGACCGTGCCTGCGTAATCCCCAATTAACCCCAGTGTGCCTTGCCACTCGTACGGCAGGCCGTTATTGGGGACGCCAGAGGAATAAATTTGAGAGCCCATTCCAGAGTTGAAGGCCAAGGGGTTGAAGGGTATGTTGGGGTCGGGCACCTGCTGGGTGAACGGCACTCCCAGCTGGGCCTGTGGGAGGGACAGGCCTTGTACAGGGACATGTCCAGCCATGTTCTGCACGCTCTGCATCTGGCGAAGGTATGTGTCATTGAACACCTGCTCCGTGTTGATGGGGAGACCTTGGGGAACAATCCGAGTAGGTGGGGTTGCCGTCCCAACCTGCATCGCCAACTTCTCCCGGCGTCTTTCCTTGGCAGCGGCTGCGTAGGTGGTTACCTGCACGGGGGTGGGGCCGGTGGCCCACGTGTCCCCAATGGCTTTGCTCTTCAGCTTGTGGCTTTGGTAGGGTGTCAGCCCAATTGTAGATTTTGTAGTCTGGGCAAACGCGTCAGTAATGTCGCACCCAATTCGCGGCCTCGTGTACATTTAAAGCGGCACGGGTAGTGGGGTTTCTTTTAAATATTTGGCCAGACACCACATCGTTACAAGGAGTGTACAGGTTTTCACGAAATGGAGCAAGTCCAAAAATTAGTGGCGTCAACGGTGGCCACATTCCAAGCGCAGCTGGCTGTCCTGCTGCCAGCAGTACTTGCTGACCAGCTGGGGAACAGGGCTCGCACGGAGCCGTCAGTAACCCTGTGGGCGTCTGAGATCGGGAGCTACATTAACCAGGACGCGTGGATGAGTAGAGACAGGGCGCTGGCAAAGGTGTGGCGGCGGACAAACGATAGCCATTTCCTGGACGTGCAGTCATTGTGGAGGGCGCACGGGTGCAGGTTCCCAACCAGTGCGGACGACTACGTGAGTTCTCAGTTGATGGACCCGTTCTCCCACTTGCAAACCGTGGAGGACATTGAAAACTTCCGGAAGATTGCCACTCCAGCAGATATTATAAAGATGTATCGCACCAAAGGGGTGTTGAAGGAGGAGGCAGTGGCGGCCATGTTTTCTGAAAGCATCCAGCAGCCGGTGATGCTGCGTCATGCCGCGGTGGAGTGGCGTTCGGCCACGCAGACGTCGCATGACATGCTGCCTCTTACAACAGTCCGTGCTCCTGGGCCGGTGGACGACCCGGGCCATTACACGTTGGTAGGACAGGTGGATGGATGGCTGACGTCTCACCCGTACGCTGGCACAGTTGTAGAAATCAAGGTCCGTATGGATCACATCCCTCCCTTCCCTCCAGACAGGGATGTAATGCAAGTCCAAGCTTACATGCACATCAACAACGCGGAAGAGTGTATTTACGTTCAGAACTTGTTTGGCACGCGGGTGCTGCAAACCATGCATTTCTACAGGGACAGGAAGTATTGGGATTGTGTGATAAAGCCGGGACTGGATGCTTTTGTGTGCGACATCCGCAGGCTCCTACGCGGGTCGCCAGAGGATGTAGTCCTCCGACATCGTGTCTTAGCGGCGGCAGAGAAGGATCACATTCCATCCAAACCCATTCCTCCTCCTCCGGAAGTGGCGGCAGCGGAAGTCTTACCACAGCAACCTGCAAAGAAGAAGAAGGTCTCCATTCCTGCAGCGCCAGCCAAGCCACTGCCCCCAATTGAGCCAGCACGGCCACCATCTCCCATTTGGACAGATGACAGGGTTGAGACGCCGCCTCCTCCTCCAACCCGTCCCAGCAGGCGTGCTGGAATTCGGAAAGAAGCTCCTCCAGTGACGACTCGCTCGCAAAAACGGCAGCGACATTGATGATGTGATTTTGCATGGTCTGTTGTTTATTATTCATGCCACATTGCTTCATAGATGCTCGGTGGGGGTTATGTTACATTTCATCCAAAATTCCAAAGAATCTGGCAAAGGATTCCAAGCACGCTCAATATGTAAAAGTTCAACGAGTTTTTTAGCAAATCCCATTTTTCGTGCCCTAGTGTGTGTCCAAATTATCACCGCTGTCAGGTCTTGCGTCACACAAAAACAAGGCAGTAAATAATAAGACCCTCGACAAAACACACCATCCACTCGAGCAAATCTTTCGTACATCTTTTGCGACTCGCATACGCGCAACCCGTATAATTGTCCGTCTTTGAAGGCTTCCACAAGTGTACTTCTGTTATGCAAAAACTTACTTTCGTCATCGGCCAACTCGAAAAGTAACGCCCAGAAATCGTCGCCAGATTCAATCTGTGCTAATTTGATCGTTCCCCAATCCTCCATCTTTATGTAATTATTCACCTTGTTCAGAATATTTTATTACAACTCCTTATCTGTTGCCCACCTTGTTCGTTACACGCACTTCCGAAAACCCGCCACTTTCTATCCCACGCCGGCTGAAAGCTTGACTACTGTTCCGGACACGTACGCCAACACACGGTAATTAACTATTATATACATTTATCTTGTTGGAATCGGATTAACAACTGCGGCAGCTGTCAACTCTTTCTCACCCGTCGCTCTGGGTCGTTCTTGCTGAATTTGTGACAAACTGTCCTTTTCGCACTTTATTTTCTGTCTCTTTATAGTTCGTCACGAATATTACGCTGTCCGCAAGGTTTGTGCAAAAATGTTCCATTTGCGTTCTGCCCGCACCATCGGACATAATAGCTTGTATACATTTGACAACGCGAAAGTTCTTTTACTTATTTTGGATGGTAAGGTATCATAATTCCGTGTTGTTTTAAACTATGGATTAAATCTGTGGTAGCTTTACGTCTGGAAAGGGCCCCCAGCACCATTTGTACAATGACGTACGCCAGAAATATGTACAGAACGGAGTGAACGGACACCTCAAACGATTTGAATGACCTATCGATAAGGGCGAGACAAGTGTAGGAAGCCCCTGTGCGGTCAAGATTGTACCAGTCTGACACTTGACTGCCGATGGACAGCCGTGAGCACAGGTCGGTGTCTGTTATCCCAGCCCAGAACCCGGATGCGGTTATGCCTGGCCCGTACCGGTACAGGTTCCACAGCCACCTTCCCAGCACGTACCAATACACTCTATTTGCAACCCAGTAAAGAAGTACACAGGTGGCCTCCATTACACGGAAAAGAAGGATGCGTTGATCCTTACTTTCCTTTTTTGGCGCCCGTCTGCTCCACCAAATCTTGGAAATACTCTGCAAACGCAAGCGGCAGGCACCGTCCAGGAAACATGTACGGAACGCCTTTTGGAAGGAAGGGGCCCTGGCCAAAGAACGATGGCCCCATGAATCCCAGCTGTAACAAGGCCCGCATGACCAGCCCAGGGCAAGTGGTGGACGCTGTGACCATCCTCTCGAAGAATATGCTCAAATCCATGGAAACCATTGGATTTAGGGACAGCCCCGAAGGGGCATTGCTGCCGAACGTCACCGAGTAGGTATTAATGAACTTAATGCACTTGTCCTCCTGCTCGGGGAAATGCTCATTCACGGATAAAACGTCTCTGGCTGTGATGGGGAACTTGGCGCCAAACACCATGGGGAAGACAATTTGACGGAAGAAATTGGGATGAAACTCGGTCTTCCCTGGATCCATGTGGATGGCGTCGCAAACGGCCTCCTGCTCTGCAGGCGTCAAAGCACCGAGCCGCTTCCTGAACACTCTGCTCCTGGACACCTCTTCCAGAACCATGGACGCTTTAACACACAAGTCTTCCTCTGCTTGAATGCGATCGGACTTGCAGATGCTTTCAGCCACCCCTGCAATTACCACATCCTTCCCCATGGGAAATATGCAAATGCTATCAGTCACTGGGTCCGCTCTGCTGGAGACCAGCAAGTCAATCTGCACGGCAAGGTCAAAGATGTACCTGTCCCGTTTGGGACCCTGCGGAATTTGACTCAGGAAGTAAAACATCATGTCTGGCAAGGACTCCACAACACTTTTGCCGTACACGCCCAAAATGTTCTGTGCCTGGGCCCGTTGCCGGTACCAATCATGCGGGTCCATTCTCTTCATAAGTTAAAATCAGTCATCAGAATATTAGGAACACATGCACAGCGACCGCATTTATTAAATGAATGCCTCAGTCCACAAAAGACGGCAGAGAGGCCACATTCCGTATGAACCACCGGTTCAGAGTCCGCACCCAACCATATCTCACAGGCCGTTCCACGTCCAGGAACAGCACAACCCTGGCCTTATCTCCACAGTTCATAGCCCAATGGTTGTGCGTGTCGTCAAACATGATTTCGCTGCCATTGGTCCACACGTACTTTTCACAGTTTGACATCCCAAGGAAGCAGCCAGCATGGCCAGGGGACTCAATTGTTAGGTGGTACCTGTAACAGGACTTCAGAAGGCCATTATGAGGCGCGATGCAAGCACCCGGCTCCAGGATTGACAGCATGGCAAAATGTACCTCAGGCATGGTCGCCAGCAAGCTGCACAGACCTGGACACAGCGACATGCCTTCTGTGCTGTATGTTTTCCCGTAGAATTTCAAGTAAAGCCGCTTCCAAAGCTTTGTATCCAACACTATGTTTTTGAAGAACCGGTCATTCCGAACGTCCTCTAGGTGTGCAATCGCTGCCATAACTTCACAATGAAAATCCTTGGCTCCTTCCCGAAGACCCTCGTGATTGGGAAACAATGCGAGAGTTGGTTTTGTTTGGATGAATGAGAAGCAGGATGTTGCGTGCAGAAGAAAGTTCAGGGGCATCAGCAGAAACTCGTAGTAAAGGAAATACACCCTAGCAGAGCGGTTCATCGTCACTATGTCCCATGTCCACCCGAACACGAAAGCAGCAAGGATTAAGAAAAGTGTAGGAAGCCACATCCTATCCAGGCAATTGAACTGCAGCTGTACATAACCTTCCGCACAACTGTTTTAACGGAAGCCGTAGCGAATGCTGCTGGGCACATCCTGTGTCTGCTGAGGTCTAACCCATGGCATGCCGCCGCGACACGTTCTGCAGCCGGGTCCATATGAAGCCGGGGAGCTGATGCCTGAACCAGTAGTCTGTGCCAAGGAGGAACCGTTCATTGCAGCTGCCGGAGGAGGGGGTAATGTTCCCCTGCTCAAGGACTCCATAACAACCGGACCAGCAAAAGGAGGATACCACCGATTCTGAAGTGGGATGGTGGGAATAACTTCGCTCATTCGAGACAGCGTACCCATTACGGTAGGCCTGTACTGTGGGATGAGCTCGCCTGGGGGAGGTATGTATCCCATTTGATTCTGAGTGACCACATTAAATGTCCGGACATTGTTGGACGTGTAAGGACCACTGGCAATTGTGCCGTTGTTAATGTACGACAGTTGTGGCTCGCCTAAACCAGTGGAAGGGGGTACTGGGGAGTAGATGTTGGACAGAAGAGACCCGGAGGCTGGCACTGGAATCCAGGAAACGTTGGGATTGGCATAGGGCCCCAGAGCGGACGGGAGGCCTGCGTTTCCGTACACCGTTCCAGGAACTGGCATCGCCATGCCGTTTGCATTGCTGTACAAGTTTGACATTTTGTTGTAGATAAATTGTTACTTTTACGCACAGCATAAAAGGATATGCAGCACGGACTCGAGTCTTGTAAAATCATGTATCGCCATGTTCTAAAGTGACCTGACGGACTGATAATATTTCTCTAGCGCCGCTTAATACGATGTTCATTCTATGCTGGGTCTAGCACGACATGGTCTGATTTCTTATGCCCATGGGAAAACGAGCATAAATTTCCCACGAGTCAATAACGCTGTGTGCCCACGTTTGCACCCGCCAAACGTTAGCTTTAACAATGTTGACATGAATGAAATTCAGGTTGCGGGCCGATGTCTGCAACGTTTTGCTGTCCTCCCGGAAGTAAACACATTTACGGTTGAAGGTGTTTCCCTACCAATCTCGATATCGTTCAGCAACAGCAATGCAAGAACAATTAGTGTCTTGACCGTGACACAGTCTTCCCAACACCAAGTCTGCTTTGCGGTTTCCGACGAGACTTGCAGAGAGCTGTCTATCTTCATTCATGTGGACGATCAAGAGATATATACTACCAAAACAAACCTCATGTCGACACCAGACGCTGCCTTTTCGCTATTACAATCCAGTGAGAATGATGTAAGTAAGTGGTTCAATGTCTTAACAGATCATGAAAAGAATCCAGAAATTGCAATGCGAGCGTTTCAATGGTTATTGATTCGCTTTAATTTTGGACAGTGTGGAGCAATCTTAACTGCTGTAACGAACACTGCCAAGTTGCACATTACAAATGTTGACCTTCAAATTAAAGCATTGGCGGCATTATCATGGTGTATCTCCAAGGAAGTCAACCATTTTCCCATTCAAAATTACGCTCAGCAAGAAGTAGTGTTTTACATTCACGAGGTCATGAATGCTCATCCACTGTCCTTTGGTGTTCAGTGGTATGCGTGTTCAACTGTAGCTCGTCTGGCGGAAGATAACGAAGCGAGAAAAATTCTTCTATCAAGTGGGATGATTGATGTGTGCCGTCACGCTACCAAGGCATATGTAATGATGCAGAGAGCTATACAAGCGTTGGGCGCAAGGGAACCCATCGGTGGTTCGAGTGAATGCATATAAAACATATTAAACACATGTAACTCTGGACAAAGCAATATGAAGATTCGTGTTGAACCAATTGAAGTTCGGAATGTTGGTAGAAAACGGAACAAAGTTGCTACGGTTGTATTGCTTTCATACGATCCGACCAAACAATACTCGGTTAGGGTCGTTTCAAAAACTAAGGATGAAGTTTTCGAGAACGCAACATTTGTGCCAGGCCCGCCAGTGGAAAACGACCTATTCCCTGGAACAGCTGCGTACTTAAAACTGCGCTGCAAATACGCTAACATAGTAACTGTCAAAGTCACCAGCTACACGGAAGTGCATGTTCCAGATGATGCCATCGATGCATTTCAATTGGACTGGGAGTATCATCCGGAAGATATTGGACTCTGGGTGGATGTTCCCACGCCTGCTCAATCATCTTTTTTTGATTCTGACGAAGAAGAAGATGATGATGAGTACTCCGACTATTCGGGATCATGGGAATCGGTGGATTCAGCGGAAATGGCGGCTGAGTTAAAACGACGACAGAGTTTAGAAGAAAGCAGCGGTGAAGAGTATGAAGACGTAGGAGACGAGGCAGGGGACGAGGCGGTCGACGAGGCGGGCGACGAGGCAGGGGACGAGGCGGTCGACGAGGCGGGCGACGAGGCAGGGGACGAGGCAGGAGACGAAGAAGATGATTGGGATGACGAAGAAGAAGACGAAGAGACGGAGGACGACCCATGCTACCAGACATATGCCACTGAGGCAGAAGCAGCTTGTGCGAGGCTGGAGCGTCACAAAAGAGAGGCGGATGAAATGGCAGCAGCAGCCGCCACCGCTGCGTTGGAGGCTATGGAATTGTGCGAGCCTGTTGATGACTTGGATTGATGGCGTCAAGTAATATATTAAAAATAGATATATTAACCACGTAAGAATGTCATCTTCAGGTTGGAATGCCGCGACTGTTATCTTTGGCGTCATAGCATGTGCTGCGTTGGCCATATCAATAGTGTGCTTACTACGTAAAACGACGTCGAAGACAAGCAGCACTCACTATCCTGTAGTCCCAAGAGGACCCGGTTCTGGGGGCACAGTTGCCAGGGGTCCCGGAGTAGTTGTCCCGGATAAGCCAGGCACAAATCCGCCCATAGGACCAGATAAAATCCCTTACATATTGAACGATGACAATTCAATAACCTTCCCTCGAACTGTGTACTTTAGCAACGGAATAAGTGGGGGCGCTTATAATCAAACGACCCCTCTCTTGGTTAATTCCGATGTAACTGCTTCTAACCTGACAGCGACAGGCAACATTGTTGGTCAGAATATTGCTGCTGTTGAACAACTTACGGCTGATACTGGAATAGTAAATGATTCGTTAACAGTGAATGGTGCCTTGGGAGCAACAACTGTGAAGGCCACATCGTTAACATCCTCAGCAGCATATATTACTACTGTTTATCTCAATAACATTAACACGCCGACAGGCAGCAACAACATTGATGTTAATGCTAATCTTAATATTCGTAATCACACCTTGACGGCATCAGGGATAACAAGCTTCGGTAATATCACGGCTAATGGGTCGTGCTGTAAATAATAATAAATACTACTTCATAACATCTACAATGAGCGCAACGGAAGAGCAATTGGCAGCGGGCAATGCCCTAACAGCACCGCCCGCTATATTTGATTTCTCGGACGCCTCTTACTTAAAAATGGCTGTGACCTCATGGCCATCGTGCAGTCCGTTGGGAGGATTGCCACCCACAGTTACATCGACCATTGATTTAGAATCAAAAGGAGGCTTCCCGCTGGCAGACATTACTCAGGGGTCGAGTAACATGTGCTCAGCGTTTGCCATGGCCCAGGCATACACTGTGAAGTACGCACTGCAAACGCCAGGAGGTGTGTTTCCTCAGTTGTCACCCGTGTACGCGTACTACCTACAAAGAGTTGAGGAGTGTTCAACTTCTGGCGTATGTCCCTGTCCATCCTGTAAAGACGGCTCCGCCACTTGCACAAAGTGCGATCCGCCGTGCGTGGATTGCGGGTCGTACCTCCTTTCAGCCAGCTCCATTTATGGGACAGGGGTGTGCACATCTTTGGCCTGGCCACTGACCACGGACCTGAACATGCCACCTTCTGAGAAGGCCCGGAAGAGGGCAGGTGATCAACGCGTATCCACACTCGTGTGTGTCAACGTTGGGGACAGTCTTGCATCAGACGTCATTCTTCATCTTTCCAACGGCAACCCAGTGGTTGTTTTTCTGAAAATTACTTCCGCAATCCTGCAGTGGATGCAGACCATGGTAGACCGGGCAGTTGATGTGGCCAAGTATGCCACGGTTGTCATGCCAGTCGTGCAAGGTGCTGCAAGCAACGAAGGACACGTGGTGTGTGTGGTGGGCTATGATCCCACAGCGGATGTATTCATCGTCCGAAATTCGTATGGGTTCAAGTGGGGAGCACAGGGGCGTTTTTCAATTCGAAAGTCTGATTTTACAGGGAACCTCATTCACGAAGCTGTGGCTATTGTAGCGGTTGTGTAGTCATGGCCGCTTTCTTTTTATACGCGTACACACCACCCCAAATAGCTCCAGCAACTACTACCACTGCACCAATTACAATCAGTAGAATATAATACCACTCCAGTCCAGATGACTTTCCGCCTTTCCCCTTCCCGTTCTTCGCCGAATGCAGGACCGTAAGCTGGGGTTTCCATGCCGCCAAGTCACATAGAATTTCCTGTCCAGTTGACGGGATAATTTGATCGTACATCTGAGCACCGTTTGTCACGAGCGCGCCGCCTACAAATGGTTTTTCAGAGTAATCTCCCTGTGGCACAAATTCCATACGGGCAATCTTGCAGTACGCCTGGTTGAAATCCATGGGGTTGTAGTTGCTACCCCACCAGGCGGGCCACAGTCCAATTAACACACGCCCCGACCGTCGGGGTACAAAACGCTTGCACTTGTAAACCTCTACGCCATCAAGGTAGAAGGCCACGTATGAATTATCCACGTAATCCTTACCAACTTCCGCTGAGGCGACTGTGCTGGGATCCACGTACCACACAAAGGAGTACTCATGGTACGTATCCTGATCATCTTCAGGACCTACAGCGCAGAAGAATTTTCCCTTGGGTGCCTGAGCCTGTGCTTGCTGATATAGGGTCAGTGCACCCACGTCGTACGTGTTGTTGTCGTTCATCCACGTGTTGAAATTGGCAGTATCCCATCCCAATTTATCCATCATGTCATCTCCCTGAAATCCGGAGGAATTGGCCGGAATCTCAATGTCAATTTCGTGATTTGGTGTGGTGAAGAAGCCGTTACTGGAAGTTCCGAGGACAGCACCTGGAATGTCAGAAAACGTTTTCTTCGAATTTGCAATGAGACCGCCCGCTGTGCTCTCCACGGAGAACGTTCCGGAAGGCTGACCGCATTCGTCTGGACCACTTCCAGCAGCACACGTGCTCGCGTATGCCATAGTGGTTGGAGAGTCGGTGGCCGTAGGGTCGGCAACGCCGTATGCTTCCGTGTACGAGAAAGTCCACATAGCAAACACGTATCCGCGCCCACCTGGCTTGCCTTCTGGGGCCGGGTAATTTCCTGTTTTGGGGTCGACAGCGGGGAACCCTTTTTGCAGTAAAGGCGATGTTGTGCTTTCCGGGATGGTTGGTGGCAAGTTGGCAAGAACTGTGAATTTTCCGGGTCCGTACATGTTCTCGGTGGCAAACACTCCCCCAACCCGGCCTTTTGGATTAGTATATCCATTTGGCTTCTTAGTGTTAGGGTTCAATGTAACATTATATCCTGTTTGTTCCATGTATGCCGTCGTCAGAGGAGATGTCAGATCACAAAATTGCGTGAAGGGATCAATACACGTGCCGTCATCCTCATTGCCACCCCCTAGCACAGCGAAGTTAGAAACGCTGCAGCTTTTACAAGCCTTCTCCTGTCCAGGGGCAGTCTTGTTTTTGTTCTGCGCAAGTCCGTCGGGAGCTGGGCAGAGAACACCGTATGGATCCAAGCTGGCCTGATAATTATCTCCTGTCTGACGGCACCACAGCAAGTAATTCTGCTTCCAAGTGTCTTTTCCGTACTTGATAGTAAAACCCTCATCGGACGCCCAAACACCCGTGTTGTCAGCGTGGACACCGCCATGGACCCAGTCTCCTCCAGCAAAGGCGCCGTCTTTCCACTTTGGGCCGCTAAATCCCCAAACTTTCTGCAGGGCGCCAATCTCTTTCGGAAGACCAAGCTTCAGGTTGTCTGCATCTTTGGCTCCAAGTGCAGACGCGGTGGTGAATGGCGTCAGCCTGGTCTGTCGGGTTGAGTTGTTGCCTTTCATAACGCGTCCCGCGGTTTCCCAATTCACTTCGGTGGAGCAACAACCTTGGGCAGTTACAAACGGAACAGTATTCCACTGACCATCAGTCTGGCCGTTGGGGACGCCTTGAGATATGCAGGGATCCGTGGTCCCCACGTTATACAGCGCAACGTAATCCTTCGCTACTTGTGGCTCGGAGTTCGGGATGGTCGTGGTATCCCCCTTCTTAACGTTTAACCCAGCGCCGCCTCCTGGCGTCCCGGAGCACATTTGAAAGCCGTTTGATAACGTTAGCAGCGACGGGGAGTAACCACAGATTGGTAATGCCGTAACCGCATCAGGATTTACTGCCATACTGCTGTATGATTATGAAAATAGAATACATTTTAGGCGTCGACACAACACGTTTTCCTTATGCAATCCTCGATAAGCTGGTGAATGCATACATTTATTGAAAGGCGTGGCCTTCGGCCAATGTGCTCATGCTGCCTCTCGAGCACAAGGACGTGGTGGCTGGATTGGCCTATTCATGTGCCGGCAAAACCACAAAAATATAGTTCTGTTCGTTCGTTCATTACCATAAAACAGCTGGTTTGGGTCAGGGGTTGTAATGTACAAGTTGTGGTCATGAGTGACGCAAAAGAAGTGATCAACGTACTTTCTGACCCTGACAATGTGTTCATAATTCAGCCTATATCAAGGGAGTACTTGAACTGGTACAGGGCTATAGCAACTGCCATTATTTACCAGTTCACCCGTATTAACTGTGGCTACGGTGCTTCTGCAAAAGATTTGGAGGACGTGGACGGGGTGGAAGACGAGCTGACGGCGACGCGGAATGCGCTCAAAGTCAGGGCGACACCAGGTCATGAGATTCAAATTGTCTTCGCGCAGTGGTTGGCTGTGTATGTGGGCTTGCAAGTTACAAGTGACAAGCCGGTGGGGTCCATGCATTGCATGGCTCCCCGCCGAGATTTGGAGATATTAAATGATCCAGTGGAGCTCATGAAAAACAGTGGTGATGTATTAAGCAGGATAAAGAATGGGGAGGTCTTAGTGTCGCCGGTGGCTGTTTTAGCGTACTTAACAGATTGGTTTGGAGCAGTGCAGCCCGTGTCCCATGCATTTTTCATAGACGACACCAGCGAAGGTGCGGCGTCGTACAAGCGGATGCTAACTTTGTTGAAGGGATTAACTGTTTCCAGCTTCCCCAGGTCATCAACAATCGGTGCGGCTTTCCGGAACGCTTTGTCTGTAAACAGTCGCACCACGGTGTTTGGATGCTTGCAAAAGGTGTTTCAGGAGGAGGAGACTCTGCCATCCGTGGTTATCATACCGGTTCAGGGAATTCGACCCTACATTAAATTGAATGTTCAGGAGCACCAAATTCAGATGCAGAGGGTGACCCATACCTTGGATATTCAGCTTCAGGATTACGACGAAAAGGATTCCGTGAATGTGGCCTCCAACATTGAGATCACAAAATCAAGATTCTTTAAAATGCTTCCAGCAATATCAGCAGTGGTCATGGTTTCTGAGATTGAAGGGCGGGGTGTTGTGTTTGCTGATGCTCTCTTTAATAAAGGACACGAGGAAGCACCACTTCAGTACCTGGCTGTGAATGCAACCATAGCTGAAACGGTACGAACACGAAATGCGGAAGGGGGTTATCTCACGCCCAACCAAGTAATCACCAATGTTTGGAGTTTGTACCCCACGTCTTCAAAAGAACGCATTCGGGATGAGGCGCATCGGGTAATCGCCGAAAGAGACGGAACAAAGGCAAGTGCTAAAACGGGGAAAGACCGGAGTTCCGAAGTCTCAAAACATAAGCATCGTTACGAACAGAACGCAATTCCAGATGCGTCCCTTCCACAGGTTATCCCGAAACCAGCAGCAGCAGCGCCTACTCCAGCTAAAGAGATAGCAGCGCCTACTCCAGCTAAAACAACACCCGCTCCAAATCCGCCTAAAACAACACCCGCAGCTTTATCAACCCCTGCTCCAACTACTGAGCCATTGATGAGTTTCATAGGTGATGCAGATACATCTGATTCAACACCCTCGCCGCAAGAAGAAACGACAAATGATACATCGTCCTTTCTGGACCATCCGAATGTACGACGTGGAGTTGTTGCCGTAATGGATGATGAATCCGGTTTGGTGTGCTACGAAGATGCCATTCCATTGGACAAGGAGTTAAGCAAAAAAGTGCCAAGGGAATCAGCCGACATTCCGCGAACAAAACCCCTTCATCCTGGTAGATGGTTTACCAATGGTCCGAACACAGTTGTCGTGTACCTTCCTGGCATTGTGTATAAATCTCAAGATGTGAAGGTGCCATTGCGAGATTTGGGGATTTTCTTCGGAGAAAATACGGTTGTTCGAGAAAAAGCATCTGGGAAAACTTACCTATGCTGCAACAGCGAATTCATTAGTGAACTTGTATTGAAGGACGGCAGTTATCACCAACGGTACATCCGAACATCAACAGATGGCATGAATGTGGTGAAGCTTACTGAGCAAGTGTGTGTCTCTCTTGTCCTTTCGCGCGAAGATTTACTGCTGGCTGCAGTGTCGCAGTACGACAGGCCGCGGGCGATCTTGAAGGAACTGTATAACACGCATCACGTGTATGACCACCCGACCCGAAGATTTGACGATGAGACGACAGCCAGTATCATTGGAGACGTGGTTGGGCAGAAACTGAATCGAGCGAAAAGGTGGCAATCCGGACCTTTGGTTGAAATGATATTCAGCATTATGAACTCTGAAGCCAGAGAGCTGATAGAAGAGCTGGAGGCTGTGATGGGCTACGCCTGCGTGTGTGAACAGGAGGGGGTGCTATATTACGGGATTCGAAAAACGGCGCAAAGTTGTTCGGCGACTCATAAATTTGAACCTGCGGGGCGCGAAGGTCTGACTCTCGTTCCACTGGAAGGGAAGGACCGCCACACGGCAATTAAAGTTCCGCCTACATCATCTGGAAACTTTATTAATGGCGTCTGTTTCACCACCACTCAACTGGCGCTGCTATTCGCAGTGTCCTCGCCTGCCGTTCTTAATGCCATGCATCAACTTGTGTCCGCTTGCGTGACCCGCTCTTTCGCGCCTCCATTCATGAATGTGGTCGTCACTGACAAAGCTGAGATCTATAGACGCTTTACCGAGGAACCGCCAACTGGCGACACATCTGACGCTTCCAAACTTACGATGACAGTGTGAATATATTTATAGATTTGGTTTTCTTACCGGCGCCCGGACTGGCTGCGCTTCGTCTTTCGTTTAACGCTCTTTCTGGGCTTTCTGGAGATTTTAGACTTCCTTGACTTTCCAGACTTCCTGGACCCCTTTGAAGCGGAGCGCTTCTTGCCCTTAAAACGTCTGGCCCCGCCTAAAACGCGCTTGTGTTGGGACTGACCAGCCTGGTCGCCGTAGTGCGAGCTGTGCAATTCGCTCATGTGATCCATGGGTATGTAAACGCGTTTATGGGTTATACTCCTAGAACTATATTTCTCTCTTGCAGAACGTACCATCATGACCCCATGTACTTATGTACAAATGAACAGAATGCGTGTATTAATACGGTTCCTGCTTTGCACCAAGAGCACAGGTTCCGTCGAAACACCCCGTTTGCAGCATGTAGTACTCCTGGGCGGGGGTAATAGCCGAATTTTCGGCCACAACTGGACTGAGAGTAACACCAGGTGTTGACAGGCGGTAACCAGGATTGGCGTAAAGGAATCGCATGGGGGCTTCAATAATAATCTCACTGTCAATGCGGCCTGTGGCTTGAGTAGCCCGGCGCAGAATGTCCTGCGTCGCGATGAACGGGGTGGAAGCGGCCATGACTTGCTCAATCGATGGGTCAGCAGCACCCACAAGCTCCATGGTGCGGATGATCTCCGCCGCCTTCCGGCGTTCGTACTGGTCCTGGTCCAGCCCGAATGTTGCTGGGACACCCGTCAGAGCGAGGGCAGCGTTTACCTCCGCGTTGGTTTCGGGATCAACCTGGGCAAGGTACCCATCCTCATTAATTTCCTTGGAGAAGGCAGCAGCTGTGATGGTGGTTGGGAAGGAGTGGGCCATAGCCGGGCCACCGGCGTGGGCAATGACCTTGGGAATGTACCCGGAATTGTCCAGGTTCTGTGCAAGGGCAGGTATCTGGGCCAGACGCATGTCCTCATCCCCGCCTCCAGGAGGGACCCTGCCAGGGACCGTGTCACCCTGAGAACCGTTGGGCGCGTACGACTGGACTCGCCGTTGACTGTCCTGCTCAATCTTGAAAGCATTGGCTGCGGCGTTGGTGACCACACTCATGATGGGCGGCTGCATGGCCACGTTGTCCTGGTACTGGGTGGAGGAGGGCGCCGGTGCGGGCGACTGGGTGTTCATGGCACTCGGAATTAGGCCGGTTCCGCCCAGCATCTGCTGTCCAGAATCCGACGTTGGGTTCGGTTTCTTTAACGCACCTTGGCCGGGTATGTTTTCACGGGAGCCCACGTTTTGTGGGAGGCGTTTTCCAGAATTTTGGGGGATTTGGTTGCTGCCCTCGCTAACAAACACGTCCACAACTTTAGGGCGTCGCATGGACTGCAGTATGGTAGACCCGTCCTTTTGTGGCATGGTGGCAACGACAATAAATCCAATAATGGACACCAGCACGATCAAACTCAAAACTCCAATTGTAGCGTACAATCCTTTGTAGGAAGAAGATGTATCAGCCATGGTGTAAACGAACCCGCTGTTATTAACTTTGAAAGCGTGATTTTGGGTTATCACACAACGACAGAAAAAAACACTTGGTCGTAAACGGAGCTGAAGTGCAGCAGGCTATAACCTACTCCTCCGCAACCCGGGCTCGTTTGGGGGTGGGGGCGTCCTCCACGTCCCCAAGGTCCAGCGTTTGCCCACCCCATGATATGGCCTTGGGCACGCTGGTCCTCTCACATGGGGCGGTTACAAACACAACCTTGGTATACAGCACTTCCCTCCACTTCCCGGTGGCCCTCTTTAATTCGCTAGTCTCGTATCCGGACATGAACCTCCTGCCCGCCACGAGGGTGGAGCCGTCGATGCGTTCACAGACCCAAGGCTCTCCGGGGGGGGAAATGTGATAAAACTGAGTTTGCAGTTCCGCGATGCCCTTGGGGGCCTCGAGGTTGAACTTCTGCCACAGGAAGTAGTGCTGTCCAGGCTCCTCAGGCTCGCACCCTGGCAAGGCCACCTCCCCACGAATCTTGTCCAGCGTGTCAAACTTCTTACCCGTTCCCACAATCTTCTGGTCAAAAATCTGTTGCAGCTTCAGCTCGGCCACCTCAGTGTAGGCAGCGGCATGACTCTCGTTGTTAATGGCGGTCAGGGCACCAACAGACTTGCTGTCCAGGCTGTCCTCGTGGGGGGCTGGGGTCTTCATCAGGTAGGGCTGCATATCCTCCGGGTCGCTAAGCGAACCTTCAGCAATGAGGGGGTTTCCCTTGACGCCGTCCACGTTGCAGAAGTGGCGGACGACACCGTCAATCGCCACGTCAGTGTACTTGGCAGCTCCATCTCTGAACTTGTCACGGAAGTCGGTGATGGCCATGAACACCTTGAAGTTGGACAAGTCCACGTCCCCTTCGCGGAAATCGGGGATGGGGAACTCCGGTGTGCCCCACAGGATGTAGCCTCCATTGTACGGAAATGCATACCCTGCCTTTGCCCTGGTAGGGATCACAGGCAGGGGGGCATCGTCCGACAACGCAACTGACTCGTCAATAAGGACAACTCGGCCCATGGCGGATCCCCTGAACGGCCCACTTGGATCTAGTTGCTTGAAATCGCCAAACTCCACGAGGCACGCGGCGGGCTGGTCCCGCAGTACGCGGTACCCGTCATACGTCCTCAAGATCTTGGTGGCATGGGTGACGTTCCCATCTGCGTCGGTCATGAGATCGGCTCTGGACACAAGGAACTTGGTGCGGAGTGCTTCAAACCCTTTAGGCGCCTCCATTTGCCACGACACCCAGACACCATCATCCGTCTTCCCTGTCCCATCAGCCAGAGTGAATGGGAAGGAAAGATTCTCACGGAGTTTTTCGACGGAGGGGAACGCCCCGAAGACGTTGTTGGAGAATGCGGACTCGACCATCCAGTTCATGCAGCTCCTCATAGCAGCGGCCTCGTCCCCTGATAGACGGAACAGGGCATTGTACACCTTGCTGGCCGGGTTTCGTTTGGAGGGACCAGGCTGATTGACAATGACCGGGTTCTGGTCCACGGGCAGAATGGGGTCTCCAAGAGTAATCATCATGGGGCCATCAGAGCCCTTCACTGCCAATGAATACCGCTTTGTTCCTGCTGGATCTGACTTCCTTGTGCTGTTGCCGACAACCCACTCGACGGAATTGGTCTGCATTTTAGCCCAGAGCTTGACAAAGTTGAGAGCCTCGGCGGAGGCATCTGCAGACGAACTTGACACGGAGGGTTTCATTGGCGGCACAGGTTTTAAATTTGTGAGTGTTTAAATATTGGAAGAGTAAGATAAATATATATATATATATGTATATTTCGGCAGGGGGTTTACATGGTTTGCTTTTCAAAACTGAAATGGTTTGGGAGTTCGAACATCGTATATGGACACCCCGACCTCTGGCTCCCTCAAATGCACAGGACGGGACATCTCAGAAACCACAGGCGCCTCACCAATGGGCAAACCAGTAACGCAGGACAAGGCCGCCCTGGCTGAAACCGCGCTTCGGGGATCCGTTAGGGCCCGTGTGGCAAACAACGTGTCGGTTTCTACGACATTGCACCCTGTCCCCGGGAGAACTGGTGGCAGCAATGCGGAGAATGGCGATGGTGTGCAGTCAGGCACGGGGTTTGGCTGCAGCTGTGCTCTAGGTCCCTCCGCCCTTGCGTAATTCATTTGTGCCTGTGCAGTGACAGATGATCTAGCTTTCTCTATAACCCTTGAAACGTACACCGTAGTGAAAAACGCGGCTTGCTTCCCTGGGTCCATCAGCTGCATTACGGAGTCCTGGTTATACTGCTGTGCGAAAGCTGCAAACCCGGCGTACACTCCGGATTCCACACCTCCCAGTATTTTGCACCCACACAGAGATCGGGTCGTGTTGGCTAGAGCTGGGGTGACGTTGACCAAGCCTGCGTACTCCATCTGTCTGCGAAGGGACAGGAGGTTGGCCGGCATAAGCATGATGCTGTTAATAGTGTATGCCATGACACACCCACAGACGCAGGGCCCGTTGGACAGGTCCATCAGTATAGGCTCGGCCAACAGCTCCCCCTCAGGGGCGTACTGCGTTTTGGGCTGGACATCGGCAATCGAGTACGTGAACAAGTCAGGGCCATGGCGGAGGGATGGGGTGGTGATTAGAAAATCAGAGGACGTTTCAACTGGGGCCCTGTTCAGGAAACTGTTTGGATTGTAGAAAGGCTGTGGGTTGATTTCTGGATTAAGGCCGCCAACATTCCCTGCAGATCGGAAGGCCACATCATCCGGTCTGGGTGCGTACACGGTTCCAGTTGAGTACACAAGATCGGCTTCAAGCCCGTACGCCGCCTGTGCATTGGCGTACGCCCCTGTGAACGGCATCGGTATGGCCAGTTGGCCCCCACAGCACATTCCCTCGTCAGTCATGTGTCGTCTATGTTATGTTTTCCGCACAGGTTTTCTGAAATTAATTACGGTTAAGTGTCGTGAGCGGCGAGGTCAGCAGGGACAGACGTGGGATTTAGCAGTCACTATGGAAGCATTATCGTTTGACGTGGGCTTAAGAAACCTCGGGGCGGCGGTTGTGCGAGTAGTGGACGGATTTCAACTACCGGCCGAGTTCTTAAAGTACGCCTCAGAGGATGAGACGGCAGATGATTTTAAACTGCGGGCGATGCTGCATTTCACGAAGAACGCCTGGGTGATTAGGTGTGCCAAGCTGATTGATGTGTCGGAGTACTTGGGGCGGGAAACGCGAGTGAAAAACGTGAAGACTTTGCCTTTAATGAGCAAGGCCAAGGCCATTCACGCCACTTTGGAAAGCTTGGAGAAGGATTGGTTCCCCGAGTCGGCGCCTGACCTGCTGGCTGTGGAAATTCAGCACGGCGCAAATGCGAGAATGGCGGGAGTGTCATTAACGATTCCAGTGTTCTTCATGAGGTCCATGGAGTGCACGGAATTTCGGGGAGTGGTTGGCGGTCAGAAGTTAAAGTTGTGTGATGTGGTTGGGGTGCGCGTCGGCGACGGTCTGACATTTTTGAAGCTATTAATAGAGGAAAGAAAGGCATTGAAGGCGTCTAAAAGAAAGACCCCTGTTCGAAAACCCAAGCCGCAGACATCAACCTTGCTTAACATGGTGCGGAAGGCAGCACCCGTGGAGGAGCCAGACAGCAGCGAGGATGAAACTGACGACGACGACGCCCAGCCAGACCAGAAAAAGGCCTGGTTCAACCCACGGGCCAAAATGTGGGCCAAGAAAGGGAAAAAGTTGACATCCAGCGGGTTGTCGACAGATGATAAGTACCCAGATAACAAGGGAAGAGCCATGGCGGCCATGCGCCTGCTTGTCGCCGAACGAACGCTGTCGTCCTGTCCAGACGTCCTGGAAAGCACGAAGGATCCAAATGTATCTGATGCCATCCTGCAGGGGGTTTGGGTACTGTGGGAGCACTACTGTCCCCGTGCGCCTACTCGCAGGAAACGAAAAGATTCTGTTACGGAGGCTCGACCGAAATCCGCCAAGAAGAAGCAGACGCCGGCTGCACCAAGCATTCACATTCCGTAATTTAGCCTCGTCCCTCATATACATATCTTATATGTCCACATATAACCGAAAACGTAGCGCCATGTCGTACCTTGGTAACATTGACAGAATTGGGGTGGACTTCAGCCCAGCGGACGCGGTGGCGATGACGCCATCCCTGCAGTATGCAACTATTCTCCAAAACTTAGGAGGGCCCTTTCAGGCTGCCTTGCGACCGGCGGATGTCATTCTTCCGGGACACGCTCCCAGGTCATATTGCGAGCTGCTGAAGGCCGCCTGTGCTAATGCCCAAACGGATTATGACATCTTGCTGCCCACCCCTTCATCAAACTGTGGAGGATGCCGCAAAGGAAATGTCATTCACGGGCGCCCTGACCAACGGGCCCCTGCTAACTGGTCGCCGGCTGCTGCGAACTCCGTCATGGCCCGAACTGGATGACGAGATGCATGATCAATATATTAAAAAATCGGCGAGCACACTTTCAATTTTTTGATACCGCCAAGTGCTTAAGTTACTTGACTATTGGTTTTGCTTGTGTGCCGCCCCAATAGACGACCTTGGGTACCATTTTTCGTGATTTAGGTAGTCAAATAACTTAAGCACTCAAGGGTACTTCTCCGGAGAAATGCAGCGGTACAAGAAAATTGCTCTGGTCGGAAAGGAAGGCGTAGTTGGTAGAGGGTTCGCCGATTTCCACAGGAGCCAGATTTGCGGAAGTTGATGCCAAAACTGGTCTTTCTGATTTGTTTTGTACCATCAAGTGCTTCCGTTATTTGTCTACTGTTTTTGCTTGTGTGCTGTTATAATAGACGAGCTTGCGTACCATTTTATGTAATTTAAGTGATCGAATAATATGCGTGTTCATCTCCTTGTATTCCCTCTCCCGCAGCTTCGTCTATTATAATTTTGCTAAATTAAGTTGTATTTCAATACCCTTGAGTGCTTAAGTTATTTGACCACTTAAATCACGAAAAATGGTAAGCAAGCTCGTCTATTGGGGCGACACACAAGGAAAACCGATAGTCAAATAACTTAAGCACTTGGCGGTATCATGTGTTCGCCCATTTATGCTAATGTTTTACGTGCCATGAGGTGATAACAGTCCCCAGCAGCATGCCACCACAATTGGACCATGTTGTTTTTGGTGGCGGGGCCATGCACGGAGTCATGTACCTTGGCGCCATTTTAGGATATGTTGACAATTGCCCCGTAAAGTTTCGCAAGTGGCAGATGGAATTAAAGTGTGTAGCTGGCACGTCGGTGGGGGCACTGGTGGGCGTTCTGATTACTTTATGGAGCCCGTGGCGCATTTTGGAGTTTGTGAAAACGGCTGGGTTCAGGAATTTAGACGAGAAGTTATTCGACCAAGATTGGCGGGGGGTGTGCACGGAACGGTGTGTGAACAGTGGGCGACAGTTGAACAACATATTGCGAGCTGGCATGCAGGAAAGCACGGGATCGTGTCACACTACCTTCTCCGAACTGTATAAGCTAACCGGCATTAAATTCATAGTAACAGCTACTAACTCCTCAACGGGACGAACGCAATACTGGTCCCACGCTAACGTCCCTGACCTTCAGGTCTGGCAGGCCCTCAGAGCGTCCGTGTCCGTCCCCTTCGTCTTTCCCGAGTTTGAGGTGAATGGACAAAGCTACATGGATGGAGGCGTGACCTGCAACCTGCCGTGCCATCTCTTTCCAGCTCACAGAACACTGGTCCTGTACGTGCAAATCCGGCGATGCAGCGCACTGACCCCTAAATCGCTGCTGGATTTTTATACGAACGCTGCGCAGCTGGGCAGCTTCCGACTGCAACCGCTGTACGCTCTGAACTCCATTCCCTGCGTCCCGTCGGAGAGCAGTGTGTCTCCCTTTAACTTTGGGGCCACACCCGCTGAGCTGGACAGCCTTCTGATCAGGGGCATTCACTGCTGGAATGCAGTAGTAAGTCGCAATCAGATCCTTGTCCTATCCTGCCACACTTTGCTACTGTTTCTCAGGCTTGGAAGAATGCCGGTCCTTCATGCGGTCGTGAAGGGTGGCTGTCAGGCCTTTGATAGGAGGCGGCAAATCCTGGCCCTTGCCCATGGCAGATGTGATAGCCCTCCCGATTCCCTGCGTGAATCCCCTGGCCCCTGAGGCCAACAGGGCAGTTATTCTCCCGGAATCTGTCAGTTTACGAATCCTGTGCTCAATGGTAGCAGCTTTGTGAAGCGTGTACGCCGCGTAGGCTGCTATGAAAACCGTAGCTGCCACCGAGAAAGCCACTGCCACAATCATAAGCTGCACAATATATTTGTACTGCTTGTCCGAAACTGCTTTATCCATTTTTTCTTCAGTGCGTGGTGTTACCACTGGAGTAGGATAATTTCTGCACCCACTGACGCATGTGATCGTGCTCCCGGTTGATGGCTGTCATGGAGGCATCCGTTTTTACCATTTGCACGATGACGATAATGAGCACGACAAGCAGGACGAGGAACAGACCTCCCCAGAGGACAGTGCTGGTTTCCACGTTTCGCGGGGGTGGGGGTGGCGGGATTGCAGCCGCTTTCATCGCTTTTTTAAGTTTTCCCTTCTGAGACTTGGCCCTCCGCCTTAACTTGTTCAATTCCGCGGTAATGTCGGTCAGAGTTTTCCCTATTTGTCTGTCAGATGGCAGGTAGTACGGCTGTGGAGGGCTGTACTGCGGCTGGGGTAAGGGCTGGGGTTGCCCCCTGGGGTTAGTAGGGGTGGGGGTTGGCGGTTGCTGACCGGCGTAAGGAGAGCCATATGCATTGTCTAGCCGGATTGGTTGCATGCAAGTACCATCCGCGGGATGTACCGTGTATGTTGTTCATGACCTTATATTTTTCAGGATGGGGGGGTTTCATGTTGGAGGCGGCATTTTGGATCTTCGTCTGGGTTGCTCGGATGACAGGGGGTCGTCGCCTCCAGGCAACTTTGTGGAATTGGTGTTAAATTGCCGGGAGGCTATGTTCACCCTGGGAGCAGGTGGGGGGGAAGAGGACTTCCCGAACTTGCCTAGCAAGCCAGACAGGAATCCCCCGATGCCTCCAAATCCGCCGCCTCCTCCTCCGCCGCTGCTTCCAGTCCCACCACCGCTGCCCGATCCCGCGTTCCCCGCGCTGCTATTTCCCCGCATTCCCACACAGTACATCACCATGCTCCCGCCAATGAGGAGACCCAGCGTGATAAAAGCGTTGGGTGGGCCCTTCCTCCAAAACCGCCTGGACACCTGCTCCAAGGTCTGATCGTGATTCCCCGTGTCAAGTTCGGCGCAGAGGTGCTCGCACCAACCCCGCAAAGGAATCTTTGGGAGGAACAGATTCATTAACTTCTCAACCACGAAGGACCCGAACTTGATGCAGCTCTTCACCGTGGCCACCCTTTGAATTAAGTGCTGGTTGGCGTAGTGCCGCTCCAGCAAGTGTTCCAACTCCCATGTTTTCTCGTCTCCCACAAACTTCACACCCACCTTGTCCAACTCCAGTATGAGTTCGTGCCTGTTTCGACGGTCCATGTCCATGCGGCGCTGGGTGTGATCCCTATCCCTCCTGCGAGGATGGGACACGCTGGATTCCACGGCGGATGCAGGCGACCTGGGGCGCCGGCTCTCTGGGGAGTCGTACCGTCCCCCCAGGTATTTGTTCTCGTACGTATCGTGACGGCGTGACCTGTTCGAACGTCGCGACCCCTTCGAGCGATTGGAGATGTGAGACCTGGCGTCAGGGGCAGGGACCGGCACGGGCGGCTGCGGATTGGCCATTTCCTGCATCTGCCGTTCCACGGCAGCAGCAAAGGTGTTAGGGACTTTTGGGGCCGCAAACCTGGATGCAATGTCATGCCCGTTTCCTAGGGCGGAGGCCGCCTCTGCAGGTCTCGCGCGAAGTCTAGAGGACGAATCGTACGCCTCCTCGCCGTGCCCAGGTCTGGCCCCTCCCAGGCCAATCTCCCTGACCCGGCTTCTTCCATTATCCCCCTCGGCCTTCCTTCTTTCCTCTGCACGGTCCAACTCCTCTTCCCTTTCAAGGGCAAGTCTCCTTTGCACCCTCGAACGACTCTCCACATCTCCAAAATCCACGTCCGCGTCGTAATTAACAACTGGGACAAAGGCAGTGTGTGATGAAACTGGTACAAACGCTGGCGATCCATCTTCCTCTTCTAACCGTGCAAGGCCAGGTCGAAAGGACGTTGCCGGGTGCCGGCTGAACAGCCCTCTGTCGCCGCCACCTAACCTGCCTCCATCCAGCTTGCTGCTGTGGGATATTTCGGATGGGTGGTCGCCGGCATCTCGCATGGCAAGCATGTGTTCCACCACATCATCTGAACGACTTTTACGCATGTCAACCGTCCCAGCACGGGCCGCTTCAATGAAAAGGAACTCGTCCCCCGGGTTACAAGCCGCATGGTCGTCACTCATTCTCCGCGGTCAAAGGTTACTATTCAGTAATGCCGTTTTAGTGTATTGTTGGTGTTGAACGCGAGTGGAGCCAAGAGCCATTTAATACTGGAACACGCTGTCGTTGCCGCCGGACAGGAGTGGCGTCAGGGGGCCCAGCAGTCCACGGGCCAGGGCATCGGTACACACCCCTGACCGCTGGGTGCAGGCCACCACAGAATTGGCGCCGGAGCAAGAAGGGTCCACCGCCGACCCAGCGCCCAGAGTTTCCGTGAAACACATGGTGGGGGTGCCGTCGGGGTGAGTGGACTGGTACACAAAGTTGGGGGCCAAGGTGGCGCCAGGGGTTGGCCCCTGCAAATCTGCTACCTGCAGCTGGACGGCCGCCGTGATCGGGCCTGCGGCGCAGGAAGCCGGGTAGGGGTAGTAGTACGATTCGGCTATGGACTGGACACGCTGGGGGATCGCAGGCTGGGAGGCGGGAGCGGACACGGCTGCCTGAGCTGGTGGAGCAGCTGACATTGTTTTGGTTATAAAATTTAAACTTGTCTGAAACCGGTTACTCCACGGACACACATTTTTCAAACCACACAAACAAATAATTTTCCTTCCCCGCTTAGCATCCTCATGTCCAGGTGGTCCCGCATCACTTCCACCAAGGGTAAGAACGTGCATCTTCTCCCCCATGTGCAGAAGCCTGTGGCTGCAGCTCCCCCGTCCACCACCCATCCCTGCTTGGATGACGTCACCATGGACCTCCCCCCTGTGGACATCAGCCTTGTTGACAACTCGGAGGAAATCGATGCCATCGTGAATGGCATTCCCAAGGACGCAGTTCACCTGCTTGATGAGTGGGCCAAGGCGGCCATGAAGGTACACCCTGGCGCCAGAGGAAGTGGGACCAGTCCCCTCCAGCAAAGGAAATTTTCCGACTGTCAGATGATAGCCCAGAAGTGGCTTGCCATGCGCGCGTCCATTGCAGAGTGTGTCCTGGCAGCTGATGGTACCACCTCCCCGGAAACCGTTCTCCTGGACACCTTTTTTGAGGAAGTGGCGTTCAATGAGTGGATGTACAGGGACTGGCAAGTGTTCGCGCATTGGCGCGGGCACGTGTCCCTGCGAGGATCTTTGGACTACGTGCTGCATAATATATTGGATTCCAGTTCCAGAACGACGCAGGACCATTTTTCTAAAATTCCTTCCGCCCTGTTACGCGTGGCCGACGTCATTGACGAAACATTCACACGGGACAACCGGTGCTTGCAGGTGGACTGCACTCGCATCAGGTTCGAGAATGGGACTGCCCAGCTGAGTGCCAGAGGAATTGATGTCATCGCCTCCCCACCGCTTTTCACTGATGGCCCCGTGGTTGCCAGAGCGTCGCTTTCCATGACCCTGGACATTGAGGACTTTATGCGTTCCAGCTGGACAGCGGGCGACTTCATTCACCCCAGCCTGCTGTCATTTGTGGGGGCCATGCTCAGACCGGCCTGCATCCGTCGAGATGACAGCAGGCCCCTTCTCCTCATCGCCACTTGTCCACCCACGTTCATTCACCCCATCGTCGCCATGTTGCGGACGTTTTGCCACCTCTCCATCACTACAAAGCTGGATTTGGCCTGCAAAATCGGCCCTCCCGAGCTTCTGCCGTACGTGTATGAAGTTGACGCCGAGTACTCTGACATTACTGAGGAGGTGGTTAACAACATACGCTCAGCTTTGCACAAGGACATGGTTGTTGTTGTCCGCGCGCCGAGCATTCCTGCCCTCCTGCTGGCGGACGGGAATGAGTACGTGAGACTGTGCGCCGTGCATGTGCACGCCGACGAAGAGTGTCCTGCACACTTGATGCGAGACGTGGACAGGCACATACTGCCAGCATCTCAGGCTTGGTACCGGCGGGAGCCCCCAGAAAGCAAACGAGCCCTTTCCTTTCTCTGCCATCCTGACCTTTACCAGTTTCGTGTGAGTGGCCCCAGTAGCGCATTTTACATATTTTTGGAGATGCTGCAGTGCCGTGCGGGGATTGAGCTTAGATCCAAGTCGACAGTATCCTACGCAACCGTCCTGGAAGCCTACGACAAGTACGCTAGACGGAGACTGCCCACTGCGCCCTACGTGGAAAGTCTGTCGATTGAGGACACCGTCCGAGCGAGCAGGTACTTCCGAGAGATGTTCGGGCATCGCATAACGCTCTCTGTCGTGGTTTTCTTCCAGGAGAATGCGTCATTTCTTAACATGGCAGCCCATGCATTGCCTTGAGGCACACTGTTGCCCCATTACATTCGGCTCCATGTTGGTGCGATGTCGTATTATTTCATGTCCAACAATGCATAACCGTCATAAATCGTGTTTTCCCGCCACATGCCATTCCTAACATCCACTGCGTTTGCCATCGGGTCACTTGGTTTCAAGGGTGCCCAATGCTGCACCGCCCCCTGTCCCCGCCTTCCGGTGACAAGGGTGTCCATTAAGATGGTTATTAATTCTGAAACCAGCGTGGCCATCCGGCAGGGATGTCGGGCACCTGTAACCAGCGGTGCCCTGCCGCAGTACCCGTGCGACGTTACGTACGCAGCCGGCGGAACAGTGGAAGAAACTTGGGGGAAGAAGTGCCGAACGTTCCTTTGGGAAAGGAGCGTCCCGGCAGGATCGTACGTCAGCATTGTGGTGTCTGGTAAATGCACAAGCATGGATTGCGGGTCTTCTGCCAGCGTTCGAAATCAATTGGTACATTTTATTGTTGACGACACGAACATCACCGACTTTTTACAGAGCACACTGAGAAGTACTACCTCCAGCAATGGCTGTGTAACGTTCACGTGCTGCGCAGACGCTGGAATGGCAGGTGTGTGCTGCGACCCAGCCACCTTTGCAACAGCCTCGCTGCAGAACTTACCCTTCGGGATGCAGATTGCAGTGGGTCCGCTTGGAGAAAGGTCCTTTCCTTAAGCACTCGTCCGACGAGACGACTTTACACTTTTCCTTTATGATAACAGTTACCCGTTGTTTCTACTACCCACGCGTGACAATTAAAGATGGCTGGCCTATCTTGCTCCAATTTTCCGTACAGCAACAAGGTTGGTTCCCTGGGCTTCCGGGGCACCACCTGCTGCGCCGCCACCTGCGCTGCTACCCCTCTGGACCACGTTGTTATCTGCTTCGAGGTGAATGCCTGCACCACTGTTAACATTGAAGTTAGCTGCCCCACTAGTTGCGTCGAGCCAGTACTCGGAAATGGTGGAACGACGGACCCAACGTCCGCCAGCTATCCCAGAGGGTGGGACGGCATCTCCGAGAGCTCTTGGGGTAAGCGCAAGCGCGTTGTTAAGTTTGACCAGAAGGTGCAGCGCGGCTCATACATTCGCATCACCACATGCCAGAATAGCGATGCCTGTTCGTGTGTCAACTGTGGACTCGGGCCCAAGCTTATTGATACTGATGTCGATACGCCACTGTACCCTGATGCCAACAAGCTTTTGAAATTCGAAGTGAACGGCGAGGGCCTGCTTGGTCTGCTTTCAGCTACGCTGGCGGTAACCACGGTCGGCACCGCGCACCGCAACGGATGTGTGTACGTTGGTTTGCAAGATAGAACCATTACTAGTATTACCGGCTGTGCCAGTTACGGTGTTGACGGGTTCGAAAGCATCGACCAGATTCCTCAGGGAGCTGAGATTTTGGTAGGTCCCATTGGCGCGCGCGCATTTTAACATGGCCGCTCGCAACACACGCCAGAAACCATCCAAACCATGAATACAACCCTTTCCATATCATTTTTCCAATTGTGATGCGAAGCATCATTTCATGGCAATAAAGCATAACGTTCACCCATTTGCTAATTTCATGGCCACCTATTCAGGATTGACATGTTCAACGGCTGTTCCGGCGGCAATTAAGAGAAACGCTCTTGGATTTCAGGGCGCTGGCTGCTGCGCTTCCCCGTGCCCCAGTGAGCCACTGCAGCATGTTGTCATCTGCTTCGAGGTGAACGACGTCACTACTGTAACCATCGAGGTAAGCTGCCCCACTAGTTGCGTCGAGCCAACAACTCAACCCTTAAATGGTGGTACCACAGATCCGGGATCGACGTTATACCCCAGAGGGTGGGACGGCATCTCCGAGAGTTCATGGAACTTCAAAAAGCGCATTGTGAAATTTGATCAGTGGGTGCAGCAGGGCTCTTTTATTCGTATCCGCACCTGCTCCAATCCGGGCACGTGCGCCACTACTGCCGCAAACTGCGGCCTGAAGGCAGGCGTAACTTCTGGCGGCATAACCATCTATCCAGATGCTCCCAAGCTCCTGAAGTTCGACGTGAACGGCGAAAATATTATGGGTTTCTTGGAACAGGTGCAGGGAATTGTGGATCCTTTAAGTCTGCATAGGAACAACTGTGTGTATGTGGGATGCGCTACCAGATCGCCTGTAACTGGTGACTGCTGCCAGGTTACTGGTCCGCTGGTATTCGACAATCTTGATGAAATTCCCTGGGGTTCTGAGATTCTAGTGGGCCCTGTTGGCACTAGGAAGTGGTCCATTTTCCCCTCTTACTAAACTTGGAGAAAGTCGAAGATTAATATAAGGTACCGTAAAAACAAAATGCCATGAGTGTAAAAAAGGTGATTGTATAAATGTATGTGATGTTTAAAAGGATATATATTCAACAGTGGGAGTTGTTCGGCAGTGCTGACCAAACAATATTCCAGAAAGGGTTAATCGTCCGCCATGCCGTTAATTTTTATGCTTTGATGTAACACACCTTTCGAAATTCATCAAACGAAATGGCCTGTCCGGATCCCTCATTGCGTTCATCAGCGCTGGGCCTTGGCTCAAACGTAGGATGTTGCCCAATTTCCTGTCCCAAACAGCCTCTGAGCAATGTTGTTATCTGTGTCAAGGTGAATCGCAACTCCATGGCCACATTTCAGGTAGGCTGCTCAGCGGGCGTTGATGCCTACGGCGACTGCATTATCGACTGGAGTCCGCTTGTGGTATCTGAGTCTTCCTGGGGGAAATCTTCTCGTGTAGTGACGTACAGCCAGACCGTGCAGCAGGATAGTTTTATTCGCGTCTCCATCTGTGCCGCTCCCGGTTCATGCTCCGCTGCCCTCTGCGGAGTTCAGTATGAGGGTACTACCCCTGTCAACAATGAACTGCTGAAGTACACTATTAATGGGTTTGATATCAAAGGATACCTAACGTCTGTTATCGGCACTTCAACGGCTAATACTGTTGAAGATGGGTGCGTTATCATCTCAAACACTAGTACTTGCCAAACTGGAAACTTGAGTTTGGCTAACTTGGAGTGGGGAACGTCAATTATCGTGGGCCCTATCGGCAACCGCGCTTGGTCCAAGTACCCAGTGCTCGTAATGAACACCCAGCCAACAGATTCTTCAGAAGAGACCCCGACTTACAGTGCGTCTGTAAAGTCCAGCCCCGCGGTCGTAGGAATTCCAGTTTACGTTCAATGGCAATATGTTTTGGCAGCTACAGGAGGCGGGGTTCCAAGCCCCGCGAATTGGGCAAACATCACTGCCACGACTTCGGGGTCAATACCCGGATATTCTTCTGCGCCAGTTACTACAACATACACAGGTGCCGCTGCAGTGTCAATTGACTTAACAGGCGGTCGCGGTGTTTCACAAAACGGCACATATTACTACGTTCGTGCTGTTTTCAGTAATCCAGTTTACTTCCCTGCTCCCGTATACTCGGATCCTGCTGACAATACACTAGCGCCATAAAACGGCCAAGGTACAAAATAATATACAAACACAATCAAAACATGTTTTCACCCCAAAATGACATACTCGTTTTATGAAGATGGAAGCTGTGCTGTTCATAATCCACTGGACCTGCTTGGCGACAGTCCGCCAAATCCCTTGCCTGTTCTGTACGTCCAGTCCGATGGGGTTTGGAAACCTGTCCAAGATGCGGAACGCGACGTGTACCTCACAGGATGTTGGAGGTCGCCCTCAAGTTATCGTTTCTTCTGCAATGGAAGGCTGCACTGTGACGATGGCAGAGCGGCGTACATGCACGTAAACGATCTGTTCGTGTACCGGGAGTGGCACGTTCACGGGCGTCGTGTCCTCATAACGGCTGTTCAAAAACAGCGCGATGGGCACGACAGGACGAGGATGTACGTCGTGGAGGATTACGAACTCCTTGCAAGCTTGCTTCCCAATATAATTACGCGTCCCGAAATAGCACGAATGTTACGGAGGGATGTAGCCGCCCGGTTGCAGCCGGGAAGTTTGTGATGTGGAGACTGGTGTCATACCCCATAAAAATACGGAGGTCATGGTAATATGACGTGTCTTTCCCTAATCATACAATGTCAGGTTCCTCCGTTTGGAGTGCTACGGCTGCTGTAGAGCAGCTAGAGGCTGAGAATTTTGACGTGGCGGTAAACAGTGTCGTAACAGCAATTTCGTACGAAAGGGATCCAAGAGCAATTAATTGGTGCACGGAGTATGGATACCGCCGGGGTCATGTTCCAATCTTGTTCAATTTAACCTGGAACGCCTTGCGTTTCTCAAAAGGAAGTGTTCCCAACATGGAGTCACTAACTTTTGGCATTAGATGTGCCGTGATCCTGCTCCTACGTACGGCACAAGACGTCGTAAGCTGTAAGCTGGACTTGGCAAAATCAGGGGTGGACTACATCTACACCGACATCCTTCGTTCTGTGCGGCATTGGGTGTTGAGATGGAACGAGGATGTTCTTCCATCAACTGCTCAGATGCACGAAGAAATATCAGTCTGGCTTGAATCAAGGGCAGAACCACTGCCACTTCCTGTGTGGGCCACATGCTATTACTCAAATATGTTCAGCCGCACGTGGGGACAGCCGAAGGAACACGATACCGTTGCCTTCCGTCGTTCGGAAACAGTCAATGCCACTCGAACTGCTGTCGCGGATAAATTCATGTCTGAGCTGCAAAGGGCAGCCGATTTGGTCACTTTTTTTAAGATTGATATAAAAATGTTCCAGTGATGGTGTCTTTATTTTACGATCCAGACAAATCCGTAACAAAACGTAAACAAGTTTGAAGGTGGTAAACAAAATGTGGTAGGGAAAGGGATCTGCGGGGATGGGACACAGCGTCGCACCACTGTCGAGGAAAGACGGAATTTCCCATTTTGGCTCCCATGACCATGCACATATGTGCCAAACGAGGGCACAGGTTTGGGCCTCCCTCTTTTGCAAGCGCACACACATCAGCAGCTGTTGTGTTACATGCCGTTTCAATACTCATCCCGTAGGACAGGTCGGAAAGAGTTCTGCGGACGGAACTGTAAACGCCAGCATCACCTCCCTGCTCGCCTCTTACCACACCCGTGTAAAACGACGGAGGCGTTCCGCCAGCGGGAATGTTTTTTAATAGAGACCCAGGGGCTGAGCCAGTGATGTTCAGAATGCCGCCGTTCAGTAGGAAAAACGGCCGGAAGGACAGCTCATTCACACCCCTCCACAGGACGGCATTCACTTCGGCTTTGTTAAGTCCATCAAACGTAACTCCTAAAGCAGCACCAATCATGGCGCCCAGTGCAGCGTCCAGGACCTGCCTTGACCGGAGGACGCGATACGCCCCCTGCGTCCACCCCAGCGGCAGGTGCGGGGATGGCAGCCTGTGATACAGTATAATGTGATGGCCGTCTTTTTGCAGAATGCTGTACTCGCTGGGCTGCACTGTGTACTTTTCTTGGAGGGTGTGCCGCAGCGCGTCGAGCATCGCCGGCGGGGACCATGTGTCTACGTCCGGGAATTCATAACTGGGCACACTTTCAACGGTCATCGTGTCAAGGTGCAGTAAACCCAAGAATGGTGGGGAATCAGGCCAACGTTCGTTCATGGGAAGAGTATTGGTCACATGTCAACAAAATACATATCGAGCAAGTTTACTAAAAAGCATCAGTTACACGTTTTCTATTTCTGGCAATAACTGCCAGTATAATTTGTTTTGGTGTCACAAAACAGCTACATTCTTTGGAGAAGCATGGAAATTCCAAAATGCGCTGCTTTAGTTGTCGTTCTGGATGGGGATGAGGGCATTGTAATCCTGCGGGAGTCAATCATGTCGTTCTCTGCGCCGGCAGAAGTGAGTGCAGTGTACTTGGCCGATCTGAGCAGCCCGCCGCGAGAATCGTTACGGGAGGCGCTTCCAAGCGGCAAGCCTGTTAAGGTCCTCCTCATGCCCGGGTATGCCAAAGACTTGGCCTTGGAGGAGCTGCGAAAGGACGCCCTCAAAGATGGCTTTAGTTTCGGTCTTCTAGCATTCTCCAACGAGATGCTGAAACAGTCGCTGGATTCCCAGGCAGTCGAATCCCTCCCTGTTGGCTGGCAGGATGTGGATGTGTACCAAACTGTTTCAAACGTTCGTTACAGGCGGAATGTGGACGTCTTCATACGGCTGAGTTTGTTCAACATCCTGGGGCCCGTGGAGCCGTGTCCTTTCCCGATTTCATACTCCACATCGCGCATGGTCGCAGCTGCGTGGACCAATGTCTGCGTGGACGCCAACTGCTATCAGGTCACTCAGGCAATGGGTCTTCGAATGTACCTGCAAACCAAGGAGCGGTTGCAGGGTCAGCGCCTAGCTAGAGACATGCTGGAGCATCAGCTTATCCTGGCTGCTATGCAGGCACAGCTGTATACAGAAGCATACGACCTTCTGCAAAAACGCATATCGTATGCATCAGACGGATGGGCCGATACCGATGGGCTGTACTGGGCCATGTGTTTGCGCAATGAGTGCGCAGAGGCGATGCAGCATCCTTTGGAGAAGAATTTTTCAAACCTGTGTGACTGCGCTGCGCTCGGTATTAGCATTGCCCGCATGGAGGGGTACTTGCACCTGAACGCAATCATGACCCGGAACAACCGCCAGCATTTAACCGTGTTTGGTCTGGCAGCTTTGGCGAATGCTCCCATGAATGGGGCCGCTTGGATGGGAGATGCATCGTCTTCTACGTGTCGCCTGCGGGACAACTTGGGTGTGAGTTTGTATCATATTGGGGACAGTGCGAAATCAGCCGGCGCCGAGCAAATGTTCTGTGCTTCCCGCCATCCGGTAGCCCGTTTGAACGCGAAGATTCAAGGGAACTACAACTGCGTGGCTGTTGCATCGGATGCCATGCCAATAGTGTCACTCTTCCCTTCGCCAGCTGATCTGTTGCTGCCAGATTTTGTTGTCCACACGTCTCTGTTCCCACCTGAAAAGGCGGAAGCTGTGTTTTCCATCAGCGAGGCTTCTTCCCGTCTGGATTGGAACTGGCTTAAGATTATATTCTGTAACGCGGTTAGGTCTGTCTATGCCATGGAGTGGGGCGGATCTGTTACGGCTGGCAGTCAAAGCCTGCCCACTGAGCATGGGGCTATCTTATGCCAAGCCGCCACCCATCCTTGGCTGTTTAACGGAGTTTCGGATTGTGTAGGCACAAAGGGATACGTTTTTGTGTTGGGTGTTCGCGGAACAGAAAGGACGACTTTAAATGGTAATGGCTTTTCGGCCGTTCTTACTCCGGGTACACTTGTGTGCATCCGAGCTGGGAAGCCGTGGCAGTTGTCGGTCTCTGATCCCGGAGTTGATATCCAGACGGTGTTGGTGTCTTGCCTCGCTTTCTCTCATTTCACTTAAACACGTCTTGTCAAAATCAAAATTATTTTATTTTTCCCATCATGTGGCGTTCTCAACTCCTACTTCTTTGTTCATTCGTTGGGTTTGCAAAGCATTTACTGGTTTGGGTTTAAAGCTATATGTGGGTGCGACATCAGTGTTAGCAATGGTCCGAACAGCAGTCAAAAGAGCAGCAGGGGGGCGAGGGTAGGGACTTCCATTAACTGAAGAATAAACATACAGATCTCCTTCGCATGTGTAAGTGAACCAAGGACTTGTCGAGTTTCCGTGCGTCGCCACAACGTTCCATTCCGATCCAAGACTTCGCTTTTCAAATGTGCAATCCTGAACAACAACCTTTGAGGAGTGAGTCCATGGAGCCACTGCCTGGTGCCGATAAACGCACTGCCGCAGTGACCGAGAGAAGGCATCTAACCAGCATTTGTCATACGCACTTCGAAAAATGGAGAGTTCGGTGCACACCTCTTCCCACACCCCATCTCGCAATGCAGCAGCCTGATATCCAGCATTTCCCGAAAGGGCGAGTGCATAAAGGCCTTCAATGTTCAGCGCTGAAGTGTGCGCGCACAGGTGTTTTGCGGCCGCCTCATTTTTAGCAGCATGTCCTGGTAGGACAGAATCGGTCAGAACAGGGAGTTGAGACATTGGTGTAAATGAATTACTGCTGTACCTGTATTTCATCAAACATTTTAAAAATAACCGCGACACAAAAACCCGACGACATCTGTCATTCACCATGCTGGGGTCGAGGCGTTTAAGACGGCTACCGTGGCAAACGAATCCTGGTCAATGGAAGTTTTTAGTGGGAGATTCAACGGTGTTACAGTGCGGAGATGGGGAGCACGACTGTGTTGTGTGCATGGACGTGATTGCTATTGGCCAGTCGGCAGCTTGTTGCTCATCCTGTTTCGGAGGGTACAGCCACTTGAGCTGCTGGATGAAGTGGAAGCCGGGGACCTGCTTCTTTTGCCGTAAGTAAGAATATACGTGCCAGGACCATGCACATTTCGTTCTCAAGAATTAAGGGATCAATTTGAGGGCCTTGCTTTATTCTGCCTGCAACGCCAGTAACTGCTAACTGCATTCCCGGAAAGTGGCCGCAGTGGACATGGGTTGCGCACAGGCGCGGTAAATCCAAGTTGGCGTAGTATGGAATGACGCCGATGCTTGCTCCTTTTTGAATATACAGTGGGCGATCATCCACCGCAATAACTGGTGTCCGCAGTGGGGAGTCCGACAAGGTGCGAATCATGTCCATGTTCTTAATGTAAGATCCAGTGGCATGATCCACTGGCGGTGTGCCATGGAGTCGGTGCCACTGGAGAATCATCCCTCCGTGGACAACACCATCATACACGGGTTTTCCGTACCAAATCTCCAACGCCTCCCTTAAGAATGTCACCCAGCCGGTGTCATTTGAAGCTGCCGTGCACATGTAAATTTTTGATATCCTTCCACTTTGTTTATGTTTTAACAGGTGATTGTACAATGTTCGCAAGCCGGGTCTGCAACACTTTGTGGATTCCATGAGGGATGCGAACAAAATAGTGCTGGGATTGGCCATAAGGGAGTAAAGGACAGACAACCCAGCCCATGAGCCAGTGCATTCATCATTATCTAGCACCACAATTGCCATTTTTGGGTTGATGGAGGTCTTGCATCTAAATGAATCGCGTAACCATAAACGCAATAAAACGCTTCCACACAGAGTTGAACTGTGGACCTTGCGGTTAACAGCCGCATGCTCTGACTACTGAGCTATGGAAGCCTCTGTGCTTTGTGATGTTCCAGTATAGACCGGATGAATTTTTCCGTGCACAATTTAAACCTCCCCAAAATGTACGCCATCTTTGTAACCGAAAGTTCTGCGATTTATGTTCGGTCTTCGATGGACGTCGTGAAGGAAGAAGTCCTTGCACTCCATGGCATCGATTTCAATGGGGAGTTCGCGGACGCATCCATGGAAGGGATGCGAAGTGTGAAACTGTTCAGTTTTGACAACGTGGGCGGCTACGAGCTGGCGTACGGTTTCCTGATTCACGGAATCCAAGATGCGAAAGAAGCCTGGTTTGGTCTGTCCTGTGGCGGTCGATCGTACATGTCAGGCTGGACGGGATTCGTAGCATCCACCAGACAAGACGTGCTGGAATGCTTTCGCCCGGGTCTCGTCTTCGAGCACCTGGATTTTGAGGAGCCCTGTGAGGAGTTTGAGTCCGCGAAGCTGGAACCCTCCAGAATTCTGTTAAAGCTGGCCTCTCGAGATTGTTATGCGCTTACTTGTTACGCCCGGGACATGTGGTGGTCTTGGAATGTTGTTAAGATGGGGATGGGTGTATGACTGGCGGTTTTCCTTTCCAGATTGGTCTGGCTTCCGGGCAGTACTGTAAAAATTCCCCCGCTAACTTGTTAGACCTAATGCTGGGTTTATGTACTCCCCAGCTTTTGGCGTCGTAGGCATGCTGGGTGCAGAATTCTGCAATTTGTTGGCCGCTTTCTGGCATGCCCCCGAGCTTCGCGGCACAGTTGCTAAAAAACACGTCCTCGCCTTGAAAAGATGCCGCGTCTGCCTTGCCAGCTTCAATGCATGCCAACATAAAAGATTTCTTTCGGAAACTTAGACCACCAATCCCATAACAGTTATTTTTCCCCCAAGGCGTATGGTGCATTCCGTGGACGTTCTTACTGTACGAGCATCCTATGTAGTTCAAGTGGGTGTAATCATCAATGGATTGGGTGTTGTTACCGCAAATGCTGGAGTCAGTTTGTATGACCAGAATGTTCTCTGCGTGAACTTTATCCCAAAACGATTTCTGTTTCATCATTGCATTGTACTGCGTGGAATTTAAGTCATTTGTTGGCAGGGGCGAGAAATAAACATGTCTTGACGCGGATATGCTTGCTGCTGCATTCCTGGCGTACTCACCATGCGACGCCCCGTGGAACACATACAGATCCCACTTTGGATCCATGTGCGTATGAAAATTGTGCAGCACGGCGGCCATAAGAGGGTGCGGTCTTGGTTCCACCATCACCATGGCATACGTAGAGTACTTGGTCTCGTCTGTTTTTTTTGATGTTCGTCGCTTCTTTCCAAAGTAGAAACCAAGAAAGATGCAAACAACTGTGACGACAATTGTTACAGCGGTAATTATAACCAATAAGGCGGTCGGAGATATCATGCCTCTTACTGTGGTTACTATGAAACTGCTTTAATTAAAATTGCTATTACTTGCAAGCTTGCAGCATCGTTTTACATTCAAACGTCGCCCGGGATTCACAGGCATGGACAACGCATTGCGGATGAATGTTTCTATGTGCAAGGAGGACGTGTCTGGAGATGTTCACCGGAAAAGGGGTTTCATCGCAAGATGAAAGTGCCTGGGGTAATCGCGAAGGGGTAGCGGTCCTGGCGCTGCAGACCATCAGCGCGATGGCAACCAGATCCGAAATCCGCCTCTTGTTCAGCTTGATGAAGCGACACCAATCCGTGCAGCATGTTCAGAAGCAGTGTCTTGAAATTCTGTGGGGATTTATATTTTTCCTTTCCGAGTTTGGCCGATTGATTTACGCATCCATGGCCAGCCACATGTCGTCACAGCCAGTTTAAAGGGCGGCATCTGTTTGAGATTGTTCAGCACTTTGCTACCCTTGTTGCTTAAGTTATTTGACTACTTAAATCACGAAAAATGGTACCCAAGCTCGTCTATTGCGGCGGCACACAAGCAAAACCGATAGTCAAATAACTTAAGCACTTGGCAAAACTGACAGGGAAGTCCTCTTGAGGCATCGGGCCGTGGAAAATCTGGTTGAGGAAGTGTCCTGATGAAATTTTAACTTTTTAGAAACTGTGCTAAGTAGAGGAATGTTGACTGAAAATAATACGTGCAGTCGGACTCCCAGATTGATTGATGCCGTAATAATGTCAGTTGACGCAGACAACAACTTTATCGGATGCCTTTGCACCAAGGGCGTTCTTGAAATGCTAGAGCACGATGGCCGTTTCTTGTTCCAGGAAGCGTCGAATGGGGCCATACGAAAACATAAATCCCCTTTATGTAATAAAATCAAACAGCGGACGGAAGCGGGCGCGTTTGTGCCACTGGAAGCAGTCGTTTCTGATGCTGCTGCTGTGGGAGTATGCAAATGCTCGTCGGCGGCCCCGTTAACGACAGCAATTGACGTTGCAAGCATTCGATTCGGCACCGCTGCCTGGGGAGAGTTCACGGATGAAGATGAGGAGCTGTTGGTGGTGGTGTTTGAAGACAAGGATGGGGAATGGAATGGAGTTGTTCACAGGGCCGAATGCTTTGAGCTGGAAGACGGCAAAGACGGAGAGTGCATTCTGGCCTTGCTGGGGGAGCTGGACAACGTGGCGGAGGAAAGGGAGTGTGACCTTATTGACTGCGAATGCGATGGAGAATACGTGGATGACGTGTCCATGGAAGATGTATCAGACAGCGACATCGACGATTCAGAAGGAGACTGTGCGGACTTCATTGCTCCGGCGGATTTTTAAAACATCAGTCTTTGAAGAAAATGCGGAAAGCTTTCCCATCAGTTGTGCCAAATGCTTGTGAATTAACCACTTTCTTGGTCACTATTAAAGCACACACAATGAAACATATCACTGCTACAAACAGCAAAGCTCCAATGACCACGTAATCGGCTGCCTGCATCTCATCCTCAATGCCAAGGTTATTTGTTGGAGTGGAACTGTAGTCCGTGGGCAGGGCGGTTGCTTTCAAGTTGTTTAATACTCCGCTCAAGGACGAACAAGGCGTTTTCAAGGTCCCAGGTGTGGAAGACACCCTACAATCATTCACCAGCGTCACCCGCACAGAGGAATGTGAAGACACTGATAAATTACTGAGTGCATTGAAACAGGCATTTTCCGAGGTTGGGCATTGCAACTGATTAGTCGACAGTATGATTGCCGGACTTAATCCTGAGTTACAGGCATCCCACCAGCACTGGGGGGCTAAGTCCGTGTTCCCTGTCAGGCCGTAGGTTTGAGATAAACTCTGCACGAACTGCTTGTAACTGGCACCGTCGGGAAAGGACGAGGATGTCCTTAGAGGTACCTGGAATGAGCTTGTGTACACGTTAATGCAGGCACAGTCCGCGGAGTTGGCCCTTTCGTCATTTGAGTTACAGTACGCGACCTTTGCTTGGTCACAAAACATTGCAATGCTGTCATCGGAGTCGGGGGAGCAGGCGATCGCACAGACGTCATTGAACATTTTACTTGTCCAGCCGGTGCATTTTTCAGGCGCAGGCCCGGCAATTGGATTGCAATTCTCTGCGCCATAGTACTCGCCATTGCAAATGTTGGCAACAAAAGCTTTTTTAGCTGCTGTGGATGTAAAATTCTGACAGGCCACTGCCCCAGCTAATGTGCTTCCTAAAACAGGAGAGCCTGCCCAACATTGACTGTTTCGGTAAGTTATGCCGCCGGGAAAATCCAAAGAAGGTGCCAGCATCAGCGAAAAAAATATAAAATTGGGTAGGGGTATTTGAACAACAAATCCAATTACGCTGCTGGTGAACACGGTGACATCGAAAGCATCAGTGAAGGAAACAGAAACAACATTGCTTGCAGAAATGGTAATACTCAGAAAGGAAACCTTTGTGGTGCCAGTTTGACGATATCCGATTGCACAGTCAAAATTGTACGCCGTTTGATTCCATACCTGGAAGATCCCGAACTCGTAGGAGTAGTTGCTGCAGTACGTCGGCATGTCAAGGTTATGCCTTAAAACTGATGGGGGAACCACCGGAACATATCCCAAATATGTGCTTTGAGTTAATGCGACCAGTTGGTATGTACTCTTTCCAGGGCACTGCTGAAAAGCAAACAAGCTTTTGTCTAGTTGATTGTTAGGAACTTTGCCATTTACTAACGGCAATGCATTGAATATTGGGGTCGAGTTTCCAGTGTACTGTAAGAAATACTTTGATTGATAAATTAAAAAGAAGGGTGCCGCAGGTATGAGGGTCATTTTTTGTACGGACTTCGCAGCTGGGGGCTGAGTAGTAATACCTGAAACGTCAGCAACACCGTTATAAAACCCGTTTGGGTTTTGCGGGGTGCCTTCGAGATACGTAGGGTAGAAAAAAGATTCATTAACGAACCCTAGGTCGGAATAATTTGCGGGAAGGGACACATTTATAACCATCGCCGTAGGCTTGTTTGGCGTCATGGAACACGTCACGGAAAGCATGGTTTTTTCTCCGTACCCAGTAGTAACGTACTTCACATCAGTCACAATTGGCAGTCCTCCTTGCAGTCCATTTTGAAACACTTCAGGAAACTGTGGAAATTGTGAAGCGTTCAATGCGGCGTTGAGACTTTTCGCCGTCGCGTTGTAGCCCGCGGTTAGAGTTATCTTGGCTATTTGGACGCTTTTCAGCTGCACTGGATTCCCCCCAGCGATTAAAGTGGTCGAGTTAGCTTGCACTTCCAGCGTCACAGTCGAAGGCAGGCCTGAGTCTACCACAAGCTGAACTGTGCAGTAGCCGATGTACAACACGTATTGCATGTCTGCATTGACGGATCCGATTATGTAGCCGTTGGTGCTGGAGCCGAGAATAATTGGAATCTGGAAATTCCAGACAGAGTCTGGTGGATTCAGGTGAGTGCACGCGTTTCCTGGATCTGTTGGAAAAGGGGCCGTGCACACGAGTGGCACGGTATACGTTGGGGTTTGCAAGTTGTTAAGCACCACTGTGAAGGAGGGCGTTGTTACTGAAATGGATGCAGTCTTGTTGGTGTTGGGCTGAACAGTCGTACCATTAACAGTTACGGGAGAGTTCAAGTCATTTGTCACAACCAATGTAACCATTGTGTGGGCAAGTTATATTACGTCACATGAAATACCAAAGTGTCATTCAGCGTTTTGCTTCATGTAAACTTTGGCGGAAGCCGCGAAAAGGACAACAATTAAAATCAATCCAAGAAATGCCGCCACGCCCACCGCTATACCGCAGTATTTGTTAAAATACTTTGGGGTTATTGCTGCCCTTTTTGCAAACAGTTTGGTGCTTTGGTTATTGTACCCTCCTTTAAAGTACCTTTCTAGGCTTTGGGACGTGTTTCCTGGCTTCTGTGGTACAACTGGAGGGGGTGGCAGGGGCTTCTGGTATTTGTTGCTGGGGAACGAACTGTTAATGCATTCAATAGGAGTTTTGGCCGTGTCCGGCGACAACGCCCCAGCACACCCTCCCTGTGAGCTGGTCTTGTTAACTGCCTGAACAGAGAATGCTGATGACAGCGCGTCTATGTTACTAATCAGATTAAAGCACTCGGAGACAGCAACTGGACATGTCTTGGCTCTCTGTTCCGGATTTAACATGCTGGATGTAACGTACCCCCCACCGTCTACGTTACAAGTTGGCCACCAACACTGTGGCATGTAATCGAGGTTTGATGTCCCGATTTCTTTAGCAAATTTGGTTGACAAGAAGCAATCGTACTGCGGGTAAGAGTAATCATTTTTTACGGGCACCCGAACCGTGCTTGTTTTAACATTCATGCATGCACAATCCGGTAAATCAACATTCGCGTCACACACTGTTTTCATTGCACTGTCACACGACAATCCGTTTGCTGTGCTCCAGGCACAGGCCTCCCTGCACGCTGCCCCAAAACTGTCCGAATTCCAACCCGTACATTCCAAGGCCCCCACACCAGCTACTGCCCGACATCCCACCGAGGAGTCTTGTAGCAGTGTGGTGCTAGCGCAAACACTGGGAATGAAATCGGTCGGCGGCCCCACACTGCTGCAAAACAAGCTCCCAGCTTCTGTGTCCCCAAACCGACACGTGGGCGCATCGCCTGGGCAGCCGTACAGATTTTGAGCCCAGCACACGTTGGACTGCACAGTATAAGGAACAAATATGTTTCCCCAGTTGAGTATGCTTGAGTACAAATTCACATACAATAGAAATTGCACAGGATTGGGGACCGAACCGGTAGCAAACCCTGGAGGGTTGTCAAAGAACACAACCCCATCAACAGAAGCCCATGTACTAGAATATGCGGTATCTGCGTTAGCGTTGACTGTGTATAATATGCCGCTTTTTGGTTTGTACTTTAAAAACACGTTATTAGTCACTGCTTGGCCAGGCTGAAAAAACTGCATGCAACCTTCAAATGAAGCGGGGTCGTAATTCAGGGGGTAGGTGAAAGTCAACTGGACTGACTGCCTTGAAAAATCACCTGTAAGTACTGAAAGGGCCGCTTTCGCAATGATCTGTCGTTTGGTACTTGCCACAGTTGCAAAAGTATACAAGTTATTCACATCGTCAGTAGAGGGAGTCCAGTTATTCCCTACCAGAAATGGTGCAAGCGGAACAAGAGAGTACTTGTTACCATAATAAAAGCCTTGCTGCTGGGAAGTGTAACCTGCCCCTGGAGTGCCAAAGGAATTTTCGACAAATCCATTCGTTAAGGGGGCGTAAGGTCGAACAGATACACGAGCGACATTGTTAACACTGTCGAATTGGGTAACTAACTGGCAGTACGTCTTAAACTCGTAACCACATGTCCGCGAATAATTAACGGGAACAATGTCCATTCCAGCAGAAACGGAAATGATAGTGGTATCTACTTCCAACGGAACGTTGCAAACGGCTCCAACATCGAATGTCAGTGTCAGACTGAATGGGTACGTAATGTTAAAGTACGTAAATGAAGTCATGGGATACAGGACATGATAGCCCGGAACAACGGTTACTGATCCTGCCACCATGTAGGACGTAAAGATGATGCAATTCTTTGCTGCTGGGTCAGCAACACCTGGTACGCCGCCTCCAGTTGCGCAGGAGGCACAGGCTACTATCCCAGTTGGTGTAACTGATGTTGAACAATCAATGTTGCCGTTGGGGCACTGGACATTGGTCAACATGGAACACCCCCTTGGACAGGAATTTTGAACAAGCAACACCATAGCAGACAATGCAGTATTTGAGGAAGCTACGTACGAACCGTATCCGGGCACTGTCGTGTACACAACTTGGTTCCTGCGAGGACTGGTGTTTGTATTCGTCGCCGAAAGTTGAATAACAAGTTGCTGACATTGGGTATTGAAGTACATTAACAGAACGTACGTCATACCAACTGCAACCGGTTTTAGAGAAGACGGCACGACGTACCAACACTCTTGGCTTGGATTAGCAGTGTACTTTGCAAGCCACGCAGTCTCGTCCATTAAAGAAAACGTAGGGGTGCTGAGATTAGGATTAATCCCCGCATACGCTGTGACTACCTTTCCAGTGGCACCGTCACACAGCATCCTGGCTCCTGTCTGCGCATAATACTTGAAGTAGAAGGTCTGTTTTGTGGTAGACGCTTGAAAGCGCGTCCCCAGAATTACGGAACCGCCCTGTGCCTGCATTATAAATTGGACATTGTCGGCCAGGGGATACTGTTTATACGTCGGCCCATCCGTTAATAGCGACATTAAACCGCACCCAAACCCATTAACCGTTTTCCCAAGACTGAAGTAACTGCAGGGGGTAATGTTAATATTCCACTGGCCTCTAGTGGAATACTCTACCAAAACTTCTCCAGCTTCTAAGGTGGAATTGGGAGAGCTGTACATCAAGGTGTAAACAGCATTGGCGGGTTGTAAAGTTATGCTGATGGGCGCTATTGAAACGTATACTGTGTTGGCATCAATTCGAGTCATTTGAAAGGAGAACTGCACATTTGTCAGCGCAGCTACCGAGTTCCATTCAGAGGTCAGTAAGAAAGACGTGGAAACAGGTGCTGAACTGCCAACGGTTGTGGCCACGACACTGTTTCGAATTTGGTTCGTGACCGCAACCTGTACGGGTGCTATCTTCGATCTGTAAGTAAGTATACTGGGGCTGGGCGGGCTGGGCATGTTTCTCCCACAATGTATTATACGTATCAACCTATATTTCAATTCGAGCGGCAAATCCTCTGAAAATAAATTCTCCAGTGCATTTCTACGAAGAAGGAGGACTCATAACGAAAAACAAAAGAAATCCTTGTTGTATCGTTGTACAGGGGTCACAGGTCCCTGTTACATAAGACAAACTCCCAATTACTCTGCCATCGTTCGCTATTATGGCGTTGTTAGTGAACTGCTGACTCCACAAGGGAACGGTGGCGGAGTACAAATCGTTAGCTACCGCCGAAATAATAAATGTCGGATTTGGTGTCCCCGTTGGAGATGCAGGCAAATAGAAAGTGTACACTGACTGCCGCTGGACTCTGAAGTGTTTGAGGGAAAACATGTCAAAGCTGTTGGCAGTTAGTACAGCTGCAGGGGATGTGCTCGAAGCTTCATTGCTTAAGTTCACGTCCACCACAAAGTCGTCGGTTGTTAAGTTATTGCAAAATCGAATGTAGAATCCTATATGTTCTGGTGCCACTACAGGTGCTGGAAGGGATGCTTTCGTTGGCAAAAGTGAGTAATAACCTAGCCCCTTGCAAAATAGGTCAAATTCAGGGATTGCCCCCGGTGCTGTAGAGTGCGGAGATGAAGTGATAAGAATTTCCGTAAAGTCAGCAGTGGGGTAGCTCACGCGCTGTGTTTTGCTCGCTATTTCGGTTGTATACGACAAAGTGGCAATAACAGACGAACCTGATGTTGTTGAAGGGATTGTCACCGAAAACGCCGTTGATCCGGTAAGGGCAGTTGTCATCGGCTTCACAACATTAGAGTAGGATATTATGACAGTACATGGAATCACTACAGTTGTCGCTACAACCTCGTTGGCAGACCCTGGAGACCCAGCTACTCCAGAAGGAGAGGAGAACACTGTGTACGAATTCAACAATACGTTCGCCGGAGTGTAAAAGCTGTATACAACAGATGGTATTGAGATTTTTGTCCCCGTAGCGTCTGCTAAGTTTACTTGATTGGTGTAAGTATTCCCAATTGGGGAAAACAGTCCAATTTGTGCAGACAGATAAAAGACAGCTGTAGTCATCGACCGCTAATTGTTATGTTCAATACATTATATCATTTATTGCTTTGTAAGCGTTGAAAACTTCCAAATAGCGATGGAAATTACTATGATGAGGAGCACAGCCCCTGCAGATATAGCGACAGGCAGAAGCCATTTTGGTGTTCGCGACGTGACCTCTGTCTTTTCTTTGGGAGGCGCTGCTGGCGGCACGTTTATCCCTCCACTGGTGCCACCTCCTGATGGCGGAGCTCCTGCAAACGGGGTAGGCTGTGGTGGCGGAGCAGCAAGTGTTTTGTTGAAGAGGTCCTTGACAACAGTGTCCGCAGTTGCAGTTAAAGTGTTTGGTGTCCTGGTTGCTTCAGGTAAGGATGAATATTCGGCTACTTTCTGATTAGCCTTGAACTGCATGTAATGTACCTGTCCAGTGTTTTGAGATGACAATCGTACAATAATGCACCCAGTTGAAAGCCCGGTAGTTGTTGTTAAGCCAGCTGATATGACCCCCACGGTTGCCACAGTGGTTTTGTTATAAGAAGCAAAGGTTGAGGATTTTGAAAAGTAGCTAGGTTCCCCCCCGTTTCCGCTCGGTAATAGTGCAAGCATAGACATGCCCGTGTCTGGGCTTGTAAGAAAAGTAAATTTTGTTACTGGTTTCGTGCTCGAACTTGTCGATAAAAGCAAATTACTTGCATCACAGTGCAGGTTATTGATGGTAAACACCCTGCCCGGTGTAATGGCATCGGACCCGCCACTAAAGTAGGCTGGGTACAGGTTTGAGACATCCGTAATAAATGCATAAAGCGGATAGTAACCTGATCCAGGAACCTGTGGGATGATGTACACATACAACATGTACCGGTCGGGATTGTACCATGTTGTCACTGCTGCATATTGCACACACGAATCAGTGTACTTTAACAGAAGTGGGTAAGTTGTTGGGTACTGACCACTGTATACAAATATGGATAACGGCAGCGTGTTACTTGTTAAGATCTGCACATTTGTAAGGGATGAAAATCCGGTGACAGTCATGGGTTGTCCTGGAGCCAGGATCACTGATTTACTGTTACCAGAACCAACGTCCACTGTTGCGCTGGCAGACGTGCCATTGTAGACGGAAATCGACCATGGACTTGGAGTAGCTGAATGCAATGAACCTCGGAGCGCTGTTGGATTACAGTACGCAACACCGGCCAATGTGTCGTATACTTTGCAGTAGCTTGCAGAAGTTCCACAGCCGTAGATAGTAGACTGCGAACAAACGGAGGTGTCCGTCGAAGCTGTTGTATTGACAAAGGGAAACGTTGCATCGTAGTAGAATGTGGGCAGGCCAGGTCCAAAACTTATACTAAAATTTGGAGCTGGTGACAAGATACCTGGAATAGAAACAAACGATGGTGCAGTTGCGGCCGCTTGTTGTACGATCGAAGCCGTACCGATGTTATAAAACAATGTGGTGACATAATACAGTTTTCCGAGTGTGGACCCTGTTGATTGCTGCGTGATAATAGCATTCAATCCCCCAGGGACCTTTGCCACCCCAGACCATTTTGTTAGAGTGCCATCGAAAGGGCCTGGCAAGTCACCAGAATTTGGTTTCCAAGAAGTGGGATATGTACTGGTATTTACAACTTGATTTCCCGTAATCGTATCGGTGTCAAAGTGAACTGTAAATGCATTTGAGCTCTTGGACGACGTAATCTGAAAGGGTATAGCTGGTACAAGAGCGTTGTTGTTATTGTGGTAGAATCCCGGCATTCCAAATGAATTAAAGAATAGGGACGCATTCAAGGTATTGGGGGACAGGGATGCAGTACCTTCAGAAGGATTGTACATGAAATACGCAAACACAACATCGGTTGCATACGCTGGCAGGCTGTAATATATGCTTTCACATATTGGCTGGGATCCGAACTGGTAGGATTGTGGGGGAATCGAAAACCCAGACGCTGCTGAAGACTGGTTTGCACTGAAAGTTAACACAAAGGCAGTGTTCAGGGTGACAACAACCGAAGAAGTCGAGGGCAAAACGGCTGCAGCTGCCGTGCCGACAGCGATTTTAACTGTAAACAACGACGCCGGCGAAAAATTGTTGATCAGTATAATTGACATAGCATGTAGCCGATTAGTTTTCAACCAGATATTATATGTCTTTGCTATCGATTTGGGATGCCGAGGCAAGCAAAGCCAGAACAAAAAACACGGCAGCTATGATGCCGAGCACCAACGCATACATTTTAGTTTGCGCGGTTATGTGATACCAGGCCAACTTTTTTGCGGGGGCGTATTCCTGTGGGAGTAGTTGCGTGATTGCGCCCATGGTGCACTTCAGCTTCACGTCGCTGCGATTGTACAGGTTCACGATGTCAGAGGAGCATTGGGTTCCTTTGAAGGACGACAACGTAACCGTTTGAAAAGCAATGTTATCCAAGTCACAAGCATTCTTTACGTACAAGCTTGTCTTGTCAGCCAAACTCAACAGACTTGTGTTCTGTGCCATGTTATTCACATATTTACTGGACATGGCTGAACTGAGGAGGTAATTATCAAGGTAATCCGAAGTCTTATCACTGAGATTGTAGGAAGTGGCAACATCAACAATAGCCTGCGTGGCACTCTTATTTAGAAATTCGGAGGTGCAGTTCAATTCGGTGATGGTGGAATCATTGCAGCATGCAAGTGTAAGATTTTTACAATCGGTTATTTTAAGGTTTCCCAGATCACACACAGATCTGGACAACGCCTTGATGCTGCATTCCTGTTCTTGATAATTTGCGACCGAGTTTACAAACTTGCTAACAGCCGCGTCTGAGGGTGTGTAGTTCGTTAATAAATTACTCATTCTATCTGTCTGTTGGTTAACCAGGGTACAATTACATTGTTTCTCGTTCGGTGAGGAAGGCTTCAAAAGAGGTTGCCCTACGAACAGGGACTGGGGGCGGCACGTTCATTTCATCCTCCTCACTGGCACCTTCACAAGGGTCGAAGCCAATAATGGGAACCGTTGGAGGGGGCGGGAGGGCATCTTCAAGCAGACGGATGCGTTTTGCTAGTTGGGCGCACTCCACACGGACATCGTAAATCTCTCGAGTGTAGTCGCTCATTGCTGCTTCTAGCATGCGCACCCTCTCGCTGACCGATGCCTCGGAGTTTACTTGAAATGCACTGACCACATGGGCAGTGGCTGGCGCCGACGAGCTGGACTTGTCAGAAGAAGAAGGCAGCTTTTCCATTCTGCAAATGTGCATGCCCAAGGAAGGATCACTCCGGACAAACAGCCTATCCTTTTGTTTGTAGAGATACACCTTCTCTGCTTTGTCCAAGGTGTTTCGATCGAACTGGTACAGTTGCAGCTGGCGGTTAAAGGCGTGGAAGGACACGGTGTGAAATCCAAATCTAGGAAGTTCTGCAGCCAACCCGGCAACGTTGGACACAACAAACCCGTCCTCCTCCGAGTTCCAGTGCAGAAGGTGGCCCATGCTGGGATCCTCCAGCATCTGGCGTAGTTTCACAAGAAAAGCAGACAGCTTCTTGTTGCCAGACTTCCTGTACTGGCGTTTCTTAGGAGCGTCGGTCATTTCGGCGGGGTTCAAAATAATTTGTGTTAGGAAAAATATTACAAATTCAAACTTTCCAAGGAAACTTTTTTCTCCCCTGCGTTAACAAATTACGCAACAGCAAGTGTCCTCCTGTGACAGAATGAATCGAAAGGACCACAGTCCGTTCCGCAATTCAATCTGTCCGTTTTTCTCCAACTTTTCTCGCAGGGACACGGCGCGCTGCATGTTCATTCTGTGAATATAGTAGTGCTCTGTGATTTCGTAGTCGGTAGATTTTCCGGGCAGGTCAAAGGCCCTGAACACCCAGTTTCGAAAGTCCTCCATGTTTAAACTGTCCTGATAAGTTAGTTTTTGCATGCAGTCATTTAAGTACACCCTGACAAACACCATTTCCGAAAACCCGCAGACGTGAAACTCGTTCTGCTTCTTCTCATGTGCTGGTGCAATATTTACACAGAAACAATGGAGGATAATGAAGCTTTGCACGATGGGAACTGTACAAGAGCGGAACACAGGCGACGCACAACAGCATCCTCGCTTTCGCAACTGGCCATGCCCTTGCACAACCGGAAGATCCTCGTCCGAGTAAACTTTTTGTAACACTTGGGGCACTTCCGAAACACGATAAGAAAGGTATCCAGCACGCCCACAATTATCATCGGACTGCGCTCGGAAGTTATTAAAGCGCCAAGGGAGGAAACTACTGCCTCCGCTGTGGCCACGGAAATAGACATGCTGTTCAGCATGCACCTGATTGTGGAAATCACAGGGCTGAAATGAGAACTTTCCTCCAGGAGGCCTGGTAACGTTAGCGTGAAGTCCAGGTACTGGGCAGCATGGGCACCACACAATTCTGACCATCTGGTCAAAACTCTGGACATCATGACCACAATGCCAGAACTGGTCTTTGCCTGCAGCAGGAACACATCCATGCACTGCTCCACAATTGGTGAGTAGTGCAATTCGGCGTCCTCCTTATCGCAAAGACGAAGGACGCCGCCCAGAAGGCACAGCGAAGCCATAATGACGTCCATGTCGTTCGGCTTGTTCTTGATTGTAGCCAACAAGCTCTTACTCAATACACCGTGCATTGGAACAGCACCAGTCAGTGAGTAATACGCGGACAGGCACCGAAAAGACATGACAATGATCATGACGTGCTTCTGAAAATTCAGGGCAGCGTTGGCCATAGCCACCATGTACGATGCCTTCATGAATGTGGGCACCGATGTCAAGCCCAACAGGCTTTGTGTGCAAATCCTAGCTGCGCTGACATGAATGTTCAAGTCATCTGAGTTCCGGGCCTGTGCTGAACAAACCCTGTCAATGAGGCCGCCCATTCTAGGGCCAAACTGGGCGCGTGGATGAGGGCAACCCCAATCCCAGGAACAGGAGATGAGAGAAATGAGGTGTCGCTGTATGACGGACACTTCGGAGTAAGTGGTCAGGAGGTGGTCACAGAACTCCATGGTCTTTGAGCAAAGCGCGGCACCGTTGCAACCAACCACGCAGTTGTTTAGTGCCATTGCGGCCAGCAAAGCAATGCCATAATCGTCCGCATGCCTGTCCAGTACAGAGATGATGGCGACAACGTGACTCCGCTCCACCTGCTCTGCTGGGGTCTTGGACACAAAATATGACACCGCCATAGCCACAAACGCCAAATCCGGAAATCGCTGAAAGGCAGCCTGCAGGCAATGCAGCAGGCTGCTGTCCACCACAACCTCCACCGCCCGAATCTCCATCAACAAAGCACAGCACGTTTCTTGAATCCTGCCATTATTGGGGTGCGATGTCAGAGCAAAAATGATGTACTGCCTGACGGACTCATACAGAGCGTCAACCTTTCCGGCAAAACAGGGATCCTTCAAGCTGTCATTGTCCACCGCGATGGACTGCAAAATGCCGAGGATGTTCAGCTGGTGGCTGGCAGACACGTGACGGCAGGACAACATGTCGTTAATGAAGAAAGAAGCGTCGTGAAGGGATTCCGGGAAGTTCAAAATCCGAATGACGGTAAAGGCCCGGACACGGATGTACATATCGCGACCGAACAGTTCTAGCATGATGAATGCAAACTTCCCAAAAATGGTGGCAACAGGCTCCCTGGCATCAAACCATACGTTGGAAACGATGGAATGGACACACATCATGCAGTTTCTTGCCGCCGTTAGTCCAGTCGGACTGATCATCATTATCTTCAGCCCCAAAAGCTCCATGGAAGCAGATGGATACGAATGATTGTCCAAATACTTTGATTCAAGCACCTCGATAATGGTACTGTGCAAGTCAAACAGGTGGCGTTCCTCCGCCTGAGAATCGTCCGCCATTGCTGACCAAAACATTTTATATGTGTACGGGGAGGGAGTGTATATTTGAAAACACAGACGCGTGTCATGTATCTTACAAAAAAAAATTCCAATTAGCGTTTGGACTTGGATTTAGACTTGTAGCAAGCACGCTTGGCATGCGAACCATTGGGGCAACGCTTGCTGGAACGGGACTTGCTGGTGCGGGACTTCTTCAAAAACTTGCCAGTCTTGGAACTTCTGGGAGGAAGGGATTTCTTTTTCCCCTTCTTAACCGTACGGACGCCGCCCAGATCCATGTTTGATTCGGTTGGTGGGTGATGGTTAAATTAGTGTCACGCATTTTTTGCCTTCGCCGTACATTCATATCTTTCCACTGAATTCTACAAAAAACCGGGATAAGATGCTGCACTTTCATGCCAATCGACGAGTTAGGGCAGTGGGGTAAGTGGGCGCGCTGGGAACGGGCGGTATATCCCCCCTTCATACCGTACTTCAACTCGAGTTCTGCACAGGGGACATGTGGTCTCCTCCCTGGCTTGACTCCTTGCAATCCAAGCTTCGATGCATTGGTCATGGAATACGTGGCCACAGGACATCTGCGCAGCGTTATATAAAGTAATTGGCTCGTAGCATACGCTACAGTCTATTCTTTCAACTTGGGAAGCAGATGCAGAAACAGATGGAAATGCAAAGACGCTGTGGTGACAGGTTGCCCGGTTGGAATCACAAACACAAGGGGACAACGTTTCCAGGGTGCCTTCAGCTAATCCCCAAAATCGTTTGGTGAAGACGCAAATGTCGGGGTTCCCCTGTTCAACGTGGTGCAGTATGGCCCTAAAATCAGACGGGGAGTAGGGGAACACTGATGAAAGGAATTGTATGGCAGTAAATGCCGTGTCTGTGGGCAGCGAAGGGCCCAGCAGTGCCCGAATCGCTAACCCAACTCGTAAAACGGCTTCGTCCCCAGCCGGAAGATCGTCCAAGGAGGCATCCGCGCTGCGCCAGAAACCTGCAATGTCAGACAGAGATGCAAGGCTCTCGTTGTGTGCTGGAAGGGACACCAGCATCTTAATACCAGCCGTATCCCTCTCCAATATCATGAGTATGGCATGTTTGGTGAAGTAGTGCTTGTACGCCTCCTCGTGGACCCACCCATATTCCATGTTCGCTATGGATGTTACTGCGGTACAAGCACACTTTGCGAAATTTTTCTCGGATGTTAAGCTCTCAGAAGCATTCCAAGTCAAGTGCTTCTCGATTTCGGCCCTGAGCAGGTCATTTACGGGGTACATCCCTGGAACATTAGCACAGAACGACAGGAGCATTACACAGACCGCCCGATAGTTTTTAGTGTCGTCTCCACTTTCACAATCTTCCGAAGCGGTCAAGTACTCCACAGCACGGGATAAGATAGGCCCATGGACACCCTCCTCCCATTTGCATCTTGCTAGAAGGGTGAGGGCAAGCACCTTGGTCCGACCGTGACACCATGGCTTACGCAGCGTGGCATTTATGCGGGACGCCGCGCCTACGGGCATACGGAGATGCGTTAGAAGAGATATCAGCCCGGCCCCGTGCAGCTCATTGTCGGTCTGCAGCATGTCCACTGCCAGCATCGTTAACTCCGGTTTGTACGAGGAGGGATGCACATTGAAATTCAGCGCCCTGAGACTGGCATCTGTGGCGTGCAGCAGAAGGGAGGTACTTACACTCACTTGTCTCTGCTGAAGAAAACGGAGGACATGCAGCAGGATCCTTCGAAATGTGGTTCTCGGCATGTTAGGAACGCTGATCACCCTCTCAAGCACCCATGTTTTCATGGGGCTTTCAAAAGCAGTGTCTCCGGCAAGTGTCTGTAGAAATACAGACACGCCTGAATTGGTGGCCACGTGCCTATGACAAGCAGATATCATTGGGCCAATCACAAACGTGTACATGGAAACTGTGAAATCAGTAAACGTCCGAATGTGCCTACGGACCCATTGCGTCCACAGTGGAGCATCTCGACCGTCGCACATTAAGGCACACGCCTCCCAGTATCGATGTGGAGCCCTGTAACAGCGCCAAAGTATTTCCGTTAATTTGCAGTGTTGGTCCCGGCCATGTTCTGACCAAAGCTCCCCGAGTTTTGTTAAATTGTCCAAGTGTGCTCGAATGAATCGTCGGGGTAATCGGGGGAACATGCACAAGGTTGTTTGCAATCTTACAAGATGCGCCCCGTCGGCACACAGCGATCGGATGACAGTCCCCGTCCACAATGGCTCAACATGTCGTACTGCATGCACCGCTCTTGCAACCGCAAATAAGTAAGCCACACTGGAAGCGGTGCAGTGGTTGATGTGCACAATATCAGACAGTAGGCGCTGGGCCGCCTCAGGGTTGCCGGCCTCTGCAAACTTGGCCAAACAGTGAATGATACCCGGACTGCAAATTTCCCCGGCTCCCACCACACCAATGACCTCGGCCGCGAGCCAGGGAGTCCACACGCTTCCAATTACAGTGTGCTTTCCCATAAATTTAGCCACGTACTCCCACTTTTTGGTGGTGGATGTCAGCGCTGCCAGGAAAGTGGGCATGACACTCTCAGATCCAAGCAAGGTCGTTGGGAAGCTTAAACACATGTCCAATGTTCTGCGAAGCATGTCCTCGTGTCTCAACAGGACTGCCTGTGAAAGAGTTTGCAACAAACATTCCTGTTTCACTTCCCCAAATCCGGGGAAAGACAGTAGGTATGGTGTCAGTTTGGTGTGTAGCTGGACATGGTAGAGAGTCGCGCCCCGACACGCCCGCAAAACGGAAACCAGCGCACCCGGGGGACACCCCTCCTTGGCTTTTAAGATCTGGTTCATGACGTGCAAGAGGACGTTAGGGGGCTGGAAAAGGCAGCATGTTCGGCTCAGCCAGTCATTTGACACCAGCAATCGTCTGGCGGAAATGGGTAGGTTTCGTTGCAGCATGGATGTGACGGCTTGTGATACCCCAGGATAATGGTTATACATGTCTACAATGAATGGAAAAGATCCCCAGTCGTGCTGGGTGAAGCTGTGGGGAAAAAGGCTGGCTATAGCTGAAAACACACTTGCAACCATGTTGTCCTCCACTTGACGGTGGAACAGCCCCAGAAGGAGGGTATTCACTGCTGAGCCGGTGTCTGGCATGGTGATCAACTGCACGTAACTTTTCAGCAACACGCCCTGGAACCATTTATGGTGTGGCTCCGTCATGGAAGACAACAATAGGTTTCCCCCATTACCTTACCTGTACCGAAATAGCCTGGACAGAGTCGTGTCGAACGCGAGCAACTCCTGCCCTGAAGTGGCCAGGCAAGTTAGCTGGCCTGCTTCATGGCAGTCAATACTTCCTGTGTACTTTCCGGTTTTGGTTGACAAGGTGATCATGCGGGTACCCTCCTCCGCAACAATGGCGACCACAGTTCGGCCAGCATCCACCACCTCAATGTCTGACCCATACGGAAAGCCAACACCTAAGATACGAATTAAATGACCTTCCACAGTGAATAAGCTGATCCAAGCAAGAGACCCAGCAACGACCACGTGCGCTTTATCGGGCATGAATCGTATGGCAGATATTTCATTCAGGCATCCTGGCTCTGTCCCTGGCGATCCCCACGCCCACACGCATTCCCCATCCTCGTAGTCAAGTATGAATACGCGCTTGTAAGTGTCAATGTCTGACATTGTGGTCACGGCAATGTAATGACAGCAGCACGCAATTGCGCCCGTTGCACAGGGAAACATCATGGTACGCAGAGCAACACCTGCCGTGTCCATTTCAATAACCTGTCCACTGTACCCAGTGGAAGCAAGTATCAAGCCACTTTCGGTCCAGCAGACGGAGGAAATGGTACTGTCCAGGGCAAAATCAGCGGACAGGCAGGGTGGGATGGGAGTCATTTGTTGAGCCGCACAGGTAATAGGGTCCAGTAAAATCCACTGATTTGTGCAACGATTAACCATTACCGCTTGACCAGACGAGGACACGGCCAGGTTTCGTAGATTCCAAGCGCATTCTGCATTAATGCTCCCCACACCTATAAGAACCTGTTGAAGGTACAATCCGTCTGGGACGACGTGCGCGCAGTTAGCTGTTCCACACGCTACGCATATCCGTATGTGGGTCACATTCAAATCCTGCACTGTGTAGTGGACGTCCGTATGACGTCCGTGTGTAACACTCGTGCATGTACCAACAGTCCTTCCAGATCGAGCGGAAAGTATAGCAATGGACACTGGATCCGGGTCCCATCCATGCGTAACAGTTAAGAAATTGATGTCACCCTTTAAGAACTTAATTGTGCCTGGACCTTTGACAGAGAGAGAACAGCTTTCGGACCGCGACAGCGTTGAAGATGGGGAGCTTTTGGGGCAAAGTGTTTCATGGCAATCCTCGCACAGTTCAATGTCATCGTGAGCTACCGGCGTATCGCAAAACGTGCAGAACGACATTCCTCACAAGATATTATTGTAAGTTACAAATAAAATGTATTTTTCTCTACATCTGTGGTTTTTACTTGCGCAGGCTTCCAGACCGTTTCATAGGACGTTTTCGACTTCCCGATCTACTGCCAGATCGTTTGCTAGATTTCTTTTTCTTTCCCCTGCCACCCATGCTAGCGGGGGTTGGGTCAGTGAAAGCAATGTTGACCTTCTTCACGAACTGATCATATAGTGCTTGGTTCCTTTCTTTGGATGTTTCGTCAAACTTGTTCGATTGCCACAAGGCAAGCCCGTTGTCAAGCATAAACTGACGGACTTCCGCCAAAGTTTTTAGCCGGGGTGTTATGTTAAACGTAATCGCAATCAGGCCATGTTTCTCGTAATCCACGTAAATTTCACTGAATGCAGTTTTGCGGGCAGCCGTCTGCTTTGCTAACAGTTCCCCGTCCTCCCATTTGATGTCTCCATTCTCTAAACCGTCCATTACTTTCCAGAAAGCCTGAGATGACAATCTCTGACCCATTTCGGATATTGAGATTAACCACGCTGTAAAGAAAGCATCCCGATTTCTAGCTAAACGTCTCCCGACCTGGTTGTCTACTCCACGATTCAGCAACTTCAGCGCCAACGTCTCTTTTGCAACTTTGTCCATCCTTTGACATTATGAATGATGCGACATACATTAATGCATTACCGGACGGCAATCGCGAGAGGAATATGCAGAACTCGGAATTTTTACTTGTGCTTGCTACCGGTCCGTTTAATAACACGCCTTCTGCTTCCGGACCAGCTTCCTGATCGTTTGGTGCTTTTCTTCTTTTTCCCGCTTCCTCCCATGCTAAATGGGTCCGGATCAGAGAATGCGATCATGACATTCTTCACAAATTCGTTGTACAGCGCCAGGTTCTGTTCGGGAGATGATTCATCAAAATGTTGTAGTTTCAACTTAAATCTCCCGTTCATGAGCAAATTGTCACGAACCTCGCGTAGTGTTGCAAGCCGGGGTTTGGAGTCAAAAGCACCCCATATGTTCAGTTCGTTGCCATCAACAAGTTTGCTGAATGCTGCTAGGCGGGCAGGTGTCAGTTTAGCCAACATTTGCCCGTCTGACATGTTAACGTCGCCGTTTTCAAGTCCGTCCAATAATTCCCAGAAATATTGAGATGCGTTAGGAAAATAAGATAAAGAAACTAGCCAGGCAGTCAAGAAGGCGTCTCGATTTCTGTGCAACCGTTTTCCAATTTGCAAATCTGCAGCCCGGCGTAACCTAATTTCAGCCTGTGGTATTTTTCCAGCGTCGTTCATGTCGGAATTATAACTAATGTATTATAAATTCATGCAAGAACGAACGTAAGATGGCTTTTGCTATCTTCATCACTGTCGTTTGCTGTAACCTGCAGTCAAGTCATGCACGGACTTTCGAACCAGAGATCCATCCGGCAAATATCTACCCACCGAGCAGGCAGGAATGCTGCCTGCCTGAAGTTCTTCCCTGGCTATGTCCACCGGGTTCCGGTTGGCGGTGACAACCCGCGGTCTGCTGTTCTGTGCAATCTGGAGTCCGCGGTGTCCGAGAACAGTGGCACGCTCAAATTTTGTTAGTGGGGTTGTGTGCACATAGGTCAGGGGATTAATGTCATGACTGAACACGTACTGGGGCAGCCAACTGTCAGGGTGGTCTAAATCCATCCCGGTGCTTTCACTACTCTCCGTCTGCGTTCTCAACTTCATCGCCACTTAGCAAGCCCTTTGATCCCATCAGCCGTAATTGAATTGCTTGTGTTTTTGCCTCAGACAAGGCAGGATCCATGTTGGATGTCCAGAAAGCGCGCACCTGACAGTCTTTCAACAATCTTGCAAGTGACTGCATAACCTTGGCATTGGCACCAACAAACTTCAGCTGGTTGCGAGCATAGTCATTAACAGCATTAGTAGCTACGGTGGAGGAACAGTACAGCCGGATCACAGTTCGGTCGGATTTAAATCCTCGCACCGTCATGGCTGCCTGAATACCGAGACAGGATGCAATTAATTCCGACTGGGATGCATTTTTCACGTTTCTTATAACCCTGTTTTCAACCTGAAGGCAGGATTTGTTAGAAGCAGGATATAGCAGCAGGACGCAGTACGCAGTCTTGGCAGCTGGATCAAAGACGCAATGCAGTAAGATATCTATCAGAGACAGCACTGCTGGGGCTCCAGCTACTGTCACCAAACAGGGGGACGAGGACTTCGTGGGCGGGTGACGGGCCCTGGAGCCTGGGGACATCAAATCTCTTTCTCCAACGCCTTCCCCATCACTCAAGTAAGTGGCTGCCTCCGTGGGTGTTGCAAATGTCTTGAACTCTGCTCCCTCCACCCCCGAAACTTGGGCCATCATTTCCGACTTGGACAGGAATATTCCTGTTTTTCTGCCCACACGAACGGCGTGAAACGGCATGGACTCTGGGCTTGATGGTTCCACCGACGGGTCGACTGTTGCCGGAAGGTCAATGTTTTCGAACTCATTTGCAGTTGAACACAGGCTCACCGGCAACTCTCCCAACGGTGTCATCCAAACCCGAACCGGTTCGTACGGCATGATCCAATAGGTGCCCTTGAATGGCAATCCCGACACTGGATCGGCTAAATATATGTCTGACTTTTGGATGGACAACATGTCTCTAACGCCGCGTGCTAAATCCTTGCAATAAATGCCAGTTGGAAGGACGGGAACCCAGAATGCCAGGTCTGACCTCCCAAAACAGCATTCAACATACGCCGCGCCTCCTAACATATCTATTCCATCTTGTCGTTTCACTCTTGCTACTTTCTGTTCATCTGGCGCCGTTTACCGTGCTTGTTTGATTCAAGAGCCAGTTGCAGGAGAATGGTCCCGTGGCAGGTTGCCGGACAGACGCACCAACACGCCAGAACTTTACCTTTCAGGGTGGCCACAACCTCTGCCCACTTCCTGTCCTTTTGACAGCGGTCGCGAGCGTGCACAGCATAGGCGTCGAAGGTTGCTGCCTTTGTTTCCCGAACACAACATGCAGGAATTGCAAACCCGACGTCTGAGAACTTCACTCCCGCCAGCACACAATTACGTCCGATGTACACATCAAATGGAGTGACGCACAGCGCTCCTAAAACAATTGGCCTCACTATGGAGGTGTACACTGGGGGTGAAATGCTCAGAAGGGACCACTGCAGTTTCTGAGGGGGATGAATCAAACGAGGTTTCTTAGAACAAGCTGCTGCCTCAATCCACTTCTCGGTGCGACTTCGTTTGGGGGCTGGCACGGGTGGAGCAACCACTTCCGTTTGCACAACAACTTCGCTGCCAAACTTTAACAGCAACTCCGTCGGCAATTCTTGTCGCCCACAGAAACGGACAGTAATTGCTGATGTTTTGGGACGAGGAGGGCCTTTTCCTGCATGCTCCTCCTCAAAATATCGAAGGGGCTGGTCCAAGCTTCCCTGCACCATGAACGTGCGTATCTTCCCATCGTCTTGGGCCGTTATGTACATGGTCTTCACGCACACGCCCCCACGTACGTCCGTGGTCCACTGTGGGATGCTCCGAAATTCTTCAATTGCCAACTGTTCTCTGGACAGATACTCAACCAAGTACCTGCACTGCGATTCCACGTATCCTTGCCAGCTTTTCCCCTCCGATGTTGTGGGGGCTGTGACCGACACCTCTACGAATCTCTGACAAGCAGACACCACCTCAACAGGGCCACAAAGGGCATCCGAAAGTATTCCATCACTGCCAGCTTTTAGCAGCTTAGATGCACGTTGGAATTCGCGATGCAGAATGTTGGACGTAAAGGAGGACACCGTGAAAGTTGTGTTAAAACGTGGGAAGCATGGTGTAAGGACCACCATGACCTCCGTGTGCCGGGAGGTCCACTCAAAAGCCTGTAACCACACAGGGCACTCGTGTGGAACGTGTTCATCCAGACGGAGAGGTTTTGTACGTGCCCACTTCCAGGTCCCAAACACGTCGAAGAACTTGGTGACAAGTGTGTACGCAAGGGCCTTCGGATGCTGCCGTGCCACGTACGCAAGCATTAAGGCAAAATTCACTCCCCCCAGAAAACCTGATTTGTTGGAGTAAACCATGCGGCACTTTGCCCAATGCCTGAGGTACCTCAGGGCTGTGCAGAACTGGGAGGGTCGGGGGACAGATTGGATGATCAGTTCTGTAAGTCGTGGACCATTAAATGCCAAGATGCATGCATCTGCCAGTCCATTCATCCATTCATAGGATAGAAGTAAATCATTTCGTGACGGCAGGTCTGGCACCCGGAGGTGACATGTCAGGATATCAAACTCCTGTTTAAACAGCTTCATCCCAATGACAGGAACGCGGGCGTTGGGAATAGGCTGCACATCAGACGCATCTGGCTCGGCTTGCAGAATGTCCACAAACTCTGAGAACACGCGCTTTCGTGAAATTGCGCTGGTTGTCACAAACAGAACGTCGATGTCTGCGTCGTCGGAGTGGACTCCTATACGGTAGGAGCCACTGACAAACATGTGGAATGGCTGCTGACACCATCCTTTAAACATGGCATGCAGGGCTGCCAGAGCACGTGTCTGCTGGGCAGCCATGTCCGCAGAAACTTCTGGACAAACTTCAACAACCGTTTTTGTAAAAGCATCGTTTGCACGGATGTCCTCCTCTGTTGGGGCAGTCACAGAATCGGCAGGGGGCAACGGAAGCTTTAACACAGCTGTTTTTCGTAGTGTATCCATTATTTTACATGCCGGCTGCTACATACACGATGAAGCGGGTCTTCCAATGCAAGTTTTACTTCTTTTGTTTGGTGGCGGCCGTCTTGTAGGGTGCCGCCAGAGCGTTTTGAACCATCCACTCGTTAACATGAACCCTGCCGGTTTTGTGCAAAACGTACACGCTTGCCAGAAAGCGTCCATACTTTTCTGTGCCCACATCCTCAAAAAAAACAATCTTCCCCAAAACCATCTGCGTCAAAGCATCCTTGGCTCGCTGGGCCTCGCCAAACTGGGGACCGTCCAGAGGTTTCATCTCAGCAGCATTAATACCTCGGAGCCTAACTGAGAACCGGAACAATGGTGAATTTGGGATTGGTAACCTGTTCGCAACTGTAATAGTGTCGCCGTCGTACACTTTGATGACATATCCTCCGGTGATTGGGGGAACAAATGGAACCGTGTTGTCCCATGTTGCCAGATGCAAGTCTGGAAATGGGCTGCTCACACCTTTAGTCGATGTCTGGCAGGTTCCCATTCTTTCAAACTTGTGAGAGGTGTTGATTAAAAGCTTTTGTTTATATATTGTGTACTGAATTCAGCGCGACTTTGATCTGGTCCTCCTGGCAATTGGCTGAAAGGTCAGTAACTTATGTTTATGCGTCTTTTTTGTTCCCCCAGCACTTAATGTTGACCGCTTTGCGTGTTTCCTGGAGTGACTCCTTTCTTTGCGCTGAGCACGCAAGCGTTTCGACCTGCGTAACTCACCTCCACTGCAGCTTGAATCCATATGTCTCTATTTGGAATCCTGTTAAACTGGGCAACATTTTTTTCTCAGTGACCAGATCGATAATATATCATTCCAGCTGTGCAAATGCAACGTCCGATCGGCTTCCGCCAGCTGAAAATAATCGCTCCCCAGCAGCCTTGACAACATGGCTTCATCTTGGGGTGCCTTGTTGGGAAGCGGCATATTGGAGGCAGCACCGCCGCCAAAGAAGCGTCAGCGCACGCTGACAGAAATGTGCGGGGCCGGCTCGCAACACGCTGGAGAAGGGGAGGACCCTGGCACCGTGACAGAAGATTATGTAGACGCGGTTGGTCCGGTGCCAAAACCATGGAAGGTGCATTCCGATGACAGACAGTACGACCTTGAGACGGGAGCTCTCTGGTCTGTGGACGTTTCAGTTCTAACTCCTGAGGAGGTAGCGGGGCACTTGGAATTACTGACGTGCGTGCCCAACAAGGGCAAGAAGACTGGGTTTGCTGCTGCAGCCAAGCCCTTCCATATCGGTTTTGTGAGCCGCGGCCGTTTGTACATGCCTCCAATTTACGCAAGTCAAGCGTTTGGCTCTGCTGAGAATTGCCTGCCGGGGAGCAGGCGCGAGGGTGTAACTGCAGGGGAACCAATGAGAGAAGAGGCTGTATTCATGGGCACCCTGTGGGAAGTGTACCCGCCCCAAAACCAGGCAGTGGAGGCATGGGGTCGATATCAGCCTCGCAAGATGCCGGGCATTATGTCCCTACCCTGTGGTCACGGCAAGTCAAGGGCTGCCACTGCAGCTGCCGCCAAATACGTCCGCAGAGTTACGCTAATCCTTGTTCACAAGCGTCCACTTGTCCCGCAGTGGATGGAGGAAATCATTACCCTGGTTCCCAAAGCACTAGTTGGGATCTTGGTGCCAGAGATGCAGATAGTGGATGGTGTGGATTTCATTGTGGCTTCCATGCAGTGTTTGCACTCACACCTGCAATCTCCCGAATCGTATCCGTACCTGGAGGTATTGCGGCGGAGGGTAGGGTTTGTTATCTTGGATGAAGCCCATCATGGTGTGGCTAACACGTTTCAGCATGTGATGAGCCACCTTCCAGCCGCAGAGCGGTTGGCAATTACCGCAACGCCGCGGCGGAAAGACAATTTGTTCGAGGAGCTGCAGTACATATTTGGGCCGGTTATATTCAGGTCCTTCCGCCGCCCCGGCGACGGCCAGGCTGTCATGCTTCGTTACAACAGTCCTGTGCTGAAGGAGCACAAGAAGTGGGGGAATCTTCGGGTTGATTTAATGGAAGATGATTTAGTTGAGGACGCAGAGAGGGATCTTGTTATTGTTTCCCTGGCAGCGATGCTGGCCATCAAGCAAGGTAGGCGCGTAGTTGTGGTGACACCCCGTGCAGCTCACGTACTGATTCTACGGGACAAGATTCAGGAGGCGATCGGCGATGCCCTGTCACCAAGACCCGTGTCGGTGTGGGTCCCGGAGCAAATGCCATCCATCAGAAAGCGCAAGCATGAAACCGCTGTCGAAGTGGATGCCAGGCGAAGGTCGGCCATTCTGGATTGGCAGATTACGGGACCTCACGGGGAGATGACTGACATGCTAGCCCCTGTTGTTGGCGTCGTCACCTCCACAATGAAGTCCCAAACAGAACGGCAACGCAATTACGAAGCAGCTGTGGTCGTGGCCACGTCTGACATGCTGGAAGAAGGCATATCGTATAAAGATTGGGACACGCTGCTGGACACAGATAATTCGTCTGATTCGGAGCAGATTGTTGGGCGTATTCAGAGGGCCGGAGTGAAGAAAGTGCCCTTGGTGGTGGACCTGTTCTCGCCTGTCTCCCTGTACGTTGGGTTGAAAAACAAGCGGTTGAAGTTCTACGTGGGAGAGCAGTTTGGGATGCATCATGTTGAAGTTAGTGCCGCAGCAGACCTGCCGGATGCCAGTTGGTGGGAACAATTTAATAGGTTCACCCAGTCAGCACTGTAAGGCATTCTTGTACTGTATTCTACCTGCCTTGGTGCACGTAATAATAAGAAAGGAAGTGTCTCGTGAATTGTAAAAAACGCAGTACAAGCAAGGCCGCACTTGATGCGGGGGGGTTCTCAGAGAATTTAGGAACAAGATGCTCCATCCCTGGTGGTGTCTTCCCATTTGCTATAGTTATCCAGTGGCGCAGTTTTGCAATGCAGCTGGGCACTGAAGTCACAATGGCAAAAGGAGCAGCCTGTCCGGACATGCGCATAATTTCAGAAACTAGAGTTTTTATAAAATCGAATTCGGTTAGAACAATAACACCCATAACTTGAGAGCATGTACGGTGTTTCAATTTAGAAACAAGATTAACCTTCTCCTTGAACAGCTGCAACGAAGGAATATCCATTTCCCTCGTGTCGTAAATGATAATGAACCTGCTCATCTGATTGTACAGCGAGGTATACATTTGCTTGTATGCCGGCATCTCAGATGCTTCCAACGTGCCAACCACGCGCAACAGCCCAACCTGGGAACCTATTACAGAAATAGTAAAAGGCATTTGACGGACACGTTGACAGATGCCACTTATTTCCAAGCCGTTCGCGCCACGTAACGAAGGGGGCGCGCGCCTTTTTTTCCTGTTCAATAATGTAACCCTCGTGCATCCATTTCCAAAACATTCGATCTCATGACCACCCCAGCCACATTTAACTTCCAAGTGTTCCCCACCCCTGGCGCGCAGGCAAGAAGGAGGTGCCCCAAGCCATGTGCTACCGTGCCTTGCGGCCCATTCCCCACCTTGCCGGAGCAGGGTGGCATTATGCCAATTCTTTACCAGCCTGGGGCACCGACAGTTTTTCCGACGACACCGACGATACCTCCAACGCTTCCAACGTATACTCTGATTGTCATCGCTACCGAAGATATTGGTTTGGGCGTTGTTTTCCAATTCCAAACATGGAACGGGTTTGATTTCACGTACGTCGACACTCCCGACAACTTATTTGCGGAGTTCTGGCTTACCACCACGTCTACTATTCCTGCGGGCACACCCATTGTGGTTAAAATGACAACCACAGAAACACAGCTTCTTAGCACTGTAGGAGGGTCACTCAGTACAGTTGGAGCAGGCATTACAAACGTGTCAATTAGTAACGTATCTACCTCGCGCTTTAATGTTCTTGGCTCTTTGGTAGCGTTTGCATACGTTCCCTCGTGCTCTGGTGGTTTGTTTCCCTCCAACACGCGCGGGCAGCCCATGTTCGCAATTGGCTTCAGCAACACCGGTGTCTGTTTTGAGATAGCTCCGGCCTCCACGACTGCACCGAATTTCCCGGATCAGTTTTCAGGGATCACAAACCCGTTCATATTTCTGTACTCGGTGGTCTATCCGGGATATGCATTGTCAGGGTCGCCTCCCGCCTGTGCCATCACTGGAAGAATTGCCTACCGGCAATTCTTTGCTGGGATTGAGCCCAGTTACATTCCCGTCCCAGGTTCATGGTTAAGTGCCAGGGAGATTATTTCCCAGCCGGGCACAGTTCTTGGTAATGCAATTGGGTCTTCTATTACAAACTGGGTCCCTTATACTTTATATAATAACATCGGTCCTTTCCGGTACGTCTTGCAAGAGGGTCAGTTGGCTGTGGTATACTTCCGCCCACGCCCCGCTGATTTTACTGTTTTGGATACACCCGCGTCTGCGTATGTTTGGGACCAGAGAAGCGTCAATCCTGCTACACCCAGTGCGCAAATAGCTGTTCTGGTTACGTCTCCTATTCCTCCCCTTACTTTAGTTCCCATTACACTTCTTGGCTACAACAGTCAGTATAGTGGCTTTGGATCGATTATTCCCCCCGCCTGGAACACCCCGTCCCCAACTTACAATTGGACAACTGGCTCTGTTGTTATTCCCGCTGGCACTGTGCTGCTGTTTACAGGCATTGGCGCGGATCCAACACCTGTTGCTGTGCAGGATGCTCATGGGTTAGTAACCGACGTCGGCAGTGTCCAATCTGGTGGAGACCCAAATCCTAATTGCGCTGTTGTGTCCGTTTCGTTCCTCGCTTTCTGGGCCCAGGGATTCGATCAGCGATTTATTGCCGCCGCGCTGTCCAACCAGTACGTTGGCGACTTCCCAACCCTGTCTGTCGATTTGACGATTCGGCGGGTGCCTTTTTCTGTGCCTGCCGTGTACGCACCCGGGCAAACTTTTAAGAATACTGGGTTGCCAGGCACGGTCCAGACAGCCATGATAAATGGCGGATTTTTTACGGAGCCCGCTAGCGCATGGCAAACTGACGCCCTGGCACTCCCCACCAGTGTTAACTACGTTGCCATGCCCACGTTTACTGGTATGACCACATTTTTCTTATAAATTAATACATAGCATGTATGTTTATTATCCCTTTTTGCGTCTGAGTTCTTTGACCACACAAAGTGTGTATTAGAGTCCGAGACAGATGAAGTGATGCTCGCAAATGCAAAATACACAATATTCACTATCTATTACAAGCTACGTGCCACATTTTCTAATTTTAGAAGCATCAGTTCATGTGATCGGCTCTCTAGTAAGGGCGACAATCAAAGAGTACCGATCGTCACATATTAATTGCACAACGCATGGGTTTTCTTTACACGACATCATCCGTCATCAGTTGTAGCACCATTTGCAAGGGTCGCATCGCATAGAATATTGCCGCCCCAACGTACGCATCCATGGCGGCGTACAGTTTCTGCTGTGGAGTAAGCACGTGCCGTTCCCAGTTGGACAAGGTAATGTGGCGGTGCTTCCAATTTTGTAACCCCACAAAAAACTGGCCGTACGCTAGTAGACTGCGGCTTCTAGGGGCAAACATTATGCCGGTGACTGAACACTGCAAATCCCACATTTCCACTAGATCAATACAAGACTTCGCTCTGACCCCCCATTTGTCCTGAATTTTGTCTGCATCGTCTCTGACACCAACTCCGACTTTGAACACAGTGGTGTCAAGCAACACACGACGAAGTTGGTGCGGGATTTCGGGAACTGCATGGCACGTATGGTATAGCAAAGCATTTCCGTACACGGTGGCCAGTTGAAGCAGGGCGATAGGTGGGTGACAGGTGGGTGCTTCACCCCCACGAACTGGCTTCCACTCCACATCCAAACCCAGGACGGAAAACTGGTGGGGAACCACTGGGCAGTGGCTTACGAGCCAGGCATTCACTTCATCCGCCTTGGTGGTGTACGTTATATCAAGTATGGGGAAGAGCATGTATTTGGCCCCTAGTGCTGTGTGGCCTTCATCATATTAGCCGAACGGGGAACATTGAGGACATTGTTTTCACAAAATGTATTCATGCTGACATGGATGAGAACATGGATGCCAATGCGGACACTTTTGTGTCATCTATCCCGTCTTCAGAGGTGGACAGAATGGACGTGGAACCCATTATCTCGGACTGCAGCATGGAGGTAATGGCACTCAGATCAGGCATGCCTGTGCCGGCGGCCAGGGACGCCTCCCCAGCAATACTTTGCAACGCTTCTAACCCCCCATTGCTCATCCCCTCAATCAATTGTTGTGACCAGCCAATTAGTCGTTCCATCGCGTCCGTGTTGTGCGCCAAGTCTTCAGGCTTACAGCCTATGACCTTCTGCAACACCGCAAACGTAGTTTCAGCGGTAATGGGTTGAGTGGTGTCCACGGACGACATGCAAGACATAATACTTTCAAGCATGTCGGACGGAACCGCGTGCATAGCTTCGGCACATGAATTGATCTTGTCAAAGTGCTGGCAAATGGTTTCCCGGTCCTCGTCTTCAACATATGGATCGTTGTACATGGCGCGGGCGTCAATCTCATCAAGGACCCACACACCAGAGTCTAATAAGTGGTCAATATCCCGTTCGCGGGTTTTCACGTATAAGGATGGTACCCGCTTGGAGCCATCTGGATTGGTGGTCATCTCGGTGTGCCATCTTGTCATGACACTCACCTCTTTCTCGGGATCCCCCAAGCACATATTCTCAAATATAACAATCCAGCCTGTCAGCGTTTCCTTCTCTGGAAACATGGCCTCCAGACCTTTCAGAAGCGTTAACATGCGCTCACAACCGTGTCTGGCAAATACGTTAACATGCGTAGCACTACTGGCTGCGGCAGCCGGATCAAAGCCACCGCCATCGGCAACTTCGGTTGATATTGCCGCAGCAAGGTCTGCCATAATTATATGAACGTGACGTAGTTACTTCTAAATCATAGAATAGCCGTGACCAATGGCTAGCCACCGAACACAGGTTGCTTCGTTTTTATTTTCCTTTGGACGACCGGCGCTTAGACTTGCTGTGGGACCGCCGCGCTGACCGCCGCTTCCCTTTCATGGACGTCCTCGATCTCTTACGTTTGGTAAGTTTCCTCTTCCGTGCCCCGCCACCTGACATCATGTCTGCCCTCACCAGCGCTTCAAAATCTTCTCTCTCCTTTTGCTCTAAAGCGTCGCACTCGACCCTGTAAGCTTCCAGGTTTTGGATTAAGTCTACAAACTTCAGTGCCCCAACCACACCTTGCGCGATTAGGTCCGGGTAATCTGTTCTCAGTCGTTGTGCATGCTTCGCAAACGTGTGTGCACATAGCTTATCAATCCCGTATTGCTCCATCGATAAATGAATGTATCGCGCCAAGTACCAGTTAAAGTCATCCGCGAAGTTTAATTTGTCCTTCTCATAAAAAGTCTCCAGTGCTTCCAAAAACCGTTCCGCTCGAACAGGTGTGGTGTTGTACAGGGCATTGTACACGCGGCCTGCTTGGGGCGTCTCTTCGACGACATGTTTTTGAGGCAGGGAAAACTCTGCCAGGCCTCCTTCTGAAGGCCTGGAGGACTTTGTCAACACTGTTTCGGCCCACTTAACAAATAGACCATTAAATGCTTTTTCTGCCGCTGTCCGTGGGCGCTCATCTGGCATGCGACCATCGGCAAATTCGTTGTACTCATGCCTGGGGTACAACACTTCGTAGGAATACCTCGACAGCAGGGACATTTCTTGAACGACTGTTATGTTGACCGTGCAGATATTCACCCTATAGCAGTTCTTACCTTGACATGAAGCCTAAAGACATTCGAGACTGCCGTTGTTGCTGTTGCAGGAAAGCGGCCGGTGGGGGTACAGGCTGCCGCGCCACGCGAACTGGCCTGCGTGCAAGCTGCACAACTGCAGGAAGTTGTGGCGTTTCCAGTGAGGGGGTGGTGTACCCTGGAAATGGATCACCTTCAACAGGAAACACAACTTCGACACCTAGACCATCCCTCCAAAATGATTCTAGACTGGCGTCTCTCACTCCACTCAAGGAGTCTAACTGCTTCCACTCATGCTCGCTTACACGCTTTACGTACCATACGTGACCCGCGTTGTAAACAAACATGCCGATACCATACCGTTTTGCGAGCTGCAACCGGGCTGGTGTTTTCTTGTCAGTCGAAGAGCCCCTGCTGTACATGGCTAGTGGCAGGGTTTGGTGGTTGTGTCCAGCTTTTGAGACAGCGTAAGCGAGCAGTGTCACGTCGGAGGCAGCAACGTAGTCATTCTGGGCCACACTTCTTGTTCCCGCAATCCCATCAAATTCAGTGCACATTGCCATGAAAGAGGCCCAGTTATAAAATGGCCGCCCTAAACATGCATTTACGGCGTGCATGCGACACGAATCTGGCCTTTGTTGTCTTTCCCAGTACACATGAGCAGTCATGCCGCGTGGATTATCTCCTACAAGCACATTTGTATTGCATAGCGGAATAAAATTAAAAAAAACACCCCAGCAAGGACTCGAACCTTGGACCTACTGCTTAGAAGGCAGTTGCTCTATCCAACTGAGCTACAAGGGTAACTAAGTGTATAAAGCGTGGAATGTAGTTTATTTAACCCTGTCTTGCAAGGGCCCCGTTGGTACTGCGTGCTTATAGTCATCTGGTTTCATTTTTTTAGGGCGGGGAATATGGAAATACCGGAACTTGTGAGAGCCAATTAGGTACCATGTATCTCGCCAGCTCTTTCCGTAACATCTGTCAAGAAAAAAGTCTGGGTTGGTAGGTCCATTTACTTCAATTTCACCGAACTTGTACCTTTTAATAGGGTAGTACTCCTCCCACTTGAAGAAACATTTCTCGAAGCTATGGTTCTTGTTGTGGCTGCAGGATTTGTCATCAAATGATGTGATGAACACATCGCAGAAAGGGAAACCAGACGCAGACATTATTTTATATCCGAAGTTTGCTCTGCGAATGTCATATTGCAAATTTTTAAACAAAGGACGCAATGCCAGGAAAGCTGCTTCATCTTGTTTTAATATTTGGATGTCTAAGTCGTCGTCCCATGGAATCATTCCCCCGTGTCGGACACATCCAAGCAGTGTTCCGCTTTCTACAACGTACGGAATGTTGTTTTTACACAGCACCTCGTCCACATCTTTCATGAGTTGGTAAAGCTTCAGAATTTCCTCCGGTTTTAAGGAAAAGGGATAGAACGATACGCCGACACAGACAAGCGCAAGCGCCAAAATGATGCATGCAACTGAGATACCAGCAATTTGTGCAGTACTCAGTTTTGCTGCTGGCATACTGCAGTACGGTTACATGTGTTTCTTACATATTAAGTGATCGGAGAATTCGTTTACACAGTGTACGGCAGTCTTGAAATTGCTGCTAATCTGATAATAATTGGGCCGGCGATATGGACATTGAACTTCTGGCCTTACCATCGGAACTTCTTCACGCATTTTCTGCTATCCCATTAACAGAAACAACATCCCAGTTTTACAGACGGATAGAGTCTCAACTTGGAGTACCACAGGGAGTGCCTGTCCGCTATCTATATTCAATGCCTACAACCGGCTTACGGCCAATTCCCCGTGATGAGCAGCTTATATCATTGTTTGCAATTAATTCGAAGATATACATGGTGAAACCGTGCTCACGTCCAAGGTAATACGAACAACAGGATGATACTCACCATAGAGCTGTGCATAATACACGACATCGAGCATAAGATTGCGTTTAATTTTTCAGTTTCGAGAGCATTTTGTCTGGCTCTCTAAACAGCCAGACACATGCAGTGATGCTCCTGAAACTGAAAAATGTAAAGCAAAGCTTGTAATTCATGGTCAATATGGTGATTTTGTATTTCGCGAGCATCACTTCAACTGTCTCGGACTCTAGAAAACTTCTATGATGACCTACCAAACGTCTTAAAGGCGACTCTCGCGAAATATATACTTATGGTCAAGTAATTCAGAACATGATTTCTACAAAGCAGAAAGGTCTTGCCATTACGATAGGCATATGCGTTGGAGTACTTATCTTAGTTCTGATACCAATAATTTGCTATGCATGTCTGTACCGCCGTTTTCGCCGTTCGCCAGTAAAAAGCGGTCGACAATCGACCTGTTGCATTGTAATTGCAAGATTCATGGAAGATGTAACTGAGTTATTGACAACAATTGGGAACGCTCTGCCCGGAAATGAACGTGTTCACGTGATCATATATAACAAGGGTCCAGAAGCACCGCTGCTATCCCCACACCCCAGATTGGACGTCAAAGTCATAACGCTCCCAAATGTAGGAAGAGAGGGGCACACATATCTGTATCATATCATCGAGAACTATGATATGCTGTCCACAAAAAACATCTTCTTGCCAGCTTCTGCCACATGTGCTCGTAAAAAGAATGGTACACTAGAAATCCTGTCTGGTGCTCCTCCGCTATTTGCTGGGCTCGGAGGACCTCCAATAAAGTTGGCATGGGGAGAACATTTTTCGAACTTTGTTATGGACGATTATTCGTCTTCCGAAAAAGAGAACAGAAAGGCAGAGCATGAATTTGCTCGCTCGAGACTTCGTCCGATGGGAGTCTGGTTTGCCGACATGTTCGGATATGAACCAAGCCCAGAATTGATGTTTACAGCAAGCTATTTTGGGATTTTCAGTGCGAGAGATACGGACATACAAATTCGGCCAAAAAACGTGTACAAAAAGCTAATATCCTACGTCAGCACGCACTCAAACCCAGAGGAAGGTCACTACATTGAGAGGATCTGGGTGCACATGTTGCAGCCGATTCCCAGAATAATATGGATTTTGTGGCTTCAAGGGTGGAAGGATGCGCCGAAATTGGTACAGTCCGTGCGAAAATCCTGGATCACCATGAACCCAGGTTGGGAGGTCAGGTGTCTGGATGAGATATCGGTTCATGAACATGTTGACATTATACTGAAAAAGAATATGTCAGCTGCGGCAAAATCGGATCTTATTCGTCTCAATCTGCTGAATCGCCATGGCGGTGTCTGGGCAGACGCGAGCCTGTTATGCATTCAACCACTCAACACGTGGGTTGCCGATGCGGTTCGATCAAGTGGCATGTGGATGTATCACGGAAAAGATTCCGGAAGAGGTCCTGCTTCATGGTTTATTGTTGCTCAACCAAATTGTTTCTTGATACGGACGTGGTGTGCAAAGGCTGTTGAATATTGGGCGGCACGAGAATCAACAGACAAATACTTTTGGATGGATATTTTATTTGCTGAACTGGTGAAAACCAATGCTACATTCAAAAACGCATGGCACTCTGTACCTGTACTAAATTGCGAAAGCACAGGCAGTGCACACTCGCTTGAGGGCAAAGTCTATAGCGAGGATACTATTTTACCTGTGTTTGAACACGTTCCTTTTGTCATAAAGCTTGATGTTCATAGACCGCTTAAGAAAAAACATAACGGCTTTCGCGTAATCGAGTGGGCATTAAACAACAAATTCTGGCCGGAACACAAATGGGAGCCAATCCCTGATTATTCCGACGCCACCTACATTTAATACTTTGATTGGAAGATGAACTTGTCATGACAACACCTATCGCAAGTACAGTATTCCATACAATAAGTTACAGCAAACGAAATTGTTTTGGCATTTTTGTTTCCGACTAGAAGCCACATTTCGGTGGGTAATAATGGCAGTCGCAACTTATCCAGAAACGCCGAAGGACATTTGCGACACCTTACGTATGCTTCAAGTTGCAGATGTAGACGACTCATTGCCACTGCACATGCTCCAGCACCGCCAGCCATCATCGGAAACGCTGTGGAGATGTTTAGAACATACTACAGATGGTTCACAGTCTGCATTTTACGCTGAAATCCTGAATTTATATGCATTGATGGATTCGTCTCCCGAAGACGGAAACCTTCAATACGTATATGTAAATCGGTTGGCGGCAATTAGCCGAATCAGCAGCAAGGCTTTTATCGAAATTGTTGATACGGGTTTCGACCGTATTTGCCGTACCTTAAGAAGATTTGGGACAGTTGCGGGCTTTACTTTATTGGGTCGAGCATGCCTACAGGCTTCTTCAGAAGTCACTTCCAGAGGTCTCCAGGTTGTCCTGGACATCATTTCACAAAGTGAATCTTACGACGCAACTTGTGACAGCGTGGTTTTTCTGAATTCGATGATGAAAACCCCAATTGCAACGCACTTGAGAGCATCGAATGCGGCAACTCTGGTGATTGCTGCGAAGCACAAGTTTATGTCCACAGACGAAACGTTTGTGAACCATTGTAATTTGTTTTTGAAGACGTTGTAGGACAATGAAATCACTATTTTGCAGTGGCCGGCGAGAATCTGTATCGATCACTGTAGACAGGTGGCAGTTGGGTTGAAGAGGCGCAAGAGTTTGTGTCTTCGCAAAAACAGAAACCAATTGCTGGGTTGGCGGGGGATGCAGGAATTTTGTTGTTCCCACCCACGGCGGGCTGACCAGCACACGTCGTGGAAGACGCTTTGTACGAACTACAGCTTTGAAAGGCTTTGCTCGAAAGAGCATCTGAAGACGTCATAACTATCGGATTGGGTAGCCAGCTTTCTGGGACGAAGCTTGCATCGTAAACCATGACATTTTTGTAGCCGTACGAAGCTACAAACTTATCCAAAAAGGCTTTGAAGCACAGTTCTGTCCAGTTACCAAATATGTTTGCTACTCCACAAGACGGTTGACACTTGCTGTCCATAGCACATGCGAATCCTGGGATTTTATCCGGGTTGCCTTCGGCATCAGGTTCGGTCAAGTATTTCTTTGTAAAGTTTTGGGTGTTTATGCATTTTGAAAACTGGAACCATTTGTCAGCTGGGCCAAGATGTTCGATACTGAAAGTAGGAATCGTGTTTTCAATATCTGAGGGCAGTTTAGGCACTAATGTGGAAAACAGGGAAGCATCGAACATGTCCAATAAGCGTTCATCCCCATGGTCTACGTGAGCAAGCTTCTCGTAAATTGTGTCTCTGCAAGCACACTGGTCATCTCTGCCTATCTTGAACCCTGATTGATAACACGGCTTGAAGCCGTGATCTACCAGAAATGGAAATTCGTTGTTCTCAAAGCCACTGCCGGACAAAGGGCCAGCTCCGCTCATGTCCTGTCCCTTAAACCAATAGTACTCAGGTGCTGCCATGAGATCAACCATGTCTCCAAACCTGTACTCCGTGCCCGAACAGTCTGTGAGTTTGTAGTCAGCCCAGAGGGGGCACTCGTTGTACTTTGCGATGTCACTGGCTTTGCCTCCGTACCCACTGTTGTAGCAGAATATAAACTTCTGACCGGCTGGAAAGAGATCTTCCTTTGTTCCTCCAAACTGCATCATGGCGAACATGAACATGAAAATGTTGCAGGATACAACACCGCCAGCGCCAGCGGACTCGGTTTCAAACGACACAATTGTAATCTGTTGTGATGCTTGCAGTGTTGTCCCGGCGGAAACCATTTTTCTGGCCAGCCGGTTGGTTAACATGACCCACCAGGCGCATTTGGATATGGGGTTCGGACAACCGGCAACCAAGTATGGTTTCCCATCGTCTTGTGGATTTTGACAGGATGCTTCTGCGGGCGGGGCTAGCGCTTGGTAGGGGAATCCCCAGTCATCAATTTTTCCAATGGAAGATATATGCGAGGGTTCCATGTCAGGCGAAGGCTGGTTTTTACCCGTAGAGATGCCATTAGCCCCATAAAACGAATTCGAAAATGACATGGTTGCGTTCTCAAAAAATTGCTGACCTTCCACACAAGTGTCGTTGGTGGGAAAGTCGGTGAACGGATATTGAGCCCACACTGATGACACAGTACTGTGTCTGATGTCTGTCGGCGTTACGGGGTAGTCTGTTATTGTTCCTGCAAACAGATCGCTGCTGCCAATTTGCCATCCGGAGTCGTTGGCAAAGTAGAACTTTCCTCCTGTTCGTGTGATCTTGCCTGCGGTTTTGGAAGGAACCGCGAGCAAGATCTTGGCAAACGATTCCGGAAAACATGATATGTTGGGTTCCTTATTGCCCTGTGCAGGGGAGTCAATCTGCAGCAACAGCCGTGTATACTTTATAGGTGACTTGACAATGTAAGCCTCAATTGAGTCTACCATTGCCATGTATGCTTCAGAGTTTACAGATGCCTCTTGCGTTTGAACTCCATACATTGCAAGCCAGACATCATACTCTGGAGTTGTAAACCCAAGATCTTCCATGGTTCGGCACGTCGGGTTGGCTTTAACTGTGTTATCTGTGGATTTTTCCCATTTTAAGTTAGGAACAGCTGATGGTGTAAATGGAGGAGGTCCTGCTGGAACTACGCCCGGCCTTCCAGACGGGTTAACAGGGATAACAGATGCGGGCGAGGATGCCGGAGTCAGTGCCGGGTTAACAGGGATAACAGATGCGGGCGAGGATGCCGGAGTCAGTGCCGGGTTAACAGGGATAACTGTCGACGCTGGAGTAGACGCCGGAGTCGAAGCTGGTGACCCGCCCGTTGATCCGCTTTTCTGTTTCTTGGTTTTATCATTTCCTGCTCTTACTCCGAATGTGATTCCAATAGCAATAGCTGCCGCTAACACGGTCACCCCCAAGATAATGCTAACTATTTTCCATTTCTCTAGCTCGAAAAAATTCGGCATTGTGCTTGTTGTTGTATTGCGTTTTATTTACGTTCTTGGGGGAATAACTGGCGGAAGAGACGGGGTCATCTGAACTGGACTTACTATCTATATGTCGAACGTACCAGAAGTTCCTGATGACGGACTTTAGCGTGATTACGCAATTGGCATCAAATGGGAAAAGGTGAACGCCTCGTAACCAAACACGCCACAATCACTGAGATCGAGGTCATTGTGCGGCCATGCTTCATCATACATGTCGTGCGTGAATTCTGTTAATGTAAAAGTGTCTGTCGTGGTTTCCTCTTCCGATCTAAACCGTTTTGTTCGCAGACGGGCAATTTCGCACTTCTGGGTCTCTACAACACGGTGAAGTTCAGCCACCTCTTGCTCCAAAGCAGCAAGGCGCTTCTTAGAAACAGTACTGGGCTTTAAGCTGATTCGCTCTCGTCTTCTCTTACTCATGTTGGGGGCAGATGAAATTGTGTGCCGAGTTATGTAATCGTGAGCATACACGACCATTTTATCTCCGGACGCCCTCTCCGATTCCACGGACTTCACTGTCTTGAACCCGTAATTATTCATTTGCCGCTTGAAAGCCTGGTACTTGTTTGACCGAAAATATAGCTTTAGGACATCGGGAAGCCTGCAATAAAAAGAATGTGGAATGTCACATGTATTCACGCGTGGCAGGCATGTACTTTCTCTCTAACCGTAATGTGCTGACTATGACAACGTTTATTCCCTCCTCGTCCCACCGTATAATGCGGGATGTTTCGGGATTCAGCAGCATGCGCTCCAGTTTAAAGGCGAATTCGGTCATTGACGATGACTGTTGAATGTGCGACCTGGAAGTGCCAACCAAAATTCAAAATGTATTGGTTCATATCAACTTCATTATGCCGGACGACAAAAAGTCGCCAGTTAACGCCGACATTGTTCCCGCGCTTAAAAAAGCAAAGAAGAACAAGTTGTCTTACTTTTCTTTAAATGTCTTCATGTCAACAGTTTTGTTCCTGGCAGTGTTCACCACAGGCAACGGTTGGAGCATGGCTGTGAATAAGCAGTTTGAGAAAAAACCTGACAGTTTGAAGTACTGGATGTTCGCTTTAGGGATGACACTGCTTATGATGTTAATTTCCATTGGTTTTGGGGAGATCAGTACACTATTAAAAGAAGACCCCAGGGACTTCAATCCAACATCCGTGATATCAGCTGCTATGTAGATTTCCGTGTCCATCTCCACACAATTTTACAATTTGCTTTAAATTCCTTCATCCAAAACACGGTTCCAATCTTCAATCTCCATGCCACACGCATTATGACCAGCATGTACCCTTCAGTGCTTAAGTTATTGAACCACTCAAATCATTAATAAAAATACTCATGCAAAACCGATAGTCAAAATACTTTAGCACAGGGCGGTACTTAAAAATCGCACCCCTACAAGACCAAAAGATGATGTGAAACATTCAATTATCTTTTTACAGTCCTACAGGACTTCAACTTCAGAAACCATGTCAACAACGGAGCGTGTGCACAGTGGACAAGTTGGGGACCCTTCTTGGAACCAGGCTAACATGCACTCGGTGTGGAAGAAATGACAGCAGGGAAGAGCCAAGAACTCAGCTACTGAATGGGCATCGTCGGCATCTCCAAAGGAGCAAATGTTGCATACATGAGTAGACGAAACGAAGGAGGGAATCGTTTCCATCATTGCCTGGCCAATTAACAGCTTGCGCTTCGCGGCTACAAACAAATCTGGGTTGAAGAGACGAATGAGCGCATTTGCATACTCACATTGACTGCCACGGCGGGAGTAGGACCATTTCAACAGAACCATATCGAGTGACATCGATGCCGCGGAGAAAATTTCTGCCTGGCGAATGACAGCAACACCATTAGGATGGCTGGCTACCTGGAGTAGTATCCTCATCACTGCCGCGAAAGGGAGGATTGATCCTCCTGAGATGTCCTGGAAAGGGTGCAGCAGAAACGATACACAGGCTGTAACAGCACCATGTTCCATCATCGCTTGGTAGTGGAAGGCGGGATCCAACCACATGAGAGCTTCCAGCATCAAGTACGAACCGACACTGGCCATTGCAGGGAACGATGTTGAGCAGGACAGGATGACATCCCTTGCGAAAGGAATAACAGTGGAAGCCAGAGCGGGAAAATTTTGCGGGGACGCCATCTGGGACATCACCACCGCTAACACGCTCATCCCTGTTCGAGCGACGTACATGGACATCAGGCTATCCAAAGTGAGTAGGAAAGGAGCAATGGCTTTTGTCAGTAATGGAACAATGTCCGGGTAATCGGAAATGCCTTTCCTGACTTCGGCATTCAATGGAATGGTGGCATTAGCGATGCAAGCTAGGTAGTGTGGAACAATGAATGCATCCTGTTCTCCAAGCCACTTGCATATGCTTCTGTACGCTCCAAACTCAGCCACCAAGGCACTCGTTTCCTCATTGCACGTTATTCTGGCGAGGAATTCAAGGTATAGAGGTCGATACTGGCGTGGGAGTGCGGGACAGGTCAGTACGGACAGAACCGTGTTCAGCCAGTGGCGAGTCTCAGGCAAATTAAAGGTGGCTACGGCCTCCTCTGGAGAGAACAGGAAGATAATGGCATAAGCGTGTCTGGGAACAAGGCGGCTCCACAGGCTGTCGTGCCCGCCTCCAAGCAGAACAGCGCCAAAACTTCCGGACAAGTAGTCCATAAAACTGGACAGTCTGGTGGAAAGGACGGTAGTGTAAAGCTGTCTCAGCAGCAAGGCAACCAGTCGGAAAATGTCAGTTTGGTCTCCTGTCCACATTTTTAGAATGATGTTCGCAGAATCAGACGCGCCCAATTCTATTTTATCTTTATCGGGCAAGTTGCCCACGCACAGGATGACAAATTGGAGCAGGGACCTTTGGAGGGAAGCGGGCCAAGGCATGCTCTCAAAATGTCTACATATCTGTAAAGTGTCCACTGCAACACCACCCAAAGAAAACCCAGGATGGAAGCATCCCAGTGTGTCCAACATGCTGAGGGTGATGAAAACATCCCCCATCACGGAATGTTGGGCTGCACGGAGCAGTCTGTCATTGGCTGTCATAGCTGCTTTCCAGAGGGCATCCACCCCGCCAAAAACGCGATCCACATCTTCTCTGCCCGTCTGTAACTTTAGAAGCGCCTGAATGGTAAGGCACGCATTTCGAACTACATAGCAGTCGAGATGGTTGGACAGCAAAGATAGGAGGGCACCTCCAGCCACTGGAGTGGAGAACACAGACCCGGTGCCTTCGCTGCGAATTAACTGGCTAGCGTGATGCAGACGGAATCCTGTAAGAATCGGATCGGTATCAGTTCCCATGAAGTAATTCACCATGACCTCGTCAGTTAGGTCAGCGTCCACCAGTGGCGGGGAATCATTCAACGAGTAGGGGACATGCTCCATGTTAGGGGCCGTAGGAAAAGCTTCCATTTTGGTTATGCGTTCCCGAATTGAGTGTGGTGTCCTGAATCCCCAAATTTAAATAGCAATGTCATAATACAAATGCACGCCTTGATTGTATGAACTATTTATTTCGTGATCATCCATCGGAAATGGGAGAGACTTATTTCCAGCACATGCGGGAGGCCATTTGGACTGGTACATCAATGATTGCGGCAGGATTGGCAGCTTTAATACACGGCTTCGTCCCGGGTGTATTTCAGACAACGGCCAGTGACCTTGCCAGGCGTGTTGCTAAAAGGGTAGACGACAGATCAAGTCAAGCTAAAAAAGCAGCGTAGGAACTGTTGGCGTTGTGTAGCAGCCCAAACACGCTGCTGTGGAGTATATGGTCATGTACGGAACAGCGAATCCCTGGCTGGAAGCAAGGGGAGCCCACATCAGGGTGTACTTGTTCGTTCCAACGCCAGTGGGGATCGCCCTGAGCTGGCGACCGTCGCTCGACAAAACCGTGTTCCGCTTTCCAGTCTTTATGGTGGTTGCAGTAGTTTCAATTGGAGTGAGCACGAAGTTGTTATTGGCACTGGTAGTAACTGATCGATCAGTTCGACCAACATCCCTTGCTGCTGTCCTGAGAGACCGTGTTCCGCGAGCAGAACTTCTGGGTAATGCAATGGATGAGGGAACAGAGTATAGCAGAGTCCCGTCGGTGTCAGTGTCTACGCCGAATGTGGCCGTGTTTCCGGTGTACGTGCTGTACACATCACATTGTATCGGAGCTTGTAAGGGTATGGGAGCCCCCACTCCTGTGGCCAGCGTGTTGACATTAGGCCGCGGACCAGCAACCGGATTGAATATAGTTTGCTGGGTGAGTTCGAGAGTGACCGTTACCGGATTCCCGGCGGCTATGTTTGTGATGTCTAGCCATGCTGACTGGGGGACATTCGCGGCAGGGAAGGGGTCGCACAGGGATGGGACGTTGTAAAATGAAATCAGGAATTGCACGAAATATTGGGATGTGTTTTGCACATCGCCAATCAAGTAGGGCACCACCGGATATGTTATGGACATGGTTGGAGTGTAATGCCAGTTATTGGATGGGCATACATTAAAATACAATAATCAATCATTGCTAAGCCAACAACCCAAACTTTGAATTGGTGCTGCATTAAGGGGACCCCAACAACTGAGCCTTTCTACGCCATGACCACCAGACTGGTTCCGGCCTCTGGGGCGAACTACGTTGAAGCTGGCACGGTGGTGTCAAGGCAGTTGTACCCGCGAATAATGGGCATGCGGATGGGACTTCTATCCGCCGAGCAAGTGGAACTGCTTGCCCCTAAACTCATTTGCGACAACACAGTGTACGCCAAGAACTTGCCAAAGTTGAGTGGCCCGAATGATCCTGCCCTGGGCCCATCCGACCGCAGAGTGCGATGCTCAACCTGTTACAACACCTGGTTTGGCTGTCCTGGACATCACGGCGTCATCCGTCTGCCCATTCCTGTCTACCATGTGGGCTTCATCGATTTCATCTACAAAATTTTGCAAGCGTTTTGCTGGAACTGCTCCAGCCCGCTTTGCGACCCCGAAGACCCTCGCCTGAAATCAAGCCATGCATCTGCCTGCAGGGGAATTGTCCTTTTCACAATGGTGTTCATGATGGGCCGAGGCCGGTACAAGTGCCGGACGTGTAACATGTTCCAGCCAAAGTACAAGAAAGCGGGCATGGTCATTTCGCGGACCTTCGCTGACAGACAACTGGAGGCGATTGGAGACGCCAGCTCACAGCTGTTGGAAAGCGCTTTACGACGGTTCACGCCCGCCGACGCTTTGGAAATCCTGCGCAACATTAAGGACGAACACTGCCGAATGATGGGAGTGGACCCGGAGCGGGCCCACCCCTCATCCATGATCCTGCAGAACCTTGCCGTGCTGCCCCCCAACGCCCGTCCAGCAATTATGGCATCGGAGGGCTCCAAACGCCGTGGACAGGATGACATCACCTCCCAGACGCAGGACATTTTGAAGGTATGCCGCGCCCTGAGAAAGGCTATCCTGAAAGCACAAGAGCCACAGCTGTTTGTAAAGAAGAAAAACAACAAGGCCAAGGCAGCCAAGGCAGCCGCGAAGCGAGCGGAGGAGAACGACTCGGTGGTCACCGTTGACGCGGCTGAAAACGACAACCTCACGTCCATGCTGAACACCCGCATATCAGTGTCGGAATTCCTTGCGCCAACTGAATTCTTGGGCGACCTCCAGGAGGCAGATGTGAACGCCATTCGGTTTGCCACGCCCAAGGCTGTCCTGTCTGCATCCACCTTCCAGTCCGCAGTCATCTGGGACATGTTCCCACTGCTGTGCGAAAAAGTCCAGAACAGCGTTACAATTCTGTACGACAACAGCGGGAAGTATGCTCCGCAGGCCCGCCAGCGTACTGGAGGGGCGAAGAAGTCCTTAATGGACAGAATAGTGGGGAAGCAGGGAAGGATTCGAGGAAACTTGGTGGCGAAAAGGGTGGACATGTCGGCGCGTACAGTCATCATCCCAGATGCTTCTCTGGATGTAGATGAGCTGGGCATCCCAGCAGCCTTTGCGATTGTCTTGACACTGCAGGAGGATGTGAACACGGGAAACATGGACCGGTTGCAGGGGGCCGTGCGCCTGGGTCATGGGGTGCTAGGGGGAGCATCGAGGATCTTGCATGCCAGTGGAGAGATGACACAGTTGCAGTATGTGGATGCCCATGGCAGGGAGTGCATTAGGCTGCAAGTGGGAGACACGGTTGAGAGGCACCTGCTTGATGGGGACCGGGTCGTGTTCAACAGACAGCCCTCCCTGCACAAACTGTCAGTCATGTTTCACCGAGTGAAACTGATTGACGGACTGGCCATAGCCGTACCCCTGGCCGTTGTAGAGCCGTACAACGCGGACTTTGACGGGGATGAGATGAACTTGCACGTGCTGCAGTCCATGCTGGCCAACGCGGAGGGGGTGGAGCTCATGGCCGTATCAAAGAACGTAATGAACCCGCAGAACAACCAGCCGTGTCTCAGTCTGGTGCAGGATGCCAGGGTGGGGGGCATGCTGCTTACATCCAAGCATACCAGGCTGGACAGGGATCGCATGCACCAGTGCATGGGCGCCATTCGGTACCCCGTACCAGGAAAGGACCGCATGCCCGACCCAGCGGGCATCCTCCCCTCTGGGGAGCCGTTCTGGACTGGCAAGCAGCTCGTGTCTCTGATCATGCCCAGTATATTTATTGAGAAGAGGGTAAGGGGAGCGGAGCCGGACGTTGGCCCCGACGACCCCCGAGAGAGGTACGTCCTTATAGAGGATGGCGTCCTCCTGCACGGCACCCTGTGCAAGGGTACGCTGGGGACCTGCACTGGTGGAATAACTCACCGCATTTGCACGGCATTTGGGCAAGAAGCAGCAGTGCGTTTCCTGTCCGATTTCCAGCGCATAATATACGCGTGGATGCCCACGCGGGGATTGACCATGGGCCTTGGAGATTGCATCATCCCCAAAGCAGTGCAGGATGAAATTGACCGAACGACAGGGGAGCTGGACACCCTGGTAGCGGAACTAACAAGAGAAGCTCACGACCTGCAGGAACATATGACAGCCACCGAAACTGCCCGCGTCGAAGCCGGTATCCTTACCATCCTAACCTCCAACTTGGATTACGCGTCGAGGCTGGTGATGGCAGACATGGAGTCGGAGGACGCGATGAGCGGCTTCATGGCCATGGTCTTATCTGGCTCCAAGGGGAACACGAATAACATTGCTCAAGTGAAGGCTCACCTGGGGCAGCAGGTGGTCGACGGAAACCGCATCTCCCCATCTAATGTTTCCCGACGCACGCTGCCAATGTTCCCCAAGGGCGCCTTTTCTGCGGCGGCTAGGGGCTTCATCGCCAACTCCTACCTTACAGGCATGCAGCCCCACGAATTCTTTAACCATATGCAGGCAGGAAGGGAGGGCCTCGTGGCCACTGCCGTTAAGACTGCGGAAACAGGATACAAGTACCGCTCCATGGCGAAAGGACAAGAGACCAACGTTGTGCAGTGGGATGGGACGGTGAGGAACGCTCAGAACTACATCATTGAATTCGTGGCAGGGGGAGATGGGATGGACCCCACACGGGTTGAGCGGGTTCACCTTCCCGTCCTTGCCCTGTCCGATGCGGTGATAGAGGGTGAAATGGCTGGAGGGGAGTTCCAACGGGTGCTTCATTTGCGCGACGTCCTCCGGGCAGCTCTCATGACCCTGCTGTACAGGGATTTCGCCACCAAAATCCTGCTGCCCGTGAACATACCAGATGAGATTATCCGCATAAAGTTTCAGTTGAACAAGACAAAAACTCGATTTGCGGAAGACACAGCCCCTTCAACGGATGAACAATACTGCGAAGTGACACGAGACTTGATCAACGACCTGGTGTCTTACTTCCCCAGCCGGGAGGCTACCGTGTCCCTTGAGATTGCTATCCTGTGGTTCTGCCGTCCTCGAGTCTTGCAGGCGGCCGGCATCAATGCTCGCACGTACCGACACATGCTCGCCACGGAGATAAAACAAAGGACCATTGAGGCGCTAGTGCAGCCAGGAGAAAGTGTAGGGATCATTGCGGCCCAGTCCATTGGGGAACCTTCCACCCAATTCACCCTGGACGCATTTCACCAGGCCGGGCAAATGCAGCGTCGGCTGTCCCTGGGCGTGCCCAGGTTGCGGGAACTCCTGCACGCATCTGAACGCATAGCAACCCCATCAATGGTGGTGCCTCTCAGGGGAAAGGTGACCAAGGAAGAAGCAAACCGCCTGGGTCGCACTCTCCAGTTCCTGTGTGTTGACTACGTGCTGCACTCGTCATACGTGCAGCACGACCCGCCGGGGGATGGGATGGTGTCCCCCCTCACCACCATGTACAAGGACAGCGAGATGATGGAGCATGCAGCGGCGCTATACGGGTCTGAGTTCAGCATGGCATCCTCAAGAATCGTGTTGTCACCGTGGATCATTCGGCTAGTCCTCAACAAGTCAGTGCTGACTGAGCACGGAAAAACGCCTGAGGATGTGGCCAAGGAGGTTGCTAAACAGCTGTCGGACTGCAAGTTTATCATTGTGTACTCACAGGCCAACATGTCTCACTGGGTGCTGCGAATTCGCCTTACTGATGACAGCAGTGAGAGGGCGTGTCGCCTGTTTCACGCCAGGGTCAGGAATTCAGTTCTCCTGGGGGGCATTGACGGAATTCGGGATGCAAGGGCAATTGACATGAAGAAGTCGATCGTACAACCTGGCGGGGCGGTGGCCCAGGTGTCCGAAGTTGTTATCGACACAGGAGGCTCTGCCCTAATGCGAATGGCCACGCGAGACTGGGCGGACTGGGAAAACACTGCCACAAATGACGTCCAGGAGGTTGCGCAAACGCTGGGAATGGCGGCGGCGCGGGCCCTGCTGTTTGCCGAACTTGACAGGGTCATATCGTATGATGGAGGGTACGTGGATCCACGGCACTTAAAAGCCCTTGTCAGCACAATGACCCACAGGGGGTACATCATGGCCATGACCCGACACGGCATCAACCGGGTAGACTACTCCGTATTCCAGAGAGCTTCCTACGAGGAACCGGTGGACATGATACAGCAGGCGGCCCTGACATCGGAGGTTGACAATCTTGACGGCATGTGCCAGGCCATTCTTGCCGGCCAGAAGGTTCCAATAGGAACTGGAACCGTGACAATTCAACAAGATGTTGAGAGCGGCGGAAGGACGGGACTGACGCAGTTCGGACGGGTCCGAAATTCTCTGGCGTCAAGAGAGCATGTTGCTATGCAGGTTACAGGAAGCAGGAAGCGGAGGATGAGGGAAAACCTTGTGCGTGGACGTGGGAGCGGCAAGTCCATGGCCACTACAGAGGCGTATGTGACGCCTCCAGACGCAGCTGCTGCTTGGGGAGGAGATGCACCCAAGCCATCTGACCGAGCAACGTCAAGGCCAGCAGTCGCCAGGCTACGGATCAAGTTGTCTGGAGTTATGGTGTCCACAAGCCCGTCAGGGGTCAGCATGAGTGCGGGCTGCGCCCTGACATGCCCCGTCGTTGCTCCTGAACCCCCCATACCTGAAGTTTATCGGCCATCGTCTCCCAGCGACTTGTTTTTCGCCTCAAGTAGAGTTACAGGCGATGAGACACAAGCAAAAAGAGCCCGCGTGCGAAAGTAGTTTCTTTACGTTTTAAAAATTTGAAAATAATCATGACATGTACACACTTGAAAACGCTACCCTCCCGAAATGCAACCATTTCCAACTACACGCGAAGATGTACTATTTGCCCTGACTCAGTTGAACGCTGAAGACGTTGGAGTGGCAGCTCCTGTTGAAGATCTGCAGCGGAGACTGGTCCTGGCATGCTATCATGCTGCCCTTCCGTTCCCTGCTTGTCTGAACCCGGAGGAAGTTATGGCAGTTTACAGTAGCATGAACACCTCCTTGTTTGACGAGGAGTCTCAAGTAGCAGCCATGTCACAGCTTGCAGAGTTATCCAAGGATGCTTCAAACACCCGCGCTGTAATTTCCACTGACGGAGTGCGGCGCATCTTGACTGCCATGCGCACCCACCCAGCAAGTGCCGGGCTGCAGGCCATGGCATGTGGTGTCCTTGTGAACATTGCTTGCGAAGATAGTGGTGTGAGAGCAATTGTTGCTGGAGGAGGCATTCATCTCATCCTGGCTGCCTTGAACACTCACTTCTCGGACGACTGCCAGGACCCAGGCTTACAAGCGTTGGTGAACCTGGGACTGTATAACAGGGCCGTTTCGAAAGCCATGTTGGAGTCTGCAGCGGATGAACGGGCGTTGTGGGCAATGTCTAACCACCCCTCCTTACCACATGTGCAGTCCGCTGGCTCCAGCGTTCTTTTGTGCTTGGTTCAGTGGGCCGACATGACACCAATGTACCAGCACATACGGACTGTGTTGAACGGCATGTCAGCCCATCCTTTGGAGAAGAGTGTGCAGAAGAATGGGTGTTTGTTCCTGAAGTTTGCTGGGAAGCGGGTTATTACATTCTTGCAGCTTAGCGAAGTCGCAGCTGTTTTGTTTGCCGCAAAGAATGCCCACCCCAAACTCCTTTGTTTGGTAGAGAGCGTGTTTGGTTGTTTGTAAAGAATGAATTGGTATTTTGCCCCGCGTTGATATGTTTTAAACCTCCTTCGGAAATTCTTGCCGCTCGTGCAGCTGTCCTGTTCGAGCAGACCGCGTGTTTGCCCGCGTAAGGCGATACTGGTACGGATTATTCAACTTGCGCTCATTCGGATATGGTCTTACAAGACACTCTCGAACGTTAGAATTTACAAATTGTTTGGCGGCACAGCAAAAAGCGTCACAAAATTGAATGGCACTACACTGGCAATCCCTGGCGTGGGCGAAAAGAACTCAATCAGGTTTCCAGAGTATTGAAAGGAAATGCAGTAAGGACATCATTATAGATTGTATTGAAACTTGCGCAGAAACGGAACCTGGAAAGACTGCGGGAGACCCGCCAGCAACTGTTAAGTGGGAGCGTAACAACTGGACGGAAGAGAATCTACTGAGAAGGAGGATCCTTCCTCAAAAGTTTAAAAATATAAAAGCGTTCTTTGGGAGTCAGTGGTTGCAAAGCTTCAGAAAGTGTTTGCGTGAAATTCTAAAATTCCAGTCTGCATAAGTTTTCGCTGTTATCTGCTTTTCGAGCTTCTGCGTGTTGACTTTCTCCTGCGCGAATTGCTCCGTTTGCGATCCGATTTTTGGCGCTTGCTCCCGCCAGCCTGAACATGGCCTGAACGAGGTTCATCGTAATTCCTGTCCGCGTACGGATCACAGTCCACTGTACTTTTCTCGCTACTGTGTACGAATGGATTTAAAATCCATGAAGGTTTACAGTATCTGTCCCATTCTTTGAATGGCGCTGTCACGTCATGCATGCGCCCAATATTTCCGTCTATGACACTGACAGCATAGTCACATGCCATTTTCACAGTCCGCAGCCGGATGTAGTCTGCCAAGATGCTGGTAATTTGAAAGGGAGCAGGCTGGCCACCACCACGACCATGTAACACTTTCCAGTCGTCACATACCTTTTTTATGGCGGTCTCGTTACATATCTCAGTCGCATACGTCTTTATGGTGAATGGCGCTCCCGTGACAGCATCAGGTACTCGCAAACCTATCCCAAAAAATACTTGCCCCATGTGACTTAAATCGGTTCTTGTCACCATAGCATTACCTGTGACTGCAATACTGACGGCAGCGCGGGAATTCATCAATGCTCCTTCTGCCATTTGGTACGCAGTTTTGTGGGAGTACACACCTTCCGTCTTCACACCCAGCATTTGTCGTTTGGCATCCGTGTCATAAACCGCAAAACCTCCGTACACCGAACCGCCGTTTCCGGGCACGTCGACCAACATTTTTACAATCATACCAGCGGTCAAGGATTCAGCCGTGACAACATTCAGTTTATGCTTGCCCAATAAAACCTTCAATGTAGCCGCCGATTCCAACGCATTGTAATGAGCGTCTTCATAAAGACGATAATCCTTCAAAGACATAATGTAGCGTACAGCATTATGTAATTCCCTGAGAAAACATAATTTGTACGATCCTGCAACCCCTGAGTGCTAATATCATTCGACCACCTAAATAACGAGAAATAATCTCGTCTAATGAGGTGGCATCGACAATCAGACAACTAAAGCATGCTTTCCCTGGCAATAAAATATTTTGCATGACACACAATAAAAACCATGAGTGCGGAGGAAACTTCACTGCTGCGGGCGCTGAAAATCATTCAAGAAATATTGGAGATATGCGCTTCCAAAGGCGAATGCTTCAGGACATTGATGAAGAAAGATTTGAGTGGAGAATCAGATGATGCCATGGAAAAGAAACATACATTGCAAAGCACGATTGCGGACTTTTATAGTAATACACACGAACTGTAGTTGCGCACCACTAGTTTAACAGAAATGAATTGGGGTGACATGGCAGAGGAAGCAGCGGATTTGTTTGGACCATCGGGGGCATGCGAACCATTCCGCCCAAGCACTCCTCCAGAAATTGAAGAGGGAGAGGTTACGGAGGAGGACCCATTTGCAGACTGCAACATATCGGAGAATGTCCTACGGATGTCTCACCTGACGTCTGACGCCGTGGGTAAAACATACGGCGACAATTTCAAAGACGTACCTAGAGATCGCGACAGATTACCAACATGGGGCCGGTCAAGCGAGCGAAGGAATGTCTCCTCCGTTCGTCGTGAAGCGCCACGGTTTGCGTAAGATTGTGGCTTTTAGGTATTTACTTGTGACATGTCATCTTATTATTTTGGTGAAATATGACTCAGGCACAAAAGGGTTGGACATGTCCGAATTCCCCGGGTGGCAGTTATCTTCATCCGACAAAGACAGTTTAAAGCGCACACTTGGTACGAATTCCTAATGGAGTACTACGGGGGAACGTATCAGTTCCCCTCGGCGCCTGCCGAAGGTGGTCCTGATCCTGTTATGTCAGTCTTGCATCACTGCTCGAAACGTGGCATGCTATTTCAACCTAGAGATATAAAAGAACTGGCGCCCTGCTTTCAAATGGAGGTGTCAACTTCCGCAAATTTGCGGCACATCGTGTACCTGGTGCCCTGGCGCACGACTCAACGACCGAAACCAGAGAGGCGTCTAAAAGCGCCGCCAACGTTTTACTGGCTGGTTGAGTCCGAACTGGCTGCGCATGTGCAGCTCGGCCCCCCTTTGGCGTTTGGAAAACCAATTAACCGCCAATCCTTGGAAGCGCTGAGTAAACTCCCCTTGAACCTCCAGTTTGCTTCCATGCACCCTCCATTGGTACTGTATCACGGGACCGATGCAGTGGCAGCGTCCATTATCGGGGCCTCCGGCATGCTGCCCAACGCCAAAACTGGAATGTTGGGACCTGGTATGTATTTTGCAAGGTGGGACAAGGCCAGTGATTTTGCAGTGAAAGATGCTGAGCGGGTGGCGAGGCCCGTCCCTGGGTGTGTAATTCGCGTCATATCCAGCGTTGCATCATGCCGTGAAATGACATTGACGGACGTTTGCCAGTGTGGGTGTGCGAAAGCGTTTGTGGACCATACAGGCCATCATGGTCGAGGACAAGACGCGACGTACGTCCCTGACAACTCTCTCCCGGCAACAAAGAGAGCAGAATGGTGCATTCGAAATCCGGAAACCGTACTGGTGGATGGTGTATTTAACAGTGTGTGATTATGCCTCCTAAAAATTTATTCTTTAAAAACTCACACCATTGTATTCACGTAACCCGCAAATACTGACACGGGATAGGCCAGCAACAGGTACGAGGCACTGTCTAATCCAATGGTTCCCCACAACAAGCCGAGATCATACTCATGGTCGCTGTTTGTGGATGTGTAATCGTCATATCGTGTTTTCACGAGGGATGAGGCGGTAACGGTCAATGGAAGAACTGCAGCTGTTATGACACCAAGCCCTGCGTACACAATGTCCCTCTTTAAAGTTACCATGTCCTTGGAAAGGGGGGAAACTGCTTGTTTGTTGTTTGTTTCCAGCAAGTTTAAGATATACAAGCTGATCCCAAGGCCGCTGGCAATTAAGCCAAAAGAAAAGATGGATGCTGTTTGGCCTACCCATGAAGCTTTGTCAATTTTGAAGTTAAGAAAAATACTAATAAGGGTGATGATGAGCGCCAAACCTAGCAACCCAATTGTAACTTGCAAATCAGTAGCTTTTACTATCATCGTCACCTGAACGTCCGCACTTTTTATTTTCTTTTTAAAGAACTCGGACGTATCTGGAGCTGTGGTAGGAGCTTTCGAAGGAGGTGCCATGGTTTGCTGTGGGACATGTTATAACTGACTCACACAAAACAGGATTTGGGCAGGTTGTTACAAGTCTAGAATAATAGGCGCCGGCGAGTCCCCTAAAATAGGAATTTCTTTGGGTGGTTCTCCGTCCAGGATGACAACTGACGGGCGTGTTGCCAGGCGACACAGCATGTCTGCCACCTTGCCCGCTCCCGATATCCCCACCAAACCTTCCGCTTTCTGGTTGTAGTTCGAATTGAAGTTCATCTCAAACACCACTGGCTCCAACGGATGTATAGTAGTTTCAGGGGAGTACTCTCTTCTGTCAGCATCGTCTGCAAATGAAACGGGCATAAAGGCTTCAGCTGATCCGACCCTGGCACCGACCTCCATCCAAATTCTTTCTAATTTTCCAACGAAGCTTGCGTACGCTTCGGGGTGCGCTCGAAAACATGGAATTGTTAACGGGTTAGTTATAATGCGAAACTCAATCTTGGACAGGATTGCTTCCATTTTGGGATCGCACGGGCATAGTTTAAACTCGGTGGCAGGTGCCCTTATCTGCATTACGTACAACACCTTGCCATCCACAATCTCAAAACGCAGAATGGACCGAATTTGAGACTCGTCATCCGTGTACGCGTTCACATGCTCCTGAATTATCCAAAGATCGGAGGCATCCTGAAAGGACGCATCAGAGCGGATGTGCATGGCCGCCTGAGAAGCATTAGGGAATGCCTGGATTCCCATGCCAGAACCGCCCGTGTCGGGTTTTATTAAAACAGGGTGTGAATCCACGCTGTTCACCAACTCAATCCATAACTGTTTGGCGCCGACCACCAGCCTGGTACGAGGGGTGTTAATTCCCCTGGAGTGCAGCAAAGCCATTTGAGACGCTTTTGACATTTCTAACTCAAAGGCCCGAAGGCCATTAATAACCTGACAGTTATTGTGCTCCAACCACCACAACAGGTTTCGGACGTACGCTATGGAATGTTTGTGACCACGAGACGCACAGGATGGCGATTGCCTGCAGAAGAATATTGCATCATTTGGAGGTGCAGTTGTCGGCATGAGGGCCCCGGTCGTGACATTCCACAGTTCGGTGACAGCGCCCCTTTCATCAAGCTCTCTGAGCAATTTTAGCGTACGCTCGTAATCCTCGGCAATTACTATAATTCGTTGCATTGTGGCCTGTGTTATATGTACTGTTACGACTTTTAGTCATTCTTTTAAAGATGACCGCAGAGATTCACCTTCCTTCGTGCCCGCTTAAAATGACCGTTGCCATGGCTGTGTCAAGGTCGTACATTAATAAATGAGGGATGCATCAGTATTTTTATTTCTTGTTAAAATATGAATCGCTCAATCCCAATTTCGCAAGATCAACCATAAGCGAGGCGGTGGAAGCGGGGCATGCCGGACGCTTCAATGGCCTTTTCGCAGACCCAGCGGTCCCATAGCCAGCAACTCCGCTGTACCCCGCTAAGCCTCCGTAACCTGCCACGCCGCCCAGACCAGAGAAGTGGACCGTCTCCAAAAGTCCAAGCAAGGCAGAATCGGAAAGCTCGGGGAAGACATTTTTGGAAAGACGCCCCAAGTGAGCAAGGTACTCCTTCGCGATGTGCTCCTGCACGGTGACACATCGCAGCACGGCTCCGATGTCCATTTGCTTGCCGCCACAAGCAATTTTGTAGCCGCGAAGACAGGCTTTGTACGCGCGAACATGTCTGTGGGACAGACTGCGGGCATCTGTGTTATTGTTCATGACGGTAGCTCTGGAGGCGAACGCGCGCATGGCGGTGCTAGCCACAAACACCTTTTCGCCATCGAAAGCCACACGGACATGATCCATGTCAAACCTTGACAACACTCCTGCAACGTCCACCGTGTCCTTCAATATGACAAATTGCATCGTTCGACGCGAGCTGGTGACGGTGACGACAGAGCGATTCACGGTTATGCGCATATTCTTTCCGATGGCCTCGCGCAATGCAGTCAGCGCCGCAATCAGCGTTGCCTTTGCCTCCTTGGGCTTTCCAAATATGAAGTAGTCAATGTCACTTCCAGGGAAGGAGGCAATGTCCAGCTTTGGATCCATCAAGATGGACGGGAAGCCTCCAGCCATGCACATGTTTGGAAACTTCAACAGGGGTCCTTCAGCCAATACTTTTTCCAGGAAGGTGGCACTTGGCTCTTGCACGTAAATGTAAACTGGATCCATCTGCAAATGTATTTGTGCTCCGAGGAACATACTTTGAGTTACTGTTATATTTGAATGAGAGCGGGATATGAATATTTTGTATTCTGACCCTATTTTAAGTCCAGTAATGTACCAAATTGTATCCGGAACTTTAAATGGGTTCATAGATCTTCTACGGCATCCTATTGTCCGGGGATATTTGTGGACCTGTTTTGTCGCGGGAATGTACACCGGGTATTACGGATCGGTGTACGCTTACAATAAACTGCAACGAATTCCGGGTGTAGCTGGCGATATCTTCCGAGAGACCCACACCCCAGTCAGGCAGTGGATGTTTGTCGTAGGGTGCTCACTCTGCGTTGGTGGCTTCTATGTTTGTAGACCGTTTGCGACCGCCATATCTCTGCTCTGCTCGCCTTTTATCACAATACTGAACCCCTTGTCAAGACAGGTTCAATATTGGATTTACAATGTCATTAACATGCATTCTGCAGCTCAGGAATACGACGAATCTTCAACAAGCGCAAGTTCAGAAGAGGATGTTGCGCAGTAAATGCGCCCACATCGTTATACATAAACATGGTAATAATAATTTAAGAGAATGGGAAACTTCTTTGCTCCTGTTGTTAGGAGTCCTCCGCGTCCACCTCGTACAAATTACAGCAATTTACAAAACGACCTACGTAATTACGTCACCGCTACCCGTAATGAAATAAGTAAGTTAAACGACCGCACAAAGACGGCATACAACAACAACAACCGATCATCCAACGTTAGTAATTACAAGCCAAATATTCGGCTTACTTACGGGAAAGTTGCTGTACCCGTTAGGAGCAGTGACATATTGCCATCGACATCTGTTTCAGCTTCCACTTCCGATCGATTGGACCGGGCCATTCGCATGCCAGAACCGGAGGAGGCTTTGAGTAGGTTCATGTCGGATGACAGGACTAGAAAATTTGCCGTAGATGCGCTAACATACACTTTAAGGAGGATATATGCCCGACTTCAAAGTTACGCCCGATTAAAACATGGACAAGACTTTCAAGGTGCGTTTCAGGAGATGTGCGAAGAGTTGCTTGATTTACTGAACGATTCAAAAAAATGGGATGTAATGTATTCGTACAACAACCTAACCGCAATATTAGTGGCGAACGTAGTAAATCAGCTTCGCAAGAGGTTTTGTCCCGATGCACCAAATGCCCGGATAGCTCAGATTGCAGCAAACGTATGGGCTTTCTTCAGACATCAGTACTTTGCCAGCGTGGGAAAAGTCCCTACGAGCAAATGTGGGTCGGATACATGGGTGATTTACGACAAAGACTGTAAGTTTGCGTCGTCTCCATATGGTGAAGGTATTGAAGTACAAGCCACGCCACTCTCTGTCGGTCGAATGCCAGCGGCCCCCTATCCCCCTGGCATGCCCAACGCTTACGGAGGAACTCGTCTTATTCGTCGGAGACGGTCAAGATCACATAACAAGAACCCCGCAAAGAGAAGTAGTAAATCACGAAGCAAGCGTTAAGACGATTTCCTCTTTGACGCCAGCAATAGCTGCTCGAACGAGGAAGGCCCGGATCTCTTCCCAGCAGCAGGCTTTAAATCAATGATGACATCACGCTGCACACTTTTGTCCCTCATCAACGGCAAGAAGGCATAGAGACGATCCCTGCAGGAAGAGATTACGGGCAAAGTGACCAGTCTTGCAAAGTCCGATCGAACTCTCCTGTCCATGCCAGGGAAGTAAAGCACAATAAACCGCAAGTCCTTCCCACAGACATCAAGGAATACCAACAACGTTTTCAGACTGATCGAGCGAGCAATGGACTTCAGCTTTACAGCTGACGCATCGACACCTCCAAACATGCCCAGCTCAGAGAAGTCAAGGGTTAAAGTGGCAAAGTCGCTGCAGGCTGCAAGATTCCAGCTGACAAGATGCTGGTGTTTGTGAAGCTTCAAGAATTTTTGCAGGTTTTGAAGCAGCTTGTCAATTTCCACGTTCTTGAACGCCGCGAGGCGACTCAGGCTAACAGAATCCTCGCTGAATCCCAGACTAGTGCTGAAACCATCCCAAAACAGACGATGCAGATAAAAGGAAGACACCTCCAGGGCGTCCGCCAAGTCCGTTCTTACAAAAGCGGCAGTCCACATAATGCAATCATCCATCAAAGTTAGGCGAGCGAGTTTTGAAGTCTGCAAGCTCCAAGCCTTCGACTTTGGCTTACGGCCAACTTCGACCAGCAAGTCCGCGAATCCGGCTTCTTCTTCAGTGCAGTCGTAGTAGCGTACAATCACTGGCAAAGAATCAGCAATGAAAGGGCGCATTAGGACTTCAACAAAGTCAAGAATATAGACCCGCAAATCCACAGATGTGCTTCGAAAGAAAACATAAAACTGTGATGGAGCCGATTGACCAACGGGTTCCTGAATCCATCGAGCCGTGGAAGAGGCTCGGCAGTTTGACGAAGACACATAGAGTGTCTTATCGCGAACCCTGGAAGGACAAACTCGCATGGATGCGGCACAGTCGTCATGCACGGTTGTGACATCTTCAAATCCATTGCAAACCGCCGTCAGAGATGTGTCGCCAGATGCAGCACAGGTACTGCGAGTGACTAGAACAGATTCAAAAAGATTTCCATCCACAATGCCTGTAACGAGATTGTAGAATGCTCGCAAGACAGCGTCGCTTGAATAGCCGGACAAATTTAATATTTTCACACCAGCGCAGCTTACATGGATGTCAAAGCTGAAGTGAGAGCTTAATCCTACAACTCGACTGTGCTCCAGATAGGATAACGACTGTCTGAAGTCTACAAATGTCGTGCTGACATCTACATTTATAACGTCATCTCGGGGGAAGTAACACCGGTTGTGTACAGCGGAAACAACGGACTGAAGATCAGCGTCGTAAAGGGATTGATTTGCCGGACTGTATGGCGAGTGCATTGCAGGCTGGAAATATATTTGTGGTTATTGAAATTTCATAATTGACGCGAATGGAGTATCTAAATTTACAAATTTTCCACTGGTTAGCACGGGAATTTGCGTGTACCGATGCAGAGAAAGCAAGCCGCGAGTGTCTCTAACCAAGTACTTAATTGGTGTAGAAATGTCTTGTTTTAAGCATGAGAAGAACGCCCACGACATGGCGCCTTGAGATTTCTTCTCTACCCATGCATCTGCAGACGTTTGCAGATCCATGCATCCGCTAATCAGGAAAACATCTCCAGCAGTTTCCGAGTAGAAACGATTTTCTGTCACTGTGGATGATGTTATGATTCCTCTGGTATCGTACTTGATGATCTCCTCGTCCAATTGGTCATTCAGTACCCACACCTGTTCTTTTGAATCATGTTCTGGCACTGATCTTGATCGGAATGATGCATCGGTGTAACCATATCGAAGATCAAGAACTGTACCTGAATGGCAGGAGTCAGATGTAACCCACAGGGTCACCCCTGCAGGGACTCGGTTTGCTAAAAGTATGCGCAAGTCGTCGTCAACAATATATCCGGCGGTGGTGTGATCCAGCGGAAGCCAGGTACTATCCACCCCACTAGCCTCTCCTGAACTCTGTGTTTTTCGTGTTCCGCCATGACCAGAGTAGTGAACATACAGGACGTCGCCAGGTTTAACACCGGTTAACAACCAGATGAATCCTGAGAGAATGTTAGCTTTTGTACCCCGCCCATTTGCCCCTTGCAAAATGTTGTTACCAGTCCCCCGATAATCGCAGAGTTCATAGAACTCCAATGCATTAGGACTTTTAACATTTGTAGTAAAGAAAGCTCGCGCAGATAGTATGTCAGCATAACATCCTTTCAGTTCGTTAACAGTTCCACAGTAGTTGTTTCCAATAAGAAAGACTTTGTACTTTCTCGATTTAAGTGCAGGAGCTGGAACGGAAGCTGGAACGGGAGCTGGGACGGGAGCTGGAACTGAAGCTGGAACTGAAGCTGGAACTGAAGCTGGGACGGGAGCTGGAACTGAAGCTGGAACTGAAGCTGGAATGGAAGCTGGGACGGGAGCTGGAACTGAAGCTGGAACGGAAGGTGGAACGGAAGGTGGAACGGAAGTTGGAACGGAAGTTGGAACGGCAGCTGGGACGGAAGCTGGGACGGAAGCTGGGACGGCAGCTGGGACGGAAGTTGGAACGGAAGTTGGGACGGAAGCTGGAACGGAAGCTGGAACGGAAGTCGGAATGGAAGCTGGGACGGGAGCTGGAACGGGAGCTGGAACGGGAGCTGGAACGGGAGCAGGGACGGGAGCAGGGACGGGAGCTGGAACGGGAGCTGGAACGGGAGCTGGAACGGGAGCTATTGTATAAGGGCGCCACGGTGTAAGACGTGGCGGAAAACGCTTTGCTTTATTTTTCAGGAAAGCTTGGGACATATTAGTCAAAGAAATTGCCCGTATACAATTAACTTACGTGGCTATAAAATCTTTTGTGAAGAAGTAATAAGCTTGATTGCGTTAAGGTTCGAAATATGGATGGTTACAGGCGCGAACATAGTGAGCACCGAAGGGAACAAAAAGCGGCCAGATTCCTTAATATTCTCCTGAATGACAAACAGCGCATCGACACCTTTAACAAGTACCAACCCGGTATTATAGTGGTGTTTGTGGTTGCATTTGTGCTTTTGACGATTGGATCGATCTATGGTGCAATCGAATTGCAGGACGGAGTGTCAAGAAATGTTGTTGTTGGAACAGGCTTCAGTGCATGGGTTCTATTGCTCATTGTAGCCATACTTTATGGGGTAGCTGTTTTTCCTCCCGCACAAGATCCTCTTGCGGCAACCTACTGAAATGCAAATCACAGTTAACATTATGAAATATACATGTATCACCTATCCACACTTAAATACAGCATCAGCATGAATCTGGATGTGGGATGTTTCCTGCGAGCCTTCGGACTCCTGGTAAACGACGAAACGACTGCCGCTTTTCACAAGTGCTCCACTGCAATTAAAACGCCGTCCAAATCAAAACCGCCTCCCGCTGAACCTCTCCCTGCTGTTATAACTATGGACCAAAGCATTCGCTGCAGGGGTTGTGGAAATGAAAACGAGGCAATGTATGACACAACGACGGACACAGCAGAACTGGTGTGCATTCTATGCGGAGTGGTGGCTGTGGACCACATTCTGTTTGAAGGACAAGGCGAAATAGACTATGTGGAAGATGGATGCGAAGCGAGAGCACACGCATCATATCCAACCCAGTACAACTATTTAATGTCGGATCAATTTAATTTATCTACGACTGGAAGCGCATCGTACATGCCCAGAAAAGATGCGGACACTCACCGTGCCATCCAGGCTATGGAGGGAGTGGCCGCTAGGCTCTTCATCCCAAAATTAGCATTAGATGATGGCATCAACCTGTTTGCACGCATGCGCAAGGAAAAAGACAGAATTAGCAATAAAGACATTTTACAGGCGGCTTGTTTATATGTTGCAGCTACTGCGTTGGCAAGGAAGAAAATCATGCTGCATGTGGAAGTGAAACCGTCAATCGTATGCAATCACTGTTCATCCGCGTTCCTGACTCTAACAGACCGGGCCAAACATTATGGGAAGAGTGCAGGGTGTCGGATGTCCAATCGGAAGAAGTCGATCAACACACAAATGCCAATGTGGGATATGAAGAGTGAAAATTTTCAATTGATGTAAATGAATCTGTGTCTGACATAACAAAGCAAATGTGTACATTAATTACTCGCGAAGAAATGGAAGACGTGGCTATAGAAACACGGACGGGGCGTTTGCACTGGGTGATGCACGAGGCCTCAAACGGCCTATGCCCCGACGGGTACAAACAGATAATACCGATGCATGACGTGGACGATGATGTTGCGGAAATCATGACAACATTTCTAAACTACAACGCAATCATGCCACTTAATATAAACAGTCGCCTCATTCACGAAGGGGACATGCATGAAGAGGAACCAGCATGGTGCGGGGAGCTGCGGGCTGCTTTGAAAAGATCTGCTAGTTTAAGATTTGCGGTGCTGGTGCAAGCGGAATGCAGGCTGTGTTTTGTAAATCTGCAAAAGTTTGTCGCGTCCTGCAGTTAAAACATTTACAATGCAGCAGAATTTAAAAATATTTATAAAATCCGTCCACAATTAAAATTTTCAGCGACCAAGTTTCCACAGAATTCAAATTCTAAACCATGTCCTCTGTTGCTTCTGCCGCACAGAGAATGTCCACTGTTTCAGAAGCATCCGGAGAGTATGTACGTGTCGGCTCCAGTCCCCTCCAAGATTCTTCGGACTCGGATGAGTCTTCCGAGTCTGACTGTGATGCGTCCTCACCACCACTGCCTGCTGTAGCGAGGCAGACAACAACGTCGCGAGCGTCTTCAAGTGTTCAATCTTCAGTCCAAGACGAGGCTAAAGCAGCGGAGCCGTCAAGCCCAGTGCTTTCCTCGTCTTTAAAACGCCCAGTGGGTCCGGATGATGGAGATGACGACGACGACGACCAAGATGACGAGGAAGCGGAATTGGAACAATGCGAGGTTTCTCTATCCGTCGAATTCCCTGTGCCCCGAATGGCAAAAGCTGCTGGCCATGCGGTTACTGTTCAGGTAAACTGGGGGGATCGCACTGTCTTCGATGACTCGACTTGGAGGATGTTCATTATGGAGGTTTATAACCTGCTGGAGGGTGAGGCCATTCAGAAAAGAGTGTTAGGTCCGCCCGTCGTTTCTGGCACGTTCAAGTTGGACATTACGAGCAGCGAGGCGCTGACTGCTATTTCTGATGCCTACGGAATTCGCTCTGATTTAGACGTCTCCAAACTGGACAACTCGAGCCGTTATGTTTACAGCATTCGTTTGCCTTCTATCTCGCGTGGCAGTCCGGCGGATCTGCTTCACGTAGTTGTGGACAACACTGGCAGGGGCATGGGCGTGGCCGTCGTTTACCGAAAGGAAGCATTCTACGTGCAGGGGCCTGATAGCATGAAGATGCACGACATCCATGCACAGGAGCCGAATGATCTCTACGCTGCAACTACCGTGGGGGAAGTTCGCAACTTTTCTCCAGTCGCTGGGCTGTTCCTGTCGGCGTTCTGCGACTTGATCTGCCGGGTTACGTTGAACCGTACGAAGAAGGATGTTGTCATGACGCCACGCGTTTCCATGAACTGCCACTCATCTGAAACAGTTGAGGCTTGTCTGTCCTCCGCAGCTTCTGCCTTTTCTAAAGCTGTTCTGGCACGCGTACCCCGGGTGACCCGTGCCAGGTCTCAAGTTGGTTTTGATAAAGACAGGGCCGCTAAGCTCAGTAGTTCCCCAAAGTCTGCAATTAAGAAGAGGAAGACCACAACAGTGTACGCGGCCCTTAAAGTCCGAGTGAAGAATCCAGTGGCCGTGGCTTCCGAGCAAGTCCTTGTGTTTTTGTGCAACCGCATTCGTGTGAAGGACGTGCCCACCACGCTGATCAGGAGCCATGTCAGCATGTGGATGCAAATGTTGAGAGGTTCAGATATGCCCCGTTCGCCTCCACCGGCACCTGGGAATGTGTCTGAAAATCCTTGGCTGGAAGCTGCGCTGGCGGAGCTGGTGTTTTGCATCCGAAATCGGGCTTTGTCTGAGGATTGTGTCCGTAGTGTGGGCGCTTTATTTGACCTTTGCTGCCAGTGAACTTGTGCGTCGTGGAACTCGCGAAGAATGCATTTTCGTTTTTCATATACGGTAATCAGGCAAGGGATGCTTGGAAAGCACTGAGAAACAAGGTCGAAGAAAAGAAACGAGATGCACCAATCCAGCCCGTTCAAGTATAGCACGGATCACAGACAAATTCAGTTGTATGTTAATGCACGAATGTGGAACGAGGTTTTTACACAGCCATCTTTTCCTGCGTGCCATGCGTATCGCCTACTTAAAGCGTACAGAAAGTGGAACGCTTTCACAAAATCGCCTGAAGATATGCTGCTAGCTATACGAACATGCCCATCGACATCCGTGGCGGACCTGAAGTGCAGGAATCGATTTTTAATGGCGTATGTGGATTTTGCCACCTCTAGATATATGGATATGAGTACTGTTGCAACGGCTGTGGTTGAGGAGTTTCTGCAAATGCTGGGCCAGCTGAGAACTGCCGAACATGGAGGGGAGCTTCGTCCCCAATGTGCATACGTTTTGAACATGCTCCGTCATATGGTTCACTTTCCCATGACCGCATCCCAGCGTCACGCGTTACAGACTTGGATTAGTACGTACCCTTGGAAGTGGAGTAACAGAATGCTTCTGGCAAGGATCTACCATAACGAAACTCCTCTATGGTTTGCCATGCAGGCTCACATTACAGCCGTGCCACAGGCTGCTGTGTTTTCGCAACCAGGGCTGCTGCACTACGTGAGTTTTCTGTACCAGCGGCGTAACTTGGTACATGCTCTGAGAGATTGGGCGCAATGTGCCGTGGATTATGCCACGCCTGAAAAAATACCGTTAGCCAGCCTGGCTGCCCTTATGCACATGGCGCATATCTTGAGTCCAATTTTGGGGGCTCGAATATTGTCACTGTGCATAGCAACCATGGTGCATCACGTTTCAAAACGTACTCAGAGGAAATGGCACTGGAAGCATTTGCTGGGACCCTTAAGCGAGTTGTGGGGCAGGTTCAAGGGCGACGTCAGCATGCCAGAAGCGAAGTTGTTGACCCACATTCTGTGGAAGGCTTTAGCAGATGATTACTTGACAATGGCGGATGTAATGCAAACCATTTTGGACTTCTGCGGCAACATCGAGGACGCAAATTACTGGAAGTGGTGGTTGCAAGAGGGAGTGCCATTATGTCATGCCGCCAAAACATTGAAAGTGAAAATGATGGAAACTGTACTGCATCCTAACAGCCTGCCATGGCCCGAACATCTGGCCAACTCGTGCTATCACGTGCTGCTGCATAACCTGACCGGGCCTGATGATAGCCTCTTGGCCATAGCCCGGGCTTGGAAGTATGTCTTTCCCGTTCCCCAATCAGCACACAAGTTCTTCCACAACGAGTACTTGAACAGTTTGTTGCAACGTATGGTGACATCTCACAACAGTTTCCTGTACAAGGCGTTTGAGATTGTGGTTGACCTTGTGTGCGATGGTCGCACTTTTTCTTTTGCACAGTGTCACATGAACTTGCTGCAGAAACTTCGATCGGACAGCCCCTCTTTTCCAATTGCTGCTCTTGTCCGGCTGCACTCGTTACAGATAAGTCCCACACTCGCGACGCTGGATCAAATCGGGCACGTCAATCGAACGTGTAGTAACGTAACGCACCTCCTCCGCCAGTTGGCTTGCATTAGCAGGATGCAAGGCGGCGTAAGTTCATCAAGATACTCAAATTTCCACAAGTCAGTGTTACAGAATTTGTGTCTGCGTCTGGACTCTCCCCAATTTTCACTGGCCAGTGAGTCTGATCATCTCCTTGCTGTCAGTACGCAGATGCGATGTAATGTGGGAACTGTACGAGTATTTTTACGCCTGCTCAAGCACGTCATGGACAGGAACTTGGTGTCTGTGGCCGTGTGTGAAGTTGGTGTAGCTCTAGTTAGTTCCGCTGGGGAGCATGTGTGTCACGAATTCATTCCCTACTTCACGGAGTGCGTCATGAGTATGCTGATGCACGGAAAGACCACTGTGTGTCATCTCATCAAGAGCAACACCCCTCTTGATGTTGCCACTGGCAACGCCTTCTGTCGCCTTATGTCCGTGGACCAAGTTTCAAACATGATATTGCGCGTCTTAGCGAAAGATGGCTCTCTACTGCGCGTTCCTGCATTTGCTAGACTTGTTGCCGGAACCGGGAAGCTGACCACGTCCCTGGCAAAGCTGGTGCTATTTCACAGCCAGGAAGTTCAAGCTCATGTGCTCGTAACCAATCCTGAGCTTGTTGGGTGGATGCAAACAGACTGCGGCATATGCATGGAACCGATAAACGGTGGTGCATCCATGCTGAGTTGCCACTATGGATACCACAGGGAATGCCTGCGGTTATGGTGGCAAACTGCAGGTGTGATTCGGGACACTTGCCCGGCATGCAGAAGCGTATCTAGACTCGTCCCCCAATTTTGTGGACATGAAGTTCCCCCTTTGGACGACGTAACCAAGTTTGTGGACATGAAATTTTACATGTCCATATAGGACATAAACAGCACAGGAAAAAAAACAACTTCGTATATCTGATAGCACAAAAGAATGGGCATAGACTGAGTAATACCGATTAGGCCAAGGACACCAACGCGAAAAGTTGCCCACAGTAAAAAACTCACACAGTTTACGGTCCCCCTAACACGGTCATCTGGAGATAGTCGACCTAGGAGGCAGACGTGGCGGGAAAACTCAGTGCCAAACAGTGCTAATGCCACTTCCCTCCCACACCACAGTGACGCAATGAACAGAAATGCAAGCGACGTGCCTCCAGTGATGTTTTCCAGCCAGCTGCCATCCCTTAACTCAGTGAACTTTAATAAAACCAGTATGCCGCTGCTACAGATCAGCATCTTCGCCAGCACATTAATTCCACCAAACAGAGTGCCCACGAATACGGTGCCGTAGAAAACGGCGTACAAACAAGCGTCGTGATAAGGCCCTGGAAAATCAATGCAGGCCGCAACGCAGGCGCGCGTAAGAGGTACCGCACACGACCAGACAAGCACGGCGCCCAGGAAAAACAAAGGAGTCGGCGTCGGAGCTTGATTGCACGTCATTCCAAGTGCTGCAGAGATTAGAGCCCAAAAGGCAACCCTGGGAACTATGTGCATTTTTGGGATCAAAATTGGTCAAAGAAAAAAATGTGATCCGGAAAGACTTCACCCCCAAAATTCAAATTCGCAAGCGCAGGTACATACACACTGCGGCGACAAATGCAACACACACCCCAACTTTAATTGTTTTACAGGTTTCTTTCTTCTCTCCAACAAGTAACCTAGAGGATGATAATAGGTCCGCCGCTACCGTCTTCACATCAAGCACCAATGTGTAGAACATTGAAGCGGTTTCCTTTCTCGTAACTCTTGTCAGGAACTGAGTTCCTTCTTTTATTACCACTGCGCCCACCACAGCAGCGTCAGAGGAGAAGAGATAGACGGCCTCTCCCACGGATTTGCGGCACAAGCACTGCAATATCTCCAGAGTAAAGGGAGCCAGTAGTCCTTACTGACACATGGCGTCAATTGCTTCCGAAAATGATATCTGCGTCCCATCATACTCTGCCTTAATTCTGCAGTTTTTCCCTTCCAAGTGTTCACTGAGCACGAAAATACCGTTTTTCAGTACAGCGTCGTCCAAGTTCATGTTTCGTGTGTGTGTGCGTATATATATATATATATATTACGCTTGTGCCTATTCATTCATCCAAATAATGTTCTCCGTCTCGAATGCGTACACAAATGTTTTTCCAAAGTACTTGCTTTTTGGGTTGCAACAGCAGCAAACAGCAAATCGTCCGTCATATAATAAAGGAATCCAGTTCAGAACGTTTGTAATTCGATTGAACAGTATGTCCCTAGCGGTCATAGAACTTGCGACGCTTTCCCCATTCACGCTGCGAATGCGCATATACAGCTTTCCGATGTCGGCAGCATCTTGCCGACTTGAGTGCCAGGTTCCGATTACTGCTTTCTTAATGGCCTCCATGTCCCACTGACGCACACCATGCCGCTCGTATGGCATGCTTAAAAATGGTGGAGGGATGCCCGGAATTTCACCAATGAGCAACCCGCTTTTGGTGATGGGATAGCTGTTTTGCAGGCCGTAATCATCCCCTAGCTGGTAACATACCTCGCACACGTAGTGGTCAGGGATGTCTACGCGCATGGCATACGCGCATTCGTCGCACAGGTTGCAGCGGTATCCGTCCGTGTCCACATTCCTGGCGTACACTTTAGCAATGTGATTGGTTAGCCAGTCCATGGGACGCTGCGATTATTACAGCGACACATGTTAATTGTGCCGCGGGCCAGTAACCGGTGACATCAAATGACTTCGTTCCTAGGTTCAGCGTTCATGAAAGGATTGTCAAGCGAACAGGATGTTGCTGTGTGGTGCAAGGAGGCCCTGCACGTTGACACGTCCCAGCCAGATCCAGTACTCTTTCCTCTATATTTCTGCAATCACCGGAAACAACTGTTTTGCTTCCGGAATTGCTATGCTCAAGGTGCTGCTTCTTCCATTGTACGCGCGTTGCAGACCATTCCGTACTATCGCTTGTATTGTTACAGCGGAAGTGAGGGGGATACATACGTTGCTCACACCTGCATGGGCATCGACGAAGCTGCTGATCACCGTCCTCTGTACGATTATAATGGGACTCCAGAAGGAGTCCGTGAGCTGTCCGCACAGCTTTATTGTGCAATACGAGCTGCGTTCTCCAATACAGGCAGCAGGAAGCAGTACACATCCGTGTTGTTCAGGTCGTCTGTAACATGGGGCGCCGCTGATTGCAGTTATGCTAATACTTTAGGGCCGTGGGTGGAAGGCTGTTTGCGTGGGCATGTCATATCTGTTACTCTCAGCAAGCGAGGCAGCCCGATGGGAACAGTGATGCACGACTTGTCTTGGGGGTTCCCAGGACGAGCCGCAGGACTTCACACTGATGGATGGCACGCATTGGCAGTTTACCCGAACCACCAAACCTTTCTACATCCCGACTTGGTTGCCAAAACCATTTCGTCGGACGGCAACTGTTTGTACTCCGCCCTGCTGTATACCCTTGCCAAGTTATGGTACGCACACTCTGACATCATAACAGGAAATCCGGCGTTGCTGCGTTTGTACAAGGGAATCTCCAGCACGGGTGGAGCCGTGCGGGCATGTCAGTTCCTTCGCCAATTTATAAATGCTACTCTGACGCCGGCGTTCTTGTGTCAATATTTCTGCAATGGGGATCAGTCTGCCTTTGTATCATTTGTTGAAGACGGATCTCTGCTTCTCTCTGGGGTTGTCGATGCGGAAGCAGACCGGCGATTCATGTGCAAAGTTTCGAGCTATGCGTATGAGGAGCAGCTGCAGGCTATTCGTGTATATCGTGACAGCGCGTCATATTGGGGGAGGGATTTCGACCTGCAACTTTTTGAGCGCGCTACTGGCGTTGGGGTTGTCGTGTTCGCGTCAAGGTCATTTTTTGGGAAAGTTGTGGACATACTTGGACGAAAGCCGAATGAGGCGCGCGAGTACTATGTGACTCTTTATAACAAGGATAACATTCACTTTGAGGTTGCGGCCGTTGGACCTAGACACGTATGCGGCTTCCGATATTCTGCTCTGCCTCCCTGGTTGAAAAGCATTCTTGACATATCCCTGTGCTGTGATGTTAGTACTTGGCGAGCATCCCCGATTTATTTTTAATGAAAGTTAGTAACTGCAACATGTCAAGCATTTCCATACGCCGACACTGCGTAACGGCAACTTATCGACCGTACGTACGTAATGCGTTTAGAACGGAAACGTTGCCAGGACCCTGGACGGACTCGGAAACAGTCCTGCCATTACATCGCTCACCCAATGAACCGAGGGCCTTTGCAACTCCATCTCGAAAGAACAAACTCTCGCATGCAGCGAAAACTAGCAGCCGGGCAAGCTGAACGTAGGCACATCTTCATTTGAGAGCAAACAAAATGGAATTAGAATTAAGCTCTTCCGGTTTCCTTTCCTCTCCGCTTCCTGTCACGATGCCCACGGGTCTCCTCCTGTCATTTCATCCGTAACAGTTCATATAAATGTTGTCAAGTTTATATTTCCACATGCGTCCGTTCAAAATGCATCCACCGTACATGTTCCTCAGCCGCTCAATTTTCTCGGAGGCAAGCATTCCGAAGTTCATTATTTATGTGGTGGTTTTAATTCTCAGAAACTAATGACATCAGTTTGACCCACTTTTCTCAATGTCTAACCAAAGGGGTACAAGGAAAAGAGATCGGCGGCAACGTCCGGCGAGCGGCACATTGTATCCCTGCCGTATCCTGCTATTTTCTGGGCGGTATGAGGTATTGCAAGCCATTGATCGGGAAGGCATACCGATTTCTGGCATGGAGCCAACACGGGAGTTGCGTCATATTCTACAGCAGCATCTTGATCTTGAGGCATTCGAAAAGCAAGCATGAAGGAAGGACTTTATTTTATTGATCTCACACTCGTTGATTGTGTGGGCATTGCCCCCTTGCGAGATGCTCCCACTGCAATCGCTGTTATGAGGAATACAATGAAAAGGATGAATAGAATCATGCAAACCAAATACGGCCAGTTATACTGCCAATATGATGCCTGATAATTGGGTTCCAACTGCCCGTTGGCCCACTTCCACGCTGATTTGGCAAAATTACCCAGGCTGGGCTTCCATGTGGGCATGACAGTGGCATCAATTACAAGCCAATTGGTGTTTGAATTTGTAACTGGTGATTGGACGGCAGCTGGGGGGTCACTGTATGTGGTAGTAGCGGCAAGCACCGCAGAGGCAGGAGCAGATGCTCCTTGAGTGGCAGCCAATACTGCCGGCTTTAACTGAGAAGCTACATTCGCAGCCTGTTGTTGTACATCATATCCCGTCTGCGTAGGATATGATGGCAGCATGCTGCTGATGCCCAGCATGCTGTTATGAACACGCTGAGCACGGCGCCTTCCCTGAGCTGCCTCCTGCTGAGCGCGAGCAACAGTGGACGCACCCCTTGGGTTTCTTAACTTTCCATCGGCTGTTTTGTAGACCAATTCCGCACCGGGTTTTTCGCCCGTCAAAGGCACACCATTCGAGACTTCCACGGACCTGGATCCTGTGGTGTTTCCAGGCTGATTGAAGTAAGTGGGATTGGAAGCGTTAAACATAGACCCGCCGACATCCGCGCCAATCAGAATGCTAGGGGGCGGGCCTGAGTATCCCCCCGTCGGAACTTTTGTAAATGTCATACCTTGTAGCGCTGTCGAAAATTTGGGATACACAATGTTTTTCTCGTTAACCCCGTCAATCGTGTTCATAGATTGATCAAAAGCTGCTTGGGCATAAGAGTTATTTGAGGGGTTGTCAAGTGGAACCTCCAAAGTTGTTCCTAATGTTGACTGCGGCGTAAAACCTGCTTGCATATCCAGAAAGCGCGGTCAGTGGTTACAACTTATTACCAGAAAAACGAATGGTGAGGATAAAGCGAATTGGAGAAGTTTATGTGGACTTCGGGATTTATATCATAAAATGTGTCAGTAACATGTAACTTGCGCAGAAGATGTTCAGACAAACCGGGTGGTCTTTTGCTGCAGTGGCGCCTTCCAAGCCTGTTCCGATAAAAGGACGTGGCATCGGAACAAGGTTGGCTGCCTCGACGCCTTACTCGTTTGGATTGACTGCGCCCACATCTGGGTTGCGTGGCATGTTAAGAGCACCTGCTTCCATGGCTGTGCCCAATTCATCCCCGACATCCTTTAATCAAGGCTTTTACGTTGTTCAAAGCCCGTACATGGCGCAGAATGGTCTTCTCCCATGGAATTATGATTCAGACGCAATGGTTTTTTCGACACGTTTAGACATTCCCAGTTCTGTTCAGTACGTAAATTCTCTTTCTCTTAATCCTAACCTCGTCCTTGGTCCTGAATCTGATGAAATGCGAAATCCCGGACGGCAGTACAGTTCGATTAACATACAGCCCGGTACGTACGAAATTGTACTGCTTGTTGAATGTTGGTCTACGTCACCCAGACCCCTGACGACTCCAATTCGCATCAGCCTTGGCGTCCTTGATATCGAAGGTATTCCAGGTCCCACACCAATGAAGCAGTATGGCAGCAGGAATTCGACTTTGGTGACAACAGAAGCGGACCTGTGGTGTCCCGAGCCACAAAACGAATATGACTACAATTTCCGAACAACCATGCAGATTTCGGCATGTATAGTAGCTGACGATTTTCCTGCCCTCAACCGTGAGTCTTACATTTGCCCCATTTGGTTTAATCTCAATATTTCAGGCTCTGTAAGTTTGGACGCAAGCGGGTCGCCCTACATTCAATGCGGCATCGTGAATATGAGAGTCCAGCAGATTGGTTCGAATGCACCTGGAGTTTAACGTACTCATAACTGATAATATAAACGTTCATTTAAACAGTTTTCGCTTTCTTGCTCGGGCGTGGCTTGGCCACCGTTATAGGTGCAAACTGCACCTCAGCTTCTTGAAGTCCCCACACATCCTCCGGGACAGAGGAAGGCCAAAAGTATCCATTCGCGACGTAGTGCTCCTCCACCTCGAACTTGTAGAAAGAAGGATCCTTCCGATTCAAACTTGCCTGGTGGCTCTTTACAACTGGAAGCCATCCGAACCAGGCGGGAAAAACGACCTCGGCAGCAGGCACCGACGTCTTTAATATCGACATCGTGTTACGGTAACCACGAGCAATCCACTCTGTTATCATGGCATTCACGTACAGGGCTAGAGCGTCCTGGTAGCCCATCCACATTTTGCAGGCAGGATGATTCTTCCAGCCTTGCTTCACTCCCGTCACAACGTCGTATATCTGCTTTGCTTCCACTCTCTGCTTACCCAAACGCCGCCAATCCAAAGCCCTGGCACACTCTCCAACGTCTTTGGACACACAAAATGTATTTACCATAATAAAAGGTTTTTAAAAGTGATACCAATATTTGAAAAATTCTCTACCATAGTCGCGGGCCACACGCCTGTCCTGCCAGAGAATCGTATGGGGCATTAAACCGTCTAAGAAGCGGCTCCCATGCTAGAAATCCGGAGGGTGGCAGCTGCGAGTATGCGGACAGAGCGCAACCGCACTCGTTCGCCCGGAACCCAATAGGAGGGTAAGGACTCAGTCCCCCAGCGCCCGGCTGTGGTCCTGAGGGATACATTGGGGGCGGCGGTCTTGCAGACGGGGGAGGCGCGACTGGAGTGTTAGCTGGTCCCGAAGAACTTCCAGCAGGTGCAGGTGACCCGTCAGCTGTGGTTTGAGCTAAAGCTGCTCCGCCCCTTTGAGCGGCTGCGGGGGATTTTGCAGATCCATTGTTAAAGCATGACACAACGCACGATTGGTACTTGTCGTCTGACACTTTTCCACACGGACCGGACGGTTCTGTGCAGTGCTTGTACAGGTCGTCTTTGGCATCTCCCACAGTTTTGGAGCTGGACGGGGCAGGCGCACCGGCGCTCAGAGCCAGCGAAGCTGGCTTTGTTGTTCCGGCTCCGCCCTTGTAACAGTTAGTCAAACACGACTCGTACTTGTCGTCAGTCACTTTGCCACATGGACCTTCGAACTCCGTGCAGTACGTGTACAGGTTGTCAGCTGCGGCTGCACTAGGAGAGAGGGCTGGGAAGTAGGGAGGCGGGTACTGGGGAGGGTACTGGGGCGGGTACTGGGGAGGATACTGGGGAGGATACTGGGGCGGGTACCGAGACTGGTTTTGTGGCAAGTACCAGGGCGTCACCCCTGCCCCTCTCTGACCAAGATTATTAGGGTTTGCTGTTCCAGGTGGCTGGGGCAGGTTTTTAGGAGTGTATCCAGCTCCGTTTTGGCCCAGGTTATTCGGGTTTCCTGCCCCCACAATGCCGTCGTAGCAACTGTACACGCATGACTGGTACTCGTTGTCAGGCACTTTTCCACACGGACCCCCATCTTCAGTACAATACGTATACGCACTGTCATTAACTGCCCCCCCAGTTGGCGTAATGCCAGTGTTTTCGTAATAGATGGGGGCTGCACCCGCAATTGTGGATGGTGAGTATGGCAACACTGCTACTTGTGGTGCGCGACTGAAGTAGGCGGACTCAAATACGCGAAACTGGACGGGGGTCCTCATCCCTGGCATGCCCAGCGAGGGCACGGAAGCCACCCCTGCGTACCCAGCACCGTTGTTTGTTGCATTTCCATTGATTGGGAAAGCACCTGAGCAGGGGCAGTTGTACAAGGAGGTTACTGTTGTCATGTGGTGGTCGTAGTTATTTATAAGCAAAGGAAATATGCAGCTGGGTGTTCAGGCATGACTTGCTTGTCCCCGTAAATAAGTATTTGTCATAGACTTGTATTGTGTTGTGGGATGAAGATGCAGGTCGCAAACAACACACGAACGTCCTACTCCTGGGTTTCAGACTCGTCACCGGCGGCCTCAGCCAAATACTTTCTGTCCTTGGGGCTGATGGAGAACTTGGACGCCTCCACTTTGCGGAAGGGCAGAGCGATTCCAACATACACCCTGTCACCGGTGGTCTTGTGCACGTACTCCAAGCTGTTGTTGTCGGCATTCTTCTTGCGGTTCTCGGACACGATGCCGAGAGGCCTGAAGCCGTTGGCAATTGCAGCCCTGTACACCGTGTACGTGGCCTGTGCACCGTCCACAATTCCGCTCAGGTCCCCTGAATTGATTGTCTCCGTGCTCACTATGCCATCGAAACCATGACCAGACAGCCAAGCGTTATCGAGAACGGAAAAGTCTTCCTTGGGGATGTTGGCCATAATTCGGTCGTAGTGAGTGTTGGTCGTCAGGGCGTTATCAACAGGCTTCAGCTGACGTTTGCGCTTTCGCGACTGGGTCAGCGTCTTTAGCGTCTTGTAGAAGGCGCGCTTGCACTTCTGCCAGTCCTTGTACTTTTGCGCCGAAGCGCGGAGAGCCGTTGCCTCCCTCCACCTAGTGAACTCCTCCTCAGAGTAGTCCCTCTCGTTTTCATCCTTGGTAAGGTCTCCATATCCCTCGATGTACACAGTCTTAGGCTTGACCTCGCGGGGCTTCTTGGCCTTCTTCTCAGGATCGGCAGCGGCGGGATCGGCGGTGTTATCTACCGCGGCCACTGGCTCGTCGGAGCCGGCATTCTTGCGCTTCCTGGGGGTTGCTGTCTTCTTGGGAGGCTCTGGAGCGGCCACAGGCTCAGCAGCGCTTGGTGCGGCGGCCTTCGCCGCGGCAGGCTTACGAGGAGCACGAGGCTTCTTAGCTGGAGCGGCATCGGCAATAGGCTCTGTGACGACGACGGGCTCGTCTGCCACACTGGCGGCGGCTGATGCCGGCTTCTTCTTAGCTGGGGCCTTGGTGTTACGTTTGTTAGGAGAGGCAGGGGAAGCTGAGCTCATAGTATGGGGAGGGGGCTGTCGGGGTGGTTATCGGTTGTCCGAGAATTTGTGCTAGTACTGTTAGTGAACGAAGTCAGGTTTGCATGGTTTTACGGAAGACAATTCATTCTCGTTTTGCTGAGATTTTGACTTTGCGAGTATATGAATATATGTATATTTTATCCGTTATTTTTCCGCAGTTCCAATCGTGACAACACTGATAAATACTCTCCCATGGATCCCATTTTTAATACTATTTCTTGTTCGTCCATAGCTGGAGTTAGTCCAAGCCTGGCTCGGGCAGTGAGCAGCATGCCCTTGCCATTCCCTTCTTCCGCCATGATACCCATGTAATGAAACGGCTTCCCTATGGCCCGTTTCCGGTTGACTGCCTGCATCGTTAACCGCCATCCCTGACTCCCAGTACCTGGCAATTCATTCCTTAACATTCCCACCAGCGCAGCTGTAGGGTGTATTAAAATCCATCCAGTTTGAAGCAGGCGAATTGTCATGTACATGTCGTGGACGGTGGTGTCAATGCCGTTGGGGTGGTCGTCATGGTACCTTTCGTACGGCAGGTTCTTCAGTCTACTTGCGGAGCAAAAGGAAAACACTGAAGACCACGCAAGGGCCTGGACATACTGCCCCTTTAAATGCTTAATTTTGTATGACAGCAAACTGCCTGCGTCGCTCAAGCCAGCAAAAGATCCTGGACTGTCCAAAGACGGAGTGTCCCCAGAAGAAGTGCATGTTAGTGCGATGAGAGGTGTTTTGTAGTAGGCAGTTGCTTTTTGAAGGGTGTCCATGCAGTGTGCGTCCCAGCCCCGGGCAAAAGACACGCCAGGTAAAATTGAACATATGAACTTCTCGCCTCTGAACAGGTGGCGCTCGATCTGTTCGTACGCGGTTAGAACCCCCTTGCTTTCTGACACTGGCATGCGTATGACACGGACGTGATCTTTCAGGCAGAAGGGAGACTTTGAGAATTTCGTTTGTAATTCGTACTCATCTAGAACGTTGGCCGTGCTCCCGGGTGTAAATAGCTCAAACACGCCAACATAAAGACGCAAGGGGCAATACGCTTTTTCAAACAGGTCTGCAATGGTTTCTGCAGTCGCAAATGGGTCATTGTAAGACACTATCATCATGAAAATGGTTTCATTCTTAATTGTTGCGCATGCTTGAGATATTCTGTCCTTCTCGCGATTTCGGTGTCGAGAAACCGTGAGGAAGTACGCTGCTATCAGTAACACGGACGTGATACATCCCACAACAAGAGCAATAATTTTCCATTTCTCCATGATGGTGAGCTATTGATTATTATGAACGAAGTTTTATGTATTTGCATCGTAAAAACGAGCGCGTTTTAAAACATGAGCACCGAATCGCCACGGATACCGTCCTTCAAATCTTCGTCGTCATAAACGGTGAAATTCTTCCCTCGAACAGGCCTTCCCCCCAGTTTCTTTCGCCCACCCGCAGATTTAATTGCTTCCGCAAAGGCTGCATCTTTATCCTTCTCAGGCGAACTCAGGTAGGTACCACGTCCTATTTTCTCAAAGCCAAAGCTCTCAAAGTCAGCCGCACGTCCATTGTTGAACACGTCTGCATCTTCCAAATACTCCATTAACACAGACTTGGGGCGCGTGTCGACTTCGATGTAGTTGGAGCTTGACCGCCTGCGGCATTTGCGCCCCGAAGATCTTGATTGGCCGCACTTGGTGTGTTTCTTTCGCGAACGTGATTCGGATTTACGAACTTGTTTCGCCAGCTCGGCACGAAACACCTTTCGAATGGCCGTCTCAGTTATGGCCGGTTGTTTCTTCGCAGCCGTCTTTTTGGAAGCTCCCCGCTTCTTGTTTTTGGGGGGCATGACCACTTGGCAATTTAAAGTTATCCATTCATCTCACGTTTTCGCATATGGCAGAACGATAAGGTTATGCACTCTGAAACAACTTGGACATTGCATCCAATTCATGCCATCTGGATTCAGCAGCCTTTTTAATGCACTGCCGGGCATCCACCCCTGGGCATTTCATCCGTACTCGCATCACCAGCTTGCCGTGGTCTGTGGCGTGACTTGCCATGTCAACTTCGTCCGTGTTTCGACGAAGCAGGCGACAGAGACTTTCCACGTGCACACGGTCCACCAATGAAGTAGTGAAAGATATCTCTTGGACATCAAATGGTTTCAAGCAGAGTTCCATGTTTTGGGACGTTCGAAAATCATTATTGCAACATCTCCCGGTAGCTGTGACGTTTGTTTACTTGGATTGTGTTCAACATCGGCTGCAAGCAGATCGCGTGCACTTTGCAGCACACCGTTTACCAGTTGGAGCCGATGTGCCGCATCTTGGCTGGCAACATGGATAGGAAATGGGAGTTGGCTGCGTTATCCATTTTTCCAAACACGTTGTGTTGGCTGCGATGGCCAGAGTAGCAGATGTACAGTTGGTTCCACAAGCGACCGGTGGGCCGGCAATAATGGAAGCTCCGGAAGGCCATAAGTACTTTCGGTTTGTTACTCCTGGCATTAATGCTGGAGGAATGACACCAACGTAGTTAACAGTATACGTGCCAGCAATGGCATCTGCCGAGGAAGCGGAAGTTGGGACATACGCTGTTAATGAACGGATGGGGATCCCAGTAATGCTGACAGCGGCAATGCTTCCCACATTAACATAAGGCGTAAAGAGACTGTCTCCCAAATTTGAGAATGTTACCACTGTACCACAGGGAATGTCAGAGACTCCTGAATTCCAAACGTAACAATCTGCGTCTGGCCCGCTAAGAATAAGTGCCCATCCCTTTGCAGAGAAGTTAACAATAGTACGTGCCGGTACAGTAGACGTCACCAGCACACACCAGACTGCCGCCGCTGCGACAGTGGGTACATAGTCTTTGAAAGCTATTGGTGTAATTTGCCCGGGAACTAGTTGAATAGCAAGTTTATCTTCAATGGCCCGAACTAAAGTATCGTAATTGGCAGAAAGACCAGAAATCCACCTCGTAATGGGACGAATTGTCAGCCAAGAGTTTCGCCAATTTTCAGGAATGTATATGGGTGTAGTGCTCATGGAGAAGTAGACAAACGAAGAAGCATCAGCAGGCAATGGAGAGATTATTGTGAAATCCAGGGGCAGTGTGGGCGGAAACATAGGAGGAGAGGCGCCGTCCCGTAACCCAATAGCTGTGACAAAGCAGTCAGATTGTAGGAATACCAAGCATGTGAATGTTGCTCCGAACAAAACTGCGTTTGATAAACCCGCAGCGATGTTAAATGTTGTTGACACGCCGGGTTGCCTGTACTTAAGTTGCATGTTAACGCTGTTAGTAGTAAGGCGAAGAAACCACCCCGGCTGGAGGGAGACTGCCAGTACAAACGACACTGTTGTTGCGTATGGAGTGAGGTATGATTCCTGGCTTGGGTAAAATCGAAATGATAAAACAGTTCCAGTTTGGATACAGTCTGTGACAAGAAGGTCCATTACAGGTAGATGGCCGGAACTTCCCCCGCTGCTACGCGGGTCGTAAGCCAAAGGCTGTAAAATCCCAAAGTACGGTTTCATGCTGTGTTGTATGTAGTAAGTTATAAAATGTTTAACCGGCAGCTTCCAATTGTCATTGCCACTTTTTTAAACCCTCATGTCAGAACACTCGATTGGTTTCTGCGCCGTGTGCCAGAAAGTACCGTTAGCTCCCGTGTTAATCTGTGAACAAGATGAGCTGCACGTGTGTGCAACGTGCTTGCCGCATTTGGACGGAGAAGGAAGCTTTGAAGAAATTGTTTGCCTGCTGCACAAAACTTCAAGCTGCGGCGCGAGGGTACCCCTTTATATATACCTAAGCTGGCTGAGAAGTATGCAAATCTTAAATTATGAGGAAACCGCGCGACGCCTGTCGGTTTTGCAACACCTACAAAACTGTTCGACGTACCCGTCAGCTGAGATGGTGGCATGTCCTCTCTGCTCTGAAACTGGTTCTCTTCTCTCGGATATGCTGACACCCTGGTCCACCATTGAGTGCCCTCATTGCCTGCACTCCTTTTGCTGTAAGTGCCGGAATGTCGTCTCATCGCCTCCCCGGATGGAAGATCGTTTCTGTGTCGGTAGTTTAATCTGGCGGTCGTCCAATTCTTACTCGCACACATTTACTTGTGCATGCAGTCGCCCATCAGATGCTGCAATAGAAGGTCAAGTTAGGAGACGATTGACGAAGCTAGGTGGGTTGCGTGATGCAGCCATTCGACTTCCCGAATTTCCGAACCTCATGGACATAGTTGGAAGCATGGAGGGAACGCCGGTATTTTCCACCGCTTGTGCCAAGGCTCTTGTGGGCATGCTTGCCAGTCGCGCTCCGGCAGCAACAGTCAGCATGGCTTCCGAACATGGATTGGAAGTTTTGAATTGGTTACAAGATGAGTTCATCGATGCATCCGATGTAGACCTCATGCACATAATTCGTGTTTGGTTGAATTCAGCGCCTCCCGTGGCCGCGGTTCACTGTCTTCGCGTTCACCCGTTTTGGTCAGTAGTTCTTAAAAGGTTTGCCGACGCCTATGCTGTGCATACGTCCTTCACCATCCGTTTACACCATGTGCTGCCGTAAACATGTTTCGCCACTGTTAACAACTTGGTAACAATGCAGTCGCTAGATTCTCAACTTCAGTATTTAAGGAGTCAGATTGAGGGGATGGGTCACAATGGGCACACAACTTTGGCGCCGTCTAATGCGTACAATCGCGTGCCAGCACCTGTACCACAGTTTCGTCCCGCGCCTGGCGGCGCGCAAACGTCTTTAAGTTCAGTGTACGGGGCTTCGGCCATTAAAGAACTAAGACCTGGCGGACCACCATCCGTTATAGGGGAAGAACCGCCCAAGAGGTCGTACTTTTGGATTGTTATTGCAGTGGCTGTATTGGTGGTAGCTGGCATAGCTGTTGCAATTTTCATGATTCGCCGGAAGGCAAGACTAGCGGAGGAGGCTAACCTGGCACAACAGAAACTCATTGAAGATAACAATGCCAGAGAGGAGGCCGAACTCATAGCCCAGGCTGAAATGTCAGAGAAAATCCGGAAAGAAGAAGAGGAACAGCAACGTCGTGCTGAAGCTGAAAGGCTAATGAAGCAACAAGTTTCTGCGTCTCTCCTGAAACAAAGAACACCACCTGCGGCAACACATCCTGCCCCACTCAAAGTGCCTCAGCAGGTTCCACCTCAGCAGGTTCCTCCTCAGCAGGTTCCTCCTCAGCAGGTTCCTCCTCAGCAGGTTCCTCCTCAGCAGGTTCCTCCTCAGCAGGTTCCTCCTCAGCAGGTTCCATCCCAGCAGGTTCCACCTCAGCAGGTCCCCCAATCAACGACAACACCGGAAGAGAACGCGAGAAAAGGAAATGAGTACCTGGATAGATCAATTTCTAATGTGCAAGGGACCATCCAAACGGCACTCCAGGCTATCATGTCCACTCAGGATTTCTCACGGCAAGAACTGCAACGAGACGAAAGCATTTTGGCAAATCAAGGCGAACTTGGTTTAAGGGTGGCCGGCGTGGAGAAACAAGTTTTTGACAGTTCAATTTTGAACACGGTAACGATAACACACCCCACCGGCGAAATTCCCATAGCAGGAGGGGCGCAAGATGTGACCGCCACGGAACTACCGGATGTGTAATTTTGAGTGCCCTGCTCTCTCAAATACACACACGAATCGTCATTTCTTACATATCGCAACTGTCACCGTCAAGTGGCGGCATGATGGCGTGCAACACAGCCACTGCATCCATGTTATCTTGTGCTTCAGTTGCATCCAGGGACAGCACGGCAACACTTTCGGCTAAAATGCTGGCTCCACTGTACTCATGTACACGAGAGGCGATGTGCCTTGTCAAGTCAGGGGCCGAGACCAGCATGGCCACTGTAGGAAAGCAGGCCCTGACAACTCTCATTGCGAAGTATCCTTCGTCGTCCACAGCATCAGTGGAAAGCACGGCAGAGAACACCAGACGACTCAAATCAGAATCCTCCAGGAACTTGTGCACGGCGTTAATGGACTGTCCAGTCAGCACGGATGACAGCATGTACATCGCACAATTGCGATGGGTGCCGCCCATATGAATCAACGTCTTTGCATAATGGAGAATGCCGCACTTGATCAAACTGTCCTTGGTAACTTCGCATTCGGTGGCCGCGAGGTCATTCAAGAGAACTACAGCACTGTGAAGGACATCGGAGTCCTCCCGCCAGAGAGAATGAAGGACCAAGTCCCCGGCTATTTTTAGGATAGAAATGAAACAGTCAAGTTGCTTTGGGCTGGTGTGATATCCGAGTTCCCGCACGCACAGCATGAAGCACGTGAGAACTTCTGCGCGGCAGTTGCTGGATGCTGACGTGGCTAGGATTTCCGTGAGTCGAGGAATAAAGTCATATGCCATGGCATCAGGAAGTGCGCTTCCAACAAATTCGCCGATTGCAGGTATGAGCATGTGTTGGAAGGGGGACTCATGATTTCGCTCCACCGCCTGCATTAAAACTTGCAATGGGCGCAGGGGATGGTGCCAGACCGCCTTCCGGGTACTGGCCTCTTGGGACAGGGCCTCCAACACGGAGGCAGCCAGAATGGGGAGGCAGCCGGGCCCGTTAACAGGCTGGGAAAAGGCGTTTACAATAGCTTGTACAACTGGGAACGCTTCAAGGAGAGCTACCTTGTCAGCAGGCAGCAAGAATATTTTGTTGGGCGAGAACACGGTGCTCAGGTCGATGAATAGGCGTTCTGGGTAACAGGCGGCCGTTGTGAAAAGTGAGTGTACCGCCTCCCTGACCTGCTGAAACGTGTACGGGCCGGCCCTTAAGTGATCAACATCAACAGTGACAGTACTGCTGGTGACAGAAACAGCAGGTTGAGGGGTTAAACGTCGATATCTCTCCCATCTTTGCTGCTTTAGATCAGCAACCTTGCTGCGCGCCCTCTTCATATTCTCCTCGCGCCATGACTGATTAGTGGGCAGATGAGACTTTTTAAAGTTACGGTGCTCCATTGTGAGGTGGTGAAGGTGTCAAAACCGGGTGTGCTGAATACAGAAAATAGGAACAAAATATGTAACCCAATAATTTGCGAAACTTCAAACTTCGTGTATTTAAATTTCCGCGATCATGACCATGGTTCAAAGACATATCGCCGTGCCCACTAGCAATGCCCCTCCTATCCGTGAGTGGGCAGATCCGTATTGGTATGTCATACGGGCCACCGTGTTGCAAGCTAGTGAAACCTTGTCTGATGCAGATGCGGAGCTTCTGGTCAAAGCTATTGAGTCTTACAAGGTCACTCTGCCGTGCAAGGAGTGCCGGGAAAATTATGTCATCGACTGGGATGCAAATCCGTTCACCTTGGCCCATGCAAAGTCCATGACAGCTGCAGTACAGTGGGCAGAAGACATCCGAGCTGTTACCGATGCACGCGTTTTAGAGAAGCTCGCTGCCAAACGCGCCTTAGAGGCCGAGGCCCCACCTCCCCCCATTGTTGCTCCTGTGCGCAGAGGAATTGCCGTGCCACCAGGGCGAAGATCTTTGAATTTAGCCTATAGACAAGCTGCTGCCGTACGATCGGCTGCAGTAGCAGCAGCAGAAGGCGCGCCCCCTCCAGATCATGCTGTTGCCCTTTCCGCTATTTCCTACCGTACTCCTGGTGTTCGGAGAGCCTTGACTCCGGCGGTGGACGTTGCCCAGAGAAACTTGGCAATGACATCTGCTGTGCGTGAAACAGTGGCTAACCGGGCAGGTCCGCGTGGGTGCAACTGTGGGCGACGGTAGAATGCTCACAATCCCCATGTAGGTTCGGCAAATTTCATGTCTTCCGTGGCGCACGCACAAGGTTCGGTTAATTTGGCGTTATCTTCTCGTAGGTGTAACGCGGACGCAATGGCTCTCTCCAAGCGTTCCTTATCAATCTTGTCCTGGGTCTCCTGCTGCTTATACAGGTTTCCTGGATACTTTGGAAGCGTGCATATCTTTTGCTCCCTCATAATGTTCAGTGCATCTGTAATTTGGGCAGCTTCATTGGTGCGTAGCCGGTTCTGGATAAACAAGCGCAAGTCTTTTACCCATGCAACCGACTTTTCCGCATCTCTCGCATGCTCGACTGTGTACGGCCTTTCGGAAAAGTAGGCTATGTAGTGCGTGCGACACGTTGGACAGCACAGAGATACCTGCAAGGATCGAAATGACTGAACAAGCAGATCAGCTTGTTCGTCGGTAAACTTGTCGCTGGCTTGGAGGGCGGATGCAAACATTACGTACCAGTAATGAGTGGACCACTCTCTTTTGTGTGGAGCATCACTAGACGGAACAATAAAATCAATCTGGGACATGATTTTGGTTGTAATATATACCTGTTTTTCGTGCATCAGCGTCTTTCACCTAAACAGCGCCCGGTTCAGTTAACGATGTGCCAATCCGGCAATGTAAACACATCACACACACACGCCATATGTACATAGGTGAGCAACAATTATGTAGCAATATGGCGGAAAACAGACGTGATATTGCCACCAAGGGTGTGCCGTTAAATGTGACATTTTCGCAGAAACAGTGGGCAAAAGATCAGGGCGCGCACTGGGATAAAGATGATAAAGTGTGGAGACTGCACCTTGACAGTGCTAAACTTCTGCCAAAAGACCGATGGCACAGCTCCGTTCAATGTTATTGGACGGAAGTACCGATAAAGGAGCCTTCGGTAGTTACCCACTTCTGGTCAGGAAACGCATTTACGGGTGGTAACGGATGGACGCTGGACAGCGGCTTGAATGCCTGAATTACATTGACCACATGTAAACCGTTGGGATGGATTACGCCTAATTGAATTTATGTATAGCTGGTAAGAATTAATACATCACAGTTTAAAAATTAATGTTGCTGCGGAGCCAAGTTTTAGGACAACAAAAACTTGAAAAGTGGTACAACACTCTGGCTCCCAGCACAGCCATGGAATCTGTCACGCCTGTTCCAACACCTCCTTCGACGACAGAGGTCCCAGCTTCTGTAAAGCCGCCCAAGAAACCCCTCTCCAACTCGAGTAAGAAACGGAGGGCGCCTTCCGCACCTGCACCCCCTTCCAAACCGGAGGAGTTCTTGCCCTCGCTGGAGGAGCGGCACGAATTCTGGGTGAACATCAAGGGGGAGTATTTGCAAGAGATGGTGGACTTTGGCACGGCCCATCCCGTGCTCCTGCAGAAGTGGATGAGCCCCATATCCAAGCCCCTCCTGTATGCCGGCATCACAGAGGTATCGTCCGTGTACGAGGAGGGCCCCCTGCTGAGGTTCGCAAGGCTGGGACAGGAGGATGTGCGCGTGGGGTCCATGGCCGTGCTGTACTACTTTGGGTTTGAAATCCCCCCCAGCTGCTGGTCCCCCATTCTGGACAGCCTGTTCTCCGAGAAGTGGCAGACGCACGACATCATACGCCGACTCATGCCTGACATCAAGAAGAAGCTGTCTGTTGCGGCGAAGGCGGATGACATCCTCCACGAGCGTCTGCTGTACGCCGCGGCCATTAACCAAAACTTCTCCCTATTCCAGCACTTTAACCGGAAGACGCAGCGGAAGACCGTGTTCCACACCACCCCGGAGCTGAACTTTAGCGTGCTGCGTGCGGTCCTTGCTTGGCCGGAAACCAAGATTCGCCGGGAGCTGACGCCTGAAGTGCTGGCAAAGTCAACCACGTCGTACATCCTCAACCGCACGTACCCCATTTCCGCCATTGACCAGGTGGCCATCACGCCAGACCCGGAGATGGCCGACTTGCTCATAAAGCACTTGAAATCCAACGAGGCCCTGCCGGCTTGCGGTGATCTGATCATATCTGCAGCTCTGAAGTCCATGCACCACCAGGCTGCCCAGCCTTCAATTGCTCCTGAAGTTAAGGTGGCACACGCTAGCGTCGTTGTGCAACTTGTGTCGCTGCTGGGACAGAGCGACCTGGTAAAACTGCGCTGCCATTTTAACGAAATACATGAGAGTGCAACCGCCATCAAGATCTCTGCTCGACCGGGGTGCAAGATCTATGAGCAAGCGTGCGGTATCATGAAGGTTTTGCCAGATTGCCTGGCCAGCTGCCTTAGCGCCATAAAGTTTTCAAAGGACATGTCTTTCACCATGATGTCAAGGGAAGAAGGTATTACAAAGCAGGAGGAGGAAGTGTTCCAGGGCCGATACCAAGCACAGCTGGGTAACTTGCAAAAAGTCCACACCGTTCAGGAGGAGAACGAAGCATTATTGCAGAAGAATCGAGATTTGGAGAATGCTGTGGAGCAAGCATCGAAGGGGATCGCGCTGATTAAGAGGCAGGCATTAACAATTGCGCAGTTGAGGAAACGGGTTGTGGAAGAAGCTCCCAGGAAGGAGATAGATAAAGAGTTGGAGGGCATGGAGTCAGAGTTGACCCAGACCGTATCCAATCTGGAGTTGAGACTGCTGCAGCTGCAGCTCCCGGTAGTCCCCGCGGTGGAAGTTGAGGTGCTTCCCCCTCCTGCACGCGAGCTTGTTCCCGCCATAGCGATAGAGGATCCGCCTTGTATTGCTGGCAAGGGACGAGGGCGAAAAAAGATGTGCGTTGCATCCAAGCAATGAATCAATACACATTCCTGAATTTACTGTACTCTTGAGTGCTGAAGTTATTTGACCACCTTAATCACATAAAATGGTACCCAAGCTCGTGTATTGGGGCGGCACACAAGCAAAACCGATAGACAAATAACTCAAGCACTTGGCGGTATTGGGGTTTTGCATTAAATGTACAGAAACATGGGAAAAACAAGACAGCTTTAATCCTCCCCCTCTTCCTTGTCCTCCTCATCTTCTTCCTCTTCATCATCTTCTTCAAACTCTTCATCATCTTCCTCAAATTCCTCCTCAGACGAAACAATGACATCTCCTTTGGCCTGCACGAGACCAGTACAAACGTCAAGGGCTTCTTCCTCTTCTCCCTCATCCTCCTCCATGTCTTCGTCCTCCCCTGATATGTCCTCGTCGTCGTCTTTATCCGATTCCATTGGGGTCACTTTCAAGTCTGTCGCTCCATCATCCTCGTCCACCTCCTCAACGACAAAGTCATCCTCACCCACGTCTTCCAGTTTGCCCTGCAGTGCCCATAGCTCGTCGAACGCGTAGGACAACCAGGATCCAGTGGACAGGGACTTCACCGCTGAGGCCCAGGTACTCTCCGCCTTCTTCCATCGATCAACCGTTAGATTAACGGGGTGCATAGGTCGCAATACTGCTTCTGAAGGAAAATGCAGGAACACTGCTGCCGGGGCATTTGCCGTGGAGACGCGTTTTGCTTGAAATGCCATGATGACAATGTCTTGGAGGGGGTACAGAGGCAGGAACAGTGGGAACTGCAAATCCTTAACGTGCATCGGCTGGCATCCGGGCAGGACTGGAACCGTAAACACGGCCACCCACGTGGAGAACGTGGAGTCGTACGGTAGCGGGCAGCAGCAGTAACACACCATGGTGGCTTGGTGGTTAATCCCCTTACTGGACAAAACAGTGTCCACCCCAGAACCTGACATTTCAAGGCCGTGGACATTGGATAATTCTCCCGACGGGCGTCTAAGTATGGCTTGCCAGGAGGACGGCATGGACAGCTAGGCAAACGGCCCAGAAGAAGGTGAACTGTGAGGAAAGCAAGAAAGCTTTGCTGTCTTTTCATTTTACTGGACAACAAGCCGATTTAGAGTTGTGGCCAGCCGCGGCCCAGAAGCCAGCTCAAACATGTCTGCTATCTTTAATAGAATGCTGGCGGCCACACGATCATAATCGTTATCACATGCACGCAAGTGATCCATGGCATTCTTACACTCTACTTCAAGTTCGTAGCTGGACACAACGCCCTCACGCAGGAGTGCGTCCGCGTCCGTGTGGGTAGCGGCTTCATACACTTGGGTCGCGTCCACGGACCACTCCCCTTTGTCCTTTGAGGAATACACGAAGGACTTCCTCTGCTTGATGCGTACAACGTGCAAGTCGTCCACACGATCCTGTAGCTCATCTTCGAACGCGGGTTCCTCTTGCTTCACGCTTACACGGACGGACAGTAGGGTGCCATCTCCGGTGGCAGACAGGGCACGGGGATCGGCTGCATCCCATGCAATGTCGACGTGCCCCACATTCGTTTTTATGGCGTGAGAGACGATGCACCTTGCGATGCCTTCCTTGTCGACAACACTCTCAGTCGTGGTTCTAACCTCCAGGCCGGATGGAAGGAGGTAGTACCTGTCCACCTGCTCCACCCAGTCGGTAGTGGACGTCCAAGCGTCTGACGTTTCTAGCTTGCACAGTACTCTGGAAATGAATGATGTGTCTTCTTCCACGCCAGATTTAAACTTAAATTCGCCAGTGGCATCTCGACATCCGATGCCAATCCTGGCCTCCAGTTCACAGAAATGCGAGCGCTTCATCTTTGGAATTTCACGGATTAAGGCTGCCACCGGCTCGATGCATTGTGCAATGTGAGGATACGCTTTCTTTAGCAATTCTAAACTCATCTTTCTTGTGTTACTACCACGGAAACAGAAATGCTGGGTAACACTGTGTCCAACGTAATGTCCAGTGCGCGCAGTTTAAAACCAAGAAAATAAATTTTAGACGTATGTGAAATGAATACACTTTTTTCAGGGCATACAAAATTCGAACTGTGGTGCACATATAAAATACGTGCCCGCAATGTCTGTGACAGCTGACCCCATTACCGCCGAAGATGAAATGTGGCCAGTGCTGGGCACCATTACTGGCGTGTCGGATGATGGCAAAAAGCTGACGCTCAACCGCACCTCCAACTTGTTCCACCCAAACATGTACATTGTCCCAGAAGCTTATGACCAGGAAGCCAACTACGACGACTCTACGCGGTTTGAGGTTGAAACCGTTGATAAGAACCACGTCCGCCTGAAGGAGTCTGCTCCTGCCTCCATCGTTGGCAGCTCATTCTTCACCGTGCCACGGACCACCCCGGACGAACCATCCCAATTCCACCGAATGGATTGCATCAACCTCCTGCACGGCTTGAGCCGCTACCTCCGCTCAGAAAGTTTTGTTGAGGCGCCGCGAGAGAAACGTATTCAGGATCTATGCTTGACCACCCCGGATGATGGCTCCCCGGAGGCCATGCTCATAGCCCACCAAAAGCTGCAGGAGCACATGGGCATCATCCAGGAGAAGTGCAAGCTGTTCGGGTTGTACGAGGGGACTGGATTCCTGGCCACCACCTGCACAGACATGCTGCGGAATATACTGACCATACAGAATCGTCTTCTGGAAGCTGAGTACATGGAGCGGTCGCTGAGGAGGACGGTTGAGACGGGCATATCAGTTGATGAAAATCACTTGAGCCTCCTGGGGTTTAACATCTCCAGCACGGACGAGGACGGGAAGAAATCCGACTACACCGAGCTGCTGGAGTACTTCCTCAATGCTGCATACATGGCCAACTTGCGGTACAAGGACCAGATTGTGTACCAGCGCATCATGACGTCGGTTGACAAGTGGGTCCCGCCCGAGGACAACCCTGATTGCGAGCACTGCTCCAAGCCAGCTTGCTTCTCTGTGGATGTCATCATGGGCCGGGCCCGGTGCGAGGATCACCGCCAGCCTGGTGACGTGGACTGCCGTGTGTACGAAGAAGATGGAATGATGAGGATTTACGAGGAAGAGCGAACCAGCACGGTGGAGCCCACCCAGGCTTGGGTGCCCATGCTGGAGAACGGGTACGTCGTGGACATTAAAACCTGGCTCCACCGAAAGGTTGATCAGCACTGCCAGGTCAACCTGTTTAACAAGTTTATATCCTACTACTTGAAGGGTGTGGCGGTTTGTGTTGGGTACATGAGTGCTGCTGACAGTCCACTGTTCAGGAAGTACAACCCCGACCCCAAGAAGTTCAGCTTCCAGAATGGGGTGTACGACACCCGCCTGAACAAGTTCTACAGCTACGGCTCATCCTCCGTCCCTGACTGCTGCTGCATTAACCACGTGTATGAGTACTTCGATCCGAAGTGGACGGACATGGACATCTCTGACATCCACGTCCCGGGGTACGATGCCATTGTGGACAGCCAGGGCTACGATGCTGACATGCGGCTATGGTTGGACGTGTTTCTGGGCAGGCTGTTCTTCAACGTTGGAGAGTACGATGGGTGGGAGAAGTTCCTCGTCATCAAAGGGTTCGCAGCCACGGGTAAGTCAACCATAGCCCGTGCGATTGTAAAGCTCTTCGGCGCTTCCAACGTGGGCAACATTCCCGCAAACTGCGAGGAGCAGTGGGCGCTGGCTTCCGTGGTCAACACCAAAGTGTGGCTGTGCACGGAGCTGAAGAAGGACTGGAAGTTCCCCATGGCAGTCCTGCAGTCCATGATCTCCGGTGAAGTGGTCCCCGTCCATAAGAAGAATGAGACCGCCAGGGATGTGACCTGGACAATCCAGGGGGCGGCCTTCGGGAATGAGGAGCCGGCTTCCTGGCAGCAGGACGCCCAAAATGCCATCCACCGCCGAGTCATGCCCTTCCCCTTCGACATAGCACCTCGCACCCAGGATCCCACTGTCCAGCGAAAGTTCATGAGAAACACTGCCCGTTTCCTGGTGCGCCTGGTGCGAACGTACCTTCACCAGGCATTGGTAGTGGTTAAGGACCACTCGGTGGATTCCATCCTTCCTGTGCGATTGAAGGACTCACGAGCGGAATTCCTGAGGAGGACCCAACCCCTCATCCGATTCTTCGAGGACACGAAGGACATATGCATGGCCTCCATGGAGCTGCGCCTGCTGATTAACTGCCACGAGCTGCGACCCGCGAACGCGGACGAGGCCGCTGCGGCGGCAAGTTCCGTCGCATCCACAACCCCCCAGCACATTGCCGGCCTGCGCCTGGAGTGGCGCATGAAGATGTCCGAGGTTGTGTCCAGATTCAAGGAATGGTGGATTGACAGTAACCTGGGACCCAAGCCGCCAATGATTAACTCCAAGTCCGTGTACGGAACAGCCACGAACCACTTGCGCCTGTCCGTTGAGCGAGACGATGACGAACGCCAAGACTACATGTACGGCGTGAAGGCGGTGACCACCATGCGCCCAGGCGCGTACACGGGAGTTACGTTCGGGTATGGCCCCGAGTAATTCTTCAATTTAAAATTAAAAATGGACCATGCGTCACACTTTTAAATATTTATATTATAAGTATGCGAAGGCGCACGAAGTCATTGGGGCTTGAAACCCTGACGCCCTCTCGCTCGGTTTGCATCACTGTAAAATTGGAGGGCGAGGTTCTTCGGGAGGTATCGCCCCCAACCTGGCAGCATGAAGTGTCCTGTCTGGTGCATGGTCACCGAGGGCTGTTTGTTTGGGACCTAGAAGCCCAGAAGCTGGTAGCTGACTGCCCCTTACCCAAATATCCGCTTCCACACTGATTGCGATTGTGCTACACCTCCCCTTTTGCTTTGTCCCCAAGTGTTCAATGCATCGTAGTGCGCATGTTCCGGGTGTGGAGGCTCCACACTAATTGGGGCAGGAATCTCTGCTTTCGCTGTTTCAACAAGAATGGGAGACCCTGGCCGAAGTGACAGTGACGCACATAAAGGCAATTGAATCACCGGCGTTTCTTCCTGCTCTTCCACTGGACTGGGATCGGCTGGAAGCGGGCTGGGTATTGTGCTGGCAGTCACGCCAGCAAAAATGGACGTTATGTCAGGCGTCGCCCTTCGTATTATCTCCGGCGTGACAGTTCTCGAGATGCCAGGAATTATGTCGCCAGCGCCCATCACCAGCTGAGCCGGTGGCACCTCCAGATTTTGTTTTTTCTGACGTTTCACTTTCAGCATTGCGTATTAAATATTAGACAATGTGTATTTCCAGTAGACGATCATGTAGACGAAACACTACAAATCATCTGTTGTTTGAACAGTCATGGCGTAAAGCATGCGCAAGGCAGACTCTTTTTGCTCCTCTGTTAAGTCGGTGCGTGCTGTGACAGCTGCATGCATGCGCGCCGTCTCCGTCTTCTTGGAATAACCCCGGAGGGAGCATTTCCCCGACAGGGAATAGTGCTCCGTGATGTCCCCCACAATCTGCTCGGAGCAGGTCCAGCACCAGTCTGCGCCGCAATCCGTGCACGTCATGTGATTGCAGCCCTGATTCTTGGTGGTCTTCACATTGCATGCGGGACAACCCTGCCACTTGGCCCGGCTGAGGATGTCAGCAGGGGCGACATCAGACCCCCTCAAGGCGGTTGGGCACACATCTCCCGGATGAAATTTATCGCCGCACTGGGCGCACGTCTTATGGCTACACGTCGGACAGGTGCCCACCATGTCCTCCCCCACCTCGGCGGCATTGAAGCAGAGGTAACACTTCACAAACTCAGCCACTCGGCATCTCTCCCGTACCCGTTTTGCCACCAGCAGCTTGTCTAGCATGTGTCTCACGTCTCCACCCATGTGCGGCCTGCCCCATATAATGGACGTCCCGCATCCGGGGTGAGGACACTTCAACAAATCTCCGTGCAACTGCTCCTGCACAGACCCATCCCCGGCCAACAAACTGATAACTCTAACCTCCAAGCTGGTGGCAGCACACCGGTAGCACAGGGGATGACCGCAGTCCAAGGACGGCGCCGCCGCACATGCATCCATGCACGCCATGCACTGCAGCGCCGGCGTGGAATCAGCAACTTTCCTGCGTTTCTTGGGCAGAGCTGGGACACATGACTCCGACTGAAGTGGGGTGTCTGGGATCACGGTCATTCTCTGACGGACAGTCCGCGCCATAGCCCACAATACCGCACAGGAGACAATGGACACGTTCTCATCCTCCTCAAACAGACCATCTCGGATTCTTTGATCCACCTGCGACGCCAGCATGCGAGGTGTGGGCATGTGGTATGCAAACACCTCCATCAGCGAGCTTGGAGAGACCCACGGTACGTCATCCACCGCATCCAATCCGTCCGTCATTATCATCACTCGATACGCTTTTGTGTCCATGGTAAAGTGCGTGGAGGATGTTTCCTTTAAGAATGCAGCGGTCATGGTGGCACTGCTCCGTGCCGCATCTGATGTTTGGGGCCGCACCAGCATGTGACTTGTATCATACGTTTGACGCAATCCGTACGCGTGCTTCTTCTGATGCGGTAGGGAACAGACGTACTCCACCAATACGGACAAATCCAGCACTCTGCTCTCACCACATCCAGTAACAATTTGCTTGCTTAAATCCAGCAGCCGCTTATCCGCGCCCTTTCCGAGAGGTATGTATATGTCCAGCATAGCAGATGCCACCATGGATGCCAGATTTGGAAACACGGACGACCCATACTCTGGAAAGGAAGCGAACATGACTCGCAGACAGTTCTGGACGACGGTGCGCAAGGTGGCGTACAGCGTGCGTTCGGTGCTATCCTGGGAGAGCCATTGGATTATGTCACGGACAGGGACACTTGCTGTCCGGTGAGCCAGTCCGAACATTGCCATGACCACCCCTCGGACTCGTAAAGCCCTGGCCAAACTGGGCTTCGGTGTCTGCGCGTAAATGGATTCCAGTTGCAGTTTTGGCATGGCCCGCATCAACCTGCTAATGCAACCCAGAAAATTCGAATCCTGCACATCTCTCAGCACATTGAGTGTACATAATTCCTCCAAAAGGGTGAACCGCGTGCATCCGACACCTAGCATTTCCTTGATGTGGTCCAGAACAGCCACTGTTTGCAGCACGGGCCCAATGTCCAAATCATGCAATGGTTTCTGAAATTGGGATCGAATCATATTGTTCAGCGACCTGGTGGCGCTGTGAGCGGCTGCTACATCATCACCGTCATTAGTTTGCATGTGCCGCAAGAAATGGTAGAGCAAGTGCTTTGAGATTGATGTATCTGGGGCGAGGCGTGGGCTGTCAAACACAGTGCGTAATTCACTGCCAGTCAGCCAGGATATGGGCGGTGTTTCCTCGACTGTGGCAGCTATGAGCGAAAGAAACACATCCCAAGCCCTCTTCACAACCTCATTAACAGCCGTTACAGCCGGAGCCACTAAAACTGCTTGCCGAACCATGATGTCTGACATCGAAGCGTCCTGCCACGGAAGTATGAGATCCACACCTCCTCCCATCCCCAACATTCTGTCAATGCACACCTCCGTGAACTCGTCCCAGCACACCAGCATATTCTTCACAATGCAACAAGACCTGATTATGTACACCATCTGATCCACTGTCGTGACGGTTGCTGGAACCATGCCTTCGAGAACGCAGCGGGTGACCGTTATCTCCAGCAACTTGGGAAAGTGAGTCAGAATTGCATCTGCTTCCTGGGTGTATTCCAAGGGAAGGCTGTAAGTTACAGCATTCAAGCGCCCCCAATGTTCCATGACCAGAAATGACATCTCTTCGGAGTACTCCGGGTGGCCAAGAGCCCAATCCGTGTTGCACCCGATGGACGTCATAACCCTGCGTCTTTATGTGTGTGTGTTTGTTGCTCAAGCTGCAAACCGAAACAAAGTTTTGGAAAATGTTTGAAAGTTTGCTTGCTTTTGAAAGTATCATGGAGTTTCAACGGCTTCCTCCGTCACTGGCCGAAAAAAGATTTCATCAGCGTGTGTGTCTTCGTCGGCCTCAATAATTTTGGTAAACAGACTTTCCTCGTTCACGGTCGCCAAATGGTACAGCAAGTCGTCCAGTTGCTTGAACAGCGGTAGCTGGGCAAGCAACAGTCGGCCACAATCCCCCCCTGATGGCAGATTCGACACGCTGACGTTGTCACTGCCATCATCATCTGCCCCGGTTGTGGCGTAGTTCAAATCATGCTTCAAGCCTGCCTTCTCAGCAGCGGCGGTGACAACCATCGTAACGTCCTCCCCAAACTCTTTTATCATTTCCGCCTCAATTGTTTTGAAACGCTGTCGACTGGACTTACTCAAACCCTGCCGTGTGCCAGCGAAATGCCTGTTGTGCAGGCCTCTGGCTATGACGTCATGGGGGTCCAGGTCATCATGGACCCCCCGCTCAATCGGTTCCCGCAGGAAAGAATGCAGACGAAGTCTCACTGCCTCAATTACTAAATTGTGAGGTGAGCACTTCTCCAGGACATCATTAATCAAGCCTAACAGCCTTCGGGCCACTGGGCCCACTGTGTGGAAGCGGAGACTCATGGCAATGATGTGGCCCGGCCTGGGTCTTTCCCATGTCGCTTCGTCCGCGTCAAGCATGCAGCGCAGCAGCAGTCCCCAGTACTGCTCCTCAATTGTGCTGCTGTGCCAGAAGGCGTGCTTCTGATTCCCCGGTTTCTTGGCGTTGCGTATCAGCTCATCGGGCAGACATTTCATCAAGTTATTGCTGTCCAGTCCCTTATCTTTCAGGGGAGTGTAGAAATCGTGTTTGTCTCCCAGCATGAATGTCACAATGGAGGACATTGTCTGTAGACACATGATCAGCAGACCGATGTGCTCCAAGCAGGCCCTGGGAACGTTGTCGTGCCCACTGGCCTGGAAGATGGAAGCCGCCCACGACTCCAACGCCCGAAGGGGTCTCTGGTAAATCAGAGTATCAGGCATGTACAGTAGTTGTTTGGTACACCCATAAAAATACGTTATGCGACAGGTATTTATTTTATGCAGTCGGAAAAGTAACAGGTAAACAGATAATCATGGCACAAGCATCATCCCCCGCCGCCAAGTCTGTGTTCGCTGGGGCATGTCCCCCCGGCGCAGCCGATACCCTCGATGCAACCACTGGAATGTGGACCAACAACTGCGCTGATTACTGTAAGGGGGATTACAACTGCATTGTAGAGTGTGAACAGGCACCTGCTTGCCACCCCGAAGTCCCGGCTCCAATCAGTGGCGCAGACGTCATCAACTCCGCTATCATTGCGGGAGGGGATGTTCCGCCCAATGCACAGTGCTGGATGCCCTGGTACATTTCCGGGCCAATGAACGGTGCCGATCCGGGAGATAAACTCTTTGTCGGTGGTGGCCGACGGATTGGTGACGGCCAGCTCCGAAATGGCGAGTACCTAAACTTGTACACGGCGCAGGGTGTGAGCACTGCCTTCCACCTCGCCGGTCTGCCCAACACGAACACCGTCATCTCGAAAAGCGACACTGCCAGACCTGTGCAAGGCGTGAACGTGGTCAGTGACTCCACGGGCGTGGCGTCTGGGGCGGTTTACAACTACCTGGGCGCCAACAATGGCGTTCCCTACACCCCTGTGAACTCCAGTGCTGCTGGTGCCTCCTTGCCTATCCCCGGGCAAAGTTACACCAACACGGGTGTGTCAGTCAGTGGTATCCCGGCTACCTTGGCGATGTCCAGCGGCAAAACGGGAGGAGCATTAGCTGATATCTCCTCCGTCCTCGCTGGAACTGCGCCCACCGTTACGCCTGGATCTCTCTCGCGCCAAAGATCCGTACAAGTTGCGGGCCAGACCATTTACGCTTTGACATCACAGCCAAGGGCTGCGGCAACCACCTTGGCTTCAATCATGTCCTCCCCGGCTTCCGCTGGAGCTTCGTCCTACCAGCCGTCATACAGTGCATTCGGCAGACGCTTTGGTACCACTTACTCATCTTGCTGAAGTCCTTCATTGTCATAATATAAAGAACTATTCATACATAAACATCTACAGCCGTTCATACTCACCCCGCAACTACATACATTTTGGGTTACTTTGGACTAGCTGAGAACATTACAGATAAGACGCTTAATATTTCTGAACATCTGAAAACATGACCACCATCATCCGCCCCCGGTACATACTTACCACGGGTCCTGACCCAAAGAAGCATGAAGCGGCAACGAACATAGTCAAACTTCTGCCTGCCGAACTACGCAACGATTTTGAAATGCAGCGCATACTGTTTTCTTCCGGCTGCCAATCGTTCAGTCTACATGACACCATGACTGAAAAACGATGGTATGATTACGCAGATGTGATGCAAACACTACTGGAAATTCAAGATCCTGCGCAACGCGCCATCCGTTGTCGGCGGCAGGCAGTGGCAGCTGAGAAGAAGCAAATTCGATCCCAGAGAACGTACACCGTCCACGTTTACGGCGGGGACATTGCTAAACCACTTGACAAAGCCATGCTGCAGCTAATCGAATCCATGCCGAAGGGTTTTAGGAGCAAGCACTTTACTGTGGTGGTCCATGACACATATGTCCACGGCCCGCCTCATATTCCTTACGTCAAAAATAAAGCAGAAGTTTGGCAACTGCTGGGAGCGGAGGATTACGTGCGTGAAATTCTGGAAAAGGCAAGAACGCTACCGGAATGGGAGGAAGATGGGTTGGACACCGACGAAGAGGCAGAGAATCTTGTTTTATCGCTACCAGAATCTTTGGTATAAATATGCGCACGTATTAAATATTTCATGGGGTTTACAACAAGAATTTGCTGGCCAGCTGGTGGGGTAGCTTTGCGGGTCCGCAGTACACCCTTTCCGGATTCCCGGGTATTTGGTGCACATACTTTCCACGACGCATGTGTGCGGGAGCTATGCCGGCTGGCTGAACTCCGTGACAGACAGCTGCATCATACACTTCGGCAACCTTTACACCCGGAATTACAGATACTGCCGAAGGTTTCAGCGCAGCACTTTCGTACACTTTGCCGACGTCATATGCTGACAACCACTTTCCAGACAGCTCATCAAACTTTGAATGCGCGGCATCGCAAGCTGACATGTTGACATCTTGTTTCTCTCCAGGCTGGGTCGGGAAATCCACATAGGGCTTTTGCGACCAATGGCTCTCCATTACGACGGTGTGACAAAATCGAATGAACACCCACACTTAATTGAAGACCGGCCTGATAACCCAGTATGCATCTCTGACATTTTACTTCCACAATCCATTCTCGGTTAATTGGGCGGCAATGGCCAAACAGGGAACCCCGTTAAAAAATTCGTAACCATCAAATAAAAACGATGCAGCTGCTGGACAAGCAGGTCGTGTTTGATGCCATGAACTCGGAAAGGGCCGCTATGGGTGTGGCATCCCATCACATCCAGTCCATGAATCAAATGTTAGAGCATCACCTGCCCAACATCATCCTGGAACAGCCCGAAATAGTGGCGGAGACAGACAAAAGCATACACGTCATTACCTTTACGCACGTCCACATTGACAAGCCGGTGGCGCGAACAGAGGGTGGGTTCTACGACTGGATTGAACCGTCATCAGCTAAACTCACAAGACACACCTACTCCAATCCCGTTATCATAGACGCTGTGCATCGCGTCTTCTCCAATACAAAAGAAACGGAGGAGGTGGCCTGGGAAACACTGGATGCCATCAGCATTGACAACGAGATTCAGCAGCTGGAGCTGGCCAGGGCCACGGGAAACATGGAATACTTGGAGCAGAAAGCAAACACAAAGCCGGTACCCAAAGAGAAACCCAAGGGAAAGAAACGCACCATTCTCGACAATGAGCAGAAGGACTGGAAGCTCGTGGAGGAACGAACGTACCGTCAAGTTAACCAGTTTCACATGCCCACCATGGTGCGGTCTGTCGGGTGCCGCAGCAGGGACGAGGCTCCCCTGGACCCGATGGACCGGTTAGATGTGGAGGGATACTGCATTGTGAAAGGCACGGAGAAGACTTTGCAAACTCAGCGCCGGCTGCACATTAATCGCTTCTACGTCTTTCCATCCACAACGCCAGCGAAATGGACCTGGACGGGAGAAATACGTGCCTGCCACGCGGCAAAAATCAGATCAACTTCCACTCTGCGCATTCAGATCAAAACAGGATCCAATGGATCAGGGGTGCTGAAGGGCCAGGTGGAGATGCCCTACATTGAGAACGGCATCCCCATCTTGGCGGTGTGCATGGTGCTTGGATTTCGGTCAGCTGAAGAAGTGGCAGTGTGTGCTGCCACCGGCGGAGTCTTGTCAGGCGTCAGTGCCATTCCACCAGGATCATTATGGGACACGCACGTCGTGCACACCACCAGACTGTGGATCCTGTCGCTGTTGAAGGACAATGCCCATACACATCCGGCATTCGAAACCATGCCAAGGTCCAAAATCCTGCAGTGGATTGGGGAGGAAGGCACCAAGCGAAAGACATCAGGCGACCGGGCCAAGTACGCCGCCCACGTCATGGCTAACGAGTTCCTGCCGCAGCTGGGGCTGAACTCCTCCCCCCTTATCATCTCCAGGAAGGGGCAGTTTTTCGCCATGATGCTGCGCATGATGGCAGACGTTGCCAGGGGCATCATCGACCATGATGACAGAGACCATGCAGGAAACCGGCAATATGACACGGCAGGCATGCTGTGCGCCACATTGGCCAGGCAGCACTACCGAAACTTCAGGCGGAAACTATCTTCCGAAATCAGGCGACTGGTGGAAGCTAAGCGGTTTGTGGGCATCCCGGACTTATTAAACATTAAGCGGATGACGGATGGGTTCACTTACGCCATGTCCACCGGCAATTGGGGAATGCAGAAGGGCGGCTCCACACAAACAGGTGTGGCGCAAATGCTGAACAGAATGAACCAAGTCGCCACCCTTTCTCACATCCGCCGCGTGGACACCCCCCTGAAGCGCGAGGGAAAGCAGGCAAAGCCCCGCCAGCTGCATGTGTCCTCATACGGACACACATGCCCGGCAGAGACGCCGGAGGGGCCTGCGTGTGGCCTGGTGGAGCAGTTTGCGCAGGGCACTCACATATGTCAGGGTCATGCAGCCGAGAAACTCATTCGGCTGGTGGCATCCATCCTGGGAGACACTCTGTTCCCGCTCATCGAACCGTCGGTGTTAACCGGGGAAATGGCCCGTCTGCCCCCAGCCATGTCCATTCTTGCGTCAAGCACCCGGAAGCTGCAGCCCATGGTACTGGACCATGAGCCGGAGGAGTGGGAAGCAGTGAGGGCCATGCAAAGGCGTTCCGACGAAGTCCTCCTGGCCAACACCACAGACAAGGTCACCAGGGTTTTGATTAACGGCATAATGATTGGGTTTGTTGCTGACATGCACTCGGCAGGGAGATGCCTGCGAGCGGCCCGTCGCCGACGCCGCTTGCCGTTCGATGTTGCAGTGGAGGAGAATTCACAGAGGGGCTTGCTGTGCATTACTGGGGAGGCGGGTGGTCTGCGCCGGCCCCTGTTTCTCTTGGACGACCAGGAGTCGCTGGCTCATGTGACTGCCGTGCACGAGGAGTGTGCCATGCAACCGCCTGAAGTGTTTTGGAGGACCTTAATCCAGAGGGGAATCGTGGAATATTTGTCGAAGCATGAGGAGGAGAACATGCTGGTCATAGCGTCGCCATGCACCCCCGTGAAACTGCACGACAAACTGGAGGAGCACACCCACTGTGAAATTCACCCCAGCATGCAGCTGGGTATCGCCGCTGGAATCATCCCCTTTCCAGACCACAACCAAGCTCCCAGGACTGCGTACTTCGCATCCATGTGCAAACAAACAGCAGGGACCCCCGGACCTGAGATCCCATACACCAACGGATTGAGGCTGTGGTACCCCCAGCGTTCCCTGGCAGCCACCTGGACGGCTAAAATTCATGGTCTGCATGACGCCCCGATGGGAATAAACGCCTGGATCGTGGTTGCTGCCTTGGACGGCAAGAACCAGGAAGACTCCCTCTACATGAACGAGGACTCGAAAAATCGCGGCATGTTCGCATGCACGGTGACAAGAACATATACCCAGGACTGCCAAGGAGGAACCGGCGCGGATTCGCAACACTTTGAAAAGCCTCCAAGCTACTGCCGGGGACGTAAGACGGGGAACTACAACAAACTGAATGCAAACGGATTGGTGTCGCCAGGAGACCACTTAAAGGGCGGGGATGCCATAATTGGAATGACAATGGACGTGAACGAGATGGGATGCCTGAAGAGAAACACCCTACGAAGAGATCAGTCACAGGTTCTGTCAAACCGTGAGAAGCCCCTGGAAGTCGATGCTGTACTGAAGTGCAAAGGTCGCGATGACAAAGAGATTGTGAATGTCCGGACCCACACCGTCAGATTCCTGCAAACAGGTGACAAGTTAACATCTACCCACGGACAGAAGGGAGTGGTTGGATGCCTGAAACCGGCGCGAGACATGCCCTACACCGAGAACGGCATAACAGCAGATCTTGTAATCAACCCACATGCCCTGCCGTCACGAATGACCATCGGACAGCTCATGGAATCAGCATTGGTGGGGCTGGTGTGTGCAGAAAATGGGGAAACGGCAGACGGCACGGTCTTCAACGGCGTCTCGGCCGAAGCAACGTTTGAAGAGATATCAAAGCTGCTCACATCCCAGGGATTTACAAACACGGGAGAGCAGGTGATGTACGATGGAGAAACGGGAGAGAGAATGAAAGGTTTCATGTTCTACGGGAACACGTACTACCAGCGGGTGAAGCAGATGGTAGATGACAAACTGCATGCCAGGGCCAGGGGGCCGGTGCATATCTTAACCCAGCAACCGGTGGAGGGCCGCTCCAAGGAAGGAGGCTTCCGAATGGGAGACATGGAGAGGGACTGCATTCAGGCGCACGGGTCTGCTAATGTAGCGTGGGACCGATTTTTTCAGCAGTCAGACTACTCGGAAATACCAATATGCAAGAAATGTTGTCTGACCGCTATGCCGCGTGCGCCACCTGACCAGCAGTCTATGATCATTAACCACAACGAAACGGCCGGATACTGCCAGGTCTGTCAAGCTTCAGGCACCGTTTTCATGGTGCCCATGCCGTACGCAACCAAGTTATTCAGCATGGAGCTCATGGCCGCCCACATCCGGGTGGAATTCATGCTGGATGTGACCCCTGACATTAACCCGTACACTACAGCTGCTGTTGGAATTAAGCGATCTGAGCCCAACATCGAAGCTAAAGTGATGCAACCCATGGTTCAGTCGAAACGACAGAAGCTGGAGCCCTTGAAGGCTGTTACTGAACGACCATCAGGATTTGGATTTAATCCTTGGGATGCCGTTATCCATGCGGATGCTGACGGCGAGGCCCCATACTGCCCATCGTCACCTACTGATGAAAGTGAGGGTCCGTACTGCCCACCGTCGCCTACGTACGAAAACGAGGGTCCATACTGCCCATCATCACCTACCTACGAAAGCGAGGGTCCATACTGCCCATCATCTCCAACATATTCCACTGATGGGGATGTAATGGGCGAGAATGATTTTGGGAATTTCGAGTTGTAATTAAAAATGTAACCATTTATTATCATAACATTTATCTTCTGTACGTGCGGACAAACAATCCTCGTGGCGTGGATACGACTGGTCGGGATAGGTGCACATAAGGCGAACTGGCACGAGCAAGCTCGCGTCCAACAGAACGCGCGAAGGCAGAGTGCGACCTTGATCTAACATTAATAAACTTCAGTAGTCGCTGGGCTGGCATGTACCCCTGTCGGATGCGAAGCTTGATTCGTGTTCCGCCGGCAGATGGGCGCTTGTGGTGAACACCGATTACAGTAGGATAGGCAGTTATACCACCAAAAGCTGCAGCCAAATTGCTATAAGCTGATCCGCACCTGGAGAAATACGTTCTGGTTGCAGCAACATCTTTACTGTCTACGATCAAAATTCTTAATTCTGGGTGCTCATCTTTCAACTTCTTGATAGCTTCCATGGTTTTGATGCAAGCCCCACATCCCTCTAACTTTACAACAATAAGCGACTTTCCATCGTTTTTTTCAATCTTACTCTTCAAGTCTTGTGCAGATCCCACGTCCTTCACCGTTGCATCTGCGTATTTGGGCGAATCAATTGGAGTCTCTTCCATGACGATAAAGAATTCTTATGGTTAAGACAGATGCGGGCAAAACATGTTGTGGAGCAACAAGCAATGTAGACACAAAACGTAGGTAGGTTTTCCCAAATTAATATTCATGTATGCGTACATAACAAAAAGACAGAAAATGTCTGCTGTTGTAACCACTGGGTGGAACAACAAACAACCTGCCCCTTCGCCTGTTCCCTGGCCTAAACCTTGTCATTGTGGCGTTTTAGGGCCGCCGGGCGTCTGTGATAGCCCGCGCGAAAGATTGGGTTTACACAAGCAGTAATGCCGCAAACGCTTTCCGAATGAAAAAATAAGGAAAGTTTTTATCAATCAGTTCGTCCATCGGCACGGTACCAAACCACAGGGACACAAACATGGGAAAATGCTTTAAAGCAAGTGCAAAATCGGCACAGTATTCCTCGTACGAGTAGCCTGAAACCCCGTGCTCGCAAAGCTGAATGTAGTAGTAGGACTTCAGCAAAGGGACGACCAACGGTAGATCGGCCAAATCAAAACTTTCGACAAGGAAGAAAACAAGATCTTGAACGCCCTTGCCAATTGCCACGTACTGCCAGTCAAGAAAACAGGGGGCATAGGAACGACTATTGCGTAGAACATGTTGGGGGATTTAACGTCCCCGTGAGTTATGGTAAGATGGCCATCAGACAGCTTGTTCTGAATGTCTGCGAAATGTAAGGGTGACAAAGAAAGAAGGATAAATAAAGTCTGGCAGCTATTCTGGGTAATAAAAGGCGGTGTAGTTGTATTTGTGGAATACGCAGTGGCGAAGAAGAATAAAAAGGCGTAATTGTCAGCCGCTTTACGGTATTATGCATTTCTACTGATGGGATCTGTAATACAAAGTTCACTTCCTTGTAACAACTAGTTTACAGACAATGACAGGAGTGGTAACCATCGTTTCCAACAACATCCAGCCTTACAACAATGGAGGTACTTGGAAATGCACTCCGCCTAATGTTGTTTTCTCTGCGAATGGACAAACTTTGGGAGAGAATTCGTACCCAAGTTTCACTCCAATATTAAATGTCACGATAGCACGTACTGGTATGGTGACACAAATAGGAGGTGGCGCATCTTTCATGTGCGGGGTTGGCTACACTAAACTACTGATTTCTATTATTGGAAACACAAGCTTAATCCCCAGTGTTGATGACAAATCATTCATAAATTCACCGAATTCAGACTCCGCAACAGAGATAGAAACAACAGCCCTTGTTGAAGGCGTACCAAAAGCTTGGATTGTCACAGCAGGAAGCCGCCCCTATTACGTTCTGACGGCAACGCTACAACTGTCTCGAATGACGGTTGTTGCAAGTATTTACTCAACGCCAGACGTGCTGTCTCCGAACAACCTGGGAGCAGTGTACAATGACACGTCGGCATCATTCACGCCAGGAGCCGTATTCCGACTTAAGAACATGAACTTGCATTCAGGTGGTACTTTCAATAGTTTTGGAGACACAACACGAATGGTTACAGATAATGCTATGTACTCAACGCCTTGGACAACTTGCGACGTTTCCAACACAAACACGACGTATTGGTGGACATGCCCCCAAAACATCGGCCAAACAGTCGTACCGCAACTTGAAGAAATGTTTACCTTTGACCAGTTCATGGACAGCAATGGTGAACTGTTCTTAATGCTTCGAAATCTAAAGTACGGTTACATTTATATGAATGATACCCATGATTCCACGTGGCTTGGAAACGATGTTGCCTCAACAACGGACCTTAGCAGCGTGCGAGACGGAAAGTTTGGAAAATGGCACATTGTATCTGCCCTGGGGTCAACTATTCCGTCGTCACCATTTTGGTGGGACCAAGAACAGATTTGTTTCGAGACTGAAAATGCAGCATTCAATCTTGTGGGGACCAAGACATGGACCCCACAAGCATGGACAACGAATTTAAATATTTCCGGGGCATCAGTACGCTTGAATACCAATTACTTGTTCTACACAGATATAAATGGGTTTAATTACACGCTGCAAACTGGATGTTTGCAGATGGGGAAAGAAATGGGTCCTGGAGGGGATGTTGATTGCGCTGTTCCGAAGCGTGATTATTCCGAACAGGGTGTTGGGAATATTCGCAAGCCAGACTATACCTGGAGTCAAAGCAAAGAACCGGACAGTTTCAGTCCACTGCTGTATTCGGTAGTGGCCAATGGGCCACAAATATGCAACTCGAAGTACGCGTTTGCGCCATTTGGGGCCCCGTACATCACAGCCCCCATTTCAGCTATTCAGCAGTGGTTGCCGTATGGGCCAGCCGTGTTGAAAGAACCACCAACGAGCATGTGGTGGTGGGCCCATGGAGAATATAACGATGGCGCTGCAGCATCGTACAACAACTGGTTCTACGAGTCACAGGCTGTCAATTCAAACTTTTACTTCGAACTGCTCAATGATGCCGATGTCGAGGTCCTTTCTAACGACTCCTCATTTGATTACAGTGCGCTTTGCTACCAAGTCGTGAATTCTTCATATCCATACGCTGTTCTTGAATCCAGTGCTGGTCTAACAACATGCCCAACGTGGGCCATGGTGGGATATCCGAAACTACCATCCGCATCGCCTGCAGTCTGTGCCCCCGGAAAGGCTGACAAGTCAACAGGACACACATCAACCGCCTCCACATGCACTAAATGGACGCCAGACATTGACACCGCATTAGCAGCAAATCGGAAACAAGCAGCTGCCACTTTTATTTCTGATGTATGTGGAAATTCATACAACAATGGACAAAACGGGTACGTCTGTCTGGACTTGCTGGACCAGACTTCCTCCCGCTGCTCTGGATTCCGCACACAGAACTTCGCGAAAGCGTGTGCATTCGCCTGTAGCGAGAACCCGGATGCGTGCGACATAGCAAAACACCAATATTGCTCGGGAGGCGTGACCGACGATGACAAGTGCGGGTACGCATGTGACAATGACTGCGCCTGTCAGATGGCTACATCTCCCTTTCTAAACACCATGACTGAAATACCAAGCACCAATGGGCTGACGCTAGCGGAGTACAAGAAGGCCGAAAATCTGGCTGTTGATCAGGCAGCGGATGTGCAGTGCTGGTGGCATCCTTGTGTGGTTGATACCTACCCTGCTCTGCAAACCACCACGGGGGAATGCCAGATATCCACTTACTTGTCCTGCATCGCCGAAGCACAGGGAGGAACCATAACTGCCGGCTCCACGGTGGACATAGATTTATACAATGCCTGTTACCTATCCCAGCTGACAGGTTCGTCCAAGGGAAATTCAAGCGCCTCTAATGCTCAGAATAACGTAAAGCCGGCCGATGACGGGAGCACGGGCGGTCCGGCAGCGGCTCCTCCACCTGTGGTGAAAAAGAAGAAAGGATTAAGTTTAGCAGCCATTCTGGGCATAGTTGGAGGGGTAGTTGTATTTGTGGCTGTGGCGTTGTTTGTGGGGTACGCTGTGGCGAAGAAGAAAAAGAAGGCGTAATTTACTCAATTCGTTGCATTTCTTATAAATGGGATCTGTAATACAAAGTTCACTTGCTTATAACAACTGGTTTACAGACAATGTCAGGAGTGGCAACCATCGTCTCCAACAACATCCAGCCGTATCTGAATGGAGGTACTTGGAAATGCACCCCGCCTAATGTTGTTTTCTCTGCGACTGGGCAAACCTTGGGAGGGAATTCGTACCCAAGTTTCACTCCAATATTAAATGTCACGATAGCACGTACTGGTATAGTCACTCAAATAGGAGGAGGCGCATCTTTTATGTGTGGGGTTGGCTACACGAAACTGATAATTGACATAGTTGGCAACACGGGTCTTAACACCGACTCTAGTGGCAAGTACCTTGCCACTCCCAACTCAGATGTCGCCACCACCATCAGCACAGATGATTTGATACAAGGTGTCCCAAAAACGTATGTAGTTTTTGCAATTCAAAAACCGTATTATGTTCTTACCGCCTTGCTCACGTCGTCCAGCATGCTGGTCACTGCAACCATTTACCAGAACTCAGACCCATTCTCTCCATATGCATTAGGAGCGGTATACAACAAGACCAGTGCTTCTTTCACGCCTGGAGCCGTATTTATGCTAAAAAACATGAATCTAAACACCGGCGGGGTTTTTTCTGCCTTTGGCGATACCACAAGGTTTACAAGCGACTTAAACATGTACTCCACTCCATGCTCCCCATCAGCTACAGTTACATGTCCAACAGGAACAGAAATTCTATCTAATCCAGACCTATCGGAAATGTTTACATTAGAAGTCATATCTCCATCTACTGGCCTTCCGTTTTTAATGCTTCGCAACCTAAAGTATGGATATGTATATGGCAAGCATAACGATTCAGGTATTTACGTGACTACAGATGCAGTAAATGTAACCAACGGAACATACGGGAAGTGGTATGTAATATCGGCACTGGATTCGACCATTCCTTCAACTCCATTTTGGTGGGATACAGATGCAGGTAAGTCGTGTTTGACCGAAGACGATTGGGATGGATATCCGCATTCTTGGACAAAGCAATTAAACCCATCTGGCGCTGCTGTAGGAGTAAACGCGCAGTACTTGTTCTACACTGATAATATGGGAACAAATTACACGCTTCAGACTGGATGCGTGCAACTATGTCAAGATGTTTTAAGCTGTAGACCGCAAGAGGGCTGGCACTACCTTTTTAACACACAAACGGTAGGACCTGATAACCTAGACTGTCAGACAGTCCTAATCCAGAATTTCCAATATGTTTTAGTGCCTTACACATCAACAAACAACAAAATTCCAGCCAAACAACTTTGGCTTCCGAATGGGCCGCTCATTTTAGATGAACCTCCGACTACCGCGAAAGTCAAGTATGTCATAAATTTTCTCCAGGGAAACGAAGCTGGGGAATGTGATGATTATCATTACGAGTCCCAAGCTGTGAATTCAAACTTCTACTTTGAGCTGCTCGATAATGTTGGTGTTATGGTCCTTTCTAGCGAACCCTCATTTGATTACAGTGCGCTTTGCTACCAAGTTGTAAATTCTTCATATCCGTACGCGGTGCTGGAATCCAGTGCTGGACAAACAACATGCCCAACGTGGGCCATGGTGGGATACCCGAAACTGCCGTCTGCATCACCAGCAGTCTGTGCCCCCGGAAAGGCTACCAAGTCAACAGGGCATACCTCAACTGCTTCCACATGCACAAAATGGACGCCAGACATATCGTCGGAATTAGCAGCAAATCGCAAGCAAGCAGCTGCAACTTTTATTACGGAGGTATGTGGCAAATCATACAACAATGGAGTAAATGGGTACATCTGTCTGGACTTGCTGGACCAGACTTCCTCCCGCTGCTCTGGATTCCGCACACAAAACTTCGCGAAAGCGTGTGCATTCGCCTGTAGCGAGAACCCGGATGCGTGCGACAAAGCCAAACAAAACTATTGTTTGCAAGGGGCTGGACAGACGGGCACTGATTCTTGCGGGTACGCGTGTGACAATGACTGCGCCTGTCAGGTAGCTACGTCTCCCTTTCGAAACACCATGACTGAAATACCAAGCACCAATGGGCTGACGTTGGCGGAGTACAAGAAGGCCGAAAATCTGGCAGTTGATCAAGCAGCGGATGTGCAGTGCTGGTGGCATCCTTGCGTGGTTGATACCTACCCTGCTCTGCAAACCACCACGGGGGAATGCCAGATATCCACTTATTTGTCCTGCATCGCAGAAGCGCAGGGAGGAACCATAACTGCCGGCTCCACGGTGGACATTGACCTGTACAATGCCTGCTATCTATCCCAACTGACAGGTTCGTCCAAAGGAAATTCGAGCGCCTCTAATGCTCAGAATAACGTAAAGCCAGCCGACGACGGTAGCACGGGAGCGGACGGGAGCACGGGCGGTCCGGCAGCGGCTCCTCCACCTGTGGTGAAGAAGAAGAAAGGATTAAGTTTGGCAGCCATTCTGGGCATAGTTGGAGGGGTAGTTGTATTTGTGGCTGTGGCGTTGTTTGTGGGGTACGCAGTGGCAAAGAAGAATAAAAAAGCATAAATTATGATCCCTTGCTGAAGACTTTGTTTGTTCTCCAAGCCTTGTCATACGGAATTTTATCTCTGGATGTGTACATGAAGTACTCATAATCAGGGCATTTTGTCTGCAACAATATCTTACCAGAAGACGAAACTCCAATAGTAGCCGAGTTATTAATTCTTAAGTCGAGAAATCTCATGCGTTTCCCGTTAATGACTGACATTCCGGATGGAATCTCGTCCAAGTCCTTTTTGCCAAACATCCGCTTGAATGCTCTTCCTAAAGCCATCGGGCCGGTAATGTCAAGGGGGTTAATGCCCATAGATTTCGTGACGACGTTCAGACATACAAAGTTTAGCAGGGCAAGAATAATGGGATGCTGCGGATAAGCAGCCATTAAAGCATTGTGTATGCCCCATTTGAAGTCAATGACCGAAACGAACTCATCAACTTCAACATTAAAGAAGTCGGACACTGGACGAATGTACACGTGGCCGATGTCGTTATATATCCCGCCGTGAATGTACAAAATCATCAAGCGCCATAAGTCAGCTTTGAAGGCCCCCGGAATTAAGCTGTCGTACGCCCCCAGCCATTGTGGATAACACTCAGTGATGAACAATCTGCACTGGGCGTCGGAGAAGTAAAGACTGGAGAAGCCTGGGTTTAAAGATTCCTGCATCAACAAATTCTCGCGAAACGGCTCCGGCAGATCAGACCACTCCCAAGGCCCTGTACGTATAAAAACTTTGGGAATTCGTTTGTTCATCCATAACGGGAGGGAGATGTTGGGAGGAAGAATCAGAGTGGATGGGGGAATAAAAGTGGAGAAAGCAATTTGAGGAGATCGCACCACTGTCTTCCCGTACAGCACACTCACGACAACAAGCGCCAGGAGGGTGATTATTAAAATCCCGGCCAAAGCGATGCACGATGGTTTACAGCTTAGATCGCCCATAGCATATTATACGGGGAAGAAAGTTTTTTGCGATAGAAATCATGAAAATAAAACAGGGCAACTTTAATTGAAAACAAATGGGATGCAAGTCCAAGTTATGTGCCGGAAGCTCAGTACTAAACATGGCTGACGACTTAATCGATGAAACTTTGAACAAGCTCCCCATCCTTAACGCTGCTGTGGAGTCGGGGGACGTCAAAAGGGGCGAAGTGTTCTGTTCTAAAATCATACACCAACGAGCGTCGCACCAATCCCGATTCACATGGAGTCCGCTGTACAAGAAGATAATGGAGTTCAACGGCCACAGTGGGGAGGGAAAAGTATTTCCGCGCCCATTGAAGTCGCCCTTTCCATGCCATCAATGCCACCGGAAGTTCGACTGCCCTCCCGCCTTTCTTCCCATCATTGTCCTCAATGGAAGCAGGACGGAATGGGGAAACTTCCACGACCTGTCCTGTGCCAACACGTACCTGCATTGGAACATGAACGACTCAAACCTTGCCAGCAGGGTTGCAGACTTGTACGAGTACGCCCAGGATGTGTATGGTTTTGAAGGGGACCACATCGGCTTTGCCCCGCACTTTTCCATGCGCATAGAGTATGGGGGATGCCTTACGGATGAGGAGTTTGATAAGTTGTCGCACACGCCCGGTCTTCGAACGTTTGAAAGGATGGCCCCTTTCATACCCACTGAAGTTGTCATTGAGTGGCAGTGTCGCATTGACGAAATGGAGCCGGAAGCAAAGACTCCCTCAGTGCCAAAAAGTGCCTGTGCGTTTGGCACCGACAAACGGCCCGAGGACAAAAGGAAAAGTGCGTCCGCCTCAGAAGCCTTGGCAAAACTGCTTGGTTATAAGCCAGAATCAGCGCACCATCATCATCAATGGGAGGTCAGGGGTTTGCGTCAGCCCTCCCTGGCGGAAATAGAAAAGAGATTGCTGTCCCTTCCCAAGCCGGAGGAAAAAGTTGGTCTTTACCCGGTATACTACAAGCGTCATGGCGAGGGGGCTCCACTTCCTCAAGAGTTGTTGGACACGTCCCCTAAGCCTTCAAGTACAAAGGGAAACTCAAAGAACTCCAAGACCAAAAAACAGAAAGTAGCAGACTCTGGTAACATGGGTTTAAACGCCATGTTGGTTTCAACGCGTAAACCCGTGATCTAGTGGATCCCGTAAAACAATGCAGGCAAATCTGGTTTGCCCTTTTAACTAATGCATACAACAATTCACCAAAGGCCAAAAATGGAGGATATCCCTTTAGCAGCAGCAGCTCGGACAACCACAACAGTCGTACCCCCAACACTCGGCACAGGAAAAGTGGAGTATCTATTTTCAGATGTTCCGGAACGAGTTCGAGGCCTCCTTCAAACTGATGAAGTAGCGCTGTACAGTGTGAGCCCGGCTTGGATGTCCGAAATATTAATTAGGCACTTGACTAATATAGTGGGCAGGAGAGCAGTTGTCACAGACGCAACGGCATGTGTTGGGGGGGATACGTTTCGACTGTGCGGGGCATTTAAATACGTGAACGCTGTTGAGAGCGACCCGGACAGGGCTTCTATGTTGACCTGGAATCTGGGAGTGCTGGGGTGCGAAAACGTCCGTGTAGTGCGAAATTCATACCTCAGTGTGTGTACCGACCTCAGTCAAGATGTGGTATTCATAGATGCTCCGTGGGGCGGCCCGGAGTACAAGCTTCTCCGGAAAGTGAACTTGTTTTTGGATGAGATGCCACTTTCCGACATCTGTGCTAGGGTGTGGCACGCAACATCAGTTATAGCACTAAAAGTCCCTAAAAATTTTGACATACAAACTTTAAAGGACGCAACGGCAGCAACGCTGCCCAATTCGCATATCGCAGTCTTGGCAATGGGACCTGCAAAGCTTGTCCTTATACGCAAAAAGTTAAAAATTGCTTAACACATATTAATATGACTTTAGAAGCACGATGCCGAATCCAGATGAAGTGGAGCCCGCGCCCTCATCACCCCCACCCATGTCACAGGGGGAGGAGCAAGCAAACTTTCCAGACACTGCCTCCAATGTCACAGTTGTTCGTATTGTTTCAATCATGAAAAGGGAATAAAATACACTAAAATACACTAAAACATTTTCGCCAACCGACTTCGCAGTTCATGGGACTTCTTTATGTGTTTCCCACATAACTTTTCTTCCACCAAAGCGTCCCGTATGCTGTGCATGCCGGACTTGTAGTGCTTTATGACCAGTTCGAATGTTTCCGACATGTCTTTTAACCGTTGCAGTAGGGGGGACAGAATGAAAGCAGTTGCCGTGCTTGCAATGGCATGCAGTTGAACGTCGCGGCGGGTGAAGACGTCAACGTCTTCTTGATAACCCTCTAAGAACACGACCTTCTCTCTGGTGGCCACGGTTAGATCACATAAAACTGCCATGGGCACGGAACTAACGTCATCACGGCCGCCAACAGAGATGGTACAAGCTTGCTGAAACAAGGACAGAAGGCATCCTGTAACAGCTTCATCGTAATCATTTGTGAAACTCAGAAGATCCAACATTGACGGTGGGAAGACGTTCATGGTCACAAACCTGCGTAACTGAATCTGGAAAGCGTCAGCCAGTATGTCTGGAAGGCGGTACTGGTCAGTCTGAGACATGTACGACGACAGCATCCGTTCACTCACGGACACGCATTCCACAACCGTCTTCTGGAAAGTTAGCCGATCAAAATGCTCCCGATACGACAACTCCTCCAAACATCCAAGCATATCATGAGCCTCCCGCAGGCTTGCTTTATTGTTCCGGATGGTGTCCATCAAGGAAACGCCTCTTGACACCACTTTCTGCGACCGAGCCGCAAAAGTCTTAACCGCGGCTAATAACTTGCTCTCGTACTTTCCGAAGTCATCCGCCCACGATTGGAAATGCTTCATCGTGCGGGAACGCAAGCTTCTGTGGTTAGAACGAAGTTTTGCACACATTTGTGCGTGAGCAACTATTTTTGCCCGCGAGCCAGAAGAAGTTACTGACGAATGGTCGCGTATCATGGCCAACTTGTCAGATAAGCCGGACAGACGAGTGTCAAACGCGCCTAACCTGGAAACAGCATCAGCAAGGGTGCTATCAGTACTCATCTCAACCTTCGCTATGCACGAGGAAGGATCAAAAGATTGCCGTTGAGCCTGGAAAGGTGCTGGCATACAGTACTCCAGCCCACTGGGGTGTCTTAACGTCACCGTGCGAAAAGCTGTTGGGCGTTCCAACAGTTCAAAAGCAACAGGCACGGGAGAAATTAGACCCAGAGCCTCTAACTCAAGCAGCCTCTGCAACCTGGGAGCATCTTTCTTTATTCTCCAGTCGTTTGACTCGTACGGCAGTGCATCGCTGCCATCCACGTAAGTCAGCGAGTTAATTGTCGCCACCAACCTGTGCTTCACCTCATCCAAGGACATGACGTAGACGGGAAACGTGCCGTAAATGGGGCAAACAACACTGGTGATGTTAGCTGGAAACACGGCCCGAAACGTGTCCACTTCTCCCAGCAACTGGCGAGTGAAGTCAGCAACCTGGCGGTGGTTCAGCGACAGAGTGAACGTTATGTGTTCAATAGGAGACGTTTCCGTGCTGGGTCTGGCTTTCATGGCAAACGATAGGTGCGGGACGACTCCCTCGCTCATTGACGTCAGCAGGTGTTCAATCCTCTGCTTAAGTACAGCAATCTTAATCTGAAATTCGTTGGCGGTGGCGCATAAGATGAAGGCGTCAATGTCCTGAGCCTGAAATTTGAACTGCGGGGGAAGGTAACAGTTCATGGCGCAGGATCCGTAAACCACAGCACGGTCTCCCAACTCAGCAAGGGCCTTCATCACAGCAGATGTCGACCATTCCAGCCATTTATGCAAGGGAATGTAGCGCGTGTTAATCATGGGAAGAGAAGTAGAGGACGAAGTGTACTTGTGTGTCCAAATTTACCAAGGTAAAATTTGAATTATTTGTTGCCCATAAAAGTAACCTGCTACCGGTATGTTCCCAGCCCTCTCTGCAACACTCATTCTGGTAGGAGTTGTCATCACCGCGGTTTCGCCTGCAGCTGCCAAGAGGAAGGGTGCTTTTATTTCTATGCTCGTGGTAGGCATAATTCTTGCCGTTGTCGGTGTAGCCGTGTGCCTCCTACCTGGCCCGCCTATCTTGTCTGTCACTGTCCCTGCCCACAGGGTTAAAGTACCTAAACGGTCGTGTGTCAAGAAGAAGAGGAAGTCAATGACGAATGAGTTAAGCAAAGGAAACCCGTCATTGCTGGCAGAAGTAGGGCCCAGGCTGACGTGGATGGACGGTGGTGGGTCTGATGATTTACCCCTCGAGCAGGTTCTGGAATTCTCATCATCAGAGGCGCCCGTCCAGCTTCAAAATAATGTGCTGCATGAACAACCCGCTCACGATCCCAAAACAGTCCCCGCCATTCCAATGAAACAGCGTCTTGGGTACGTGCCAGCTTCAGCTTCCGGTCCTGACCTGGCTGCCATATTCAATCCCGTAGCCCCGCCACCGTCCATTGGCGGAGCTGTGTACTACAAGCCTCCACAAAAGTATCCCACTGTTGGACAGATTGCTGAGGAGCGAAATCGGTTCATGTCCCGACCCGAAACTCCGGATATGGACAGACACAGGCGTCTTGGACAATTACGTGAATATGCACTAACAATGAAGGCTCAGAGGTCCGGAGCGATGGTTCCTCTTTTCTAATACATACACTGTCGCTCTTAAGTAAACTCCCCTATACATAACATAACACGCACACATGAATTCTAAATGGCCAGTGCCTGTGGTTTGTGCGGGGCTCGTAGTTATTGCGGCGCTGGTGGCTGTAATCATTGGCTTGGTGATCACGAAACGGCCTCCTGCGAGTAACCAACTTGTTAGCGTGACTTTGAAGGGCGGAATTGGTAACCAATTATTTCAAATGGCGATGGCTTACGGTTTTGCACGGAGGCATGGGCGGAAACATGTAATCCATTCTTCCATGGTAGAACACAACCCACACTCGAATACGGATTATAACAACACCATATTCCGGAGATGGGAGAAAAGCAACCAGGAAATTGATGCTAAACACATAGCGAAAGAAAGTGACTGCTTTATATTTGAGGACATTGCACCAACCTCGGCGCACCATGTTCATTTCATCGGTTACTTCCAACAAGAACAATACCTGGGAAATTACGCGGAAGCCTTCATTGCATCGCTGGACCTACCAACACATGTTTCATTCCTGCCGAACTCCTGCTTCGTCCACATGAGGTTCGGAGATTATCATAACTCCCAATTGCATAGTATAGATCTGAGTGTCGCGTATTTGCAAAGTGCAATGCAACTTGTGCGGCAGAAACGTCCGGGTGTACAATTTGTTGTCTTTTCTGACGACATGGAGAAAAGCAAGAGGCTACCAAATCTAATGCATGCCGATGTGTCATTCCAGGATGAGTCAGATGAATTGCGGACATTAGTGGCCATGAGCAGGTGCCATGTCGGCGGCATTTGTTCTAATTCCAGTTTCAGCTGGTGGGGCGCATATCTAAACCGGAATGAAAGGAAAGTAGTTGTCTTTCCTCGAAAGTGGTTGAACAATGACTGGCCATGCCATGTTCACTTCAGGGGTGCTCATGTTCTGGATGTGTAACTTTTGTGTAATTTTATTCACACCCCCTTGTAATCCATAACTCTTTTCTGAATATCCGAGAATCCTGGCAACTGATGACCTGGGCACGGGTCAAGACAGAACCACTTCATTCTTTGTTGTAAAGGAAACCATGACACATCACATTCCGGCTTTAACGTTTTCACAACAGATTCCACTGTGTTTTCCCACGCCTCCAGCAATTCAAGTGCTGCTTTTCGAGTTACAATGTACGCGGATGTGGTCATGGACTGAACAACTTGTATGGCGTACGGCTTGTATGCTGTTTTTCTGGCCGTGTTCCCTGCCAATTGCAGAACGTCCCAATCGTCTGTGGAGGGATGATCCAAGTGAAAAGCCAATAGTTGTGGCCTGGGATCTGTTCTGAACGTGCAGTCATCTTCCAAAATCAGTGCCGTCTTGTACGAAGAGTCAAGGAAAGTCTTTAGAGTTAAAATATGACTTAATAAGCATCCTAGCTGTCCCATGTTTGGCGTTCTAACTCCTTCAATTCTGTGCGCGTGTTCCAGCCAGTTGAGCTTATTCAATTGCTTGCGGATGTGTTGTCTTCGATCCTTCCGGTGGCTGAGATTAATGTAGTACACTACCTCAAATACGTTACCAGGATTCAGGGAGGTAGACCTCTTATAATTTGCAGCTAGATACGAAATAATGACAACTTCGGTTACCAGCAATACAACTGCCAGGACACATACTGCAACCTGCAGTACATTCAATTTTGACATTTTGATTTGTTGTAATTACTTACTTCAAAATCATGGACTGTTGAACAGAATGATGAACAGATCAATCACCATCTCCACACGATCAAAATGATAACTTCTACATTAACTTCGCAACATGAATTCACATCAAGTTACGGTATGCGTTTCTGTCTTGATGCTGTGCTTTATGGTATCCACAGCCATTCTGGCTGTACTGTATGGTAAAGCCAATCGAAGGCCGCAGCTAAAACTTGCCGACCTTCCAAGAACTGCAATCATATATGTCTACTACGAAAAGGACGAAACGTATAAGTCGAACTTTGAGTACTTTCTCACTCACGGCGTCTTTCAGCATCCGTCACTTGCATTTTACGTTGTGATTCAGGGTGGCTGCACTTTAGATTTATCACCATACAAGGACGCTGTTACAATTTGGTCAAGGGATAATTCCGGTTATGATTTTGGAGGATATGGACACGCCATTCAGAAATTGGCGTCCATGCCAGATTACAAATCAATCAAGCGTTTCATCTTTGTAAACACCAGTACCATGGGTCCTTTCATGCCGACTTACACGGGTCAGACATGGGTTCATGCGTTTCTTGACATGATACAGGGAGATGTTAAACTTGCAGGATCCACAATCAATTGCGAACTTTTTAAGACAATCAATCCGCATGTCCAGTCTTACGCATTTGTAGTTGACGATGAAGGGTTGGAATATCTTCGAAAACAGGGCTTTTTCTCGAAGGAATACACGGAATATTGGGATGTGGTGCAACATCAGGAAGTAAGGATGAGCCAGCTTATTCTGAAAGCTGGCTGGAACATCAACTGTTTAGTGGAGGGATACAGAGGGAGGGAGTATCGGGGCATGAGTAAGGCGTTTAACAGTTATGGGGTTGATATTGTTAACCCAGGGAACAAGTGTTTTGGGAGGGAAATACACCCTTACGATGTTATATTTTTGAAGACAAGCAGGAAAGTGGCATCAGACGCCATACGATCTTTATCTGTAAAACACTGAACTTCATCAAAAATGTGTTGCAGCCCAATAATCCATTAAATGGACATCATTGTTACTGGAAAAGATGGGCATGCTGTTCCCCTGCATTCCATGCAACTCAACCAACTGTATTACGCTAACAGGTTGGCGATGAACCTAGTTGAATCATCCTCTGCTAGATCGTACCTTTTAAACAGATTAGCAGTGGAGGCAAGAGCAAAGTCGACGGTGTATTGGGGAACACGCAAACCGCATGCGTGAAAGAAACATACCACGGCACCCACTGGCGACATGTCACTGCAAGTTTTAAACAGACTTGCTGCCAGGGTAAAGGCAGATGCGCGGACAAAGGATCATGCGCATAGGTTCTATAATCGCCGAGCACCGCCCCCAGTCCATGCTGTCCATGCAGCACTATTAAACGTTGATACATGCGAGTTTGGAGGACCTGGCATTCACACATTCCATCCACAGCAGGAGAATCTGTTCACAATTGTTTGCAACGTGTGTCCTTGTCCAACAGATGTCAATCTGATCACGGAAGGTTGTTCCGCCTTCAGCATTAGGCGGAACTGCAATACCTTGGAAGTAAGATACAGAACTGATCCTGACGTTCAGGAAATTGTTGTGACGCTGCTCGACTTACGTGGCATATCTATGAACAAGGTTCATCGCGTGCCAATTTCATCTTTCCGTAATTTGGGAGTTGAAGCTGGTCGGCTTCAGATTTCTTCTCAGTGGAATTCCCATAGCTCGGTTGTCCTTTCTCCCAATGGCAAATACCTGGCCAGCCGGCACGGCGGGATAGTTACAGCTTGGAAAATTCAGATAGATGATTTGGGTAAAAAATGCGTGAGAATTTTGTCCAGCATGCACAATACGGATTACTTCCAGATTTCTAATCACGGCGACATTAACTCATCCATTCAAGAATTCTGTTACTTGGATGCTGAGCGTGACGAAGTTGCTGGTTTCTCCGAATACTCTTTGCGATTTAACGCGTTGGGTTCCAAGTACTCTCCAGCGGTAATTGTGAGAATTGGGTCCCTTTGGCGAGAATTTCCACTGCGCGGGATTAACAGATTCAACTCGTCTTACAGTATTCGAACAGTATCGCGGCGGCTTGTGGTGCTGTACTGTGGCGATGACATCCGGCTGTTAAACATCACGACGGGGACATTTCAGCATGTTTCTTTGCCAGGCCGCTATATTGTGGGTGTTGTGAATTCCAGGTTTTTGGTGGCGCAGTCCAGCGGAGAAATACTGTCCACGTATGATGTAATAACACAGGAGATTAAGTCATTTCCGTATGTCGGAAACTTTGTTGCAACCAGCGGTCCGTACATGTTTCTTGGCAGCTCAAAACAGTCGTACATCAGCGTGTATGAGTGAGGTTATTCTTTTATTTTTTGACGGGTTCTCCACACGAGCACGGACAACAATACAATACTGACAATTATGAAAACCGTTATAAGCACGGTTCCAGCAAATGCTAATCCCTTGGCATTGTCATTGCAAAATTCCACGCACGCATGATATGATTTCATAACAGGATTGTGCCACGAACCCCATTTCCCCACGGGGAACGCGTACGCTTCTGGATTCGGACGCTCAATGGGGTTTGTGAACTTCCGTGGATCATCCAAGCCGAATGTCCAGGAGGGTTGCACAAAGAACTGCCATTCAGTGCCCGCAAACTCCTTCCATCCTTCAGCAACAGCTGTAGTCCACACTATACCGTTTCGTCGAATGTAAGTCAGGGGCGTTCCCTTTCGATAAATGTTCTTCGCAAAACCTTCCATAACCCGAAGCAGAATAGGATGACCAGCAACTGCCCCCACCACGCAGAGAGCCGGCGCAATCTTGCGAGATGTTAAGCCTCCATCTGATTCCTCGTTTATGGAAAGAAAACTGTTATCTAGAAGGAGGGACTGCACACTCTTCTGGCACTGAAAGTCCGCATCAACGAACAGCCCCCCGTGCTTGTACACAATAGCAAACTGTGAGATGTCCTTCTTTACAGCGAAAAAAGGAGCTTCAACGTACCGCTGCAAAAGGGTAGGCCACTCGGCCAACAACGCACGTATGCTCTCGTCGTCATGTATAATAATTTTCATGTCAGGATTATGTCTGGCCCACGTTGAAAGATTGAATCGAATGCGATCTGGCATGGCCCGTTCTCCCTGCACCCACGTAATGTGGAGAACATTGGGAATTGATGGGGTGGTGTTTGGGAGAAATGATGATTCCATGATGGTGTTAAAGGTAGGCATTCATTTTTGGGGACGCATACATCACAATCATCAGTCGCGCAAAGAGCGCTGCTTCTTCCCAACGTTTCCCTCGGCAAGGGTGGGTGCTTTTCGGGAAGCCTTCTTCTTCACCACCTTCTCGGCGAATGATGACACCGTGGATCCATGCAGTGTATGCGTCATTGTGATGCAGGCAATAGGGCGTCGGTGCGACAACCTGGGCAGAGAGGATTCCATGGCTTCGACACTTCGGTCCCCGCCCATCACGGACCCGGACGTCACAGACCGCACTCTCTGGTTATAGGCCTTATACGCCTTGGCAAAAGCCTTCAATTCATCCCGCTCCCTCACAGCCTGGGGCATGAGTTGGCTCAGCACGGTGCAGATGTCGTCCATGTACTTTTCGACGTCGATATGATTGTGATCTGGGTTGGCGTGCACCTCCGATGGGTGGCGGGCATGCTTGCACTTCTTGTCGTCGACAGACGTGCCGCCCACAGGGACAAAGCGAGGTCCACCCTCCATCCCACATGAGGAAGGACCGTCGTCGTCGTAACAATAGGCCATGTCGTCTTCGTCTTCAACGTCCAGCTTCTTCTCTGCGACGGCATGCACCCTGGCGATGTCGGCATCCAACCACGGTGGACGGACGGTCCTCTGGTCGTCCGTTTCTTCCACATACACAAAAGGCACGCGGTCCCCGTCCTGGAACCCGGAGCCGCGGACCGCGTACTCCCGCGCGTAGGACACCGCAGCTTGCGAAGTTAAAGATGCCTTATCGCCATACCCACTCTTCAGTTCGGCGGTGAGTATGAGCGAATCCATCGGCAGTTCGTGGCGGCACAGCTTCTCGGCGTACGTGTGCACGGTGTCCCAGAACCCGTCCTCGTTCCTGGCAAAGAACAGAAGCTGCAACATGCGGTCGGTCATGGCGGAGACGAACTGGGGCACGTCGCGTCGAACAGTGCGGATGCCCTTGCACTCAATACGCCCACCAACCTGCAGGTCAGCATCAGCCTTCGCCTCATCTCCCGGCTCGAACTTCAGCCCGGCGTACGTCTTCTTCCCAACTGACAGGAAGGGAAAGTAGCACTTCTCGAACTCCGTTTTCACAGCGTCCGTGTTCAGCTTGCCGTTCAGGAAGGTGTTCAGCTCCACCTCAGCCCGCTCGCCCATAGCCATGGCGTACTTCAGGCGCTCCAGTCGGGTGCCGCGCAATATTTCTTCCGGCTCCGGGAAGTACACCATGATGGAGTCGGTGTCGCCATAAATGGTTTCCGTGCCGAAATTCTTCTTGCAAAACTCGTCAGCCAGCTGGTTCAGCTGCCTGCCAACGTGACACGTCACTGTTCCCATGGGTATGCACTCCATCTTCCCGCCCTTTGACCGTGGACAGTTAGCAGTGCCGTATCCAGAGTTCATGGGGATCTTGATTGCCTTCTGGGCGTTATCAGCATTCTGATAGCCGGGAGTGCCGTAAGCATGTCGCTTCATGGCAGCCTTGTACTGATTTCGCTCGAACCGCAAGGCCCGCAGAGACTTGGGAAACACGCCAGGGACGTTGGTGACAAACCTGAACGTCCCCGTGGCGGTAACAAACGTCTCCACTTCCAGCCCGTTGGCAATGTGTTCGTCCGTAACCACCCCATCTTCCGCCACAGTAGACCAGCACAAATTCTTGGCATCCTGGACTGAAGGGTACAGGGACGCAAAGTCCAGGACACAGATTGGCTTGTCGTGCAAACCCTGGATGTTGTCTAAAACGTAGCCTCCAATTGCAGACGTGTGGCCCACACCTTCCATGCGCTTCCCCCCTCGAACATTGACGCCATTCATTACCATCTTGAAGTCGGGTCCGTGGGCATCCCTCATCACATAATCCCGCACACGCTCCATCTGTCCCGCCTGCACATTAGTATCGAAGGGGATGTTCATAATACGGGACTGCGCAACCAGATCCTTGATGGAGTCCCATTTCTTGATGAGCTTTAACACCAACAGGGAGTCCTGAACACAGTAGGCGGTGAGCTTACGCCAGTGAACCGGGTCGGCACCAGCGGCCACAACCGGAATGAGATCATACGGCATGTCGAACTTGGAGGTCTCGAGGTTAAAGTACTCAGCGGCATACTTCAGCGTGTTCTGGCGCAGCTTATGCCCGGTCTTACACAGCAGGAGGGTATCCACGTACACAAACCCAGCGCCATCTAACTTGGACAAGCGGTTGGACCCGAAAGCAGAGGAAGACAAGTCCCCGGCATGGATGCTGAGGCTCTCCATTAAAAGGACGCCAAATCGCATAAACCGCTTAGCAGCGTCGGGTCCAAACAGGTGAATGCGGCTGGCCATGTATTCCATGTCGAACCGAATGACGTTGTGGCCAGAAACAATATCCACCTTCTTGTGCACGAACATATCATCCCGGATGGCAGCCAGCATCTCAAACTCGTCATTGTACAGGTGCACGATTACGCCCGGAATCTCTTCGCACACATCTGACAGAACGTACGCGTGGCGCTCAAACTCCTGATATTCAGCTGTAGTGGCGGCCAGCTTCTCTGGCACTTGGCCGCAGAAAGCGTACACCACTGAAACGACCACAACCGGATTGGCCAGAAAGGAGGCCACTGGCATGCGGCTTGCGCTGCCAGAGTTCATCTCGCAGTCAATTACCGCCATGAGCAGCGGAGGGACGCACGTGGGGTCGGGGTATCCAGACTTCGACTCTTTCCCTAGGTACACCAGTTGTCGCTGGTCGGTTGAGGACATCTCAACTTCAATGTCTACCAACATCTCCCTCGTTTGGCGTGGGAGAATGCGAGACCCAGGAGAGTACACGTGCCAAGCAGAGGGAACCAACCCATAGCTGTCAATAAACTTTTGAATGGTGTCGATACCATCTTCGTACACGCGGAATGCCGGGGCAGTCTGTTGTCCCCTCAGTCGCAGGGGCCGACCATAGTCAGCCCGTAAATTGGACGCCCCCCTCCTCATCAAATTGGTGTTTGGAAAGTGCACCCGCGCAAACAGGAACTGCTTTCGGGTCTTCGGATTTGTGACCGACTCGGGGACGTAACCATAAAACCTGGGAGCACGGCGAAACGATACAGTCACCCGGCTGCGGTGCAAACGGCCCAGAGAAAAACACAATGCACCCAAAACGTCGTTTTCAAACCACCGACGAAGACCGGCTTCGTCTCGGGTATCAGGTAACTCAACTTCACAGAAAGGGCGGAAGGAGGTAACGACGCCAAACTTTCGACCATCTAACAGGTGGCCAGTAACGTATACAGTAACGTCAGGAGTCTCAACAGCAGCGTAATCTTCAGTGTTAGTGATGCTGGATTTCTCAACATCTGCAGTTTCGTCCATTTCCCTGATGTGCTCGCTCAATCCGGCGCGATCAATCACTGCCATGTCATCGTACAATGACTGGGGGACAGCGTACGTCTTCCCCTCGGCTACAGAAACCGTGTGAATGGCAAACACAATTTCCTTGTCGAACGGAACGGGCGTCAAAAAATCCATTCTAGTCGTATTCTTCCACGACCCTCCTCGCACGACTGCGGTAGGCAAACCAGCAGGTTGAAAGTCAGGGGCATCTGGAACGTCTTCCATGGGGACCAAGTAAGTTTCAGTGTGAATCATAAAACAAATCTTCCACTTTCAAAAAAATATGTCAGCAGCAAATGTTTACGCCATGAGCTGGTTTCAAAGGCTTGCGACGTATGGAATGGCCGGCGTGACTTTGGGCTGCTTTATGTTCATAATAGTTGTGCTGATAACTCAGCACTCAAGCAGTCGAAGCAGTACCTGTCATGCCAGTCCTGGATCCTCCGTCCCTGGACAGCCGACATTTATCACTCTAGCCTTCATGCCCCTTACCGGTTCTGTGTACTGCGTGTACAGGGTGTATGTGCAATCCGATCCCTACTTTTTTTTCACGTATCTCCTTTTTCTTTTCTGTCTGTATCTTGTTTTCTTTGGTCTCGATAAGTTGGTGGGCTGGTACGTTCTCGGGTGCGGCCATCTGTCCCCATGTAGTTGAGAAAAAGGGCATTGTCACATTTATGCACCAAAGGAATAACAACTGAATTACAATGAAAACGCGCGCAGCTGCGGCACGGCTTGAAGCTATTGCTCAGCAACAGAAGCAAAAACGTAGCCACAGATGGATTTCGGCATCCTCGGAAAGTAGGGATCCGCCCAAACGCAAAAAATCCAGACCAGAAAGAAAACGTCCTTGGCTTCGCCCCAAAGCTTTCACACGTCCTCGACGCCGCACGTCATCGTTCGACATGGACACTGGCTCCGACAACACAAGCACCATGTCTGTTGATAACAACAGTTCAGACGACGAAAAATTGGAGAAGATCCATAAAAAGCTCCTTGCCGAAGGCAAACCAGGATTACGATTTGTGCCAATATCCATATCACACTCGTTTCAATTAGAAAAGCCTCGAAATAGAGGAACGAGAGCCGAACGCGCAGCTTGGCGGGAACAAGAAAAATTGCTGGCGGAAAGAAAAGCCGACGGAGGGGATATTGGCAGAGCGGATGAAGGAGGGGATGACGGTGGGGATGACGGTGGGAATGACGGTGGGAATGACGGTGGGAATGACGGAGGGGATGGCGGAGGGAATGACGATGGGGATGACGGTGGGGATGACGGTGGGGATGACGATGACGATGGGGATGACAGAAAGAATGGCGGAGCGGACGACGGAGGGGATGACCCCGATGTGTGTCAGTCATCGGCATGGAGGAAGATATTTGACCCGATAAATGTGCATAGTTCAGACGACCTTATTAACGATGATGCGCGAGAAGTTTCAGATGCTATCGATAATTTTCACGTGCCCTTAAACACAGCGCTCATACGCGAGAAGTTCATGATGGCAATACCTGGCTTGTATTCTATAGACGACATAGCCAGATTAGTGCAGCTATGGTTACGCATGCAGCCTGTGCCAAGTAAGTCCCCGCGAAGAAACTCATCTGGGACAGTTGACTTGACTGAAACAGGTTACGTGGGTCAGCTACTGGAGTGGGGAACCTTTAACCGATTGGCTTTCAAAAATATCTTGTATGCTTTCTGCAATCATTTGGCGGCCGCAATGACAGAAACAGTTACCAATACCATCCGGGAGAATTGCACCGTTGTGGAAAATGTATTTGACCAAGCCCTTGGGTACAGGGATACGCACAGCCTGGGAACTTTGTTTTCGGCATACTTCTGCAAGCCTCCGGCCCCGTCAGCAGCATTTCCTTACTTTGTTGTGCCAAAGTTCAGTGCTGAAACAGTTGTGAACACCGTGGATAGAGGAATAACAGCCAGGAGGGTAAGATCCCTGCAGCGAGCATTCCAGGATAAGGAAGCGATGGAGAGCAACGTTCAGTTTGTTTTGTATACTGGTCAGCAGTTGCACAAACTGCGGCAAGCTCTCTTGAAAAATGACGAAGAGTATGTCATTCCAAAGCTTTATTTATTGGCTAGTAACCCAGTGGCTCAATTTCTGGCGGGGACCGATAAGATTCTTACATTTCCTGTTATGCGGCAGGAAGTGGCGTATCGAGGCGGAGTGGGGGATTCTTGGACGGCCCCAGACGAAGTCTGGAATGCTTTGGAAGTCCCTTCTGCTATGTCAGCGCAAGACCGTGCCAAATACCTGGATTTGGTGGCGCAATATAATCCCAACCTCGTTCGTGAGCTGCTAGAACGGATTGAAAGCAAGGGGATGAGTATTTATCAATTCGCTGATAAGGTGCACCAGTTTCTGGGAATTCAGCCTATCCCTCAAAAGGCTTCAAAAATGGTGAATGGGGAAATTAATGTGGATAGGAATGGTTATCTGGGGAGCATGTGCATGTGGGGGATCGCACACCCAAAACAGTTTGAGCACATCCTTCACTGGATGCGGACCGGAGACGATACGGCATTGGTTGCACGAAAGGATGCAATTACAGCTTCAAATTGCACGAAGATGATCGACATAATGGAAAGAGCCAGTCACATGACTATGCTTGATTTCGAACGGTACGGCACCCGGATCCCCGAATGTTCACCAGACAACATCTTCTTGTGGGCCGTCCCAAAGTACAGCGCAAAGGAAGCTGTTTCTCAGAACGGTGCCGGCATCCCAGAAACACGCGCAAACGCCATGCAGCAAGCGTGGCGCCGTGCCCTTTTCAAAACAATTAATATTCTGTTCATCAAACAAGTGAAATGGTGTTTAGAGGACATGGCCGAAAAATTGCGGGATGACAACATTGTTCGGGCGGCTTTTGAGGATGCTGACCATCGCCTGCGCAACGGAATTGCTGGATATGTAACCTCCCGCATGGCGGCGGCACACGACAAGTAAACTTGAAAAACAATAGCTGCATTATTAACCGTTAAATTATGTCCCTTCTGCAATTGCTTGGAGAACTGGAATCTGTACTGAGAAGCCTGCAGAAAGATGATGACAGTCTTGTTCTGTCCATTGACGAGGCTTTATGTCTAATTTATCAGCCGTTCGTCCGAGATGTCGTCATACTTCCACACACCCCCATTGTGCCATATTTGCAGCAACTGTACGTGGTAAAGCCACCCAAGTCGTTTCTGTTTCCCCTGCGCGATTTCTTAACTGGTGGCTGCACCATGACCTCTTCCACCACGGACATTGAGTACCATGCAAGCGAGAGCCAGTTCGTGTGTGTCCGTACCCCATCAGATCCTTTGCAAGCACTGATCGAAGATTGTGTGCCTGCTGGCGAGAAGCGTTTGGCGTTGTCAGCGGCGATACAAAGTAGAGTTCGACTTGCGTCACAAAAGCAGAAGCTAGAGAACTTAACTTATGTGTACCGTGCGCGTGAAAAACAAACCAGGCGAAATTTGGGGTACATACTGCAGAGTACGGTGGAGGACGCGTCCTCGCTGCAGACAGCTCTTGTTGGATTATTGGAAGCCACAGGTGCCGTTTCAGCTCGCCATTTTACACAGCAAGAGGTGTATGAAACTGGTCAAGTCATCGCCAAAAGCTGCCAGACGGCCCCAGACGTGGAAACGTGCATAGCTGGCATTAAGGAAACCCTGAAACCCCGGCAATTGGAAAAATTAAAGCTTATTGGCCTTAATTTGTAAAAATACATGCTTCTCTTCAGTATCATTCAGCTTTTACGCACGGACACCAAAGATGTTTTCTTGGGAGCTGCCAATTTTCTCGACACCACCCGCTTCTTCTTCTTCTTTTCGTTGCTGCCATCTTGGTCAACGTGGTTGGCTTCGGCTCTTTTGTCTGCAAAGACGTTGTAGGCTTCCTGCAGCTCGTCCAATTCTTTTAGCCACACACCAGATGGTGTCAGGAACGCCAGTCCATTTATCTCCGTCTGCAGCTTTTGCATCTCGTTCTCGAGGCGTTTGCAGGCCCCGCGCGTTTTTGAACCGTCTCCCATGTCTGTTAGGTAGTGAAACGTGTTCTTGCTTTCCTGAGCCTCCTCTCCCATGGGCAGGTCGGACACAGTCTTCGCCGCCATCTTGCAAATCATTGGGTTGGTGTCCTCAAGGTAGCCCCTTGCCTGCAGCTCCTCCCACATGTCCGCCGTTTCCTCATAATCGTTGGGCCGGAAAGTTTGGGCGATGATCTCCTTGACATACTTTAGCTTGTTTCCTTCCTTCATCAGTTGTCGCTGCAGGTTGTTTATTTGGTACTCTATACGGTCCGCGTACGCGGCCAGACGCAGAGCAGCGTACATCTCGACTATAGAGGATAAATTCGGATAGTGTTCCGGCTTGGAATGGGCGTTCAAGCGAACCATATTGGTTTTCGCCATGGTGTCGGTCAGCTTCAGCAAGTCCTCTAACTTTGGATACCTGCACGGGTTCTTAGCGTAGAAGGCTCGGGCCTGTTCTGTCACCGACACGTCTGCGGTAATTCTGAACCCTCTTGTGTCCTTCGGAAAGGCTTCCCCGCGTTTGGATTCCAGGGTCCCTCCCAAAGCTTTCTCAAGCAGCTTCCGGTCGCACGTCAAGGTGTAATCCACCCGGGCATCCGTGGCTCCAGATTGCAGTTTGGCGATGAACCCCTTTGTCTCATCTCCATCCTTTCGAATGAGATACTTGGATAGCACGTTCGTCTGGTACTCGTCCGTCCACGTCCCGTACGGCAGGTCTAGCAGCGTTATGTCCACGATGGTGTCAGACACGGTCTCTACGCTGTACAGGCCGTACGACACCCAGCTCGTTTCCGTGTCGACAACAGGCCCAGACAGCCCATCAAACCACGGCATCATCTTATTCACAGTAACTCGCCAACCTTCTGCGTTCATAATGCACATCTTGAACGCGTTGATGACGTCCGAGGGATGGAACGGAGGAATGTTGGTGCTCCACCCACTGGCAACACCATTAGACCCATTCAGAAGGTCAAGGGGAACCACCGGAAAGAAGTTCACTGGCTCCACGGCAACCTTTCCGTCCTCGATGCGGTAGGTCAGAATGGGGTCGTCCTCTTTGCGTACCAGGTGTGTCAGGATGGTGTGGGGCCCGGTGAACAGGTAACGGGGGGCTGAAAAGGTGTCCCTTGGATGCAGGCGATCTCCCATCTGCGTTTCGTTGATGAATAGATTGATGTTGTTAGTTCCCGGATGCGACTGAGCCATGCCCACCATGGTTTGGTACAGGGATGTCTCTCCATGGTGATACTTCGACCGCTCACCACACTTCATGGCAAGGTCAGTCAGCTTGCTGGCCTTTCCCGGTGCCATGATGTCACGACACGACCACAGGAGCTTGCGCTGGGTGCGCTTGCAGCCGTCTAACCCAGGTATGCTGCGGGGGACGTTGTCGTGGCAGTACCCAAGCATCTCTGTCATGAGGAAGTCGGTAGTCGTGACGGTTGTCTGGGTGTAATCCAAGGACGAGTCCTCATCGTACTCTCGGATTAATTTCTTCCTGATGTCAGTCCGTTTCTTGTTAAAGAAGTTCTCGAGGCTGTCCATATCCTGTTCCCGCTCGTACCCTATGGTGACCGTGTAGTCGGTGTACTCTTTAAAGTACTCGCGCCCTTGCTTGTTGGAGTGGCCGCCCAGCCCCTTGTAGTACGCAAAGTCGTAGGCAGTCTTCCGGGCTGGGTCCTCCGTCAGCCATTGCTTGAAGGATGGGATGGAAAGGAACTTTTCAGGGTTTTCTCCTGATGCTTTTCTTTTCCTGGTGGCAATGATGAGGGGAGTAGCAAACCGCTTGATGAAGTCAGGCCTGAGGGCCAGCAAGGAGGGCCAGCAGTACTGTATCCAGTTCACCACAAGGCCAACGATGTGGCCACCGTCAAAGTCCTGGTCTGCCAGAAGGACGAGGTACTTGTAGTTCAGCCTTTTCAGGTCGGTGGCGTCTTTAAACGGCCGCCCATACTCCAGACCCAGTATCTTTGCTACGTTAGCCAGTACAACGTTTTCAGCGATGGCGCCTATGTCCATCCCTCGGCAGTTGAGCGGTACTCCCTTCAATGGGAACACCCCATACTTGCCAGCAGCGCCTGGCAGGGAGCGCCCAGCCATTGCTAATCCCTTGGCGGAGTCTCCTTCAGTTAGAATCAGGGAAGCTTCCGTGTTCGCTTTGCCTGCCTCGGCCGCGTGCTCGTACTTTGGTATGTTGACAGACCGTCTCCCCCCAGTGGATTTGGCGGACTCCTTGATGGCATCATCCATAGAACCGCTGATGATGCGGGCCGACACCATGTCTACAAAAGTGGAGATGACCCTCTTCTGGAAATCTTCGTCAGGAACCCACTTGAACCCCCAGTCCTTAACGGGCGTGTCCAAGGCATCTTTGCTCTGACTTTTAAACCGAGGGCCATCCACCCAGATGCTTAACACAGCAAACATGGACTTCCGGACTTGTGCCTCGGAAACGTCAGTGACAGCATGCTTTGTCTTCAAAGCCACAGCTGGCTGCAAGATGTCTGCCACCTTCGACAGCAAGAAGTTTACGTGCTTCCCCTCATCGCATCGGATGCCATTGACGAAGGCAACGATTCCGTGCGTCATTCCTGACTTTAGGGGGACCAGTGTACAGTCCCAGAGCGCGCGCCCGCCAGCCTCGTGGACCCCCCTGATGGGCCTCCCGGCACTGGGCGTGAACAGCGAGACAAACTGTGTCAAGTTTTTCACGGGAAGGCGGTCACCATCAAGCCAGATGCTGATGTGGGAATCGGCGACGGCCGTTAGCTCCCACACGCGCGAACGGATGGCAGCGGTGAAGGATTCGTTAAATCCGGGGCCATCTTGCTTGAAATACGCCATGTCCGGCTTGAATGACACCCTTACATATCCTGTCTTGGCTCGGTACGCCTTAATGACCGGTCCATCGGTTTCCTTCAACCCATTTCTCCACTCCTGCACAAAATGCTTCTTGTTTTCAGGATCTCCCACGTCCATCTTGAACCAGGAAGAAAGAATGCTGGTTGCCTTCATTCCAATGCCGTTCCGGCCACCTTGGTAATGGGCACCTTCATTAGAAAAGTTGCCACCAGTCATGCTGCGCGTGCACAGAATGGTGGGCCAGTACTCATCCGGTATGTCGGGCCGCGTGCGCTCTGGCTTTGTCACTGACATGCCCTTCCCGTTGTTGGTAACAGTCACCATGCCTGCAATCGGATCAATTGACACTTCAATCTTGGTCATGGTGTCATCCTTGTGCTGTCTGTCGAGGGCATTGGTCAGGATTTCGTCCACAATCTTTTCAGCAGCTGGGGACACCTCCAGTACCATGTAAGCAGCGCAACACTCCTTCAATGACAGTTTCGGCGCTGCCTTTGCCTTCTTTGCTGGAGAGGGCGTTTCCTCCTCATCTGCACACGATTCACCATCTCGTGGAACAGGGTCCGCTTCTGCTGCTTCGCCCTCTTCTTCGGGAGCGACGAAGCTTGGCTCCACCCGTAGTTCCTTTCCTAGCAATCGCCGAAGCTTGGCATCCATGGGCTTTGATATGATGGGCTTCAAGCTGGCCAGTTGAGATCGCTTTCCAACCACCCACCGCAGTTCCGGCTCTGCCTCCACTGCCCCAACAAATGTGTCAGGCCGGGCCCGGACCCAGTCGGGCAGTTCCATGCATTGTAGAACCTCTCCTTTCTTCTCCGTGGACATGGTTAGTCAAAAGTGGACCATGAAATAAGCCACCAACGTTTCAGACTAAAACAATGTTTACCATAAATTGAATGAGTTACATTTCTGGCTGGAATTTATTATGGACACGACACAGCCGCTTCCGAGAATGGCAGCACTTTAAACACATCTTCAGCGAGCATCTGGTGGCACTTTTGTGCGTCCCACACCCTCTGCACTGCCGCTCAGCAGGTTCATAGCGCGGAAGGGTGCCATCCTCCCACGCGGCCTGATGCTCCAGAAAGTTCTGAATGTACAACACGGCCATTCCCACTTCCTTCTCCGCATTAACGGACATCACTTCCTCTCTATTTCGCCGGGTGCGTCTGTTCCCTACTGAAAAAACTGGACTCAGCTGAAGTTTCGACTTATACAGCTTACACAATTCCTCCGAGAGCGGCAACTCGGCTGCCTGCAGCACAGCATCCAGCAGTTTTCGTCTTTCGTCACAAAGACGTGCCTCTAAATCAAATAAGCAAGCTTGCAGTGCGGAAGCATCTGCGAGTCTTGCACAGTGAATTGCATACGCTCGAGCATCATCTTTTCTGTTGATTTCTGACGGTGATAGGACGGCACTGTGACATGACGCACTGGCAGACGACATACGTTTCCAAATGCAAGACTTGTGCATGTACACTCGAGAGCCAACGTAGAACACCGCAGAATTCCCGTCATCATCCCGGCGGCACCAGCACAACTGGCACTTATGAGTTGTCAGCACACACAAACCGGGCTGAATGTCCACGGCTACTCCACAGAACAAAGTCCCGCCAAAGAGACCTGCACAATGCCACGAGGGCAAGCTCAGGACAGCTTTTAACATAGCTTTGCACGTTAGTCCAAAACAAGCCAGTGCTACGGGATCCGGTATCCAGTTCAATATGTACAGTAAGACACACTGTGGTAAAGGAGGCATTAGGTAAGCGAACAAATGTGGCAGGCTTTAACATTTTTCGGCGGATGGATTTATTTAGTACACTCCTGGCATGACTTTGTAAGGAACAATATTACAGTAGGTGTCCCAGTCACGCCCGTACTTCAGTCTGCACCTTTCATCGTCCCGGTGCACTCGGTGCACCAGTAGGATAATTAAATAGATGACGTACATGTATCCGGGGAGAAAGTATCCGGCCACAGGTGCCGTCCAGGCAATAGCCGCCCCGATTTCAAATACGTAATGGAAATGTCGAGCTACTCCCCACCCACCACAAGTTAGAAGGAGCCCTCCAGAGTTAGTTGTTATGTACGTTGCTGGCCGGCCAGCAACAAAACATCTCGGGTTTGCTCTAACCCGAGTTTTCTGTTCGTCAATGACAGACACCGCATAAATGCATGCCACCCCCAGTACCCCACACACCGTGCTTGCCAGATCTCCAAATCCCCATGCAGGAGTGAACATACTAGGGCTAGCCTGCACAGCCGCAATCCAGTACAATGCCGGGATGTACGCCATGCAGCCCCAGCAAACGTAGAAACCAGCCCTGTCATGCTGCTGGTCCATGGTTAGCAAATACTCCTTTTCCCAGGTGAAGAACCGGTATATGTAGACTAATTGCAGGAATGTAGATGCCACAACAGCCGTGGGCACGGGTACTCCCGCTTTTGCCCAGTCTAACAGTGCGTAAACCACAGCCATGGCCCAAGACTGCATTCCAATCCTCGATGCTATAAACAGTTTTAAGTCCACCTTGTTAAGAATCGGGTGAAGATCCACACCTGAGTACCAGTCAGCAATGCCTTTTCCTCGTCTGGACCCCTGTGTGTAAAAATACCAAGACCAAACCAGACCCCAGACATTTCCGCAGAGCACGAACACCGGCCACAATTGCGGTAGTGTTACGTCCACCTGCAGCTGAAACATGGATTGCAGCAGCAGGAGGGCGGTGCAGTTCACAACTGGGTGCATGGAGTATGCAAACCATTGGAAAATCCAGAAAGAAGTGTACGCCCCCAGGATACCTGAAAAATTACTGAACTGGAAGCCGTTCCAAAGCAAAGGCCACGCGGTGACAAGTAACGGCATTGATAGGGTCAAAACCCACGCCCCAGCCACCTTGCTAAACATGTTTCCCAGGGGCATGAATTAGTATTAATAATTGGTTATTCCATGCTCTGCTTCGTAAACGTGCGTACAATTCGTAAAGAACTCGGTGTATTTTCCATATTTTTATGTGAAGGACATGTAACATGCTCTGAAAGGTTGCAGGAAAACATGGACACTTCAGGCAAATCAATTACTCAAATGAATCCAGGGATTGTTGTCAAGGAAAGCAATTCCCCATCAGGTTCCACAATCGCAATTATTGTGGTATGCGTCATCCTGGTGATTGCCGCGGTTGTTCTCGCAGTTGTGTTATCAACCTCTGTGAAGAATACCCCTAAACCACGTAAATGTGACGTACGGGCGATGCAAGACAATGGCGGGTACACCAGATCGATGCCCTCCGAGCTGAATGTTATGGGTGCTGCCGCATTGGTCATAAACCCGGGCTCGGGGGCAGATGAGTCGGACAATGGAACCTCACTAGCACAGCTTTCCGAGGTGCCCACGCTGACCGCGGCATCTGCCCAGCAGCAGATTGATGCTCTCAAAGAACTGACAGTTGTTCTATTTTCACACAGCTGCCCTGCATGTGTACGGCTAGTGCAGAACATTAAGGAATGGGTAAAGACTGGGAAGCTTGACGGGAAAAAGGTGGCTTTCATGCCAATGGATGAGTGGAAAGTCTTGTCAGCAGGGAAGTTAAAAGACGCTCTGAAGTCAACCGCTGTTCCTTTTAGTGTGAAGTTCAAAGATGGAATCGCTTCTACGTCCAAGCTTGGCGCGGTGCCACAGGATGTGTTCATGGAGTTGGTATCATCGTAACCTGTACATTAGGGAGTAATCCACAAGCCCGTATGTCCTCCGAAGATAACAAACTAAACCCTGTCGTTGTATCTAACGTCAGTCTGCTAATTTCGCCACAAACTCCGTACGACCTACTTGATGGAGCATCCCACCGTCTCGTGAATGTTGACATGGTTACAACCATGACAGACGTTAACCCGCTATGCCAAAACCTGACCGTTGCCCCGAGTCTTCTTCCTTTTGGTCTGCTCGAGTCAGTGACCGCTTCATCCACAGATGTCTGTGACGTTCAGTACTGTATTCTTCTGTCGAAAGAAACCGGGCAGCGTCAAAGTGCATGGGTGCCTCTCAACACCCCCATTCACATGTGCAACCATACAGTTGCAGTGGACGATGACGCCCGTCACGCAGATATAGCAGCAGCAAAGGCAGCAACCAAACATGACATGAGATTTCGAATGATTGCGGGTGCTGGTATTGCAAACATTCAAATTCTTTTCCAAGGGCTGCTGCCTTCAACACTCCTCGTAACTTACCATGGCGCAAACGCCATACCGCGTGATCTTGAGTTAGGCGAGGCCAACTTGGCGTCTATCGAACGCAGAAAAGTACCCATGCTGCTTCCGGCCCTTTCTCCGAAAGCCCGCATGAATGGCGCCGTGCGAAAAATGCATGAAACCAGTGCGAAGTAGATTCAGCCTCGGCAAAGTTCAGTGGTGGTCAGACTTTCATAATGGCCATGGTAACCAGTTGGCCAAAACAGAATGAATACATTGGAATTTACAGATTTGGAGTTTTGGGTGGGGCGAGAGCAACACGTCCGAGAATTGCAAAGGCGGATCATCAAAGCTGATCAGCGTCTAAAGGGGCATGCCGAGTACCAAGTTGTGTGCCGGTACTGGTTAGACGGCACCTGCAGCGCCGCTGATAAGTGTTTGTACATGCACAGCTACGACCTTAATAAAGTTCCACTTTGCGCGTTCATTAATCAGGCTCGATGTCCAGAAGGTCCCATGTGCAAGTTTCGCCATTATTATCATCCCCATGAGTTGCATGCCAAACCCAGAGCAGACCCCAAAAGATTACCTTCTTAATGGGTGCCGAATGTGTATCTTAATACCTCAAATAGTAATTCGATTCCATGACTGTACCCATAGCTGTTCGAGAGGGCATTTTAGCCACGAACGATTCCAAACTTCCTTCCGATGCATTCGGACCCTTTCGAGTGAAAACGCCATGTCTTTGACTTAAGAACCAGTACTAAAAATGGTTGGGTTGTCTCCATCTATAACCGGTCGAGCAGCACGTTTTCAACCCCCTCATTACGACGTTTTCGATGCCAGCATTTTAAGGATTTCCACTACCCTGGCACTTTTTTGTCTGTCAACCTTCTCTTTGAACTGTCGTCCCACAGACTTGGGTAGAATTTCCAATTCAATCGACGTCTCAGATCTCGACCTCCTGCATCGCCTGGACTTACGCGGGCTTTTTGATTTCAGCTTGTGAAGACCACTCCGAACGGCTTTTCGCATTTCCTCCAATCCTTTACTTTTGCTTTTTGACGCGTGCCGACGACTTTTTCCTCTTGCCATGTTTTTCGTTTCAATGGTTGTTATCCCTGTACCACTCATTTTTCTGGCATGCTACACATAATCATGTTATCATTTTTAAATCAAGGTAAGCATGTATTGCTGTTTGAGTGTGCTTGATTGCTATTTCACAAACGAACCACATTAATGTTACCTCCATTAAGGGAATTGAAATTGGGTTTGATGGATCGCCTTGCTGCTCGGAAGGACCAAAGCTGCTTGTTCTCTGAAACGTGTAACTTTCAGTTTCGGCCATTGCCCCGAGCCCCCAGTGTGTGCCTCCTGTCTTTTAATGTTGACATATGCATTCTCGAAGGAGCTGGACTGGTTGAATTCTCCGAATGTAGGTCAGCTAATCGTTTTGTGGTGTCCGCTCCTGGATTGATTTGTTCGGACGTCTCAACAGACTTAAGTGATCAGGTAGTGGCCAATCAGCAACAGTTATCGCCTGACTCTGTTGAAGTTACGTATTTTTGTAGCAGCGGAGTCAGGTCTTTTTATCTGACTGTTTCGGTCCACGACCAAGTTATCTACAGTGCGTGGGTAAACCGACCTATGCGCGTGCGTTTCGGTAACGATCATAAACTTTGCGTGGGCTACTCCATTTGGGTGCGGCTTGTGAATTGGGAAGTCTGCAGCAGCTTTCTTATAATTCGTATGCTTACTGTGATTGGCGACAACTCAACTCTTGTAACTGTGGCTTCCTGCCTCGGGAAAAATTTCTATAGCGGCCTTCTTCAGGCTGCTGAGCGGCATGCCGAAAATGTTCGCATTCAGGAATTGGTGTTCAAATTGCTGTGTTACTGCTGTTACTGGTGCCCATCATCAATAGTCCTTGACTGTAACATTGTCGAATTTGTTTGCAGAGTTATGCGGTCGCATGCAGCGTGCAAATACATACAGGAACGTGGCTGCTGGTGTTTTCAGCACATAGCCCTGTCGAGTGAAGAGAATAAATTAATGTTGCAGCGAGATGAGGACGTTACAGATGTGTGCTGGAAGGCTCGAACAGAGACGTCTTGGTGTGCTTTGCAAACAATTGCTGTAATAAATTCATGAATTGAATTGTAGATAGATAGCAATCCGAACCAAATTCCTTTTTCTGTTGAAAGATATTGTGGTCCCAATACTGAAAACTTATCCCCATTCCTACAACTGTCGATTCTAAGAAGACATGTCTGGAACTCCTGGTGGAGTTTGCGAAGTCCCTTCTTTCTTTGAGTGTTTACCAGGGAATGACAAACTGACACCATATAAAAGAGACCGCGGTGCAACAATGTACTCAAGAACAAGCGATGCGGACAGGGTCGCGGATCAAATTGCTCGATACCGTGCTATAGATCCAGCAGAGCAGTTTTGTTTTTTTCCGGCGGGAAAATGCCGTGTGGCTCTCGACGAGGAAACTATTAAAACGTGTGACAAAGCATATCCTGGCGGGACGTTTCGGGATAAAATGCAAGGATCAGGCGAGGTCACCGAGATAATTCAAGTTGATAGATATAGGCGGGTGACTTTGCACTCAGCTCGTTACGAGACTAATGAAACCAAAGTACAGAAAATGCAAGATATTGTCACTATCGGTCTGCCAAAAATGGCTGAAGCTGGACTGGTTTATATGAACATATCCGACAAGACCTTGATGTGTGACGTTTACTCCGTTGATGATGACACGGATATCGAGTATGGTACATGGCATCTATTTAAGTATGATGATTCACGCAGTTTCAATGATATACGAGTAAATTCCGAACAGATGAAGTGGTCAAGAACGCTCCCTCCAGAGTACAATGCTTTGCAAGAACAAAGATATGTAATAGGAGACAGGAACGCAGAGTTTTTCGAAACATTGGGCATCTCTTCGCATGATGGAGATGTGTATAAAGCAGAAAATGCCCGCGTTTACAGCAAATTTACATGGGAGTGGTCAAAGTTACTTGCAACCGGAAAGTCTCCGGAGTATCTTGGTAGACTGTTGTTATTTGACAAGATCGACGTATACGGCATGGGACTGGTGGTCGCAAACCTACTCAAGGAGGTAGTTTACAGGGGACAACGCGTCCCAATATGGAAAGAGCAAACGGACAAAGCACTTATTTGGGTAGCTAACGTTACAAGAGCCAATCCGTTGCTTCGGTGGTCGCCGTCAATTTCGGCAGAATACTGGCCTTGTATTTTTGACTACGATGTTCGTCTGGCCGCTGCTGCCGAACTTGCAAAAGACCTGTCACGCCGTGAAGCTGATAGAGTTAGGAATATTATTGATACCTATGTGTATGAAAATGCTTCCGAAGCAGGAGCAGGGACATCAGGAGGAGCAGCAGCGGATTCCAAGGCTGCAGGTGGGCGTGCTTACAAACGAAAATCCAAGTCTCGCTCCAAAAGAAAAAGAAGTACTTCAATTAAACGCAAGAAGTCTCCCCGTAGGACTGTGCGCCGTCATTAATGTCAATAGGTACTTTCCTTCATATCATCGATTGTCGAAAATATAATACATATGCATGCGTAATAATCGCCGTTTGCGTACATGTCAGGTGAAAAGGGGAAGACTTGTCATCTTGATAGGCCACAAGTTTGCTTGGAAGGAAATGACAAAATCCCTGCAAACGTCTTGTACCCTCCTACCTATTGGGACCACAGTGTAAACTATGCCACATTATATTCCAGTGACAGCGAAGCAGCTGAAAAGTGGGCTAAAATTGCCAGATTTAAGGCAATAGATCCAAAAGAAGATTTTTGTTATTTTCCCGTCGGAAAATGCCGCACCGCTTTAACCGAACCGCTTATTCGCGATTGCGACAGGGGTGACAGATCTGTATCGTTTCGCCAAAAGAGGAGGGTTTCCGATGAGGTCACACAAATAGTTGATGAAAATAAGAATCTAGAACCATTGTACAAAGGAGGAGACGTTGATGAAATAGTGCACGATTTAAAAGACATTGTAATGTTTGGTCTACCAAAAATGGCCCAAGCCGAGTTAGTTCATATGAACATCACGCCGAGTACCATCGTTCGGTCTTATTATGATCAGGACGATGATGATTGGGGCATGAATAGATATTACGGAGCGTGTCATTTCAACAGTTATGACAAATCACGTCAGTTTAATGATTTAACAGTTGATTCCCCGGACCTAAAATGGAACAAGATATATCCTCCTGAGTACAACGAATTGAGAGAGGATAGAGTTCTTCTCAGAGATGCGAATGCCGACTTGCTTGAGTCCATTGGCATTCCATCAACGGATTCCAAAGTGGTGCAAGTAGACGACGGCCGGGTTTACAGCAAGTTTAAACTGGAGTGGGCAAAGTTACTCGCGTCAGGAAAGTCTTCCAATTACCTTGGTAAACTACTGCTGTTTGACAAAATCGACATATACAGTTTGGGGATTCTGGCCGCTGAATTATTGAACCGGAAAAGGAGGGTGAATTTGAGTAACCAAAAACTCAAAATTTGGGTCGCCCAGGTTACCAGGAGTAACCCGCTTCTCAGGTGGTCACCGTCAATTTCTGCAGCATTCTGGCCGTACATTGGCAACAAAACCATCAGTTACGAAGCTGCTCTGGAGTTTGCCGCAGCATTGACCGAAGAAGAAGCCAAACAAGTTAAAGAGATCATAAGAGCTAATGTGTTTAATGGAACTTCCGAAGCAGGAGCAGGGACTTCGGGAGGAGCAGCGGCGGATTCAAAGGCTGCAGGTGGGCGTGCATATAAGCGAAAATCGAAATCTCGCTCCAAAAGAATGAGAAACAAATCCCGAGGTTCTTCAATTAAACGTAAGAAATCTCCCCGTAGGACCGTGCGTCGTTAGGAATGTTGACCATGGTTACTGGTGAGTTAGGTGCAATACATTAAATTATGGTTTGAGTTCACTACGTATTGATTTGTGACGGCAATAACAATTCTAAGCCGCTAAACATGGATCGACGCCAGGGTCTGGCTATTGGCGCGGTGGTTGTCATATTTGTATTATGCTGTGTTGTTGCAGGACTTGCTGCGGGGGTGATCGTGGTGAACAAAAACGCAAAGCTGATGTTTGACTTCCAGAAAGTGACGTACCCCCGCTTGGTCCTGTTATCCTATCATCCAACAGTCAGATACATACCCAAGGTATTTGTTAGAACAGGTCCTTGGGAAGCAGAAAGATTGCCGGCTGAAGTGAAAGCCGTGCTTGATAATGACATCGCGCTAAATCCAGGGTTTGTGCAAGAGTATTACAGTGATGCGGATCAAGGCGTGTTTCTGCAGACCAACTTTCCAGAGTACCTGGAGCCATACTCTCTCCTGTTACCAGGGGCTTTCAAGGCCGACCTTTGGAGATTGCTTTACTTGTACAAATTTGGGGGCATATACAATGACATTGGGCACTATTACCATCTCCCAGTAGAGTCAATTCTGCGTCTGGACACGGACGAATTCGTGTCCGTGTCCGACATTGGGTGGGGCATACACAACGCATTTATGGCAGTATACCCCCGGCACCCTCTCATTGCGGCCATGGTGAACAAGGTGCTGCAGAACATTGAGAAACGGACTTACGGTAGGAATTCGTTGGACATAACAGGGCCCTGTACACTGGGGAAGGTATTTAATACTTTTCTGGGTCTTCGAAAGTATGAAGCCATTCCGATCGGTAGAATTCAGAGTCAAGGAAATTCCTTTAACTTTTTAAAGTTGAAAAACAACAGCGCAAAAGATACATTCATTAGCTGTGGCGAGCAGCTGGTTATCACTTGTAAGTTTCCGGATTACAAGTCTGTATTGTACAGTTCCCGGCAGAGAGAGCACTATGGCGTAATGTGGGACCGGCGAAAGGTGTACTTGGACATGTCATAACAATTGGATGAGGTAGATACACACCACACAGACGGAACATGTCAGCAGTCCTGCCCATGCGAACATCATGGATCCAAACTCACTTGACGTGTCTTCTTTGTTCAAGAAAGGAGGACCAACTATTTTGATGGTTGACGCTGCAACAGCATTGCTTTTGCCGTACACTCTTCCCAGCATGTCGCCAACAACAACCGCTTTTGACCAGGTGGCGGTTGGATGGTAGTACGGCTGTGTGTACAAAGTGTAGGGTGTGCTTGCGTTGACGTAGTATTGACCTTGAATAAATGGGGTGCGTCCCCTTACGTAATAGGTCATATGATGTATTACAACAACCGTGGGTAATATTGAAACCCCCATCACCCTTTCCACGCGTTTTGGCAACATGGCAGCATAGGGGTGGTTACATCTTCCATGCAGATGGGACACTGCAGCGTGTTGCTTATCCACTGGAAGACGCAAGTGGCATGAAAGGCATGCATGCACGGCAAGAAGACAAACTCCTCTTGTGGATCGCTGGCATCTTCGCATATGCTGCAAGTCATGGGGATAATGGGCACGCATGGATGCAGCTTGGCGGCAATTGCAGTTGCCATGTTCTGCTTAGTTCGCCAGTAAGAGATAGCGCCGAGTATAGAGTGGGACGTGCAATACGCCACTCAGCCGACCTCCCCGCCGCCTCCCCCTGTCCCGAAGAAAGCAGTGTACCAGCCGCCACCGGCACCAGTTTCGGTGTTGGACACGTCCGCCGTCCACCGTCTGGAGACCGAGCTGGCGGTGCTGAGGTACGCCATAAAAAGCCAAGGCAAGCGCCGGAAACGGCAGAAGCCCACTGTTCAGCCGCCACCCCCACCGCCACCTCCCGCCCTGACGTCGACCACCATTCTGTGGGGTGGTCTGTTTTTGGTGTCCATGGCCATCCTCATTGTGGTCATAGTGCAAATGGTCAAGACGGATTACGGCATGGCTGCTCTGTGGAGGGACCACGACATGATGAGGCAGATGATGCGACCGGCTGTAAAATCTGTCGCTCCGTCCACGGAATAAAAGTAGTAAACGATCCAATAATATATTCCCGCTGTTCTTTAATATGTCTTTTTACGGGCACTCCTGGCGCGCGACCGTGACCGCGACTTGCTCTTAACCCGCACCTTCCTTACCCGTTTCGACTTTGACTTTGACCGGGATTTCCTCCGGCGGGTCTTGGCGCCCCCCATGGCAGCGGCTGGGGAATCCACCGCGCCGTAACAGTCTCCGTACGAAAGGGGGCATGTGTACCCGGTACAGGGAGTGTTCGTGTCTGTGCCCGCATCGCATGGCGCCGCGTCGTCACTGAGTTCCTTCAGCTTGTCCCCCAGCGTTCTCATGTCCCTTTCCTGTACAATAGACCTGTCCTTGGTCCTTTCGTCCATGCTGACGTCGCTGATCAGTGCCTGTACACGTTCGAAAGACTGTTCCATGTCTTCCGATCTTTCGTGGCTAAAGTACTCCAGCAAGCGTTCCCGGAATCGTGACAGCATGCCCGGAAATACGGAATACTTCGATCTTGCCGGCATGGTTGCACTGTACCGCTCCATTTGACGTGCAAATCGAGAGTCCGGCCGTGGCGCCGGTCGAGTTGCGATTGGCAACCGTGCGGAATAAGGCATGACCGCCGGCAGCCACCTTTGGGCGGTGGCGAACGCAGACGCAACTTTCGACTTCAACCCAAACTGACTCGTTTTAACCAACTTGCCGTCCTGAATTTCCCACAGTCCGTCACTGGTGAGCATTTGTACAATGTTCTTGTCGACACGGCCTTCTGCATTTACCATACCATTTACACGTGCAATCTGTATGTCGATGCCTGGCGTCTTCTTGTGGGGCATTCCCCGCAAGGACCGTAGCACCCGTGCGTAAATTTGCTCCTGGTTCCCATACCCATCTGGTGCTTCCAGAACAATCATGGTTGGGTTCATGATCAGGGAAATGCCCTCCTTAATTGTGGGATGAAGAAGGACGCAGTACGGCACATTATCCTGTGCACGCCTCTTCCGTAAAACCTCAGCTATTTTTTCAGGCAACCACCCATTTCGTTTACCCCACAGGGCAACACTGTCCTCCATCATGTCATCTGAGCGAAGGGCCGTTATGGGCTCCTCTCCCCGCCTGCCAGGGGCCAGACGCTTGTACGGCTGTTTAGCCAATTCGATTAACGCCAGCCTGGTCTCCGCGTCGTCGTCCGCGTGAATAACAATGTGCCTGTATCCCAATCGGTTTAAGAATGCGGAAAAGGATTGGAAGCCAAATTCGTCAAAGTTGGAGTACACCAGCGGCAAGAAGGTGTTGCGTGTCCGAACGTCCTCAATAATGTGCAAAGCCTCCACAAATTTGGGGCAGACGTACACCGGGTCTCCAAACGCAAAGCTTTCGGGTAACACTTCGTCCTTGACAATGGGTTTCGTCTTGTACCCAAACCCACAGTTTGCGACATCCATTCTTTCCCGTTCCTCAGGTGTGGTGTTCTGCATGGTGTACCGCTCCGGCAGCACGTAAAAGTGGTCCCAAGTTAAATTGCCGATGCGTCGCATGGCAATCCGGAACTCGTCCTCGGTGGACTGCAACTTTTCAGTGGCCCCGGAGTAATCCCCGGCACCGACCTGCCCCAGGACATACATTAGCTGGGTTCGCGGGATTACGTGCTCCAATGCGTGCTCTTTCAGGGAGGTTCGGTCCTCCTGGAACAGGAACGCCCATATGGTCAACAACTCCAGCTGAAATGGAGTGAGGGGGACATGTTCTGCCCTGTACACTTGGACGGGGAAGTTCAGCAACTCGTCCCCTTCCAAATTATGAAAATCAAAGTATGACACATACGGTTTAATCTTCTCGAATAACTTGTTCACGTTAATTGGCACGGGGAAGCTTTTCCTAATTTTGTTCACCAACTTTCGCACAATGTCTTTGTAATTGTACGCAGTATACACCCCGAACGCTGCTTTCCCAATTTTATACGCCGAAGAGAACGGTGTTTCCAAACTTAGATCCCCGGACAGCGTGTCATGAGCATCGTATGCAAAGAACGCTGCAGCTCCGGGACCGACGACGTAGTTCCCCACGTCCACAAGATGTCGCCGCCACGCAGGGTCCCTCGCGTAATCGTTATTGAACTGCTCCATGTTCCCTGGCATTACATGTTTTCCTGCAGCTATGTTGACTAATATGCATAAATCGGTCCAGTTTTTTTGCAATGGGGTCCCTGTTAGCAAGTACACTTTGTCGGCCGACTTAAGCGCACCGGTAACTTGCACGTTAGCAGACAAAATGTTGAGGAGCCAATGCGCTTCGTCGCACAGGACGATTGCATTGCTGAATACAGCCAAGTCACGTTGGGAAAATCGTGCCAGTTCCTCGTAATTGATAAATTTCACCAGTTTTTCGTCGCGAAAAATATCCCCAGGGAGGTAGAATGCGTCCAGGGCCTCTTCCCGCCAAGGCGAGTCCAGTGCCGGCGGGGTAATGATAATTTTAAGTTTGTCGCGTGGCAGGTTTAACGCCATGGCCATACCCGTCCGCGTCTTCCCAGAACCCATGCTGTGAATAAACAATCCCCCGTGTTGGTTGCGACATCGTATGGTGAACCTGCGAATGGCCCGTTTCTGAGCTTCCGACAGAAACGTGTCACACCTATCTTCGGTGAAGGTGGAAGAAGCCGTTCCCATGCTAAAGACTTCAATAGTATATTACGGTTTTCGGACACAAATTTGGCGCTGGTGATATGTATCGCCCGTCCCACATTCCATTTCAATCCAAATTTATATTCCGCCCTTCTATTCCACTTGAAAGTTTTGGACACCACGTGCGCCCATGGAGGCAGTCGTGTCTTCTCTTACCTCCGTCATGGTTGGAACGTTCCAGATGTCAGCCCCTTCCGTCGTGGCTGCAGCTGTCGCCACGTGCGAGTCGTGCATCCACGACTTTTCGGGAATGAATGCCGCCGTGGAGGATGTTCTGCACTGTTCCTCTCTCTCGGCGGCGTCCTACTGTAAAACCGTCGGCTCAATTGTGTGGCGTCCTTGGAACGACTTGATATCCGTCGTGACCCGGGATACTATTTCCCTCATTCTAACCGCTATGCGGTCCCACCCGGATGTGTATAGCGTTCAGTACGAAGGCTGCTGGGCGCTGGCGGGGATAGTCTACCTTGACCGCACCAGCATTCCGGACGTACTATCCTTGGATGGTGTTCATCTCCTGTGCACGGCTGCAGACACCTACCTGGGATCCTTTTCCGTCCAGAAGTGGGTATGCGACGCCCTGTTTTGGATTGCAGCGCTTTCGGGCGCCAGCCGCGCGGCATTGCGTTCAGGACGGGCGACCGAAGTGGCGACCCGTGCCCGAGTACATTATTCCACACTAGACACTGTCGTGGAGCAGCTGATGCTTACACTAACCTATGCCAGTTAATGAATAAAACACGGCCCCAGTGTTCCTAGTTCCTCTATGCCAAAACAATAACGCCAATTTGGTTGTGTGGTCATACGAGATATATTTTTTGCACACATGACATGTGTGGGTCATATTTAGGTGTTTACTGATCAACCGTTAAACACTTCACACCCCATGGAGCCGACCATCAAGTGATAAAAAACATTACCATTACGACCCTGGTGTTCGTCCTGGTGACCATGCTGATCCTGTCCGGGTTCATTTGGTACACCAACGTGCAAATACAAAAGGCCATGACCAAGGTGAACAAGCTGACAGACTCCACCCGAATCGCGGCCATGGTTGCATCCGGTGCCAAGGGGTTCACTGAGGGTCTGGGGGCCGCCATAGCATCCGTAACGTGTAAGGTCCCGTACGAGTTGAAGGACATCCCGCCGCTGGAGAAGAAGAGGAACGAATAAACATTAAAGTGCGACCCATTTATTTGTGCACCTTTCAGGTCACCAGAAGTTTGGACACATGGAGGATTTTGATACCTTGAAGGCAGTGGCGCACAACATTGTGTACAACAATGGCACGAGCGCCAGTGTAAAAATTGTGGGTAAGCTTGGCGCCCTGCCCAACGCGCTTCAGCTTTTAGAGGTGGAAAGCATGTTGATTCCCTGTTATCTTGTTTATATTACTCATTGCAGTGCTGGTAATTTCATCCTTGACATTTCATCTGTCCTCGAAACGCGCAAGAAATAAGTTCAGGTCGACATATAAAGGCATGACATACGCAGATTTTAAATCTGCTTTATCTTGTCCAGACCTAAAGCAAGACCCATTGCAATTCTGTCTGTCAAATAATATTGTCCCTTCCACCGGTCTTATACTTGAATTTGGTGTGTTTTCTGGGAAAAGTATAAACATTATTGCTGATACATTTCCTCAAAGAACAGTTTACGGGTTTGATAGCTTTGAGGGATTGCCAGAAGAATGGGAACGAGATGATAAGGGATTTCCAGCCGGATTCTTCCACATGCAAGGTAAAATTCCAAACGTAAGGTCAAATGTCAAACTTATAAAAGGGTGGTTCAATGAAACGCTTCCCGTGTTCAAGGCTGACCTTTCAGGAAGTGATGACAACAAGATAGCATTGTTACACATAGACTGTGACCTTTATTCCTCCACAAAAACAGTGTTTGATGAAATTGGACATTTAATTACAAAATCGACTGTAATCGTTTTCGATGAACTGTTCAACTATCCTAACGCCGAAAATCATGAACTGCTTGCGTTTTACGAGTTCCTCAAACGATCTGGCCATAAAATATCTTGGATAGGAAAAAACGGACCAATAATCTGGAATGCTCAGGGGGATAATGGTGCCCAGTTCCAATCTGCGGCTGTCGTTATAGAAAAGTGAAAAAAAATCAATTACTCGAACATCCGCGATGGGCTTTACTTTTTCCAGTTTTAGGAGTATGGTCACTCTATCGGGTATAACGTGTGCTTAATCATCGACCGGAACGCAAGGATTTCCGTCTTGCTGACGACTTTGACAATCGACGCCGGCTTAACGACTTGGATCGCCGTTTTGTCTTTCTCTTTTGAGCGCCTCCCTTGCTGAGTGCTGCTCTCATGACCAGGCCAGACCGCTCCGGCCTGGTAATCTGGTCTGCCGCAAACGATCGTATGAATTCAGGAATGTACTGCTCCACCATGCCGCCCCTAAGGCCCGGTTTTGTCGCTAACGATCCCAGCACGTCCACGCCATACATGCCTTTCAATACCTGGCTGGCATCAGGACCATGCGTCCACTCTGTTAGGCACCTTGACGGCTTCCATGGATAGCCAAACACAGTAGTAGGCTCCGTCCCCGTCCGAAGGACGTGCTGGATGTACCACACGTCAGACATGGACTGCACGAATAAACTGAACATTTTCCCGGTTTGTATAATCTTTGAGAGGAATACAGCCACGGCGTCACACGCTTTTCGGGCAAAGCCACCCTTTGTGAATAGCCGGCATAGAAACGTTGGGGAAGAGATCAGCAGGAAGGTTTCCAGGGAGGATACTTTGGCCATGAGTGGGTTAGCAAACAAGTCAGTCGTTTTGGTGACAACGGTGTTGAATATTTCGTACGAGAAGTACGATGTTAAGCCAAGGTACAGGGCTTGGCACAAGAACACTGGACCAAAGGCAGCAACCAAAGCTGGTCCCAGAGTTGGAACAAGAAACATCAACGCGGCTGACACGGAACCGACAAAAATAGGCTGCCGTATCACACTTGATAATTTTCCAATAACTGGAACCAGGAATGCGAAAATGGATTGTACGGCCTTTACAAATATCCCAGCCCCGCCTGTCTGCAGACCGATTCGCTCCAAAGCAGCAAACGCCTTGTCGTAAATACTGGTATCCTTCCAAATTGTGTACAAGCTACTGGTAATGGTGGCCATTGTCTTGCCCACCAGAAACGTCCCGTACGACGCCAAAACATGTTTCAGGATGCCCATCCACCCTCCAGAAGCTGCCGCCAAGCTGCCCACAAACAGGTTTCTTGCAATTTTTAAGTAAACGTCATCGGGCAAGTGACTTTGCACACCCAGAAAACCGCCAATTGTGGAGGCCACACTGGCGGCGGCTGCTTTAATCATTGCTACAAAAGACCACTCCCCTTCAACAGGAGGGGATGCTGATCCCGCACCTCCCAACGCCTTGGTTATAGCGTCCTTAACTTCCGTGGTCATGTTCTGTTTGATGTAAGTGGCCAGCAGGCCTATGCCAGTTTCCGCCCCAATTTTTGTGATGTAAATGCCAGTGGCCAGCATGCGGGCTATAATGCACAACACCTGGCGGATGATCCAAATAATGCCCATGTTGTCAAGCAGCGTCGTTAGGTGTTGCATACCGGAGTCGTACATGGAAGTAACCCTGGCCCATATTGACGACGCCGTTTTTTTCTTCTGGCTGTCAGGGACCAAGACCCCACGCATGGAGATTAAAGCCTGTAAGTCTGCTGGCGTCAGGGTGAAGGCACCTGTGCCGTCGAGCAAGGACTTGAGTGTCCGAACTTTGTCAGCCCATTCGCCAATACGAACGATTTCGAGAGCGGGAAATACTTTTCCGGTGGCTGGGTTTCGTATGGACAGTAGCGGTATGGATTCTGAGGACGTCCGGAATGCGGCAGTGTAATACGCCCCCAACCCGCGCTGCAACGTGGTCTCAACAATTCCAGTTACTTTCTGCAGTTCGGCAAGGACGTACTGCTCTAACTTTAAGACGTCAAAGCAGTGCACCTTTCTGGAATCCTCATCGGGGATGGTAATTGTGCCGAATGTCTTTACCAGTCCAGTGATGTCGGGAAGGTCATCGTACTCCATGTCCACAAATGTACACACCTTGCCGAGGTCACGGTCTTCCTTCATGTCCACAATGCCGTGGGCCTGCATGTATGCTTGCAGCTCCTTGGACATGTTTTCGGACTGGCCGCTGTCCCCAAACAGACCCGTGCGGACCAAGTTCTTCATGGCTTCCAGTCCCTCTTCCCCCCACCCATGGGCGGCCGCCATTTTTGGCAACTCCCTGAATATGCGGTTCATGCCCTGGGCAAGGTCTTCCCGACTGGGCTCCCGTGCCCAGTCAATTTTAGCCAGCCTGATAAGGGCGTCGTCGGCAGCCACTGGCTCCGCAACCGGCATACTGGCCAGCAAGAAATTCACAAAATTGTGGCCGTGGTGGTCCTCCGCCAAGATGTCGTTCACCAGCGCAGCTTTCTCCGGAGGCAGTTCGCTCTGCACCCGCATCATTTCTTGCTGGAGTACTTCCTTGACCATTTCTTCCTGGCCGCTTTGGTCTAATATAGACACCCGAGCAGCAGCTCGCGCGCCCTGCTGCTGCTTTTTCCGCACCTCCTTATTTGCGTCCATCCGCGCGGTTCGTCCCAAAGCAGCCACGCGGTCTCTCTCTTCTATCTTAACTCCCTTCCGTCTTGTTTCCATGTTTCTGGGCGTGTTATCTGTGACAAAGCATAAAATGTGTGGTGGCGGTTGCTTCTTTAAAAAGAAGGGCGTTTTAAATTTTAATTGTTCACACACACATATATTGAGGTTATATCATGCATTCCAGTACACCCTTTCCTGGATGCAGGGCATTTTTCAGACATAATGACCAATTTAGAACCCCAATGGCACAAGCGATAAAAGCGTGTGAGAGAAGAGAAGATGTGAGTCTGCCCGCCGTGTCGCGCTCCCCGATAAGTGGTAAACCATTCAAGCTGATCGTGTGGTCTTCTGAGGCGTCGTCATTCCCGGTTTTTAAAATGTCGCCAACCACACCTTGAGATATAGTTGAAATAAAATAAACAACTGTCACATTCAATTTATCCCACTTCAGAAATGCTGCGTCTGGAATACGTAGAATGTTACCCAGGGGAGGATATAGAATCACCATATCGTCACTGCTTCCCCATCGACAGCATTCGACGACTGAATTACTTGGTTTGTCTCTACGTGAAGCTTATACGAGCCGGCTGCACTCAGGGACCCTTCACAGATGATCCGCGCCCTGGTGTAGCCCTAGTTGAGGCGTGTTACTATCCACCAAGATTGTTAGTAACAAACGGAGAGCGGACCCTGGAGGAAATGAGAATTTGTTCTTTTGGAAGACTTGTCCCTGAACTTGTTTGGGGGATAGCCGCCCAGGGGTTCACTCTGCTGTCTCGGCTGCACGCCAGTGGTTACGTCATCAGAAACATTTCCCCAACGTCTTTTGTGCTCAGAGATGGAAGGCTTCTTCTCATCGATGCAACAACATCCCGAATAGCGCAAAGGCGTACAAATATATTACGAGCTGAAAGGAACTCGCGAATATCTCCGTTATTATTTTCTTCTGCGGCGGTGCAGCTGGGACTAACACATGATTTCGAGGACGACCGCCTAGCTTTTGCGTACGTCCTGCTACATCTCCTCAACGGCGAACTACCCTGGAAACCCTGGAACACGCCCACAGAGATATTGAAGGCAAAGCAAAGTCGGAGCCTCGCTGATTTGTTTCAGTCATTTCCGTTCTCTGTGAAAAGGCACTTAATGATTTCCCCGATGCTCTGGATGGTGCAGTGCGCCTCTATTCTTCTTCTTGTTTTGGTTATCGTGTTAAAGTTCGCCCTACTGCATCATTGGCTCTGATGCGTAGCAAGATTTCCGATATATATCTGATGTGTATCCCCCTTCCCCATGAGTTGCACTGACATGCCAGGCAGGTAGATTGTTTTTGAAATACGAAGAAGAAAGCACACATTGAGTTTTGTGTAACACATATTTAAACACTAATCTTTCGCGCGTGAGGGATCGTGGTGCAACAGGTTATGCATAGCTCCATGCATGCACCGCCGCTTTCACTACCGAACTTCCCCAAGAGCCCGCATGCTCGATCGAATGGACGTGCCCATTACCGTTCCCATTACTCTGCAACCATTGTTTAAAATCGCATCCCCTGGGTTCAGGTAAAATGATAAACACCGGAAACAACATTCTCATGTATTATTTACATACTTAGAAAAGTAAATAAGTAGGATTTGTGATCGAGCAGCGGGTTACAGGCGACGGGACTGGGAACGGCGCGCTTTTTTGCTTTTTACCGTTCCGCGGAGATTGATGATTCGTTGACGAATGGCAGCGTGCATCTGTACCTGACCACAACAACGTGTCAAGATGTCGCTTAAACCATTTGCGCGCAGTAATCTGTCAGCATAATTTGACTGTTCTGAAATGTAAAAAACGAAGCGACAGGATAGCATTTGAACTGCGGGGACGGGGGATTGCAGGCCTGCTAGCAAACGTGCATGAAAATCCGGCACAGCAACAACCTCTGCCGCCGGGAATCGTTGGAGAGTTGCTAACGCGCGACATTGAACGTCTGCATTAACGCCTTCATGCTCACGAAGTATCCTGCACACTACCGGCGCCAACGAAAACATATGGCGCCTTTGTACCCGCAACAAGACTGCCAATGCGTGTCCGACAAACTCCGCTATTTTTATGTGCTGATCAACGATACTTTGCCAGTCAGCGCACCACGTGGAACGTGATACGTCCCTCTGAAGAAACGACATCTTTTCATACGCTTTTGATAAAGGCACGTATCCAGTTAGCATGCCGGTCGCAACAAGCGAGTCCCCGACGCAGACTCTAATGGTAACATCAAGCTCAGTTGGTACGGAGTATGTAACCTCATAAGTTGATGAGGATATGAGCTCTATACTTTGTGTTCCGGCCGTCCGCAAGTTGTAGTAAACATGCACTAACTGCACTGGAGGCAGTTCTCCTTCAATAAAGGTCAAAGTAAACGTGTTGCTGCAGCCGTTCTCAATCTGGCAAGCATCGAGCTGTACACACTTCATGTCAACTGACGGAAGTGGCAATGTCGAGGTGACTGAACGCAGCCGATACAAAGCACTGTTTTTGGATAGCAGCTGGGATTTAATAGAACGGAGCTGAATGTCCATTGCAAACTGTATTTGTGTGGTGGCAACGTTTTAGAGGGGTTTTATATTTAAAAATATTAAAACCGACCTCTTAAACAAGGTTTTAACTTTTGGAGTGACCTTTTAAACCTTACACACAGAATCCTCGCACAACGCTTTCAGAGCTCCGGTAGCAGAATTCAGGACCAATGCCTTAGCTCGCTCACAGTCGGCAACTGCTCCATTGAGAAGAAAGAATCTTCTCCACTCAACCGAAGAGCGCGAAGCCGTGTATATCAATTGACAAGCAAAAAGCTGGAGTGCCCACCTTGTCGCGGCTTGTACCATCATCCTGTGCAGTACTGCACAAGCTCTGGCCTTTATGTTCGGGGAGCACACACCTCCACGGACCACAAACGTGGTAATAGCTGTCAGAGCCGAGGTGTGCACACTTACATCTGGACATATGGGATGCCTCTCCATGACTTCGAGGATGACGTCGAGCACCTGCTCACGGCACGAAGAACTGTCATCTCGCATACATATCCAGGAAGCCCGCACGCCACGACTAATAACTGCTGCGTTGTCAAGATTGTCAATCATGGCTTCAAACCATGCAGTAGATGCAAAATGATCTTCACCTATCATTGTTGTCAGACAGATAATGGCTGGAGTTTCAAACATTGGAGGGAGAACGGAACACGTTCGAATCAGCTCCTCATACAAATGTACTGTGACAGTTAGCCAGCTGCCAACAATAGGAAAACAGGAGTAAGAAACCTCCACTACATCTGGACGCTGGGATGAGCAGGCATATTCTAACTGCACTGGGTTTGACATATAACTGAATTTCAATTCCACAAAATCGGGACGAATGCCGGGACAGGAAATCCGAAACGTGTTCATGTCTGTTTTCCGAAGCCGATGGCATCCTCTGCCATCCAACACACAGGCATCAACATCCAACAGGCGCAGTGACACCTTGAAGCATGGAAGTTGTACTGGCGTAATATTAACCACAGCAGAATATCCTGAATCAGCTTTTCCGAATGCAGCCTTTAATTGTCTTCTGTAAACTTCCATAGCTGTGATAAATTGTGAATAATGTTTAAAATATTACTGGGAACTTCAAAGCCCTAAACAAATTCTGGACACGCCCAAACGCATGAAGTATTACAGGGAGCACTCGGATTACCAAACTCTGCTACCATCTACAGTTTTGCTTGTGTGCCGCCCATAGACAAGCTTGGGTACCTTTTTGTGATTTGGGTGGTCAAAAAACTTAAGCATTCAAGGGTAAAGGTAGACTGGAACTTATACCGACCATCAAACTCCAGCTACTGTATAAAACAATCCGCCTTCGATATATTCATGTTCCTCGACAGACCCGATTGGCGCAGTTACGTTCTCAATGATGCTGGTAGGATTTTACTTCCTCCACAGCAGTGCAAAAGTACCGAGAAGAACGAGACAGGATATGGAAGAATATCTGCGGGAATTTGTGATTTGTTTTACCGCATAGAATGCATGATCGACAGTTTCTGTTTTAGGGCACTTATATTACCCTTATTTTTTATCACCACGTACTTCCACATCTCCATCCTTGGCCACTTCTGGTTCTGGAGACGAGTCCACCTGGATAGGATCAGCAAGACTTGACGTGGGTTCTACTGGCCGAACCCGACGGCGACCCAACGGTAATGGAGCCGCTAAATTGCGCGAATCGTCAAAGACAGGAATCCCACAGGCAGATCCAGCACAACTGCCCCCTTGCAGCTCAGCCAGTGCCGACTTTAGCAGACTCATGGGAGCATCAAACTCGGACTTTACCCTTCTTACAAAAGGTGGGTCTGCACACAAAAATACGGGTAGCGCAATGACTGGATCGGGCAACTTCACGTACCGACGCAACTCTAGTCCTGATTTCAGCTTTGTAGAATCGGCGGCATCGGCATAGTATCGCACATCTCTCCCTTTTCTTGCAGCTTCGTAGATGGCCCTTCGCAGAGCGGGTGATTCTCTGAAAGGTTCTATGATTTGGGGCTGTCTGAAATCACCTATTACCATGGGTGTGGTTGTTCGGTCTAACAAAAATAATATTAGTTTGAGGTCATCTTCCGAAAACCAAGCAGAAAATTCAGTAGTAAACTTTCTTAATAGATGGGGTGTGGCTGTAACAGTAAACGGATCTCGCTGGAATGACGGTTCTATGTACCATGCACGCACAGATTTACCTTCCGTTAATGCTTGACGGACAAAGTTTGGAAATTGTTGTGCTTCCATTTTCGAAACTTTTTTACTGTCATCGGGGTCTACGTGACCGCCAATAGATATGAATATTAGATCTGGGCGCAGAGAAGCCATTCTCGTGAAGTTGTTAAGGTTCGCAGAATAAACGTTTCAATACAACCAACAGTGAATTGTGCTTTGCCGTTTGCGTTGCAATGTACTGATAGCATCACTTCATCTGTTTTGGACTCTAGTACAATCGTACACAATCAGGCTTTAGTTAAAGTTTAAAAAGCATGCAGTCCGTTTGGCGAGTTCGTAGTATATATTGTTCTTCTGATTCTTTTTATGAGAATGTAAAACAGTTGAGTATGTCTAGAGAGCCGATCACATGAAGTGATGCTTCTAAAACTGAAAAATGGAATGCAAAGCTTGTAATTTATGGTCAATATCGTGTAATTCGTATTTCGCGAGCATCACTTCATCCGTCTCAGTGTCTAGAATACAGTATCCTGACAGTACCCTTTGATGATTGACAATTTTTAAACATGGGAAAGTTATTTTTTTAACGACGCCGATAATGGAGTCGCGTTCTTTCATAAATCACAATGTGGCGATCGGTTTTGAAGAATTTAGATACGTGCCAGAGCGGATCGTCATGCAAAGACGCCTAATAAATTAATTAGATCACAACCTTTTTTGAGAACTATACATAACACTCAGACGTGCATTTAATTGTAGTGGAAAAACGCGATAGAATGGATTTCTATGTGTACCCGTTCTTCTGCCAATGGGTCTTTTCCAATTTAAATAATGGTCCCGATTGTGAGCCTGGAAAAACTCCATCAGCGATATTATCTGCCAATGGTATTTCTAGCAAACCCATTCAAGGCAGCTACCCCACCCTGCCTTCCATGCCTTCTTTGTATGCCCAGCAGACATGTGTTCACTTTAAAGCACCCACCACCCCCAGTCCAATTGTAACCGTTACTTTCTCGTATCAGGATGCCTTATCAGGATCCCCTCGCACAACAACTTTATCCATGCCTTATGACATGCCTGAGTTTAGTAGCACGGGCACAACTGCCGAGCAAGTGGCATCTTGTGCGTTTTCGTCCGATTTTAATTTTATGGGCACGTTTAAAACTATGACGGTCAGCTTGGATGAATTGACAGATTCTATTCCTATGTTTCCCCGAACATTCAACTGGATCACGAGCAAAATTACTCTTGTAACTGTGAAAGTCTTGTGTCTTGTTGGCACACCGAATTTTCAAAATTCTTGTTTTTTACCTGGACCAGATTACTACTGGCTGCTTGCCAAAGTTGTGACAAGTGTACAATCCATGCCAACCACCACGTATACCATTAAGGACACAACTGATAATTCCAGGTTAGTGTCAAAACGAACGCTGCGCGTCATTCCATTGGAATTGCGTCTTTTCAGTGAGTACTGGTGTTTCGGATTGCATAGGACGAACACACTAACTCTGACTGGAGTGTATCAAACAAAGCCCATGGTATCATGCTGGAGTACCATGCCGACTGTGTCGTCCTATGGGATTGTTGGAAACATTTTGGAGTTCACCGCAACAAGACCGTATCGGTATTGGTGTATCTTGTTCGGTTTAACGCAATCAACGGCATCTGCAGGATCAGTAACCGTGGTTGCACACAACGCATTGGATCCTGAAACACCGCCGGATGGTAATTCGTACGTGCCTGTATTGAGCAACAAATCATCTGGCTTTTTCTACATAGAAAACACATGGATCAACAGTAATCCAAATGTTGTTCAGCCTCCGCAGAATTGGGTAAACTTATTGAATGCTAATCCCGTACTGACCAAACCTGGAGGGAATCCAAATGTTCCATACATGCTGCTTGATTCTGGCACAGTTACTCCATGCATAAAAGTGGATATATTCAACCCCCAAGATCCAAATTTGAATAATCGATTGCCCTTGCAAGCCATTATTGCTTCTGATTTTCCATTTGAATATCCTCTCGGCGTCGATGCAAACGACACGGTTGCAATTGCTTCAAACTACATTCCACCAGCCACCTTATCTGCAGTACCGAATGTTATTAGCAATGTATCCTTCTCTGGCCAAGTGCCCATGTCTCCCGCGTCTTCTCCCGGCAGCCGGGTTGGAAACACACTCGCTTCCGTATCAACTCTACCCAAAATGTTAAGCAATGTGTCGGTACCTAACCATGCAACGAAGCTAGATGCCAACGTGTCTCATCCTGGCAGTTGGGCAGATAGTGCCGCAAGCCAGTCGGTTTCCAATCAACATCAATTAAGTAATCGTAAACAAAATGCAATACTGATTATTGTATGCATTCTTACGTTTTTTGTGATACTTATACTGATAGCAGGGGGATACTACATGTACAAAAAACGGAAATAATAGATTGTCTATCTTATTAAGCCAGAATCTGGGGTGTTTTCGAACTCGAGATCTGTCGAGTTTCAATACCAATTCTTATTCTACGTGGATCAGTATTGCAGTTCCCAAAACACGCAATCGAACGTGCTCCATTAAAATTTTGCATGCTTCGAACACTCTTTCACGATCAAGCAGATGCAAACAGGAAAGACCCTGTGTCGAATAGGGTCTAACGCAATGATGAAGAGCGTTTCCCGAATGGTACAATACCGATTCGTCGTCGGAATGCCTTTGCATAGCATGCAACAGGAACTGAAACACTCCATCAACCTGTGCCACAGAACTGGGGAACCTTCGAGCAGATGACAGAATAGCGCGAGATGCTGCATTCGACAACTCGGGATAATTGATATGCTCCGAAGCCACGCGAAGAACCAGCTCAACAACATCCACGACAAATTTTTTAAACATAACATGAAACGTCCGATGACAAATCCATAAAAAAGCTCGGGCCAAGACTCCAGAGTCGTGATCGTAATCCAATACCAGTTCGATCCATCGAGGAAACGACATGCAGGTGCCTGGATTCAGTTCTACAGCGACTTCCTCCAATGTGGGAATAGGAGTCAAACTTCCTTCCCAAACAGAAACTCCACCTAATTTTATGGACAGTTCCAGAATTGAATCACTGCCCGTATTCACTTTGTAAGAAACAGTGACGGATCCGGGAGATGCAAGGACACCGACGACCTCACACACATCGGACGCGAATAAACACGTTACCATGTCAGCGGTCAAGTTAGGAAGAGCTATAGTGAACTCATTGGGCTGGAAAACATGAAAACGGGTTAAACCGCGCCCTGAGAACATGGCCAAGTCAAAGTCTAAAAAGTTGATCGAAGCCGCCACCACGGAAAGATTCTGGACAGCATTTGATCGTGTGCGCAACAGGCCGCTGCCCTTGCCGAAGGCTTGGTCGCACAGCTGATGCTTTATAAGATGTAAAGCGTCCATGGAAAAAAGAATGTGTATAAATGTTTAAGCCTTTTTCAAAAACCTAGAGCTGCAAGAGCCAAAAAGGCAAATTCGGGACACACCGCCCGTGCACGGCTGCAAACTTCTAATCCTCTACCTGCTATCAAGGTTTGTTTTTCGTCCGGAAGTTCGTGGGCAACGTCTGCAATGACCCAACAGGCATAACGCTGAATATTGTAACTGTGAATGTGGGCATCCATAGCGTTGTACAGATATGAATCATAGCCAGGTAACATGGCGATGCTTTTTGAGGAGCAATGCCATATCAGGACATGCAGCGCAGCGGTCTGAATGCTTTCAGTATGAAGATGGCGCATGGATGCGTGAACTACAGCAGAAACAACATCCGGCCTTGGAGTGTGTAGAGGAACTCGTGCGAAAGCTTTCTGGACAACTTGTTCGTTTTCGCAGCAATCAGCACACACATCCAGCCACTGCTGAGCGGTGCAGTAATTTGATTTCAGGATTAATAATCCCTTTTCGGCTGCCATGGTTAGACTAGCTGTATGTACGCTTACCACACAGTTTCCAACACAGATGTGGATTGTTAACTTGTCCCGAACACAGTGATGTGCACAGTACTGCACTTCAATAATATCTTGGCTAAGGTTGCGCATGCTGACGGTTTCTGCATCGCTGTCGTATGTAATTCTCAAATGAGCGCTGGAAAGATGCTGGCCGTGTAATGTGAATTTGTTGCTAACTTCCCGCGAAAATCGCGTCAATGCTCTGCCTTTGGCCTCAATACATGTAAAGTCAAGTACATTTAATTTTACAACAGGCAGCAGCACCTTTGCTTTGGGAATTGACACCCGTTGCAATCGATTCGTTTGTTTTGATCGATTGAACAAAAGATGCAAATGACCACGTACATGCTGTAACATGCAATACAAATTCCCAATGACATTTGTTACATGCTGCCACCGATAATTCTACTATCATATCTGTCTGCTACGGTCTATATTGTAAATTGTTAATGCAGTTTAATAATAAAATATTTACACAACTGGATATCTGCCATGCTCTCGCAAATTAAATCAGTTCTTTTTAAGCGCGTGTATCGTTCAAAGAAGTTAGAGTTGCCTTCGAAGTTTGTATGCAACCGTACACTGCTAACTGCCTCAGCCATATCGCTGGGGATGGTTGTTCCAGAAACATGTGAAGTTAGTGGCACGGGATTAAGACGTTACAGTTTTGTCTGCGATAACGCCTTTCTTGTTTCGTGCCGGCATATAACTGCTGGACTGATTCGAGTCGACTTCGAGGGTGGTCATGCAGAAGTTACCGGCTGTCGCGCTGTTGTGGAATTCCAGTCCTACGAAGTCACATACGCGGTACACAGCACGGAAGGAGATATACGAATGACCGTCACAATCGGCGAGGAGCTCGTATTTCGCGGCGTTCTACGTAAGATGATGTCAGTCAGCAGGGCCTACCAGTGTTTATCATCCTGGCACTTGGCTAGTCACACTTGGCTTGAAATTGTTTCAGATCATGCAGATCAGGTTGTGCTGGTTCTACATGCCTTGTCATACGTTCCATGCGACGTTTCTGTGAAAAACCGTGTCGCGAGGGAGATTCTATCTCTGCTACGAAGATATTCCCATCATGCTTCCGTGGTAGCCAGAGGACTCGGCGCGTATGAATATCTCAATATGTTGCAGAAGGACACAACATTATCACATGATGGTTTGGAGGTTATCTTGAAAGCCATGGAGACTCATGTTTCAGTTTTAAGTGTGCAAGTGAACGGATGCAAGTTACTTGCCTTGTTTGCTAGAAATTTCAACTTTGGCGATCCGAATTTGTTTTTGTCTCGTGCTGTACTCGCCTGTGAAGCGGCTGCCACAGTAGCGCCAAACGCTGCACTGTGGGCTTTAAAAGAGTTGGATAGCGCATTAATTAATGTAAAGCAGTAATCCGTATTACACGTTTTTACATTTTAACTGGGAGATTTTTTCGGCTGGGGCAGAGTGTTAATTTTTGAGATGATGTCATCTATGACCGATTTCTTTACTGCATTACCGTCAAGGGGCTTATAATTCTTCCCAATGAGAAACAGAAATGCAATTTCGGCGATAGCAACTCCCCCAAAGCAAGTGGCAGCTACAGCAAACACTTGGCCCATGTCCGGCAAATCGATTCCAGACACCGCAAGTCCTTTCAGTTTTTTATCCTGGAAGGCTTTGTAGGAGAAGTACGTGACAATAAGAACCACCGCCACAACAGCTGCTGCGGAAGCTAGAACAATCGTTGTCTTCTTTTTCAGTGCGGCATTCTTGGCTTGGACCTCTGCATCTTGTTTTGCGAAATCCGGCATTTTTGTTTTAGCCAGAATTGCTTTTAGTTTGGCAACTTCTGTCTTGGGCAAGAAGGTGTCAAGAGAGTCCATAATTTCCTTGACAAATGTTAGGGTAGATGTCTTTACGACATTCTTTTCTACACCTGCTGCAATATAAAAAAAGAATACAGCAATGAAGCCTGCAAAGAAAATGGTAATGATTAGGGTTATGAAGACAACTTTCATGGCAAAGGCCGAGTTCGTGAGTTTTCCCTTTGAAAACTCTGCCGTTTCAGCATCTACCGGCGCACTCGGTTTCTGAAATATATCCGTCATCTCAATCTCCCCGCTCATAATTCCGATAGAGTTTATTATATACAGCCAGTCTAAAATTAGAGTACCGAGTTTCAGGCAGGAGATTGATGCGCAGGCTCAGTGCCTGCCTGAACAAGTTTGAAAATGTCAGTCGTTATTTCAGAGGGCATGACAGGCACGAACTTTGAAGCCACCGTGAGAAAGAAAGTAGCTTCTGCCATGCCCACTACCGATAGCACAACCAAATTCTCAATGCCAACCTGCGCCATGACACGCTTCATGTCGACGCCTGCCCTCACAAGAGCAGCAACAACAACAACAAAGGACACCCCGAGCAGTGCAATGATTCCATAGGCCACCAGCATGGTTGTGTTATTGGACGATTGTTGGTAAGCGTCTGGCTTATCAAAGCTGTTTGATAGTCGTGATAGAAATGGAACCAGGCTTCCCAGCACCGGCTGCAAAGAAGCCGCGTTTGCTGGGGTGACAAACGAGTCCCATCCAGTATTTACTGCGTTCTGGAATGTCTGGGACAACTCATTTGTTAAAGTTTTACTTTCCATCGGCGCCACCATGACCTTGTACAAAAGCGTCAGTGCCAGAAACATTACTAGAACATGCAACAGCACATTCAACGCGAACTCTGTCCCTGCTGGGGGGTATATGTTTCCAGCCATCGGCTACTACTTCCGGCTGAATCCGTTATTATTTGTTTAACATATACTTTCCATACATATAAGTTTCTTTCTGCTGTATTGCATCCCTCAATGTTTCCTTCAAGACATTTTGCCTTTTTGGGGTAACTGAACGTTTTCCTTTCAATGTAATTTGGAGTTGCGTGTCGTCTGCCCCCGGCTGTGAGGGATTTCGGCGTGTAAAAATAGAACCCGAGCAGCAGAAAGAATGAAGGAAAAACGACATTTCGTACATTTGGAACTTGCTACATATTCCAACCGTCTTTGTTTGCCTCCGAATCTGCGTCGACTTCTGCTACTACGCTCTTGTTCTTGTACAAGTTCACAAAAAGCTTTCGTCAGCTACTCCCCATACCAATCTTTCGGACGAGTACGGCATTTTTTGGCAGTTGTGGCCGTATCCGACACCAAATTGCACCAATAACGGTCCAGTGTAGTTATCAGGCAATTCTGCCAATCCTGGATTCAGCAGAACGACATCCATCCCGGAAACGGCGGAGGTGACAGAGACGGTGTGACAACAAATTTCAGACAAAAAAAGATTCAGGAATTAAAAAGAAAAAACTTAATATGCTAACCCACATTGATTCCTTATCTGTACCATACGACGAAGTTTGACTGGCGGCAACGATGGACACGGTGTAGATGCGTGTGTGCTTGAATTTTCAAAACCTTTCTGCTACAAACAGTATGCATAAACTACTGCATACGTAACATCAATTGATCCAGCTGATCTTGTGACCAGAATTTCAGAAAAGCTTCCTGGCCACCTGCCATGTACACACATTCCATGCACAAATCTTTGCTGCTCCCGTCTTCATTAGTAACACCTACGCAGGTTGAAATGTCTTGTCGTTTACATGCATTGCAGGAAACGTAATCCCATCCGCCATAACGATCCCATGCTGGCGTGGACACATTTCCTTGATTAATTACGTTTGACATTATAGCCGAACATGTCTGGCAGGATAGAATGTCAGTATAGCCGTTGTGGATCTGACCACACCAATTAAAATACACAGAAGTCCTTCCTTCCATCCGCGGCAGCGATGCATATGTTACAACCAAGCTGAACTTTCAGGCAGTACAGACAAATAACCGCAAACAGAAGCGGGATATCTCCCGTTATGCATAGTTCTCCTACTGACACGTTTCTTAAAGAAGTCAAGACCACAGCGTTTACCGCTCATCTACAAAATAAACACTGCCTGCTGGCCTGGCGGTGGAAGTGTGTGAACAAGCACGGACCCCAGCCCGACATGCTGCCGAAATAGCTATTGACCTCACTTCGCAGTTAACAAGGCCCGTTTTTGTCATGAATGATATAATTCGGCAAACATGGAACACGTGCTGAGATCGCATGGTATCAACCCAACGACATACTTGCGTATTGTCAGAAAAATAGCCTCACGCAACGGCTACAATCAACGTTTGGAATTCAGCAGCAATCCCAAATTCAAGTTTGTGTACGATGGCATAAACTTTGGCAGCTCGAGCAACAAAGATTATATAATGTACTCACTGATGAACGATCACGACAAGGCTCATGCGATGCGCAGTTCGTACTTGAAGAGGTCAAAAGCCATGAAAGGCACCAATCTTCGCGACCCATTAAACAAAAACGTTTTAAGCCGGGTAATAACATGGGATCAAAATGGATTTTATTAAATTCAAAATAAGAAAAACTGGGCGGGCCAGGCATCGACTCATAACCAAAAACGTACATGCCCCAAACGTTTTGAAACAAATCTTAATGCTTCTTGCTTCGCTGTACTTTGCGTTTCGATGTACGTGAACGTCTGATTCTGCTTGACTTCTTTGAACGCGAGGATTTACTTCGACTTCGCTTTGACTTGCGTCTTCTCGCACCTCCAGTCATGACAAAAATTCATGGGAGTACTGTTTAATTCTCTAAAAAGCGATTTACGCAACCAAGCAAGTTGTGCTGCCGTGTGGTATGCATTAAGTCATAGAAAACTACGGACTAAAACGCATTAGAGTCCGAGACAGATGAAGTAATGCTCGCGAAATACAAAATTACCATATTGACCATGAATTACAAGCTTTGCTTTACATTTTTCAGTTTCAGGAGCATCACTTCATGTGTCTGGCTCTTTAGTTATTTCTGTAGTATCACTCTGACAACATCATTCACCTCCTCGTTCGCACAGACTGCCGATGCACGTTTACACACTTCCACTGCAGCCGGTACAATCAGGACCCCTTTCCAAGTCCAGACTCCGCAATTCTTAATAATGCTTTCATACATGTGATGACGTCTGGGCCGGCTGGGCCTGACTCTATGTACGTGCACAGAGTCTGTACGTCATCGGCCTCTGGATAAGAATATTTACTGTCCGCATACCAAGCATTTTCTAATGCCAGTTCGACTTCTTCTGGAAGGCTTTTTCCGCTGCCATTATGGAAGTATTATATATTACAGGATGTTTATTGGTGTTGGAGATGCAGTCAATCTTGTTGTCCAAGACGGTTTTTTTTAACGTACGAATATAATCTGATTGTGACACTCGTTATGGATCCTTTCACGAAATATTTAATTGTAGCAGCGACTGGCCTGGGAATTCTAGTGCCCGCAGCAACAGGTGCTGCGCAACTTGCATCCAACAAAGATAAGGATTCATATACCAGCAGCTCGTACTATGCGGAGGTTTTCTTCTGCAGTGCTGCTGCCTTTATGATAGTCTTAGGGGGTAGTTTCATGATATATTATCACAAGAAAAACAAGGCTTCTGCGTTCATGCAATCTAACAACTCGTTAACCAGTGGTCAGGCTTCCTAAAGCCACGTGCCACCCATTGCATCATGAGTCACTTTCTCCAAACGCGCAAGGCAACGCGATGTTTCGCATGGACGTATAGTCGCCCGTTCACAGAGTTCAACCGCTCGACCTTCCAAAAGAATTTGTTGCTGAACTGGATCCCTATCTTTCATCTTACAAAATATCCAACAACACCAGGACTGTATGCTTTCTTGGTGTGTATGCGCATCCATGGCTGCATGCCAAGATAGATTGTATTTGTTTGTGCTCGGACGCGAAGTTAATAAAACGTGCTGACTTCAGTGGTTCATGTTGCCAGACACTGTCACAACATCTTCGACAGCCGAGGCATCTTTAACATCTTCACCTTTTCTCGATGGGAAAGGAAAGCGTACCCATGTATTTGTCGACATCGCGTACCGGACAGTTTCCATACTATGCATACCAATTACAGCCACAACACCAACAACCGCTACGATGGTCGCGGCAGCGGCGAGGTGCATGCTGACAAATAGGCATTGCGTTCTAACCATGCAAATGCAGAGCTTCTTGAAATTTGCAGGAATTGAATTGTTACATCGCCCGTCAATTATACGCCACAAGATGTCTTCCTGTATAAAACCTTTCCATGCAGTATGCATACGTGCCGGAAACAACAGGCATATTGTGATCACAATCAAACCGTAACGTTCCAGCTTTTGGATTTGTGAACTCGGACGTTAAGATGTTCAGGATTTTGGGTTCCAACCTCATGTCGGAATGCAATAGAAGGTGCGTGCTGGAAATGAATTGCATTTCGTCCAGCACATCTTGCCACTTGATGCAGTTCAATAATTTGCCAGATTCTGCACTGTACACCTTTCCACCGGAAGGTGACGTTAAGCAGATGAACTGTCCACAGGGGGACAGCAGCACACGGCTTGAAAAACTTTTCTCCTCTAAAGTTCTCACGTGTTTTGCAGTGTCCAATGACGCAAAGATTGTCCGTCCTCCAACTTCTTGAACTACCATGCGATTTGCTGTCTCGCATATGTCGAAGGAGTTCACCTGTCCAAACGGAAACTTCCGCAAAACGACATCGCTAGGCGATACCTCCACCAGATTAGAGCGCTTGTCCAAGCCTATGACCGTATTTGTCAGCGTTACTTTGCAGTCTTTTGCACTCCCAACGGTATTCAAGCTGTGTCTATATCTGGCGAATACATCGTCATGTTCGTAGGTGTAAATGTCAAGAGGTTGGAACAGGCTCCTAGAATTCCAAATTGCCAGCGCCCGTCCGTTCGCTGATACAGAGACAAGTTTCCCAGCCCCTGACACATCGGGCATGACTGTGAACTTGCGGACACCGTTGTTTTGGAACACGGGAGGCGAGGTCGGAGCGGCCACAACTTCAGGTATGGGAAGTGTCGGATGATTTGCAACGTCACGCCAACACCACGAACCACAACATAAAACTGCGCGCATTGCAAACTTTTCCAAAAAAATTATGTAAAGATGTGTTTATATGCGCAGTCGGATAGCTTAGGATGTATTATGTAGTACTAGAGTCCGAGACAGATGAAGTCATGCTCGTGAAATACAAATTATATGATATTGACCATGAATTACAAGCTTTGCTTTGGTATCAAAATTTGGGGGCATCCCCTCACGTGACCGGCTTTGTATGTACCGCCAAGTGATAAAGTTATTTGACCATTGGTTTTGCTTGTGCGCCGCCCCAGTAGACAAGCTTGGGTACCATTTTTGTGATTTAGGTAGTCAAACAACTTAAGCACTCAATGGTAGTATTATGTGGCAAAACAGCGCGAGTCTAAATTGCATTTCCTAAACAATCGAACCCGCATTATCGAACCTCTGTAACCGTGCAAGTAGTACCACCCTTGAACTTTCAGAATTCAATAAACTCGACACCAAATCCTGGAACAGGCCTGATTCCTGCAATCCATCCTACAGCATTTGCAGGTAACTTTCTATACTTCCAAAGTCTGCGCTGTACTACAACACCAACATCAAGTCTTCTCTAACTGCGTTCATCTGATGGTTGTTGTAAATCAACGGATAATGTAACTGTAAAGTCCATAGCCGCATGATCTGAAAATCCGTCAGTAACATCCATTCGCGTCCGTATTACGCTAACGTCGGACACAATTTGACTATTTAATATCCAGGCATAATCCAGACGCTCACCATGTTCATCAGGATTATTTCTCCACTCCTTTTGACTGTGTCGGCACTTGGCGATTGTGGTCCCGCCGTCATCAGGAATTCTGTAACCACCTCCTTTTTCAACCACGCTGTCAAACAGTGCTAACGTGCTTGGGCAACTCGAATTAATGTCCCCCGCCAGTAAAATAGCCCCGAACTTACGACAAAAATGGATGGCCTCTAAAAACTGACGTATTCGCAATCCCTCTTGATCATCTGGGCACTGATCTTCAGTGTAAGATGCCTGGAAATGAACGGTACATAATCGAAAGCCACAAACATCAAATATAGCAGCTCCCTTTTCGCAATATTTGTCCACACTCATTGATTCCGTGAAAGCATGAAAAGCTACAAATGTAATAGGCATTGATGATCTGACGGACAAGGCAGCCAGTCCGCTGTCCATTAATTTTCTTTTGGACAGGCGGTTAGGGGGAGCTACAGCTGACACGACACAGGGGAAAGTCTTGAATAAACGTTTTAAGTTGTCCATGGTAAACAGGGAAGGAGTGCGAAAGACCTCTTGCATAAGCAAGATGTCGACATCTTTGAATAAACTGTCCGGAATTGTGTTATACTGGTGCCGGAAAAGCATTTGTGTGTTTACGCAGCGAATGCGCATAGAGTTCGAAATTGGCTTATTTGCTGGATCTGTGTAACGTTGAAATGATGGCCGTTCATAATTCTGGTCGTACACAAAAACTGCCAGAAGCAGCACAAGAAAGACCAATGTTAGACACGAGGGAATTCCTATGGCCAGAGTTACTTTGTCCCATTTGTTCATTTAATGGAAATGGGACCTATTATTATTTACGTCATAGTTTTCAGTGTACCTTGCTATGCATCATATTAATGGTGTACTAAGAAGGTGGGTAGTATTTGACGGGCACGTGTTACTCCGTTTTCTCTTGGTAAGAATTCCAGCGGTGGAAAAACGGCTGAGCTGCCCAAATCATGGTTTCGTTCACGAACCGAGCCACTGGATTCTTGAATGGGCGGGGAAAATCCACGAACAGAATGATCCGTGTCTTGTTGGTGTCATTGCGAACTTCATGATTGTACGTGTCGTCAAAGACAACTTCCTCTCCATCCCGCCAAGAATACTTTTCACCGCATATAGACAGAGAACATTCATTGTCATTTGGTGTCTGAATTCCCAGATGGTACCTCAAGATGCCTTTGTACGGTCCATTGTGAGAAGTGATATGACCTCCCGGGGCAAGTATGGACACAAATGCCACTTTTACTTCTGGCAAATTAGCCAGCAATGCACAAGTTTTGGGGCACTTTTCCAAAGCCAAGGGATCCAAAGGCCCATAGAAACGCAAATACAAGGCCTTCCATTTTAGATCTTTTGAAACGGTATTGAAATTTGGATCGCCATCAAGGATATGTGACGCTTTTACAGCTGCCTGAATTTCTTCCAACATGATGGACAGGCCTTCTTTCAGTTTTACAGATTGGGGGAACATTTCTTTAACCGCCGAGTCTCCCAAGAAATACCTCCTCCTGTTCTTCTTCTCAGTGGCCCAGTAAAGGAAACAATTAAAGTATGCCAACACGAACTGGCCCCGTGTAAAGTACGACACCGGATTATGCTGCATTGTGACAATTTCCCATATCCATATTGAAACGGTTAGAAAACTAACCAACGCAAACAATTCCGGCCACATCGTTACGTATATTACAGTTGGGAAACAACTTATTTGCGGTAACAAAGAATAAACATACGTCAATAGAGTCCGAGACAGATGAAGTTATGTTCTTAAAACTGGAAAATGTAAAGCAAAGCTTGTAATTTATGGTTGACATTGTGTATTTTTTATTTCGCTAGCATCACTTCATGTGTCTCGGACTTCAGAATAATTAGGTTTTGTGCATTGTGTATTATGTAATCCTTTACCTATTGTTAGCATCCTCGCGGATAAATGAATCACATCGTGCTAAGAGCATCGCAGATTGGAACGACAATATAAATGTCCATAGTACCATTGTCGCATTTGTAAGGTCGTAGCAACCATGGACGACTACAAACTGGTGTTATCTAAATGCAGACACTCGGACGGGTGCGAGATAGAATCCGCCGTATTCCCTTTTTGCCCAAAACACATGGAACAAGAATGGGGACTTGTCACAAAGGAAAGCAGCATTCCGCATGCCGGAAACGGGCTGTTCTTCGTGGGGTACACTGACAAGGATGGGCACCGCGTTGACACGCTAAAAAAGGGATCTATTGTTACCTACTACTCCGGGAAGGAGGATTTATCCTGCAGTGAATACGATGCACGATTTGGAGACAACAGTTCCTATGGATTGTGCTGTGCAGACAAGTGCTTGGACGGAGGACCCACTGACAACTATCCGGGCAGACTAATGAACCACCGGCCATACTCCAAAGCCAATGTCCGCTGGGGAAATAGCATGACTGTCCTTGACGACAGGTATTGCACGCCTATGTATGCTATGAGAGCCATTAAAGCAGGAAGGGAACTTTTTGTAGATTATGGGAGGGACTACTGGAAAGGACGCAAACATAAGAAGTTATGAGCTCGGTCCAGTAAGCGATACCCCCGGTCCAGCACGTTTGAATTTCAGTTCCGAAATTCTTAACCGAATTTTTTGCCGGGCTTCATTTCCCAAACTTCTCATCCGCGAACAATAAGGATGGGCCTTTAATGCAGAATAGATTTGCGCTTGAAGCATGAGTAGCCTGTCTGTGTCATCATAGTCCAAAAGCTGCAGCACCACTCGCAAACTGAGAACTTGAATCGCTTGCGTTGACAAATGGACATTTGCTATGTCTACAAGATGACGTGCATTCACCCGGTGACAAGGTTGCTCCAATAGGTGGCATAACTGCATAGTTCGCAAGAGGGCTGTCCACACAACCTCGTAGCTATGGCCATAAGCGGCAAGAATTGAACACCATAAAACGCTACCGTAGCTGCGTTCAATGTACCCACGAACTGCACCCTTGCTGTCTTGGACAGCTTTAAACTGCAAGCACAAAGTCTTCGAGACAAAGACAGTTGCCTTCAGAACTCTGAGCTGAGAAGGTTTAAACACATGATACTGTATTGAAACCACGTCTGGAGAAACATCGTAAATCGAAACTGCTTCAGCCTCTTCGCCAAAAAATTTTATCTCAACCACGGGAGCCCTGAGGTTTTCACCAATCAACTGAATTACGTTAACGCCAGGCAGGTACAGACGCCCGGCACGTCCTTGCAGATGTATGTCGTCTACATTCACATATCTCAGATTTGTCGACGCTCGCAAACCGGTTTCAAGGAGTTTGGCCCGCACACAGGTTTTGTCGGTTTGAAGCGCACATTTCAAAGTTTGTTTCAAGATGCCCAGCATTATTGTATTCGTTGTGAACCTGGAATAAATACTCAAAGACAGCTTGGAAAACGAGAATTTAAGAAGTTCAGATTTACGTCATCCCCGCACAGCGTCCTCGCTCGGCCGCACACCTCTTCCAGACGACCGGCAAACAACATCTGCTTGTTGGCAAAAGATTGCATGCCAATAGCTCTCAGCAACATGCACGCACTTTTCTGGACAGCTCTTGATTCAATATGGGCGTCCATTGCTGAATACGCATAATTCGCAAATGTCGGCATATTGCGCAAAATGCGGTGATCCACAAACCAGGGCAACACGGTCAGGCTGTCTCGCTGAAGGCATTCAAGATGAAGATGGCGACCAGCGGCAGAAACCACAGAAGCCGCCACACGAAAGGCTGCGTCTAACCCTATGCTTATGGAATTTCCGTCAAGAACGGCCATTATGCTGTTGAGTCCAGCTTGAACAACTTCGCCGCTATCCTCGTGCTGGCTCTAATTTCGACACCACTCTGAAGTTCCATCACATGGCCAAGTTCGAAAGTAATCCAAGGCGGCGGTTTTTGACAATGAATAGCATGACGATCTGCTGCGTCTTGTCAAACGGTTTTATCCGGACGTGAAGAAATCTGTTGTTGCGGTGGACATGGTGGAACCTTTGGGTAGGTGTCGTGCGTTGTTGTCGATAGGCGGGGCGTGTGAGATGCCCACTGAGAATAAGGCCAAAGATCTGGCTGTCCACATTCGTGCCATGGGCGTGGATGCGAAAGTGGAGGCGGTAAACGTGGACACCGATTCCAAACGCAGGAAGTACTTCTTTTTGAACAAGGAAACTGCGATAATACATAAGCCGAAAGGTGTGGTTAAGTACTGAGGTGTTGACCTTCAAAAATGATTCGCCAGAAACAGTTCATATATTTCAACACACAACCCCAAAACGCAATCCTTCGCCAATGGATGTTCCTGCATTCGATATGCTCGTTGTCCTTATTCTTACGACTTTAAGGGAAATTGTATGCAGAACATCTTCCAGCCTCTCCGAAATGCCTTTGTTTCTTCGCTCGCCCATAAACCCGCTTGTTTTCAAGCAGTTCATGCAGCGCTCGGGCTTTGCTTCCATATTAAATATCTCCCCTGATTTCTTACTTTCATGGGGAGAAGCCGGTCGAAATGTTGCGTGCGGCGCCATCATGAAGGGCATTGCACCGGAGGCATCGCGGGTTGAGGCGGCGTTGTCGACAGATCTTATGCATAACGTATTTCCAGCGGCCGCATCGTCATCTGCGACAACCAGCAGCGGGCTTGTTTTGTCCGTCGATGGTTTCTGGATGCGCGTTTACGACGGCCGCGGCCAATATCAGGGAAGGAAAGAAATGCCAGATACGCGCATCTGCGTTGGGCCCGAAGACGTGTTGTTCACATCCGTTGGCGACGACATCATATCAACGTGGGATAGGGACGGTCAAATTATTGCCAAAACACGAATGCCTTGGCCAGTGAAGGCACTTGCGTACCACCGTTCGAAGCTGTATGCTCTTTCGTCAGACTCCGTTCCGCATTGCGTAAAGACTGTCCGGTCCTTTATTGTCAGCCATTGGCCGCTGTCCATTTTCATGCTTGATCGGGAAGCGTTTCCCGCACAGACATACGCTTGTTTTGTTGATATTACTTCTGACGAAGCATACTGTGCTGAGTTTGATGTGGGAGAGGACTGCCTTTTGGAGAATATGCCCGCGGCTTTATCGAAATGGATCTCAAAACACGGCCGTGTGCCCGTGCCCATGTCGACAGAGGACGCCGAGTATGAGTTATCCACTTGGCATTATGGCATTTCCGTTGGCCGCGCTGATGTGCATTTCATCGAGCTCGCTGGCGAGAACATCGCTTCCGCGATTCATGACTATGCCATAAAACGTGAACTCACATAGCCTAAAATAGAAAGTTTCATTCATTGTTTAGCAAGAGGAGTCACTTCAGTGCTAGCAAAATCGTCCGCCAAAAATTCAGGTCCAACGTGCCATCGCGTTGTAAAACAAACAAGCGGTTAACGCCACGCAGTTTCAAAAACTCACTACTGAGATCAGGCCATAGCAGCATCTCACTCAAAATCGTACTGCACGTCCGAGATATTTTCTTCGACGTCGGGAACTTCTCCATGGCAGCCAGAATGCGCTCCACGTCCGTAAATGCAGGAGGGAGGGCAACTCTTCTTAACGTTTCTCCTTTGACAACGGATCCACAGATAATGTCCAGACACTCGTGCTGCAGTTTCTCAATGTCCGGAAAAGCATCCATGGCAGCCAGAGCACGATCGACACAAGCAGCAGCGTTGTCAGAGACAAAGCATTGCAGGACAGAAAACGCAGATGTTATCACGTCAGGATTATCTGCAAATCTGTCCAGAGCGGCAAACATGTGGTCATAACCTCCATTCTCGAGAAAGACGTTCGTTCACTTTGGGTGTACAGACACGCCGCTCTCAGGAAACGGCATCCCTGAATCTGAATGCAGGAGTTGAGTGCATTCTCTCTCTCATGGCAAGTAGCACACGCTTCGTTCCTCCCGTGGCAAGTGTAGCCATCTGGAAAGGATAATCATTCGTACTCGTGTAGAAGGCGTCTGTCAAGACACAGACGCCTTTAATAGGATCCGTGGCCATAAGTTCATAAATGCGATGCAAGCGAATGGCACTGTCCCTGCTGACAGATTCGGGCATGGCCGAAACCGCGGCATCTTCGGCCACCTTGGTTTGCGTGAGGGCGAAACATGCACGCCATAGCTGATGTTGCAACTCGTGCAAAGGGACAGAGTCCTCAACATCGGCAATGTCCATGCTGCGCATGGCTGCTATGATTTCGCTGCGGGTCTCGGGAACCTCCATAATAAATAGGAGGGGTGTTTTGTATTGTGAGTAAGTTTAGAAATATAAAACATTTTATCGCTTTTGTTTACGACGTTTAGATCGCGATTTTGACCGTCTTGTTGTCCGTGGCTTTGACTTGCGTTTTGTTCCACCCAGACTGGGGCTTTCGCTGCGCTTTGGACTTCCTCGTACTTTTACAATCAGCTTCCCTGGTCTGTCCTTCGCTAATATCGACTCAAACAAACTCCAAATAGGAATATTATACTCACTTTCCGAATAAGTATTAGCGCGAGAACTGAGACCCGCGGACGACTGGACAAAGTACTCCCATTCCAATTCTGACTCGTCTAGTTTTTTCTCCAGTAACTCATTGATTTTCCCCAAAGTTGCAGTTTCTGCCATGTCTACTTGTTCCACGATATTATTTGCGACTATACGAACACTTGCTTGTTTAACCCGTGCGGTTTTAATAACTTCGAATGTAGGGTCTTCAGCCGGATACAAATCGACTACTTTCTTACTGTTTTCTTCAGGAAAGTCAAATTCTTCTCCATCGTATAATAATTTAAACGGATCACCGTGTCTGTGACCTATTAAAAAATCCAAGTCTTGTAGAGTTGTATGTCCGTAATATTTGGCCACATAAGGTGTTGGAATTGTGTACCCCTTGAATGAAACAGTGTACTCAAGTTTGTACCTTGTAACGACGTGGACTGTTAAAGACGGTAAACGATGTTCTGCTTTGTACGTTTGTAGTGTTTCCGACTTATCCTTATGATCATCCATGCTGTTTCCGTCTATAAACCAACTGAAATCTGCAGTGTGTCCATATTCTTCCATAAGTAGTACATCTTCCAAATCGGTAATAGTTGCGTCCATTGGTAACTTTATGCGGTGAGGATGACTGTAGTCACCATCAACCACACATGTTACAACCATGGACTTTTTGCTAGGTTTGGATGCTGCTGCCGGGGATTGTGCCGCCAAAGACCTCTCTCTAGACCTTGTTCGTATGCGGTGCTCTTTGCGGTATAATGTTGTTAAAGGATCTCGTAATTTCCGGGTCATTTCGTACAAAGGCAAGCCACGACTATAAGCAATTGGTGCTCCAATCTTCTGTGCAAAAGAGCTTTCAAGTTTATCTCCCGATTCTGTTGCCCTACATATCGATGCCAAGTAAATTCCCGGTCCTAATTTTACCATCAACTCTCGCACACCAATTTTGAAATTTCTTCCGATTTCTCTCAGATTTGATAATCCCGTTTTTCTAACCTCTGTCGATGTAGGATACACAGAATTTTCATAGACTTTATTGCGCTCATCAGATGATAAATGCGTTTCATCCATTACTTGAACTTGTTTTTGGTGTTTTGGGTACGTCGAGTAGGTCATGACCCCGGACTGAAGAGCCGTAGTATCGCCGAATTTTCCTGGATAAAATGTCACAGACGGCATTTCGTCTGTCGGGCCATACTTTCTGCAGAAATCTAGATCAATTATACCGCCACAGCTATCACCTGGCAACCTTACCATGTCCTTCAGCATGTCTTCATAAGACACTCCAGTTTTATCGTTCTTGTCTGCAAACATTTGTAGCAATATGTGCGTAACGTACATGAAGGAAACTCGTCCGCACTCTGTGAATAGGATGAGGTACGTGTTTTCTGGAACCCTTTCACGAAATGGACATGCAGTGATTGGCAAGTCTGAATAAGTACACGGGTGTTCATTGCCGTGTCCCAAAAGTAGAAAAATTGGCAATTCTGCAAAACCTGCACTCATATTTAATTTTGTTGTTGATATAGAAGAATATATATATATTCGATGGACTTAAACAGAAAATATTGTCATTTTAATTAGCCAGCAAAAAATTCAACGCCTCGTCTGCTTCGGAGTATGTGCTTGTGCCGAGAAAACGAATGACGAATTCATTCTTGGGGAAGTCGGCCTGAACGCGATTGCACACCTCCACCGCGCGCCCGGCCAACAAACGTTGCCTTCCCTTCACTCTGTTTTCGGCTATCCATCGAATAATTCGGCAGCATATAAACTGAATCCGTTCTGCCCGTACATTCACATCCATGGCTTCGTAAATGTACTCAAGTAAAGCTGTGCTCACAGTTTTAACGGCATGGCCGTTGTGAAACTGCATCATCAACGTGGACAAGATGAAGTACTGCAAACACTCATCGTGTAGATGAATTCCTCCTAAAACAACCAGAAGATCTGTTGAAGTCGGACAGTCAAGAAGAGCGCACTCTTTGTAACGCCTATTAAACAATGTATGCATTGCGGCAGTTACTACAGCTACATCTTCTGCATGATCTTGCAGGACTTCGCTCTCGCCCTCGCTCAAATTACCATTAAAATAAGCAATCGCCCCCCAGCAGCAGACAACCCCTTTTTGACTGTAAACTCGCTGTGGACGTAATCGGCAATCGTGACAGTTATTATCAATGGCACATCAATGTCTGACCGGCGCTCGGTATGACACTTGCACGAATCCGGGGCAAAGGTCACAGATATCCAACGTGTCCACACGGTCCTCAGAGTAAGAAACTTCCACAACAAAAGCAGTTACGTTTTGCATAGATATTGTAAAGAGGTTGTTTTCATGCTCCCGGAACGTCCGCATGCCACGTCCTTCGATTCTCACATCGTCCAAACCCAGCCATTTTGTCGAGGGGGCCACAGATAAAATCATAGGCTTGGTAGCCACCAGACGTGTTGCAGACTTCGCGGCTGCGTGTGTACCCTTCAGCGTGCGTGTCAAAGATTTAAGCATGATAATAATTTGTGATGGATTTGTTTAAACATTTGATGATGTATTCAAACCAACAAGCGTAGTGCTTCAGCTGCACCGTGGATACTAAAAGCGCGAGCACGCTGACATATATCTATTGCATTGCATGCCCGCAAAATCGGTCTGCTGTCAGTATGTGCTTCGGCCATGTAGTAGATGGCCCAACATCCTTCTATCTGAATGCGCCTTGAATCGGGATGCGCCGACATCGCCGCACATATATGTTCCGACACCGTTCGTACATCTTTTTGCAAGTACTCTTCATATTTCAATATTAAATACATTGTCTGCAGACCTGCAAACTGAACCCCTTCATTCTGTAAATGGTGGCGGTATGCAGCGCCGAGCACTATTCGCGCGAGAGAAACAATAGGACCGCCCCCGTCGAAAACACGCGTCAACGCTTGCAGTTCGGCAAGCACAACACCCGGATTTTCCTCGTAATCAGGCTGAAACATTGACACGTGATTCATGTTCAGAGTTGCCAGCTTGTCTATGAAATCGGCAGCTGTTAAGGAACGCACGCTTAAATGCTTGCTGTGAAATGCGCCGGACACCATGACAGAAATTGCTACATCCGGGGTGTCGTCGCATACTCGATAGCAGACTTCAACACCACCTTTTGATAAATCTGATATGGATACTGTTGTTGCGTGAAAGTTGGAGTAGATGATGCCTATGTTAGAACGTTTTACTGCAGAGAGCTTAAAGAAATTAAGTTCGCCCACGACGAACTTCTGCAACCCACGTCCTTCAGATTTTATCTCATCGAGATTGAGGTATGTGACGTTCATAACCGGAACCAACTGGGTACTGGGAGCTGTACGAATTTTAAAAAGGTTGTTGTTGGATTTCGACTTCACAAGCTCCCGGTGTCGACCTTTCGAAGTTAACATGGCACTCCACTCTTTTCGCTGATGTGAAGTTTGGTATATTTACCACCACTTTAAAATATAATTTGGTGACGCAACTGGTAAGTTGTGTTAGCGATATATAGGTTAATGTTCAACTGTACTTGACGGATGCAGGTTCCAAGTTGCCGCACTTATTCTTGTCATCGTAAAGAACCCAGCGAATTATTGAAGGTGTTAGTAGATGGGAGGACAGTACATTCTAATTTTCACAGAGATCCCTTTAGAAGCAATGGAGGGTCGGGAGTGCCATTGGAAGATTTTGGCAATGTGTTCAGTATTCAAGACTCCGGTACAAACCGGTCAAGATTCGAAGCGAGCTGTAGGACAAATGAAGTTGATGCGGAAGATGTCACGTTCTTCTGTAAAAACGGAGGAAGTATTTTCTTCGCCCCCTTACCAAATACTGTGGTCTCGCATAAAGTACACGAAGGAGTGTACACTCTTACCAAAACCGCAGATCCTCGCACGGCTTTCTCCATTGGTGTTGAGAATGGCGATGTGTTACTACCCATTTGCCACGAGGGCATAAACAGATCGCAGATTATGTTTGTTGTCCTGCAAAGCTTGCTGTGGAAAGCCAAATTCGCCAAGGCGTGTCTCCTTTCACCACACGGAGCATTAAGTGGGGCCGATCCATATACCTCCGAAGAAAACCGCAGTGATCCTGATGAAGTCACGTACTTGTACTCTCCGGTCCTTGAAATCGAAGATAGGGGGGAATGGCTTCATCGAAACTTTAGGACAGTGTTTGGTCAAGAGAAAGAAAAGCGTCTTGGTGTGGACGTTGTGGAAAAGAATAGGCTACAACTGAACTTTGGCTTAGGTTCAACCAACCAAAAGGTTGCGTCCGACCGGGATTTCATGCATCATGCCTTTGACGACATGATTTACAGAGTCGGTTCAATAAAGCAAAGCAGAGGTGCCAGCAACCAGAAGGTTATTTACTTCTGTTTTAATAAGGCGGCAAGTGTTGTGCTGAAGCGATTGCTTGAATTTAAAATTCATAAATCTGTGGAAAGTTTTAGTAACATCTGCATCGTTGCACTGCCTTGGCCCGATGATTTGACCCGCGCTGGAGGTTCAGATACAATCAAGGCGGCGCAAGACGCTACTGGAGAAACTTTTTCCAGGGATGACATCAGCAGAGCTACATACTTAGCGAATTTCCACGAATATGCAAGCATTATTCGATTGGTTGCTCCAGAAGGTACGGTAAAAAGCACTGCTGCTTCTTCGCCCACCGCCGCCGTTGGTGGCGCGGGAAGTTCTAGCGGTCCCGATATGACACGCTATAGGCCGCTGAAACGACTTCGAGGATCTTTACACCTGGCTATATTAGGTGGTCTAACTGTTGATTCACTGGACTTTGCGGCCGACAGTGATGTCGGCACGGTGGCTGACTTGCTGAAGCATAAGCTGGACGCGTTATTGGGGGAAAATAGGTATGTTGTATCTGTCCCCGACAAATGCGAGGACCTATTTACATGCCCAGATCAATATGACAAGGATGCTAGCGAATATTTTTTCCCCCTGGGTTATGTAATAGTGCAGGAAATGGTTCCTGTAAGGATAAAAGTTATGGGCCAAGCGCCAACTATTGATGCAAGTGGTCATGACATTCCGTTTCCTACTCGCGAATTTCGGTACCCAAAAGGTATGTCCCTTTCGGATATGTACAAAGAAATATCTGCTTCATTCCCTGGTCATACCATTGAGGTATTAAATGCTGGAACTGCTGCAAAAATTACAGCTACGACACCGGGTTTTATAACGTCTTTAGGGCCGGACGGTGTCATTATCACAAACATAAAACGTATAATAAGTCTGGGAGGCAGACGCCTTAAAACCCCAGAGCGGCATCGCCGCAAACGTTAATTATTTTAGCCAGCTGTCCCATACGTAACAAAACATAGATGACAACACTATGTGTATTCCGATTCCAGCCATGCCAGGCATACTACAAGCGTCCATGACGTCTTTAGTAAACCAAGATTCTGCAGAACGCAGTGGTGAAGGGCTATGGGCGGAACAGCGTGATTTGAATATGTGCAAGCAAGACATCGTCACCAGAGTCAACAGTAAAAGGTAGAATTTCTTTTGGTATCGTCATGCACCGTGAGCTGTCGCCAATCCTGATCCGTACATTCATCCACGACCTTTCATGATCATGGACGCGGTACGAAACCTCGACGATTCCGGGAGAAACATCGGTAACCGCAACTGTGGTGGCCAAGTTGTCCGTGTATGTTACAGTTACATTGGAACTATGCAAGTTGGGGCCGTGCATCCTGAACGCATTCACGTGTCCAATGCGAAAAGACAGAAATCCATGGCCATAGATTGATATCGCGTCCAGGTTGACATATCGAACGCTGATTAATGGCTGCAGTGGCGTCCAAGACATGTGCAGAAAACGAAGTGCCCTTCCCTTTAATTCAGAGTCCCTTTTCCAAACAAGTTTGAGATTTGGAAGCATTTTATTGAAAGTGAATAAAAATATTTAGTACCGCCAAGTGCTTAAGTTATTTGACTATCGGTTTTCCTTGTGTGCCGCCCCAATAGACGAGCTTGCTTACCATTTTTCGTGATTTAGGTGGTCAAATAACTTAAGCACTCAAGGGTACACACGGAATTTTTAAGACGAAATGGGTGCATGTCGGCAATCATCAGGTACGTCCTGTTTGATCAACTTGTGTATTTGATCATTGATTCTCTTTCACGCTTCCAGATCTTGACTCGATAGACTACACTGTGTAAGGATTGCGTCAGTGGACCGTGGGTGTGAAAGACATCCCTTACGCCACTATGGGCGACTTTGTTCGGCAGATTTGTCGCAAAGGTCCAATAGAACTCCAGCCAGCGTCATTTTCGACTGTGTGCACGTTTCCAGCGGACGGGACAGTGGCCAATGCTGATCCCGAGAAGGTTGTGGCAGATCCTTGGACTTTTATCAAAGCAGGAGGAGTGATTCAACAGCGAATGGATACATTCTTATTTCAGGAAGTGATTATCTTCATGTCGTCAAACGCCTCCATCCTTTGTTGTCGCGTCCGCGGTTAAGTCTTTTCGAGAGCGCGTATAGCATTTTGAACGTCAAATGTGAACATAGGATCCTTCACAACAGTCTTGGCCCTTTGACAAACGCGCATGGCGTTCCCTGCCAATAGAATTTTGTTGTGCTGGTTTGGGAATTTGGTCCGGAAGCTTTCATTCCAAGGGCTTTGGCGAAAAAGACTTTTAAATTGTTTCAAGATATGGCCATTGCTGTGACGAAGTTTTTAAGGTGATTGTTCCGGTATTCTCTCTCCTTCTCGGTCTTGCACCCACTTAAAACTGCAGTTGTCATGTAATCTTACAAAGCATGAGCACTGAAAGCTTACTGAACGCTTGGTTGCCGGGTGGGGTCTCCGGCGTCTTTGCAATATGCATGCATGATTCCGATTTCCAAAGCATGCAGAAATTAATCAAGGCTGAATTCCCTTCTTTGCAACAATTTAAAGCAATTGACACGCTGCATGGATTGCGGACCGTGGATGATTTTAATCGGCTACAGTTCCCCGTATCTATTCGAACACGTCGGAATGTACTCCAGTCCAAGCCACAATCCCACATTAAAGACATTGTAACCCACGGGCCAATTGGGTGTTCCCAGTCACACATGACAATTTGGAAAAATTCAGAAAATCTACCGGGATGGGTTATTATATTCGAGTCCGACGTTCGTGCTGAACACGACATTAGGGCCTTCATATCTGAAACCACAAAAACGCCGTTCCCCACAACAGAGCCGCAGCCCGGGATAATAAAATTTGGATGGTTCATACGTGGGGGCAAAGTGAAGCGAGTGTCAAAGAATTTGAACAAAATTGTTGGAGGAAACAGTCCCGGTGCACAAGCCTACGCCATTAGGGGCAGCGACGCTCACAAGTACATTAAGTCGCTTACCCCTATTGATGGACACGTCGATCAGGAGCTTATCATGGCGTCAACTACTGGGGAAGCGCCGAGTATATATCAAACTTCAAGAAACGTATTGTTTCAACGTTATAAACTGCAGAAACGTAGCATGCACCCGGTGTTCAATCTAAAACTGCTCTTTCCCGATGACCCCGCCACATCAAACACGATCATAGTTTTGCCGTGGGTCCTACTGATTGTTTCCTTGCTTATTGTTATTGTAATGTCAGCATTGTATTGGAGAATAAAAAACAAAGTATAGCAGGTGCTAAAGATTATTTGAGTCTCGGTTTTGTTTTTTGTTGTCCCAATAGACAAGCTTGGGTACCATTTTTATGATTTAGGTAGCAAGATAACTTTGAGCACTCAAGGATACAAAACATTTGCTGCCTACTTTAAAATGGCACTTGCAGAAAACAGTTTCCACCAAAGACTCTTTTTTTCGGCCGAAGATCTGCGTTATGCATGCCCGTCAAAGACCGGTCACGCAGCTATCCATTCTGGACTTGGATTATATTCTCTGCGAAGGCCAAGGAATACGGAGTTATTTCGACCATAGGCTAAACACATTCCGTGTCCACCTTCCGTTTTTTGCAAGCCGTGACATCGATGTCTCTTACTCCAATGCTGACACGGTGTCCATGGCCGATGAATCGCCCGGAGTTGTTGCAGTTACGTACCGCGTTCGGGTTCGGCCATCGATCGGCGGACATTCAAAATTAATGTTGTCGATCTTATGAAGAAGTGCAAACAAGGAGTGTATTACTTTGTTGCGTGCTGCGCAGATGAAACGTATATAGATTGCTCCAAGAAACTGCAGAAGCACATGGTATTAAAGATTTGAAATGGTATAAGAGTAATGGCAGATGCATGTGAAATGTATGACGAGTTGACGAAACGGACTAAGAGAGAATTTCCGAAACATTTACTTATTACACAGGGAGAAATGCTGGACGAAAAGTCCAAACAAGCTTGGCTACAGGGCATACACCGTATGCGAACAAGGTCTGAAGTCGAGCCGCTGCAAACATTCACCTCCAGCAAGAAACGGAAGTTTTTCCAACCGTGATAAGTATCCTATTTCAGTCGCAATGATATTGTATTGTTAACATTTTTTACGGGTGAAGATGATGTTACCGCTCATAATTAAAAACCTCTATGCCGCTATCGCCAGAAGCGAAAAAATGTGTATGCCTACGCTGACGTTTTGCGGCGACGTTGTTTTTAAACTGAGACACTGCTCTGCTGAAGTAAAGGTAATTGACATTGATACAGTTTCCGTAGAAGGTCGAGGGATTAGGCGCATGAGTTTGGTTTTTGGCTGTCGTTTTTGGATAAAAAGTCTTCATCTGACCGCTAGCCAAATAACAATACAGTACACCGCTGGAGCTGCAGACACTGTTTCCGTGAAAGACGTTGCAACTAATGTAGTCGAGGTTACGTACACCGTCCATTGTAATGTCCGATTCCAAATCGCTGTCTTTGTCTGTGGCGTCCTCCACAGCACGCATTCTCCAATTCTACATTTCTCGTGTGCCCATCTAAAAGATTACCAGCATAATGCTGCGGTAGTACAGAGGATTTTGAGTCGAATGGTCTGTCACCATTGGCGTTTGCATGATTACACGGCGTTGGCATCGATTGTTGTAGACGCGGCGAGCCTGCACTTGGCAAATGCAGATATCCAGGAAGTAGGTATGCAAGTGGTGCGCAAAATTGCCATTTACGGATCACCTTCGAATTATCCTATTCTTCTGCCATACGTGTATTCTGCCATGGACGCGCACAAACGTCAAAGCCTTCAAAACTTGGGTTGTTGGATATTGGAGCAGATGTTGATAAAAGCAGATCCAAATCTAAGACGAATTCTAATGACGGGTCGCGCTTTGGAAATTTGCCGCCGGGCCTGGTTGGTGTACAAGTCTAGTGTCGCGGGCGCAGTTTTAGCGCGCTTGGAAGGGCGGATTGCGATAGGCGCATAACTTTACAATCGGCGGGAAATTTTTCGCATTTTGTTTGCTGTCAATGTATTTTAATGTGAACAGTATTGACTTTTTTCAATATGATTTTAAGGCGGAATGCCAAACGAAAGCCCAGGCAGTGGCCAGTGGGAATTTCCGAAACATTTCCTTCAACAAGAAGTACATAAAACCTTTATACCACTTCTTGTGCTACATTTATTTGACCACCATGCTGAAGCGTTTAAAACTGCAATTACAGGAACGTCTTTCGTTGAAAGGATATTTATGCTCCATCAACTGTCCGTTGTTGAAAAACCTACATCCCTGCATTCAAGTCCAGCAGATATGTATGGACAATGTAACTGTCAAGGGAGCCGGACTGCAGCGGTTTGTATTTGGAGAAAACAATGCCTTCTGCGTCGACGGGGACGGCCTTACCGGCAGTTTGGTTAATGTCCTCCTCTCCGACGCCAACGTTGTCGCCATTGCAGATGACCGTCCGGGGAGAGTTATCATAACATATCGGCCTTGTGTAGGACTGAAGACCCCATTGACCATACTCGTTCTCATTGCGCAGCTTCCCCATAGCCAGTATACCGCGGTTCCCGGCATGTCCTCCCCTGAAGCTGCGTACCAACTAAAGCACTATTCTTTATCGAGTAACGAGTGGCGCAAGGTTTTCATGCAGTACTGCGACCACCGTAATTTTCTATTAACGCTGTTTGATCGACTGCAAGGCGAAGTTGTTGTGCTGATGGAAGCTGCTTGTCGCTATCATTTGAAAGATGAGGAGGTTCAGTGGAAGAACTTTTACAACATGACCAAGTATTTCTGGTATGGGTATGAGGCATTTGACACGAAGGACGCACATGCTCTGGCTATGAATGCTTGCACAGCCATGGACAGCAATAAGTTGTCGACAAAAGTTCAAACTTGGGGATGCTATGCAATGGGAGGGTTGGTTTGCGCGCTGACACGACAGGCTGAGAGGATTTCATTTTTCGACCGAGCAGTAGCTGTCTGTAAGCGTGCGCATGATGCCGGCATCGTATCTGCCGATTATGCATTAAATATGTTGCAGGGGAAAAAAAGTGATATTGTTTGATTTCTCAAGAATGCACGAAACATTTTCACAAGTGACTCACTCATGCTGGTCAATTTGAAACAGCGCGTGCAGTGTAATGCAGCTGCCAAATCATATAATACATCGAGCCGATGTATTATCTTCGATACGAAACCATTGCTGCCAAGCTGTTCCATTCAAAATATAGATGTTAACGCCGTCAAAATAGCAGGCATCGGCATAAAAAGGTTCGCAACACATGAGAACAATCGGTTCATAGTCAAAGGACTGGGATTAGTCGCTGAGTGTGTCTCAATTACTTACTCTGATTTATCTGCTAATACGGTGGTTGTCAAGAACGTGGCTCCCGGTGTTGTGTCAGTGGAGTACTGCGCCAGAGACACGGCTCGCCTCAAAATTACGATCCATATAGTTACCGTTATACACAGCGTGCATCATGCAAAGTTCCTCTGTTCTCAAGGAGAAGCAGCGACGCACTTGGATTCGTGTAGTCAAGTTGATGATATGTGGAAGGCAATCTTGCAGGACCATGGGGCCAATCACGACGTTTTTGAAGCGGCATTAAAAAGTTGTTTTCGCTTGCATCCGTCAACATCTTCAGATGAACTTCTTAATCTCACGACAGCTGCTCGCGGCCATCATCTTGGAAGTTCGCATGTCCAGTTTCGAGTACTAATACACATTGGAAACACCGTCCGACGGCGTAGAGTTACAAGCTCAAGTGCTATACAACTGACCAGCTATATGGTTGCAGTGATGGATGCGCATAATAGCTCCGCCTTGGTTCAATGGTATGGATGCAGAGCGATTGCAGAATGTGCCCTGAACTCTGATGCGTTCAAAAAGATTTTGCGAAGAAGCCGTGCTGCTGAAGTCTGTCGGCGGGCGTTGGGCGTTTGTTACGAAGCTTCTTCCATGGCGTTAAAATATTTAGGGGCTTCGTGAAGTGCGCTTTTGTTTTTTTTTTGGAATTTCATGTTTTGATGGCTAAAGAAACGGAATTTATCGCTTTTTTTAGTTTTTTATAAAATATCAATTGCACTTGACATCTTTGCATAGTATGTTGGATACGTTAAAACACGCCTTGCTGAGGCGGGCAGCTTGGAAGGCACCGAATGTGCGCTGCTGTGCAGCTTTGAGTGAAGTTTCCCCTTATATTTATATAAACAACATTGATCTGTCTGCCGTCAAGATCAAGGGCCATGGGGTCCGTCGTTTCGTGCTGGACAGGGTTAATACATTTGTTGTGAAAGGTATTTCGGCTTCAAACGTGAGAGTAACGTTCACGTTTGCAGATGCGGTTCACATAGTTAACTTAGCTTCAGGATTGGTAGAAGTTGCGTACCGCGCGCATTCCGGTGTAGCGTGCAACCTTACAATATCCGTTTTAATTAGCGGTGTATTGCACTCCGAGCATTTAGTGTCTCCAGGTTTCACTCCTGCTACGGCCACAGATTTCTTAATGTCTTCTCATCTTGCTGCTTTTTCGGATTCCTGGCTGCATGTCATTGACGACCTCAATGACAATCCCCAGATTTTAGGTCTTGCTTTTGAACGACTGTATTGGCGCTCTCGAAATATGGGATCATATGTGTCTTCAGTGTCATGCCACACGGTACTTCTGCACCTTACGTATACAGTGACGTCCCGCCATCTGCGTAATTCTAAATTGATATCCATTTTGATTCTCTGCTGGAAATACATGTCCAGTCGGACAAGACTCAATTGGTTTTTGACAGAAGGTTTGTACGTCGTGATGGATACCTATAAGTCGTGTCCAGCTATACAATCCAATGGATGTGCCATTATTGAGGATCTAGGACGTTACATGAATGAGGACGAACGAATGCTGGTCAGAGACCGCGCAGTGCTGGCATGCGAGCGCGCAAAGACAGTTTGTCCTTTTGAGGCCAAAGAAGCTTTGCGTTGTTTAAATCGACGTCGCTGGGAGTAAAGTTTATACTTTGCTTGCAGTACTCACATCTTTTTGTCTTCCAGAAAATGCTAGCCACTCGAAGGCAATATTTACGCTGATAGTAAATGGGAGCGACAGCCATATCTTGGCGCGCGCACTTTCAATTTTGTCAGCATCTGCGCACAGGTATCATATGCAAGACGTTGAGATTCAAGAGAACGTAATGCACTGCATGCGTGTGGCATCGGCCCGGGGCATATTTACATCCAACAATCTCGAATCGAAAAGTTGGATTGAATCTGTCAATTCGGTAATGTTCGCTCATCCGTTTTCTGTTAACATCCAGCATTATGGCAAGCTGATTTTATCCAAAGTACAAAAAGAGGAGTGTTAACAATTTCGATTTGTACACATTTATTTTTGTAATGGACCCATGAAAGAGTTTTAACGCAACGTCAGAGGGAAGTATATTATTTTCCTGAAATGCACATTTCGTTTTTATTTTTATAATCACTTTCAATGACACAATAAATGCTTATCCATGCTTGCCGAACTGGTCTGTAAAAAACCTGGTCGTGTCGGACGTATCAGTGGAGTATTGAACAAACCATCGAAACCAACTGTTGGAGTGGCATTTCTGGACTTGAGTGAAATATTGCTACAAGGCCTGGGGATAACAAGATTCCTGGCCGACGACAATAATTACTTTACACTTCACCACGCCTTTCTTTTGGCTAATGGAGTGCACGTTTCGTTTACTGATAACCAGGCAGAAACGGTGTCAATACGGAACGTTACCCCTGGATGTGTAGAAGTAGCTTACCGCGTGCACAATCTTAATCTATCGAAGCTTTTAATCTCAATCACAATTGCGGATGTCTTGCTGTCCCAACACTCCGCACTGGTGATGTTATCGCCTGTGGCGGCTCTCCAATACTTCACAGCAAGTCGCCGACTCAGCGAAGTCAACTCCTACTGGCTGGACGTCTTAGCCGATCACGGCAGCAGTGCAAAAGTTTTGCTGGCCGTAATTGAATACCTGCGATCCGTCCACAAATCATTTTTTATGATTTATGAAAATCCGACAGCTACTACTGCAGTTGTGGCCGCTATACGAGCTGCAAATCGTTATCACTTGGAAGATGGCACAGTTCAGGAACGCATGTTAAACATGTTGGTGTGTCTGAATTATACCGGGCGATTGACTGTTGATGTTTTGAATGGGGTGTTCGATTCGGTCTATGCGGCTCTAGATGCTCATCCAACCCATGAAGTAGTGCAGGAGTGGGGCTGTCGATTAATTTCTTCAATTGCCTGGGCTTCTGCAAAGCATCAAATATTGCTACTACAAGGCCGCGCAGAATATGTCTGCGAGCGCGCCAAGTTTATTGTTCCACAAATAGCTGACAACGCCTTAAAATCTTTAAATCGTTGTCAGAAATAAATTTTTCCCCTTTCCATCCGCAAAAAGTTATGAGAATTTCGGCTAATTTTGCGTAAGCCTATCTGAAATTAAAGTTTTAAAAATAAACGTACATTATCTTCACAACACAGAATTCCATCTAACCATGAACCTTTTTAGGACAGCAGCCACAGTTGGAACCTGTTACTATGGATACACGCGCCTGCACCCCATGCAACCGGCACCTGCAGTGTACTTCAAAGCGGTTGTTTGTGATGAACCTTACATGACCACCCCATCTCTCCTGGATCCCAAAGCTGAATTGACGTTTTCAAATCAGGGAGTTGGTCCAATGTTTATTGTTCGACGTGAACTGTACGCAGACGGGGTCCGTGTTGACACCTGGAAAGATGCGGTCGGTGACCTGAAAGGTAAATCGTTTTTACTTAGCGGCGCGTCGGATGCCTGTCTCCAGCCCTGCGTCGATTTGTTTCCCCTCGGAGCCTCTGCTGGCATCCCTCTTGTTTCCTTTCGTCCTCATTCCAGGATCGATAAGGACTGGCCGGCTGACGTCGCTGCGCATTTGCAAGACCGAAAACTTGTTTACAAGGTTACTTACAAGCGTTTAAACGAGGCTGTTTGCGGAGAATGGGAACGCCGTATTCTCAACTTTTTCAATAAGGAAATCACGGTGGAATGCCGCATTTGAAAATTTGCTTTACGGACGTGAAAGTAGAAATCGCCCACAAATATTAAAATTGTACTCATGCGATCATTTCTGAAACAGCGTTTTCAAGAGACATCTCTGCTTGATGTTCCGCATCCAGTGGTTTCTGTCATCCTTTTGACTTTCGACCAAGTAGTTGTGATTAAAGTTTTATGAAATTCAAACGTTATTTGTGATGGGTTGAAGTTTACTTGTCCGTCACGTCGTCATCTTATACTCGGACATCTGTGTCGACCCAGTGTTCATCATGGACGTTGTACCTGGAGTTGTTAAAGTGGCGTATTCTGTTCATGCCACATACTGGGGACTTTCTCCGTTAGAGATCACAGTTTCCATTGCCAACAGTTTTCGTAGCAAGCTCACCGCTACTTCGGGAATTTTTTCTGAAGATGCAGAATTAATTTTTAGTTAAAGGTTTTGCACGGTCAATTAACGGGCTGTGTTTCCCCAGTCCCTCAATTTGACAATGTACTGTTACAAGCACATCAAGGACGACCGAAAGAAACGTCTTTCGGTTGTTCGAATTGGCACAGATGTAGATTTATCAGCAGATGGCACCTGTATTGCCAAACCTTACGGCAGGCTAGATCCTGGCTTTATTGGTGGAGTGCCTATCACCAATGAAGAGTACAAACATCTTGTATATGGTCGAGCAGGGTATGAATTAATTGTTTCTGAAGACGTGGTCAAGATATACGCGGGACGAAAGCAGCGAGGCGAAAAAGTGCAGTTTCTGTTTCGAAGCCCCGTTTCTGCATGGACTGTGGATTCGTGTTGCTGGGTCATTCGCCATTGTATATCTCCATCTGGCCACCCAGACGCACCGTTATCCGACATCCAGTACGACATAATCCCCGAATTTGTGGGAACTTGCTCGGCTGTGTTGGCGGCCCGGCTGGACGTGTGGGAGTTTGTGGGCTTGCTTGTTGCCAGCGTGAAACCTGAGGCCAAGGAACTTTACACGTGGCTCCATGGGGAAATGGCCGAGAATACTCACGAGAAAGCGTTTCTATACTTTGCAGAAGCAGTTTTATTCACGCTGTACGATGGGGGAGAAAACGCCGACGCTGCGGAGCATCTTGCGGGCAAGCTGTGGGATGTTATTCAGCTGGGAAATGAGATAACAGCCGCCCTGTTTGTGGAGGATTTGTTAACATCCGAGCGTGACACGCTAAATTTTTGTGTTGATGACTGGTTTTATGACGGAGAAGACGACAGGGTCGATTCGGATGAGAGGTGGAGATCAGCCCACAAGGCCCTTCTGGTCGCGTAAAGCAGCTATACACTCTCTTTCTACAATGTGCATTTTTACAAAAAACTATCCTTGCAGAATCGTCAGAGCCAAACGAGCATTTATTGGACACACGGCAAGAGCACGTGTGCAAATGTCTGTCGCGTGATGTTCCAAACATATGCGTTTGTAAACGGACGACAGGTTAAATAATAATCTCAACGAACTGCATCCCCATATTTGAATTGTCTCGTCTGCGGGATGTGCATCCATCGAGGCGCACACGAAGGAAACCAATCTCGACACCCTATTTTCCACCCAATCAACCCTTGGAAATAATGTCGAATACACACAGAAAACCGCTAGGCGCTGGATCTTCATGTCGAGCATATGGAGACGGGCAGCGTCAACTAAAGCGCACAATGCCCGAAACGTACACTTATGCTCTGAGCAGCGCGTTTGAAGTTTGTAATTTCGTAATGCAGGCATCAAGACGTTAGCATCATACTCGTGGGCCCACAATGTATCCACCCACACATCCGTGATGCCGGACGTCGAGTGCTCGAAGAAATGTATTGCCTCCACGGCAGATAATCCTGGAACAACCACAAAGGTCTGGCACACCTCCGCGCCAATACTAATTTGGACTTCCACCGGACAGGTTAAGCCTTCCTGCACCCGGTATACAACGTCTACTTTCCCGGATTCGTCATCACAACTTGAGATAGTGCTGGCGTGTTCTTTAGAAAATGTAACACTGACGTCGCGGGCCCTGGGACCTAGCACCGTAATCAAGTTCAAACTGTGGCAGACATACGTCCGCACGCCAGCTCCTTCGAATGACACTTGATCCAAATCTACGGTAACCAGCTGGATTATAGGGCGTAAAACGTGCAAATTTGACTGCAGAGTGAAGGATGCCGCTTTGGACCTGGCTTTGCTTTCCAGTTCTCGCGTTAGACAGGCAAGCATGACGATTGCGGGGAACTTGTGTCATATGTTTTGAATCCGGAAATATATTTTGAAAAAAAAATCCCTTGACATAAAAGTGTGCGTTTCAAGTGGAATTGTTTTGATTTTGCGAATCATCAATTACCAAGGTGCCGGAGTGGTTAACGGGGGAGCCTTAAGAGCTCCTGGAGAAGTCCGCGTGGGTTCGATCCCCACCCTTGGTACTCTTTTATTTTCATTTAATGATTATTCAGCGAGCGGCAGACTGTGTGCACACCGATTATCAAACTATAACATCAATTAGGATTTTGATTTCAGAACCCAATCCGTAAATGAATTGCATTTTTACGTGTACGACATTCTTTGATTTTGCTGGGTCAGACAAGTTGTCTTGTTTTTTTAAAGCCATTGACACGTTCATAGAGAAAAATCAATCCGATGACAGTTTGAACAACATTAAGTCGTGGGTAGTTGTTAATGAGTACGCTGAGAATGGACGAACAAATTGGAGGGACATTGTAAGCAGCAAATATCCGTTTATTAACTTTTACCAGAAAGACATAGAGAACAAGGGTCAGGCAGCATCCATGAACATCATACTGAAACTAATTCAAGAGTTTACGTACTGGATACACTGGGAGGAGTCGTGGTACGCAGATAAACCGTTCTTAAAAGATGCATTGGACATAATGAACAGCACCGATATTACGCAATTGCAGTTCACGAGCCGGAACGGCGACGTCAATTGGATGAAGTCGGGACCTGATCGGTTAACATGTGACGCCGAATACCGCTACTGCATTGTTAAACCGACACCAACATCCGTGGCGGATGTTGATGTTATGGGTGCCTGTTGCAACGACTGGCCGTTATATTCCTTGCTGCCGTCCATTAACCGTGTCTCGATGTACAATTCTGCAGTGGGTAATTTCCCGACGGATCCGAAACTGTGGCCTTTCACTTTCGAGTACTACTTCGCTAAAAAATGGCTCAAAAATGGTGGTGTCAAAGCTGTACTGACATACGGTCCAGTGACCAGGGATGACAGCAAGCACGTCAGCACATATGCTGTGCAGAAGAAAGTTGCTGATCCCATTCCAGAAAAGCAAGCAGATGTCCGTGTATGGCAGTTGAATGGCCACGTCGTGAAGAAAACAAAGATATCTGATTCGGTTGTGTTTGCGATTGTTTTGTCTGCCATAGTTTTATTAGTTATCTTGATTGCCATTGTGCTGTGTGTTCTGCAGGAGAAACGACGTGGGTTGCAATTCTAATCTTCTGTCCGAGGTTTGATTAGACCTGCCTCTAGTTTTATCAAGTTTGCCCTGACAATGTTTAGAACAGCTTCCACGTTGTTCAACTCTACCTTGTTTTTGTCAAATCCCATTCCAACCTCACGGAGTGTGTGTCCGAGGTTTGTTAAGTCAGTCTGGACATCATCCAAGCGTCTTTGCATAGCGAGGTTTGTTGCTGCCATGTTTAGAAGACAATGCATATTTACGGCACTGGTGCTCGGCGTTTTGCTTGGTATAATTTGTAAATGTCGCGCCCCTTGATTTCTTTGACCACATACTGTTCAGCGCGTGCTTGAATTGCATCCTTCGCACTGCACGTTCAGCTGAAACGACCATGCAAACGTTTTCGGAGGCTAGTAATGAAGTATCATTCACGGAAGATGTGCCAGGAGAGGGTTAAGTACCGTAGTTTTCTGAGCTTCAACTTGTCACGTAAACTTAAATTGTGAACTGCCTGGAGGAATAAGACTTCCTGATGTAGGCCTCAAATTCCTATACCGGAACTGCGCTTTTCTTTTTCTGCACCAAATACAAACTTAGAAACACTACAAACAGGACCAACAACATAAGCATAACAACATACTGCCAACACGTCATCAAAGGTTTCATGCACTGAAAAAAACCAGCGTCTTTTGCATGCCACGAACTGCCTTTGAGAATCTTCACGCACGCCTCGCTTGTATTTTGTCTTCCAGGCTGTGAAAATTGGAAAGGAATAATGTACGCTTTGCCGTATTCTCTAGCGGCATCTGAAATAATACCCGGTCCAGTACTCATCAGAATTTTAAAATAATACGTCCATCGAATTAACAGACGCTTCCACCTATATCGTTTGTGCGGCTTATTCAAATAATTCCATACAATTGGCCAAAAGTCACTGTCTGGAACGCTTGCCATAAATGCATTTGTAAGTTTTTGCGTCTTGCTACTGTTTCCAAATGTACATTCGCTTAAAGCCACTTGTTCGTCCTTAATGGTATCATATAACATTAAGAAGCGTTTTGCTATTGGCGCAATGTCCAGATCGACGTAAATGCCCCCGTACTTGTGCAAGATAAAGTAACGGACAGCATCGGCGCGTTGGATGTTGTGCTTGTAGGCTTTATACTTTTCAAAGAACCAAGGATAGTCCGTGGCGATCAAAGCTTCATTGTCCTCGTCTGTCCAGAGCTTGTATTCCCAATCGTTTTCTTTGCACAACACCTTCCAACCTTGATGTGACTCTTGCCAATGATCAGGGACGGTGTGTGTTTTCCATGTCTGATGTACAATTTTAGGTATGGACATGCTTATATGTCCACGTCATGTTACTGAATTGACAATAATATATATGTTTCAACTGTCAAAAGTCTTCAACATCCAGCATTGGCAAAGCAGTCTAGACTTCGTGATATGCCATAATTTATGAAGAACACCGTGGGTTGAAATTTTGTAAACTCTATCGTTTCAATGACCGCCATGTGTTTAAGTTATTTGACTATCGGTTTTGCTTGTGTGCCGTCCCAATGGACGTTCTTGGGTGCCAGTTTTTGTGATTTATGTGGTCAAATAACTTAAGCACTCAAGGGGAGAGCAGAATGCGAAGACTGCTCTATTCTGGTTTGCCGGGGTTTTTATCAATTAGTAGTTCAAAACAAGATCTTGCTTATTCAATAATTTATTTTGGACTTTACACCAATTGAACAAAATTGTAAATTAATCAGTTCACATTAGTTTTTCTTACCATGCTGGCCGACATACAACGTTCACTGTGCAGGAGGTTGACACCAAAACATACGGCTTTTTATCACGCCTTCGCATGCCAGATGAAATTAAATCCGGTTGTTAAAGTAGAGCAGCTTCACGTTGATAGCATTGTAGTGGAGGGTCGCGGATTGTCTCGTTATGTAATGGATGAGCAGAACACTTTTGATGTTAGAGGAACCGGATTGACTTCTTCGCACGTGAGAATTATTCTCTCGGATGGTGCCGATTTGTTGTCCGTGGTCGACGCCGCGCAAGGGGTTGTTACGGTAGTGTACCGTGTGCAAGTCAATACTGACGTATCAATCACGATTGCAATCACGGAAACGTTCCGTTCAAATTACACTGCGGCTGCTGGTCTATCATTTTCAGCGGCTTTTACTTGGCTGTCCTCCAAGCCCCCATTGTCAAAACAAACACTATGTGTTTTAGAGGACTATGGCCACAATAGAGATGTTGTCCTTCTGGCAGCTTCATGTACGAAGTCACGGGCGCGTCCTACTTTGAAACAGCGCGCTTTGCTGCAACTTATAAAGACGGCAACAAGTTACCACCTGTTGGACGCGAGACTAGTGTTAACAGTGCTTGACAAATGCTTCGTAAGTCTGTTTCAAGGCCATTGTGGCAATGTATCCGCAATCGCTGACAACATCTACACTGTGATGGATGCCCATCAAACTTCTTCTCAAATTCAAGCCGAGGCCTGTTGGACAATTTGGTGGATTGGACACACATCTGTGGAGTGCAAACTAATATTGTTGAAGGGTCGTGCAATGGAAGTTTGTCTCCGTGCTATGGCAGTCTGTCCCCAATGTCAATATCCTCGTGAAAGCGTAAATTTTTTGCGCGCCTAAAATATATTACAAGGCTCGTTAAATTTCAGGCCATGATCCGCTCTCCGGTTTCTGCAGTAAAGCACAAATGCCAGCCGGCGGCTGTTCGGGATATGATATCATTTTACCCCAATAACGATATTCCCAGTTGCCAAGGTAGAAAGTCGATGTGCTGAAAGATGTTTTAAGCGTCGACTTCAGGGAAATTGTTATGAGTGTGCCATTGGCGAGAAGCACCAAAAACTCATTCTCTTGTAACAAGTCCTGTCTTGCCCTGAATTCCGCATTTTCTTTCCCACGCATTAAGTACACGTCAAACAATTTCGCCTTTATGGTTGATAACGCTCCATCGAAGTCTTTTCCAATAATTGCCAATGTCCTGCCCATTTCACTTCGTTTTTCAGGTACAGCATCGCTGCTTGCAATTTGTACGCAGTTGGTGCTTAAGTTGTTAAAAACCCTATCCCATCCCTTGGAAAGTATACACTGCGTCTGTCTGCGCTCGTATAAGAAGTTGTCATTTGACGGTGTTGCACAGTCGTAATGCACGTAACATGGGTAAAGAATTGACTGAAACCATGCTCCTGTGTGAGCATCGACTGATTTGCTGCAGAATACGCTATAAAAATCTGCACATGCACTATGCATCAAGCTTCTTTCCATCAAGCCTGTGTCCTTTCCAAGTAACACAATCGTGTTCACACCCTCAGGCGAAAACCATTTTAAATATGTAGATGCGAATTCGGTGAACGACATAATCTTTATCTTTTCTGGGCCTGGAGGTGGGGGAGAACATATCGGCCCGCACTCGCAACGAATATGATCAGCTATGGCAAGGGAGGTCGATTTCCCGCTGTACGCAGTGGAAGTCGTGGGCGTGACGGACCTCATTGGCGCTTTTAATCCCCAGCCCAGTCCAAAATCATCTGTGCGCGCGGCAACTCCCAGCGACATTGGTCCGCTAAGGAATCCGAGATCTCGAGATGCTACAAGTTTAGTCTTCAAGGCAGCGGCCGTATGATCACTGTTTATTGAAGCGTCCGGAATTTGTACTGAAGCAGCGTTTTCGCCACACAATGAGACGAACATCATCTTGCAAGATGTACGGTCGTCGATAAGGACGTTACCCGAACCTTTGGGCTTTTCGCAAAACTGCTGCCTGTAGACGTCATTCAGATTTGGAAGTACATCGTCTGAACCCAGGATGATGACTAACCCATCGCTTACTACCTCTGTGGTTTCGGGCAGCAGTCTAACAGTGTGCACTTGTTTGTTTGTAGGGCACTGAGCGCGGACAATGTCTTCTACTGGCAGGTTGCACCACTCACTGCCGTCCAAAACTAACATCACGTCTTTGTCATGTGGAAGTTCAGGATACGCGGTCGCGTTTAGATACGAAGGTATTTCGTAGAACTTGACATCATGCATGTTAAAGACTCGGGTTTTGTTCACAAACACCACTGTTTTGTAGATACCCATTCCGAGTTTTGGTGCTAAGGCTCGCACAACCTCCAGAAGCAGGGCATTCCTTGACTTTGCGTTACCAACAATACTTACCAGATGATTGTCTCCAATCATGCGCATGACATGTGAATTCAGGAAAGTGGCTTCCATTTTTGCATTATGGTACGGTTAATAGGAAATGACAATACAGCATAATAAACGCAGAACGCGGAAATTACTTACATTCCCAAAGCATGGAGAGCTTCGCGTCCAGCATACCGTCCTGCGCGAGAGCAAACATCAATTGCTCTACCTTGTAGCAGGATGCGCTTGGCCTCGGGAAATGTTGTCATCAATCTTCGAATCGCCCAGCAGCCGTGGTCTTGAACAAGGTTATCAGAAGGAATACAATCCATTGAAGCGTAAATAAGTTCAGCCAAGGCAGTGATGCTCTCCTCATCCTGGGCCCGCGATTCGAATAACTGAAACCAGTTCAAACACCGCAACTGAATATAACTGTCGTGCGAATGGTAACGGACCGCCGCTTTCATTATGGCCGTAACTGGTGTGCATGACAGGAGGTCGGGGAAACGCCAGATATTATTGAATGCAGCCAGGAATACATCTCGAATCTGCGCATGACCCGCAAAGACATTTAACCACTTTTCTGACCCAAAGCGCTCTGCGTTGAAAAATGCAACTGCTTGGTCAGAAGTTAGAGACCGGTTAACCGTGAAATCACACAGCGTGCAACAGGAAATGAGCACAGTAATCTGAACAGTTCGGATTATGATATCTCCCTCAGGAACAAAGTACTGCACTTCGACAATCCCAGGGATCGTGCAGGTTTTGGAAACATCATCGGCATCTTGGAATATGACATTGACGTGGCGAGCTTCTAAGTTGAAACCTTTCACGACAAAGGAGTTTATTGCATTCGATACAAACCAGGAGGTTCCACGGCCCTCCACAGCGACACTGTCCAGCTCATACAGTTTCAACTTGACGGTTGAGTTCAATTTACATAGCTGCATGGGATGGCGGAAGGAGTATGCACATGCCTTTACAGAAACCCGACGGCATAGTTCACGTTTTGCAACAGGTAACATGGTATTTTCAAAAGTGAGCCCTTCATATTTATTTATTCAACACCAATGTACGTGCGGATAATTTCATCCACATTAATACCGTATGTGTTTTGTGAATCCATGCCGCGTCGGTTTTCAAACAATTTCGTGTACAATTAAACATTCAATCAAAATTGCACATCCTTGCCAGCACGCCCAACATCTTATGACCGCTGTTCTTGCGCCAAAAACCGCGCTAGTGTGGATTGGCGGCGGGTCTTCCACTGCCTTGTACGAAGAAACTTGCGTTGACTTCTTCGGCATTGTCGTCAATTCTCTTGAAGACTTGCCGGGCATTGCTGCCTGCACTCGCGTGTACCTAGCCGGCGATGTCGAGACGGTTATAGTCGCCGCACTTGCCTTGGTCCCCAGAGATAGTGTGTTCTGCGTGGATGGTGTGTCCACCAATACACCGACCGACTGGAGTGCGTTCGTGTCGCCGGGTATGCTTCCCAGACTGGTGCCCGGTATCGGTGTGTTCTACCCTTGTTATTTCAATGCACGCCGCGACTTCTTCAGAGAGTTCAGCGCGCATCACGTTGCGTCAACTCTGACAGAGTCAAACAAGGTGTCGTCTGTTTCGTACCGCAAGGGTGTGTACATCACAAGCGTGCTACCCACGGAAGATGGCGCGGGGTCCCGGTTCCGCCTTCTGCGCTGCTCTACCAATTTCAGCAGCCCGACGGAAAACTGTCGCACGATGGATGACGACATCATACACTCTGTCAATGACCTAGCCTGTGCCTGCTATGATGGAGGTGCTGAGCTGAACCACGTCCTGGCGCAGGTGTACACTAACAGCACCGTGAGTGGCAAGGACAAAAAGGCCCGCATCCCGGATCACTCTGACAAGACCAAGGACATGCCACGCAACGCTCTCATGGCATTTGTGACTTTCTACGACTTTGACCCGGAGGCAAAGTACAACACTCGCGGGTACGACGTTCTTTACCACGACACGTCTGTGCTAACAACTTTGATGTGGAAGGAAAAAGGAGGCGACAGACGCAGAGTGTCGATCACATTGTACCCAGGTTCTGTTTTGTTTGTCAACATGGACACCAACCGTCTGTGGACGCATGAAATTCGGCCGTCGTCACTGCCCGTGGACAAACTTCCCACACGACTTGGATACGTTGTTCGCTGTTCCAAGACTGTGGCCGTGCACACGGCTGATGGGGATACGTGCATTGAGGCAGCGACAGGCGAGTTGGTGCCGTTGCGCAAACCCACCCACGAGGACATGTCTGAGCTGAAGGCCCAGTATGCGCGGGAAAACGCAACTGCTGAGTGGATTACATACGGTGACATTGTTCCGTACAGCATGAATACGGGAGACTACATGCGCCCACTGGCTTAATCCTTCAGTGGCAGCATCAAATCGCTTGGGCTGATCGTGCAGCAGATAACGGCCGGTGAGTAGAAAAATCTTTCTACAGACATGTTTTCTTGCCCGCGTTCCTTGTAAAATGCACGCGCGTCTTCTTTCGTTTTTAGCAGCCTTAATTCCTCGCCTTCCATGTACGCTTTTCCGACCAAATGATGCACTTTTCTGAAAGAACACCGCAGAGTTACGCCTAACCAGATGCAGTCATTGGGGGTGGTGGATCCGCCTGCGACAATACGATGTCTGTAGTGGGCATTGTCCTCCACAGAGAACAGTACAGCCGTGCAGTGTCCCAGAACAAACACTTGCTTCTCTCCTGAAATCTTGTTAGTGACAATCAGCTGGCGTGTGTCCACCCCAGGTTGGTTGTAGCACGTGAACAAGCAGATGTACGAGTCGACGTCCAAATCCATGGCTTGGTCTGAATGGGCCCCCATAGTGCGATACTGATGCGAGTACCGTTCAATTAAAGCGTTGTTGAAACGCAGACCCGGCACGCGCTCGGATATAGCCTGCACAAGATCGTCGTGCGCAGGTCTGAACCGTTGATGAGGCTTCTTGTACTTTGTGGTGGATCGCACCATGGGCGCTGATCCATCGGGCGTGCTCGCCAATAACACAGCACCTTCCCGTCCTTTTGCAACGGACTCCCAATAAACCCCTTCGCTTAACAGGGAAAACCAATCCCGTTCAGCATCCAGTGCAAACTGCACAAATGGAAACGCGGCGCTCATGCGTTTGAAAATATTTTGTGGGCATACTTTTTTCACTTCTTAAAATATGCTTGCTTCCCTGAAACATAGTTTGAGAAACCAAGGAGCATGCAAAGGCGAGACAGTGTGGGCTATGTCGCGCAAGCAGATTCCAAAACCGATTTCAGTTCTCGGAGTGAAGTTTATTAATCTTGACAGCGTTGTGGTGGCAGGGTGTGGGGTTCGCTGGTTCGTGATGGATGAAGCAAACACTTTCAGTATCACGGTAAACGGACTGATGGCTCGCGACGTTAACATCACGTACTCTGAATCTGTGCACACTGTCCATGTTTATCAACGTGACGTTGGAACTGTTGAGGTCGCCTACAGAGTGCTCGCGGAGGAACTTAATTCGTTTGCAATCACTGTTCGTCTTGCCGGAAGCATCCACAGTGTCCATAACGCATTTGGTAGTCTGTCTTCCAAGGCAGCATGTCGGTACATATTCTCCATGCCTCCAATAACGGATCTGTGGTTCCGCGTTTTGGAACACCACTGTCTTGACTGGGATGTATTTTATACGTTTTGCGTTTATACTTTTCGAAACTGCTATAAACAGTCTTGGAAGTCCTTGCGTCTCGCCTTCTTAAGCGTAATGGGTCTCGCGGCCAAGCACCATATATTAAAGGAGTCTGCGCATGTTCTCTGTGCGGAATTTCTTAACGGAATTCTGTCTCATCAGTGGTTGTTTGAATTAATCGCGGACCACGACGTGCCGAAGATTGTCGATTATATTTTTGCTGTCATGCATGCTCATCCTGGTTCTATTCTCTTCACTCAGCATGCATTGCACATAGTAAAGGCTTTGACCCGGATGAAACCCTCTTACAAACGCCTTTTACTCGACAAACGTCTTATGCTTGAACGTCTTGTTATCACTTCTTCTCTCGTGCATGAAGTGCTTGATCTGTTGCGTTAAACACATTTTATTGTCTTTCCAAATTTACACAACGCATTTTATAAAAATATGCTGGCTTCTTTTCGTCGTCATGTGGCTCACAATTATCATTCGGACGAAACTGGTTGTTTAAAACGACAATATGAATTCGATCAAATTGAGCTTCCAATCCGATACCTTTCATGGCGAAGGAGTTCACGTTATCTGCCAGGAATTAGGACGCCTTACGGCCCTTCACAGTGACACCATCGAGCTTTGGTAGTTTCACTGACACGTGACTTTGATTTACTTAACTGCTAGAGAGCCGATCACATGAACTGATGCTTATAAAACTGGAAAATGTGGCACGTAGCCTGTAATATTTAGTAAAAATTGTGTATTTTGCATTTGCGAGCATCACTTCATCTGTCTCGGAGTCTAGAACACAGACACCTGACGAATAAGTTCACGTTTCGCAGCAAGTAACATTGTCCAAGGAAAAGCCTCGTCCCTTCATGTCTACTATACTAGAGAGGCGGTCACATAAAACGATGCTCCTAAATTTTAATAAAACAAAGCTTGTAATTCATGGTCAATATCGTGTACTTTGTATTTCGCGAACATAACTTCATCTATCTGGGACTCCAACCTGCTTGTTTTGGTGGCAACGACCAAAAATAATTCATTGAATTTATTTGTGAAAGTGACCTTCCACTTTTGAAATTCGCATGTTAACGACCGTAAAACGGGCTCTGTGCCTATTAGTCAAAGTTAAAGACTCATCGGCTCATGTTTACCGAGAAATCTATCATTCCAATCTGAAGCCAGTCGTTCGAATGGAGCATGTAGCACTGGATACAATCATCGCGGAAGGTCGCGGTTTGGTGCATTTTGTGACGGATGGAGTCAATACTATTGAGGTCCGGGGAGCGGGTTTTCGGCCTTCTGACTTGCAAGTGATCCTCTCCAACGGCGATGTTTTGGGTTTAACTGTCCTTTCAGACGCACTCCAAGTGGCTTACTGTGTTCGTGGAGAGGTTAACAAAGAAATTAACATCGAGATAAGAATCGCCGGATGCGTGCACAGTGTCCACACCGTGCGTTTAGGTCTTTCTTCGTCTGCGGCAACCGCCTACTTCATGTCGAACCCTCCAGTGGACGCAAAGTGGTCAGATGTATTGTTCAATAATGGTCACGATCGCGCCGTTTTGCTGGCTGCTTTATGGTTTCCTTGTGGCCATATTTCAACAACTCGGGCCGTGTTTGAGTTAATCGATGCGGCCAATCGTCACCCTGTGGAAGATCTTGGTATCCAGTTGAACGTCATGTATCATGTTTACAGTAATTCCTCAGCAATTGACGTTAAGGACGTGCAGACAGTTGTCGGCTTTATTTATGCTGCAATGGATGCGCATTCCGATCTGATGCTCCAAGCCTATGGATGCTCTTCGATTGGGCAGATGTGGAAAGCATCAGCTGAGATTAGAAGTTTCCTACTAGACGGCCGCGCAGTGGAGGTTTGCCGCCGCGCAGCCGATTACCATCCACATTGTTCTACTATCCGCAAATGTTCGTTGATTTTCTCAAAATGATATCTGCAGGACGCTTATTGCTTAATTTGCAGAATTTTTAATTCACTTTTCAAAACCAACTTCGATGTTGCTACGTGCAAAACGTAGTTTGATTTATTGTGCCGCTGATAAAGAGTCGGTATTCGGACACCGCCGTGCAAGCTTCAAACTAACTCCAGCTGTAAAGCTAAATGTCCTTGACTTGAACGGGATTACTGTCGAAGGCCGTGGAGTGGGTAGGTTTTGGGTCGACAGAAACAACGCCTTTGTCATACAAGGAACTGGTCTGCAAGTTAACGACGTTAATGTCTCCATCTCACACGGAGAGGTTGTCAGCGTGATGTATGCTGCAACTGATGTGGTCGAAGTGGTTTACAAAGTTAACGAGGATCATATTCATGAGGATGTAATCGAGATAACTATCCGCATAGCCGACGGCCTGCATAGTGTACATCCCGCCAGGCTATGTTATGAACTCTCACCTGCCGCAGCCTGTTCATATTATTTGAATTGCCCTCGCTTGTGCCAGCAATGGTTCTATGTACTGCAAGATAACAGTCATCATCGAGGAGTTATTCTGGCTGCATGCGATCGCTTATATTTGTATGGCCCTGCAATCCTGGCTGTCATGGAGGCGGCAACCAGTTTTCATCTGCAAGATCAGCTAGTACAAGTAAAAACTCTGACCAGCGTCATGTTCTCCCCCGTCATAGATGAACCAGAAAATGCTCAGTCAGTATGTGCATTTATTTATGCCGCTATGGATGCTCATCGTACCTGTGTCCGCATTCAAGCAAACGGATGCTGGGTCATCTCCAAGATGGCTCAGACTTCAGCTAAGCATAAGCGGATTTTACTGGAAGGCCGCGCGATGGAAGTGTGTTTTCGCGCTAGGGACCTTGCTCCTTCAGAGTCCATTAAGACAATTGCTGCTTTGCAACCCTGAGGTCGTATACGTATCTTGCCGTGTGTTTTATATTAAAAAATGTAAGACGCGCGTCCCTGTTTCACAATTTTCAGATGTTTATCGACTGCTATGATAGTCTGTTGCTGCTGGGAGTCAGTAACACACACCGCCTTGCTACATTTGTTAATAATGACAATTTCCACAGCAGAAGACCCAGTGGCATTGGGAACAATTAACTCACTCTCTCCGTTCCCAGTTAGTGTGATTTCTAACGGTCCAGCACCGGTAAAATCCAAAGTCTGTTTCTTACTAATGACATTCACAACTTTTTGTCTTGAAGAAAATACTTCTGCAGGAGCATGAACTTCCACGACAGCAGGAATTTTTACTTCGTCGTCTATTACTGGAATAATAGGACTTAAAAATCTACGAGCTACTACGCGGCTGTGACTTGACACATCTACAGACGGGCGCCTGATGTTTCTTATAAATCTTCCTGGAATGTAATTCAGCATTATTCGGAATGTGTCGATCAGATACTATGTTGTAATAAATCAAGCGAAAAAAGGGACGTGGTTCGACGACTGCAAAAAATTTATGCTGTCAATTAACAGCCCGCACATTCCCCGCGACAGTGGAGCATGTCGGTATCACAACAACAGTCAGTGGATCTGATTACACCATTTGTCCCTGTAAATAGGGTTTTTACTTATTATGGATCCGAACTTCCATTTCCCGTTGGTACGTTTACTTCGGACAATGATACAGTGAGGATCAAGGCAATAGGGATACCTACAGATCTTGCAACAATTACTTTGGCGAACATATTGGATACGAATGGGGAGTTGCATTTGGCCGCTTTAACTGTTACCAACGACTTGATTGAAAGTACAGCAGATGCATCCTACGTTTCGGGCAAGTCAAACTACCGTATTTATGCGCATGTAAATAGTGGTGCCATTACCGCCTTTATTCCTCATGTTGATTTCATGTTTGTGGCTTACACAGATTCTGGCGATTGGCAAATTGTTAGCGTGGATTCTGCACCTGCTACCGCTATTGATTCCGTGTCCTTCAAGGTTTCAAGCGACATGTTTGTTGATAGCAGCATTTTTCTTATCAACAATCCGGATATTCCTGACGCTGTGAGTGTGGATCCGATAACAATCATCTCGGGTCCAGGCCCATTCGGCGGATCATTCCCTTATTTTGATGTCATCTTCTACCCTGAACATGACCTTCATCATTCAGTTGAAACTGATTACATACAGCTATTTAAATTTTCCGTCTCAGGTGGAGCGCACGCCTCCTCGCCGGATACGCCTTACAAGGTTAATGTTCTAGAGGACGATGCGGGGTCGATCACTGAGGGCATTAAAGTCTTACAGAACGTTCATGTCGATACCGGGATTGTTGACATTGTTGTACTGTACAAACCAACCCCTGGTGAAGCGTCACGAACCGGACAATTTGTTTCTGATTACTCCGTGAAACACAAGGTAACCATTACCATTCAGGACCAAAACCAGCGCATTCACATTAAGCGTATTATTCTGATTCCTGTTGCAAATCCAATTATCCAGCTTGCCCCTGTTTCCCCTGATGCTGTTGATGTCGATGGCGTAAATGGGTACATATGGAAGGAGAACATCAAGCTCGGCGCCCTTGAAATTGAAAACGGCGTGCTGTACGGCTACGGAGGCGCTCAACTACCACCCTGGATTCCTCTCACAAGTTTTCACCAGGACGATGACCTCGATGGGTTGTACACGTTGCCCTTGACCGGGACAGAGCTGAGGTACCAGAGAGCCGCATCTGATAACAAAGTCAGTATTGCTGCTAACAATTTTTATGTAACTGAAAACCGCCGCAAGTTTTACTACGACGAGACAGTAAATTTTTACGCGTATGAGACGTTAGCACTACAATCCATTACTGAGAACAGGACAAACACACTAGTTTCCAATGTTGACGAACCGTACCGTCTTATTTATTACCCCAGATTCGATGATTATGATGCCGACTCCAGGCGTTTCTTCCTGGGGACCATTGAAGTTGGCAGCTTGGCGCGATCTGGAACCGAAAACATCGTTCTAACCTGTGATAACAAGGCATACGACGCCGACGGAAATGAACTAACTTCAATTAGCGTAATTTACGACGCGTCCTTTCAAAATGGCACTGCTGTGTTTAACATTTACCGCCAGCTTGGGCAACAAGAAGATGTTGCATCTCTGAGTGTAGACCGCAATGACAGCAACAAAATTGTTTTCTCAATACGCGTGCGAGACCCTCTTTTTAATGGTGACGCTGCCAATGGGCGCATTGTTATAACGAATATTGAAGCAATTCCTCTTGCCAATCCAACTATTCAGTTCTCTTATCACTCTGAAAACGTAACTGCAGTGAAAGACGATGTATACGGGTTTTTATATGACGGTAGCGATGCTCTTAACTTTGGAACAGTGACATTAGAAGCGACTTTGCAACAGGAATATCTGCTCCGTGAGCCCCCGTCGTTTAGAGTTTATAATGGTCAATTTAATTTGGGTGAAAGTTTAAATTACTCCACTAGAGAGTTGTGGTTTCCTGCAAACAAGGTCCCTAGTGGAGAAAACGTATTATCGTTGCGCTACTCACATATTGCTATTCTTGAAAATAGCCGTAACTTTCTTATGCAGGATCAGTATACCGAGGAACGTAATGTTGAGTTCTATGCATACAAGCAGCTCGAAATTACAGAAGTGGACACTTTAAACTTACCAACAAAATCTGGTTTGAAAGTGAATAACTACTCTTCTGACCACTTTGATATGCAAAGTGTAAACCCGCGCGTCACAACAGAAAGTCAAGTGGGAACAACCTTGGCTAGAGTTAAGTTCCAATATGGCTGCGGGCCCTATCAAATTGATCTTGTCGCTAAGATGTTTGAAAGTGGCTGTCAAGAGGGAACGCTGTCGACATTCCAGAATGATGTATACGAATCTTTCATCGTAACAAATGCTTACAATGACCAAAATGGAAGCCCCGTAGACATTATTGGTAGTGACACTGAAGAAAGTGTTTTTACAGCACCGTTATCTGCATTAAGCACCCTGCTGCCCCTTGACAAGCCTTTCGCCGGGAAAACCAATTTCAAAGGTACAGTTTTGCACGTTAACGTGGAATCAATTTTACCGGAAGGGTTCGATAGTGGCACTATCTTAAACACGTACCGAGCCGCGCTGTCACATTTGCGCCCAGTTCTTTTTGTGTACAATGACGTTGTTCCTTCCTCTTCCAGTTCAAATCGTTTGCAAAATGACGACAAATTGCTTGACGCTGCTGATAAAAGGACGGATGACGACCAAATTGACTACTACGCATTTCATGTCTATTTTCCCGATGGTAGCCAGACAATAGTTCCTTTCCATAAGTTTGTAGCTGGTGGTGTTATGGATGAGTATGCCGATTTGGATATTACAACTCACGGCAATTTCATAGATGAGCACCTGTTAATTAACGAAACCAAGGACATTGTATATGATGGCCAAGCACTGAATCCGACCGAAGGACGGTTTATAATTAGCATTACTGATTGGGAAGACAATGATCGTGAAAATACGGTTCAGCTCCGCATCTATCTGTACGGACCGAGTGTACTGGAAATTCCACCCACACTTGCCCTTGTCCGAAACATTCAGAAAACTGATACTCCTGTTGCAGGTGTTGTCTACGTCGATCAGGATGGGTTCGAGTACACAATTGGTGGCTCCGAAACTACCAACACGGTTAATCTGGTTAGTGGACACCCCTTAACTCCCTTTTCGTACACCCCTATTTTAAGTCTTGAAGAATCAGGCTATCATTCAACAGAAGGCTGGCATGCTGTAGATGAAGACTTTGCTAGCGTGACGCTTACTTACACCGCTGGATCATCTCCGGAGTATAACAAACGGTCTATAACTATCGGGAACGTTTTAGAATCCTTGCCCTTAACTGATCATTTGTACAGGCTTAAAGTTGTGTCTGAAGTGGGGAACGTTAATCCGGAAGGCGATTGGTTAATAAGCAAGGTTGATGGTGTGACAACAATGGCGGTTGGAGACGCGGAGAACACAATATCCATTGACACACTAACAGCATACACAGTGCTATTATTTTCCAATGTTTCCGTGAATTTCAACATTGGCGTTGCGTTCCAGCCGTTGAAAACCATGGTCAATTACGATCCTACTGACGATGCCCAAGAGGCTTACGTTGACTACTCACCATGGACTCTTGCTAATAATGGAACAATTTCTTTGTTAGGTGGCAATTATCGGTCGTATAATGTGATTATGCACAATCAGTCTGAGGAATTATTGATTAGTACAACGCATTCGTTCTGGGAACAGGTTACAGTGGTAATTCTTGAGGATGATGGACAAGGTGGTCCCAAATCCTGGGATAACTGGAATGATCAGCATAATGTCCAATTTTTAAGTTTTACCCAATCTGAAAATATTGATTTAAGAGATCATGTAGTCATTTCCGAACAAAGGAACCGGACGCCTATAGCCATTGTTGTTAATGATGTAACAGATACAAAGCAGTACAAACTAGCAGTGTTTCAAAATTCCATATTACCAGGTTTTGAAAGCTACGGCAACAATCTTACTCATGTTAATGCCACGCCGTCAACCTATTTAAATTGTGTCGCCAAAGCTTCTATGCTCGGCGACAACCATCTGGGTTTTATGTTTGACATCAAAACTTGGACGACCGAACAAGTTCTTAGCGTCAACTTAAAACGGCATGACCTTGTAACCGATGAATCGTCGGCCCTTATTCAATTCCCTGACCATTTAATCTTAGATTCAACCGGATTTACTCTTCAGACAAGTTCTGGTACTGAACTAATAATTGACACTGAAGCAGCGTTTAATTACCAGTACAGCGCACACCCCTGTTACCTGTACAAGGTTGAGGCCCGCAGGCGAGGTGACACGGCGTGGTTCACCGTTGCCACAAATGAAATTGATTCTACGGATGTCCAGAGCAACGCAACTTCCTTCCAAGTAATCTTAAACGCCCTACGCGGAGGACCATGGCCCGAAAGATATTTGACCCTAACTACATCTCCTGATGGCGCGTTCCCCTTGAGTCTCAGTAACTGGGTTGATACCGATGAATACCTAGTGTACCGTCTAGCAATTCAGAATGCTGCTTTAAGCAAGTACAACTCGGTGGATTGGGTGTACTCTTTACCAGTCGATGTTCATTCATGGAGGAGTCTTTGGACCCGTAATATGTACGGCAGTGAGTTGTTTGAGTTTGAACGCGAAAATGACGACACGGACTTACTGCCGATACTGCGGGAGTCAGTTTTAATCGATGGTAGTACCCGTGGTGCTGTCCCCCAGACTTACGTCCCGCGATTGTTTACTCAAGCCGTTAAGTTTTTAGGAGATTTCCCACCGAACTCTACAAGCAAAGCTTCTGCACTGGCCGAACGCGGGTTGTTGCATTTTATTGTGCGGGAAAGCTTGCCTACTTTATGACTCCTTAAAACTGTTGCCGTTGCCGAAACAAACCATTTTGCAACACTTGCAGTTACAGTGACCACTTCGTCTACAACTCCCATAATTATTCAAGGATTGTATCAGTGGCAAGTTATAGATAGTAATGGGGATTGGATTGACGATGGAGAACAAACAAGCAACGGATCTAGCTATGTTGTACAACCTTCTATTAATCCTGGAACTCAGATTCGTTGCAGGTTCACGGTCACTGATGGACAGGTATATCCAAGAAGTGCTGTAAGTGATGCATGGACCGTTGTAGCCGTAACACCGCAATTAAGCGTGTTGCCGCTTATCAATTCGAATGTTCGACAAGGGGACATTGTAACAGCTACAGGGGTTACCTTACCCGAAGGTTGGCTGGATCATTATTTAGGTGAGAGTAAACTGACAGAGTTCATTTGGCAAACAAAATTTGAGCGCGACTGGGAAACGTTCAGAGTTTACATCAACGTTTCATCAAGTAGTTTGGATGTATATTATCAGTTTCTTCCGGGTCTTCAAATTCGTTGTATCTTTCGCATGGCAAACGGACCTTTTTATGGTCAGGAAGCTATAACTGGTCTTTGGACGGTTGCATCTTCCTCGCTACAACCAGCAGAAAGTGTTCTGACATTAACTGAACCGGGACAAACCCTCGTCATTAATCCGTCATTTTCTCCTCAAACTATAAATTGGCAAAGGCAAATTAATAACCAATGGACATCTATACCTAGACAAACCGGTTCTACATATACAGTTATCGAATCTGACGATGACATACGTTGTCAAGTAAAATTTAACAATTCGATAACTGTATATAGTGGAACTTGGAAAGTACTTTATGCTGTTCCTAACATAAACCAAATTGTAGCCGCTGGTACAATATTAACGGCCAGTGTTCAAGTATCGAATCAGTTCCCATTGCAAAACACGTTTACTTGGTTGCAAAAACAATCATTAAGCCACGATTTCGAAGATGTGCCTGGCGAAGCATCGCCTGATTTTAGTGCAACCCAAGCGGGAATGAGTTACAGATGCAGAATTGTTTCATCGTCAAATGCTGCGTTATCGTCCGTGACTTCTTACACTGGAGTATGGACTGTTATATAATAATATACGCTGTTTAATTTATACATGCTATGTATTTTTATCAACAATACCTACAATAAGACCAAAACAGTGTTACATTTCTCCACTATTTCTTGGGAGTAAGCTTCGCTTCCGCACATGTGCTTAACAGCAAGAACAATGGACGCTGCATCCGACTCCAAAGCCACTATTACAGCGTTGGCAGGCGAAGACATTACTGCCGCGTGTAACAATTGGAACCCTTTCATCAGCACCACCCTGCCTCTACTGGAGTCCTTATACTCGCTCATGACATCCAGTACAATCCTTACGCCACCACATTCAGACAGGTTATAATTGCCATGCTGACAAAGGTAACACAGCATAAGACATCCGTAGTAAGCACACTCGGCGGATAATAGCATGGCCCGGTAAATGCGATCCAGCCCAGTATGAACGATGTAAATGGCCGAGTCCTTATTGTGGCTGCCATAAATACTTAAGCAGATTAATTTACTACGGAGCAACTCAGCGTCATCCGAAGCGGCGTCCATTTCCGCATATGCTTTTTGTATTTCAGGTTCGTATTTGCAGGTAATAGTCGAAGCATTAGCGGCGGCACACGCCTTGGCATATGTGGTCGTCGCCAGCTTGTGCTGCAATTCATACAAGGGTGTCGTTTCATTGACGTCGCTGACCCCAAAATTGCGCAATGCGGCGCATATTTCTTCGCGACTTTCTGGGTAGGTGTAAACTTCCATAATTTTGTTAATGCAACATATCAAAAAATGTTTCGCAAATATCTATATCTCATTTGCACAGAATTGTATTTTGGCGTTGTGGTCACACTTTAAACTCCTGGAAGTATGTTTGCTGTTTTGAAACAGCGTGTCGTACAAGCAGCAATTTCCAAAGGCACCACAATATTGCATAGATGTGGCATCTCTTCACCTTTTCTTCCAGTGCCTGCTGTATGTTTGATGTATATTCATCTGGACAAAGTTATGGTTGAGGGACGCGGCGTCTGTCGGTTTTTTCGGGACGAGGTCAATAGTTTTGCAGTTAGTGGATTGGGGATACATCGGCAAATGCTTCAAGTTACTTGCACCTATGCCGACGTTGTTGGCATGTCCAATGTCGCAGCAGGGACGGTTGACGTTTTCTACCGTATACAATCTTGCTTTGGGGCCGGTTGTAAAGTCGTTATTACTATCCATGTCGGGGGAAGCTTTCATAGTGTTCATGTTCCGACTGCTGGCATTTCTTTGGTCGCAGCTGAAAGGTTTCTTCTGTCTCAATCTTACGACTTCCAACTGTGGCTAGACGCGTTAACGGATCATGGGCACAATACAGACATATTGTGTCGAGCACTTAACCGCTTGTATGTCTTTAAACCCACGGTATCGAATGTTCTATTTCTGTTCGTAATGCGGATAGCAGTTGAGCATCATTTGCCCAATCAGGGTACTATATACCTCAGTCTGACGAAATTTTACAAGTTTTCAGGGTACCACTCAGCGTCAATTGATGACTTGCCGGAGCTCTTGCGTTACATATATGCTGCGATGGATGCTCATGAACACGTTAAGCAGATTCAGTGGCATGCCTGTGATGCGATTTGGTCACTTGCTCGTCTTTCGGTGGAGCACAAACAGATAATGCTGGATAGTCAAGTGATAGAAATGTGTACTCGTGCTGTCCGAGTTTGTGGCGCATCTTTATTACCGCACAACACTCTGGCGTATCTTCTCGCCAGTTGTTAAGACTGAACTGCTGAAATACATTTTGGCATTTATACGAATCATAAATTTATGTTTTAATTCTATATATCACTTCCAAACCCCTCAAATGTTGGGCGCGCTGAAAAGTAAGCTGGTGAATTGCACAACCGTTAAGGAGTGTCAGCTATTTACGTCCCACTTTCGCATACGTTCGCCGCAGGAGGGTTATCTGCTCAAGACAGATGTTGGGTTGACGTTTCTGGATATGGATACAATCGTGTTGGAAGGACGGGGGTTAACCCGGTTTGTCACAGACGAGCTAAATACATTCTGCATCCGTGCAAACGGTTTGAAAGTGTCGGATGTTATAATTTCACTATCGGATGCTGAAGTCGTTGAGATGACCGGTGCTTTGAATATGATCGAAGTCGCTTACCGCGTTTGCAACAGAAATCATAAAGTCCACCCGATTACCATCGCGATTAGTATTGCCGACATCGTCCACAGTGTCTTCTCTGCTAGATACAGTCATACCTTTGCTACCGCTCTCGCCTTGTACTCCGCTGATACGAACGTTTTAAACCAGCAGTGGTTTGAAGTTCTGACGGATTATGGCCACGACCGTGCCGTTCTGTTAGCGACATGTGGTAGTTACTGGGTTGCGAGGGGGTCAATCTCGAATTATTCACGCGCTGCCGTTGGTATCCTGAAAGCAGCTGTGGAGCATCACTTATTGGACGAGGAAATTCAATGGCGCGTTTTTGACTGCGTCAGTCGCGCACCAAGAATAGGGGCAGATGTGAAAGGAGCAGTTGAATTAATTTGCGATTCCATTAATGCTCATCTCACTTCTCTTCGAGTAAAGTCATGTGGATGTTTTCTGATTTTACGATATTCTCAGATGTCTGACATGAATAGACAGATTGTGTTACAAACCCGCGCGGTTGAAGTCTGTCTTCGTGCGGGTGAAGCTGGTTCGTTTCATGCGAAAGAAGTTTTGTTGGTATTGCAAAATTGAAGATCACGTTTTTACTGACACTCTGCTAGATTTAACTTTTTACTACCACTTTTGAAAAATCAAGCATGATAGCACTTCTGAAATCCGTAAACAGCTTTGTTAATTTAAAAGACCGAGAGTATTCCTTCGTCCCTCGTTACCTTCCGCAGCTCTGTCCAGTTGTTAGTACTTCGTGTCTAAATCTGGACGAAATCATGGTTGAAGGACGTAGTTTGGTTCGATATCTGCCCGGCGAAGTAAACACATTTCTGTTGAAGGGAATAAACTTATGGCCCTCTGACGTACAAGTGTCTTGCTCAAATGGTGATGTCGTAGGGATTATTAACGTTGTCCCCGACACAGTCGAAGTGTCTTATTTGGTCCACGATGTCCACGACGGCTCCCTCTCCGACGCGGGTTTTTATGAAGGCCACGGCGTCGTTATCACGATCTGTATCGCCGACAGATTGCACAGTAACCACACTGTCGGTACTGGCCTATCAAAAGCTGTGGCTATGGACTACTTCAAGTATCATACTGTGATATGTCAGAAATCTGTTGAAGTTCTCACTGATCACGGTCATAACCGTGCTGTTCTGCTGTCTGCCATTGGCGTTTTCCGCCTTTTATGGATACCTGGCAATGAGGACCTGAGACAACGCGCGGTGATGTGCATGATTGAAGCTGCGACTCGACATCCTTTAACAGATTCCATAGTTCAGACAGCCGTATTGAATTTTATAAAAGAGATTGCGTTGATGATTCATGCTGAACATGTTCACGCCGTAGCGGACTTTATCTACGCTGTCATGGATGCTCATTCTACGTTTTATGTCCAAAGTTACGGTTGCTGGGCGATTAGGTACTTGGCTAAATCATCTCCAGAGGCGAAGAGCATCTTGTTGAAAACCCGCGCTTTGGAAGTTCATAGCCGTGCTGTGAAACTATTTGTAGGCATGCCTTCTCCCTTTTCGTTATACCCTTGAGCGTTTAAGTTATTTAATGGGGCGCTCCCTCGCGTGCTGACTCAATGTCTCCGCCGCTTTGGGCCAGATTTGGACCGGGACTTGCGTGTCCTAGAGTACGAACGGCGCTTAGCGCGTAATGACCTCCGCCTTCCGCCTCCTGTTCTCAAACGCTTCAGGTCTGTCTCATAGTCGCTGTCGTCACCCGCAGCAGGCTTCTCTGCTGCTCCACTTCTTTCAGCTGTCAGCGGCCATGCGGGTACCCTTTGCGGAAACATCAATTCTTCCGTTCTTTCACCGACCGTTGGCGGCGGCACAGCTGCCGGCTTGAAGGTTTCCTTGCTTTTGTTGACGATAGGGTAGTAGACTAGAACAGGTAAAGGAGGTGATGGACGTAGTACTGGTACGCTGAACGCTTCCATAGTAATAAGACTCCGGGGCAGCATCATCACAAACCCATGTCTTCCATGATCGTCTTGCCATCTTTGAAGTGAAGCTACCGAAACTTCTCCGTTCTGCCAGGCTTTCAGCAAATCACGAGCAAGATGTTTAGTTGGTTTGCGTGCATCTAGACTGTACCCACGAGAAGTCAATTTTAACATGAATGGCAACAGCTTGTCGTCGTCAATGTTACCATCCTTATCGAACAAGTTTGGAACTTTTGTGATTCTTGCCTCCGGGGTTAAGTTATCCTGAAACCGGAACCCATACGCAAGATCTCTAGGGATATGGTACGGTTGGTTCAATAACCGCAAGTGTAAACTGTTCACAACCGCCAATTGTTTGATGTACTGAATTAACACGTCAATGCAACCAGACGCATTCTTCTCGCACAGCATGTTAATATTCATCGCGCCAGGAAATGTCAAGGGGGCGTACTGGCACATTGCAATGCCGCATGGCTCATAACTGGTGTACTCTGGCTCTACTGCTGCCCCGGCGCCACCGACAGTACCTTTACTTCCTGCCTTATTCAACTTGTCCCGTGTCACGTAAATTTGGATAAGGTTCCAATCACGAATCGTAGCTCGAAACATGGGATTGACGTCTTCGTCATTACACACGTTAATTTTTTCTGAACGTTTAAACAGTGCCTGTGCAAATGATTTCCACTTGCCTGGATGGGAGTAGCTGTCAATCACACTTTTAATCCCTTCGACGGTGTTGTGTTTTGATAAAGTTACATTAATGTGAACATATAGCGGTTCATCGGCTATTAGGCGGGGTGGTCCATCGACCACACCATTTATGGCCGGATCCGTCTGCAACTTATGGGGTTTCATTTGGGCACTATGGTTTAGGTATTACACAGTTTAAACTAAAATTATGTCTTCGGCACATCTCAGTGGCCAAAATAATATAGACCGGGAAACGTCCGTATCACGTAATTGCCAGAGGATTTGCAACAATAACGTGGTGAGGTATATCAGACCAGGCAAGTTCCTCGGTCTTAAACTGTAATGCTTTCCAAATCGAGATGCGTCATGAAAAGTGGAAAGCATAGCAAGAGGAATTTTGAGAAGTGAAGTTTATTCCTGTAAATACTCCAAAGTTGGACGTGCAAATATATATGGGACAACTGAACTAGCATGGAGAAAAACCTCAATGGCTCGGCCTTCCAACAAGATACGCTTATGCTCCGCCGAAAGTTTAGCAATTTTCAAGATAACGCCCGATGCATAACTCTGAACGCTCATAGAGTATGGATACGAATGTATCAACGTGTAAATAAAAGTGGACAGCTCGTGGACGTACTCAGTCTCCACAAAGAAATTACTATTTAAAATGCTACCAAGGACCTTGGCATAAAGGGATTGCTCTTGCAAAAAGTGTACACGTGCTGCTGTCATCACTGCCATCACTGTGCGAGAACCCAGCTCCGCATCCGTTCGATCGATTTGCTTACAGGCAGCAATAATCACATCTCGATTAAGAGCGTGGTCTTGCAAAACATTGAACCACACATCCGTCATAGGAGGATCCCGCTCATAAAACGCAACTGAAGCAGCCGAAGAAAGAAGGCATGTTGCTGTGTGCACACTGTGAATGCTGCCAGCGATAAAGATGGTGATGGTAATGTCAAGAATGCCGTTGTTTGCGCGGTACAGGACCTCGACAAACCCCGAAACTGTGTTCTTGATACTCACAGCGTCGGCAGCAGAGAAGGTGACAACAACATGACTGGCATCCAAGCCAGAATCTCCCTGAATGAAGATTGCGTTTAATTGTTTAGCGCGAAATCGAAGTAAACCGTCTCCTTCGATAGAAACTGCATCTAGGATCAGATGTCGAAGTCCAATAAATGGGCGTATGCTCTTACAGTCCGCATAACATACATATTGACCATTCTGTTTTGCAGAAACACGCTTGAAAAACTCTTGTCTCAGGGCCGCTAACATTTTAAGGTTTTAAACTTGAGATGTGCACATAAAAGAATTTTCAATTACAATACAATATGGAAGATGTTAGACTGGCATGGCTTGCCAGCATAGTCAACGCATCTGTAATTGCAAAAGACGAAGTAGACGGCGTTGACGCGTTGCTGCTAGACCGTCGGCTAATGCGGAGAAAGGGTGCACGCATCAGCAGCTTTATTACCGGCACAGTGGCGACATTCTTACCCCAGGACTTTCTGCTTTATAGTGACGTACTGCGTGAAGTGTCTTCAGAAAAGTTGAATCAGTTGCGTGTCCTTCTTTCAGACGAATTGCCTGACTTTGGTGTGCGAGCTGCCGCGGCCACTTTGCTGTTCCGGAGTACTCGCGATGGGGCCACCGCCGCCTCATTCCATGAGCGCTGTGATGACATGGGTTCAACTTTATCATTGATCAAAGACGTTGATGGAAATGTTTTTGGCGGCTTTGCACAGGAAAGTTGGAGCAGTTCAGCCATGACAAAGTGGCTAAGCGACCGATCAGTGTTTCTGTTTTCTGTTATCAACCCACACGGGACTCCTCCTGTATTGTTCCCACATACTGGCCGTAGCAGCTCTCTTGTCTGTTCCTTATGGCGGGGGCCTTGGTTTGGATTTGGAATTGGCATCACTGGTGACTTTGATCATACCTGTCGGACTCAGATTATTGACACTATGTACATTAACCGCACAGGAATTCCTGGTGCGAAATTCATGACTGGGAATATGTATTTTCGCCCAGCCATTGTGGAGGTGTTCAGTCTATGAGCTGTTTTCGGCTTGAATTCACTTAAAGCAAATATCCTAACTTTACAAAGACTACATTAAGAAGAATGACATTACATTTTGTCGCAAAATATGACAACCTCCCTCGCTGCATACCCCGAAACACGCGAAGAAGCAGCTTTTCATGAACACAAGCTAGCTACTGCTTCTACTCAATTTCACAAGCTTACAAGCGCAATCCAGAGAGCGTTTGCAGCCATGGATGCGTCTCCGGAAAATGAAGGCACTCAATTTTTTCAACTGGCACTAATATACGCATGTACAACTCCAGGCAATGCTATGTCCGAATCCGCCAATACTATCATCGGAGGACTGAGCCACATCCACAACGCTATGAAATTGTCCGCACGATGTGCGAACTACGGGTGTAGAATTCTGAGCTTAAGTGCAAAACACTGCTCTAAAACCTTTTTCGAAAATGGTGGAACCAGAATTTTATTGGATGCTTTGAATGGGTTCGGCGACGAAGGCTGGGTCGACGGCACACGCATACATGTTGTTGAGTTGCTTCACGCCCTTGTTACGTCTTCAAGATATAACGCCGCGGAGGTGGCTAAAGAATCGGATGTCGCTTCCATTATTGTTGCTGCCAAGCACGCGCTTATTAGATCGCCTGAGTTGGTGGAAAAGTGCAACGTTATATTGATTTCGCTATAATACAGATTTCTTTGTCGAACATCCGTCGATATCTGAGTTCGCACATGAGTTGCTGAAAAATTTACTTTGTTTCATGCAACACACGCGCCATATGTCGGAATTAATAAAGGTTCGCACGCATGCTGACTTACAGGATATATTAAAAATGATAAAGCAGGACGATATAGAATCAATTTGCGACGCAGTTGTCGGCATGTGCAAAGACAATAGTACTGTACGCAACAGCGTGGGTGCGTGTACTTTGATGTACACTGGAATTTCTTTCATACTCATGCACCCGAAGTGTGAATCTGTTATCGTAAAATCTTTATCCATGCTAATATGGCTTGTAAGTGGCTTTTCTCCGGAAACTATAAACCCAAATAATGCTGTGTACTTAATTAAAGATATTCCGGTGATATGCAGCATTATTGACAGTAACAGTGCAAGTTCGAACGTAATGAAGCATGCAATTGAGTTGGTGTATGTATTACTGAGATGTAATGCTGGATGCCGCGAGCCCATATTTGATTCAGGCATCATATTTACGATCATCGACGTGGTTAAGCACAAATTAGTGTGCACCGACCCCTGCTTTTATTACTGCATCGCCGCACTGAGGAATGTGTCGCTGCTTGAAAAGTCCAGGCCAGTTTTATTTCAAACAGTATTACCATTTCTATTCGATGTATTAGAAACGACGGAAGGATTGGATGCATCAAATATGCAGCATGTGTTACCGATTATCGTGAACGCGTGTATTGGAAGTTGTTTCGAGGAAGAAGGTCTGGTCCAAAGAGGATTGGAATTTATAGTGAAATATGGTGTGGAACACGTGCGTGAAGAGACCACCATCGTTTCTGCTCTGACGTTTTGCAGGAATTATGTAGCATTACGGTGTGAGGTTACCATTTCTGCTGAGCAAAAACGGATGATATGGACACTTCTAAAGGCGGTCATGAGCGATGAAAGTAAACCCAGTGAACGTTCCATTAATCAAATAGCTCTATGTATTCTTGCTAAAGATGTGTGGTCAGTGGATCAGCTTGAATACGCTTTTACATTTCTACTGACTGATCACGTCATTGAAATGTGCAGAAAAACACCCACGATTGAATCTGTATTGAAACCAGTTATGCATTATGGACCAAGGTGTGCAACTTTACTGCGGCAATCCGCCGTTATTGAGCGGTTATATCAACTTACTCAAGAAAACCCAATGTCCATGCCTATTGTGTCAATTGTGTGGGCTATACTTAAGGACGTCAAGGAAGGTATGCGCGAAGAATCTGATGAATTGGTAAAAATGATGGAGGACAGACTGTCACAATTGTGGAAGAAAACTGCGTCGTTTGCAGTTGTACGTGAGTTATTGAGAACAAGTTTAGAGGATTGATCATGGTGTTTTCGCCGCCGAAAAGGAAAGTCTTGTTGTCGTTCTCCACTCCGCTATGGCCGTAATTTACATTTATTTAGCAAGCTTATAAATCGGCTACTCTAAGGCTTCCAAGGCATCAGTTGCAACGTGCGGACACAGGCGTGTCGCACGTCGACACACCTCCAACGCCCGACCAGATCGCAGCACCTCCTTTCCTGAAACCGACCCCCAAGACATTTCTATAATACAAACACATCCGTAATCTTGAACGTTGGGATCGTCCGGGAAGGCATCCATTGAAGCGTAGATGCATGTATCCCAGCCGTCAACATTAACAACCTCATCGGCCCGATCTATGCACAATAACCCGGACAATAATGACAAAGCACGCCACTGAATCTCTGCCTCCGTGATATGCTTCCTCATAATATCAAATAAAACTTGCGCGGGCAAAGGGAAATCACAGCTGTGACGCGTTTTGAGGACTGTCGCCACCACAGAAGCATTTTCGCGCCAACATAACAGTATTGAAAAATACTTTGATGAGACGAAGTGTGGACTTTCTAAATAATCCATTTTATCTATCTCGGCCATTGCCGTCTCAACACTCATGCCCAGCTGAGCTGTAGATTGACACACTACCTGATCGCACACAGTGATTTTTAACCCCAGCGCATCTGCACCATCCGCCCGGTACAGAATTTCAATAATACCACCATCAAGAAGCTTCACATTTACCACCTCCGCTCCAGGTCGGTGAAATTGCACTTTGACACTCCCAGAAGGAAGTGTTATTGCTTCAAAACTTCGAAATTTTAATGTTATTAAGTTTTCGACATCTGGGATAAACCAGTGGAGCCCGCGACCCTCGACGACAAAGACATCCAGATCGATGTGGACAGTTTTTACGACATGGACCAGGAAGGGTGGAGATACTTTTGCGCACGTGAAGTGTTTTGCGGCTAGCGATTTGGAGAAAACTCGGAGGCAATCCTGATACACGCTTCTCAGATTTGGATCCATGTGTTTTGGTTTGTGATTCCGGGAAATGAAACTAAATTTTTTAAGACCTAAAACAAATCAAGGCGCTAACTCAAGAGCTTTAATGGCGCCGTCGGCAATGTGTGGACGCAGACGCGCGTGACGTCGACTTAACTCCAACGCCCTACCTGACAGAAGGAGCTTCTTTCCGGAAAACGACTTTTGTGCAATGTACTTCATTACCACACAACCGAAATCTTGCACCTTAGTATCGTCCGGGAAGGCATCCATTGAGGCATAGATGCATCGATCCCAGCCGTCAAACGAAAGGACCTCCTCCACCCGATCTATGCACAATAACCAGGACAATAATGACAAAGCACGCCACTGAATCTCTGCCTCCGTGATATGCCTTCTTATAATATCCAACAAAAGTGGCGCGGGCAAAGGGACATCAATGCTGTAACGGAATTTTAGGGCTGCCGTCACCACAGAAGCCTTTTCGGGCCAACAAAACAGTATTGAAAAATACTTTGATGGGTTGATGCGTGTTCGCTTCATATCCTCCAAATCAGCCATGGCCGTCTCAACACTCATGCCCAGCTGAGCCGTAGATTGACACACTATCTGGTCGCAAACGATTACCGTTAGTCCCAGCGCATCTGCACCATCCGCCCGGTAGAGAATTTCAAACATACCACCATCAAGCCGATTCACGTCTACCACCTCCGCCCCAGGTCGATTAAATTGCACTTTGACATACCCGCAAGGGAGAAGCGTCGCGTAAGGGAACTCAAATCTCAAAATTATGGAGTTCAGGCTCTTAGGTATAAACCAGTACAGACCACGACCTTCAGCAAGGGTGGCATCCAGCGCGATATGGGAAATTTTCACGACATGGATTAAAAAGGGTGGAGATACTTTCGCGCACGTGAAGTGTCTTGTCAGCAATTTGGAGCGGCAAGCAACTGTTCGGAGACATTCCTGAAAGACAAAATGTAATGTTTGATCCATAGCTTTTGATTTGTGATACCATACAAGGGAAGTGTAACATTTTTCTTCAAATAATTCACCACAACCTCAATACTCCAATAACACAATCAACATACACAGGTGCAAAGTGTCTGGCGCGTTATTTGAGCATATATGCAATGTTTTAGGAATGTAATTTAAAAATATATTACCACTGTACAAACCAGAATACATGGATAAAGATTTAAAAGCTTTCCAGGGATGCCTCCAAAAAGTCGCTACCGACTCCAAAGTAATGAACACCATACGCTTCACGTGCATGCAACCGTCAATACCTTCAGCTCTCGTAAAGCTTGTCTATCTCAATTTGAATTCCATTCTGGCTGAAGGTCGTGGGCTACACTGGTTTATCTCCGACGACCTGAACTCCATAGTCTTAATCCTTCAGGGTGCTGACGTTCTACCTCCTGAGTCCTTCAAAGTGCGTTTTAGTCGACTGGGGGCGGAAGTGGTGGATGTGAAGTGTGGTGGCGCTATTGTTGAAATTCTCTACCGTGCGGTTGGCACAGATGCGCTGGGTCTGACGGTAACGGTCTACGATCAGATTGTGTCTGAATCACTTGCTCAGTTAACAGTTTCAATCGTGTTTCCAGCCAGTGACGTGTTGTCTGGTTCGGCGGTGGGAAGGGATGTTGATGCAAAGTTCACTGAGTGGCTGCCTGGTAAGACGATGCGGCTGCTTTTTCGTTCCAGTCGTGATGGTGCCTCCGCTGCATCATTTCACCTTTTATGCGATGGTCAAGGCCCCACAGTGACCCTCATTAAAAGCAGTAGTGGGTATGTGTTCGGTGGATATGCGGGGGTGGAGTGGTCCTCTGATGATAAATGGCATTCCTGCCCCAGCGCCTTCCTGTTCACAGTGACCAATCCCCACGGCGACCCCATTACACGGTTCATGTCCAATGGGGATATCTATGCTGTGCGATGTTGCTCTGGTTATGGTCCCATATTTGGCCGCTATGGTGATATATTTGTGTCCGGCGCATTTGATGACAACTCCTGCACTGGCTTCCCGCACAGTTACATCGATACTTTAGGACGTTGGGGGGCAAGATTCACTGGAGATTTCCATTTCACCCCTGCAGAGGTGGAGGTGTGGGCAGTGGAATGAGGGTACACTGAACATGTTATTTGGGCGTTAAAATTCAAGACACCTACCACACGCAACGCATGTTTTTACGGATACTACCCGCAATGTTTCGAGAATGTAATTTAAAATACAGAATACAGCTTCACAAACCAGAATACATGGACCAAAAATTAAGGCTTGCTTTCCAAGAATGCTTCCAAAAGGTCGCTAGCCGCTCCAAAGTATTGAACACCATACGCTTCACATGTATGCAACCGCCAACCGCTTCCGCTGTCGTGAAGATTGTCTATCTCAATTTGGATACGGCCGTCGCTGAAGGTCGTGGGCTACACTGGTATTTCGCCGACAATCTGAACTCCATAATCTTAAAGTTTCAGGGTGCTGATGTTCTACCTCTCTCGGCTGTCGAAGTGCATTTTAGCCGTCTGGGGGCGGAATTGGTGGATGTGAACTGTAGTGGCGGTACAGTTGAAATTCTGTACCGGGCAGACGGCGACGATGCACTGGGCCTGACGGTAACGGTCTACGATCAGATTGTGTCTGAATCAATTGCTGAGTTAACAGTTTCCTCCGTGTTTCCAGCCAGTACTGTGTTGTCTGGTTTGAGGAATGGAAGAGAGGTTGATGTGAGATTCACCGAGTGGATGCCTGGTAAGAGGTTTCAACTGCTGTATCGTTCCAGTCGTGATGGTGCCTTTGCTGCACCGTTCCACCGTTTGTGTGATGATCAAGGCCCCACAGTGACCCTTATCAAAAGCATTGGTGGGTACGTGTTTGGTGGGTATGCGGGGGTGGCGTGGTCATCTGGTCCTAAATTTCATGCGTGCCCCAGTGCCTTCCTGTTCACAGTGACCAACCCCCACGGCGACCCCATCACACGGTTTATGTCCAATGGGGATTGGTGGGCTGTGAAATGTCACTTTGGTCATGGTCCCACATTTGGCGCCAGCGATCTGGCTGTGTACGGCGAATATGATGGCGAATCCTTCACTAACTTCCCTAACAGCTACACCGACACCCGAGGCCGTGGGGAGGCTACATTTACTGGAGCTTGTTTCTTCACCGCTGAAGTGGTGGAGGTGTGGGCAGTGGAGTGAGGGTATTCTGGACATGTTCTTAGTGATTCTCTCCGCAAAATGTTTTAAGAATGTAATTTTATATATTTTAAGGCTGCACAAAGCGGTATACATGGACCAGAAACTAAGGCTTGCCTTCCAGGGATGTCTCCATAAGGTCGCTAGCCACTCCAAACTGCCGAGTGTGATACACTTCACCTGCATAGAAGCATATTCGCCAGGTCTTTCCTCTGTCGTGAAGCTTGTTTATCTCAATTTGAGTGTCGTCGCTGCCGAGGGTCGTGGGCTACAATGGTTTATCCCCGACGGCCTGAACCCCATAGTATTAATCCTCCAGGATGCCAAAACCCTACCTCTCCAGGCTGTCAAAGTCCGTTTTAGTCGACTGGGGGCGGAAGTGGTGGATGTGAAGTGTGGTGGCGGTATTGTGGAAATTCTGTACCGTGCGGTTGGCACAGATGCGCTGGGTCTGACGGTAGCGGTCTGCGATCAGACTGTGTCTGAATCAGTTGCTCAGGAGACAGTTTCGTTGGTGTTTCCAGCCAGCGCCGTGTTGTCTGATTTGTCGGTTGGGAGGGAGGTTGATGTGAAGTTCAATGAGTGGCTGCCTGGTAAGAGGGTGCGGCTGCTGTATCGTTCCAGTCGTGATGGTGCCTCCGCTGCATCATTTCACCGAAAATGCGACGGTCAAGGCCCCACAGTGACCCTCATAAAAAGCAGTGGTGGGTATGTGTTTGGCGGGTATGCGGGGGTGGCGTGGTCATCTGCATATGGACATCATGCGTGCCCCAGTGCCTTCTTGTTCACAGTGACTAACCCCCACGGCGACCCCATCTCACGGTTCATGTCCAATGGGGATATCTATGCTGTGGGATGTTCCTCTCGTTATGGTCCCGCATTTGGCTATGGCCATGATCTGCATGTATCCGGCGCATTTGATCACAGATGCTTCACTTTCTTCCCGCACAGCTACACTGACACCCGAGGCCGTGGTTTTGCTACATTCACTGGAGCTAAGTACTTTACCCCTGCAGAGGTGGAGGTGTGGGCAGTGGAATGAGGGTACTCTGGACACGTTATTAGGGCATATCCGCAATGTTTTAAGAATAGAATTGTTTTACGGCTGCACAAATTAGAATACATGGACCAAAAATTAAAAGCTGTTTTTCAGGGAATTCATGGCGCGGTCGTTCCCCAATTCAAATTCCTGAATACTACAAGACGTGTCACGTGCATGCAACCGTCAACCCTTTCAGCTTTCGTGAAGCTTGTGTATCTAAATTTGAGCACCGTCGTCGCTGAGGGTCATGGGCTGCACTGGTTTATCCACGACGACTTGAACTCGATAGTCTTAAGCCTTCAGGGTACTGATGTTCTGCCTCCTGAGTCCTTCAAAGTGCATTTTACCCGACTTGGGGCGGAGGTAGTGAATTTGAAGCCGTTAGGTGAAGGCAGGGTGCAAATCTTGTACCGGGCGGCTGGCTCACATGCGGTGGGTATAGCAATAACCGTCAACGATCAGATTGTGTCTGAATCGATCGCTGAATTAACAGTTTCATTTGTGTTTCCAGCCAGTGCCGTGTTGTCCGGTTTGGTGGTAGGGAGGGAGGTTGATTTGAGGTTCACCGAGTGGCTGCCTGGTAAAAGGATGCGACTGCTGTATCGTTCCAGTCGTGATGGCGCCTCTGCTGCATCATTCCACGCCGCATGTGATGGCCAAGGCCCCACAGTGACCCTCATTAAAAGCAGTGGTGGGTTTGTGTTTGGTGGGTATGCGGGGGTGGCGTGGTCATCGACATATGGAAGGCATGCGTGTCCCAGTGCCTTCCTGTTCACAGTGAGCAACTCCCACGGTGACCCCATCACACGGTTTATGTCCAATGGGGATGCGAATGCTGTGTACTGTTACTCTGAGTGGGGTCCCGTATTTGGCGGTGGCCATGACCTGTATGTGTCCGACGCATTTAATGGCACATCCCAAACTTACTTCCCTAACAGCTACCGCGACACCCTAGGTCATGGGGTTGCTACATTTACTGGAGCTAGGAACTTCACCCCTGCAGAGGTGGAGGTGTGGGCAGTGGAATGAGGGTACTCTAAACCACACGCAACAAGTAAGATATATTCTCGCTGACACTCGCAGCATTGTGTAAAAAATATAATTTTAAATATTGTAAGGCTGCACAAACTAGAATACATGGACAGAGAATTAAAACTTGTTTTTCAGGAAATTTATGACGCGGTCGTTTCCCACTCCAAACTGCCGACTGTGAAACGCTTAACATGCTTGAGAGCGTATTCGCCAGCCCTTTCCTCTGTCGTGAAGCTTGTTAATGTCAATTTGGATTCCATCCTTGTTGAGGGTCGTGGGCTACACTCGTATAACCCCGAAAGACAGAACTCCATAGTCTTAAACTTTCATCGTGCTCATAACACAGATCTGCCTCTCCAAGCTGTACAAGTTCATTTTAGCCGACTGGGGGCGGAGGTGGTGGATATGAAGTGTGGTGGCGGTACTGTGGAAATTATCTACCGCGCGACTGGCACAGATGTGCTGGGTTTGACGGTGACAATCTACGATCAGATTGTGTCTGAATCAATTGCTGAGTTAACAGTTTCATTTGATTTTCCAGGCAGCACCGTGTTGTCTGATTTGTCGGTTGGGAGTGAGGTTGATGCAAAGTTCACCGAGTGGCTGCCTGGTAAGACGTTTGAACTGCTGTTTCGTTCCAGTCGTGATGGTCCCTCCGCTGCATCATTCCATGCTGCCTGTGATCGTGAAGGCCCAACAGTGACCTTGATCAAAAGCAGTGGTGGGTATGTTTTTGGTGGGTATGCGGGGGTGCCGTGGTCATCTCCTGCTGGATATATAGGAACATTCCATGTGTGCCCCAGTGCGTTCCTGTTCACAGTGACCAACCCCCATGGCGACCCCATCACACGGTTTATGTCCAATGGGGATGGGCATGCTGTGCGATGTGGCGATGGCTTTGGTCCTGCATTTGGCTATGGCAGTGATCTATTTGTGTCCGGCGCATTTAATGACGAATCCTATACTAATTTTCCGCACAGTTACATCGATACTCGAGGCCGTGGGGAGGTTACATTCGCCGGAGGTAGGGACTTCACCCCTGCAGAGGTGGAGGTGTGGGCAGTGGAATGAGGGTATTCTGGATACACATTTACAAATCATATAGTCTCGCTAATACTTTCTGCAATGTTTCAAGAATATAATTTCAAAAATTGTACGGCTGCACATACCAGAGTAGATGGACCAAAAATTAAGGCTTGCCTTCCAGAGATGTCTCCAAAAGATCGCTAAGCACTCCACAGCAGACTTTATGTGTATGCACCCGTCAGCCCCTAACTCTGTCGTGAAGCTTGTTTATCTCAATTTGAGTGTCGTCGCTGCCGAGGGTCGTGGGCTACAATGGTTTATCCCCGACGGCCTGAACTCCATAGTATTAATCCTCCAGGATGCCAAAACCCTACCTCTCCAGGCTGTCAAAGTTCATTTTAGTCGACTAGGGGCGGAGGTGGTGGATATGAAGTGTGGTGGCGGTACTGTGGAAATTATCTACCGCGCGACTGGCACAGATGTGCTGGGTTTGACGGTGACAATCTACGATCAGATTGTGTCTGAATCAATTGCTGAGTTAACAGTTTCATTGGTGTTTCCAGCCAGTACCGTGTTGTCTGGTTTGAGGAATGGAAGAGAGGTTGATGTGAACTTCAGTGAGTGGCTGCCTGGTAAGAGGATGCGGCTCCTGTTTCGTTCCAGTCGTGATGGGGCCTCGGGTGCATTTCACCGTAAATGCGACGGTAAAGGCCCAACAGTGACCCTGATCAAAAGCAGTGGTGGGTATGTGTTTGGTGGGTATACGGGGGTGGCGTGGTCATCTGCTGGTAGAGGTCATTCCTGCCCCAGTGCCTTCTTGTTCACAGTGACCAATCCCCACGGCGACCCCATCACACGGTTCATGTCCAATGGAGATGGGAAGGCTGTGATATGTTACTCTGGTTGTGGTCCCGCATTTGGCTACGGCACTGATCTGTTTGTGTCTCCCGCATTTGATAGCTCATCGCATACTTACTTCCCTGTCAGCTACAACGACACCCTAGGCCGTGGGGATGCTACATTCACTGGAGCTGCTAACTTCACCCCTGCAGAGGTGGAGGTGTGGGCAGTGGAATGAGGGTACTCTGGACACGCTATTTGGGCATACAGGCAATGTTTTCAAAATAGAATTTCAAAAAATGTACGGCTGCACAAACCAGAATACATGGACCGAGAATTAAAACTTGTTTTTCAGGAAATTCATGACGCGGTCGCTACACACTCCAAACTGGCGGCCACAAGACGCTTAACATGCATGAGAGCGTATTCGCCAGTCCTTTCCGCTGTCGTGAAGGTTGTCCATCTCAATTTGGATACGGTTATTACTCAAGGTCGTGGGCTACACTGGTTTGCTCCAGACGGCCAAAACTCCATATTCTTAAACCTCCAGGGTGCTGATGCTCTGCCTCCTGAGTCCGTCAAAGTGCATTTTAGCCGATTGGGGGCGGAGATGGTGGATGTGAGATCGTTAGGAGGCGGTACAGTTGAAATTCTGTACCGGGCAGACAGCGACGACGCACTGGGTTTGACGGTATCGGTGTACGATCAGATTGTGTCTGAATCGATCGCTCAGCAGACAGTTTCCCCTGTGTTTCCAGCTAGTACCGTGTTGTCTCATTTGAGTGTAGGGAGGAATATTGATGTAAAGTTCATTGAGTGGCTGCCCAACAAAAAGATGCGACTGTTGTTTCGCCTGAGGCGTGATGGCGCTTCTGCGTTCCACCGTTTGTGTGATGACCAAGGCCCCACAGTGACCCTCATCAAAAGCAGTGGTTGGTATGTGTTTGGTGGGTATGCGGGGTTGGCGTGGTCATCTGATTATGAAGATTATGAGTGCCCCAGCGCCTTCCTGTTTACAGTGACGAACCCCCACGGCGACCCCATCACACGGTTCATGTCTAATGGGGATAACTATGCTGTGATATGTTACTCTGGTCGGGGTCCCTCATTTGGCCGCGGTGATCTGTGTGTGTCCCCCACATTTGATGACCACTCCTACACTTACTTCCCGCGCAGCTACATTGACACCCTAGGCCGTGGGGAGGTTACATTCGCCGGAGGTAGGGACTTCACCCCTGCAGAGGTGGAGGTATGGGCAGTGGAGTGAGAGGGGTACACTGGACATGTTCTTAGTGATTTTCTCCGCAAAATGTTTTAAGAATGTAATTTTATATATTTTAAGGCTCCACAAACCAGAATACATGAACCAGAAACTAAGGCTTGCGTTCAAGGGATGCCTCCAAAAGGTAGTTAGCTACTCCAAACTGAAAATAACAACAGACTTTGTGTGTAGGCAACCACCAACCCCTTGCGGTGTCGTCAAGGTTGTCCATCTCAATCTCAATTCCATCCTCGTAGACGGTCGTGGGCTGCACTGGTATATTCCCGATGGCCTGAACTCCATAATCTTAAACTTTCAGAGTGCGAAAACTCTGCCCCTTGAGTCTGTCAAAGTGTGTTTTAGTCGACTGGGGGCGGAAGTGGTGGATGTGAAGTGTGGTGGCGGTATTGTGGAAATTCTGTACCGTGCGGTTGGCACAGATGCGCTGGGTCTGACGGTAACGGTCTGCGATCAGATTGTGGCTGAATCAATTGCTGAGTTAACAGTTTCATTTGTGTTTCCAGCCAGTGCCGTGTTGTCTGGTTTGGTGGTAGGAAGGGAGATTGATGTAAAGTTCACCGAGTGGATGCCTGGTAAAAGGATGCGGCTGCTGTATCGTTCCAGTCGTGATGGTGCTTCTGCTGCATTATTCCATGCTTCCTGTGATGGTCAAGGCCCCACAGTGACCCTCATTAAAAGCAGTAATGGGTTTGTGTTTGGTGGGTATGCGGGGGTGGCATGGTCCTCTGATGATAAATGGCATTCCTGCCCCAGTGCCTTCTTGTTCACAGTGACTAACCCCCACGGCGACCCCATCACACGGTTCATATCCAACTGGGATGTCAATGCTGTGGGATGTTACGTTTGTCATGGTCCAATATTTGGCCGCGGCGATCTGTTTGTGTCTCTCGCATTTGATAGCTCATCGCATACTTACTTCCCTGTCAGCTACAACGACACCCTAGGTCGTGGGAATGCTACCTTTACCGGAGGTACCATTTTCAATACTGCAGAGATGGAGGTTTGGGCAGTGGAGTGAGGGTACTCTAGACACGTTTTTTGGGCATATCCGCAATGTTTTAAGAGTAAAATTTGAATTATTGTACGGCTGCACAAATTAGAATACATGGACCAAAAATTAAGCCTTGCTTTCCGAGAATGCCTCCGAAAGGTCGCTAAGTTTTCCAAAGTATTGAACACCATACGCTTCACGTATGTGCAACCGCCAACCTCTTCCGCTGTCGTGAAGGTTGACTATCTCAATTTGAATTCCATCCTTGCTGAAGGTCGTGGGCTACACTGGTATATTTCCGACTGCCTGAACTCCATAGTCTTAAACCTTCAGGGTGGGAATGCTCTGTCACCTGAGTCCGTCAAAGTGCGTTTTAGCCGACTGGGGGCGGAGGTGGTGGATGTGAAGTGTGGTGGCGGTACTGTGGAAATTCTGTACCGTGCGGTTGGCACAGATGCGCTGGGTCTGACGGTAGCGGTCTGCGATCAGACTGTGTCTGAATCAGTTGCTCAGGAGACAGTTTCATTGGTGTTTCCAGCCAGCGCCGTGTTGTCTGATTTGTCGGTTGGGAGTGAGGTTGATGCAAAGTTCACCGAGTGGCTGCCTGGTAAAAGGACGAGACTACTGTTTCGCTCCAGTCGTGATGGTGCCTCTGGTGCATCTTTCCACACTGCCTGTGATGGTCAAGGCCCCACAGTGACCCTCATCAAAAGTAGTGGTGGGTATGTGTTTGGTGGGTATGCGGGGTTGGCGTGGTCATCAGTTGGTAGAGATCATAAGTGCCCCAGTGCCTTCCTGTTTACAGTGACCAACCCCCACGGCGACCCCATCACACGGTTCATGTCCAATGGGGATATCTTTGCTGTACGATGTTGCTCTGGTTGGGGTCCCGTATTTGGCGCCGGCCCTGATCTGTATGTGTCCCCCGCATTTGATGGCAGCTCTTTCACTGACTTCCCTGAGAGCTACATCGACACCCGAGGCCGTGGGAAGGCTACATTCACTGGAGCTAGGAACTTCACCCCTGCAGAGGTGGAGGTGTGGGCAGTGGAGTGAGGGTACACTAGACACGTTTTTGGGCCTTTTCCGCAAAGTTTTAAAAATAGAATTTCGAATATTCTACAGCTGCACAAACCAGATTACATGGACCAAAAACTAAGGCTTGCCTTCCAGGGAATTCATGGCGCGGTCGCTAAGCACTCCAAACTGGCGAGTGTGATACACTTTACCTGCATAAAATCGTATTCGTCAGTCCCTTCAGCTTTCGTGAAGCTTGTTTATCTCAATCTGAGTTCCATCCTTGTTGAAGGTCGTGGGTTACACCTGTATAATCTCGAAAACCAGAATTCCATAGTCTTAAATTTTCGGGGTACTGATGTCACAACGCTGCCGCCTGAATCCGTCAAGGTGCATTTTAGCCGACTGGGGGCGGAGGTGGTGGATGTAAAGTGTGGTGGCGGTATTGTGGAAATTGTGTACCGCGCGACTGGCACAGATGCGCTGGGTTTGACGGTATCGGTGTACGATCAGATTGTATTTAAATCCATTGCTCAGGAGACAGTTTCATTGGTGTTTCCAGCCAGTACTGTGTTGTCTGGTTTGAGGAATGGAAGAGAGGTTGATGTGAGATTCACCGAGTGGCTGCCTGGTAAAAAGACGCGGCTGCTGTATCGTTCCAGTCGTGATGGTGCTTCTGCTGCATCATTCCATGCTTCTTGTGATGGTCAAGGCCCCACTGTGACACTCATCAAATGCACGGATGGGTACGTGTTTGGTGGGTACGCTGGTGTGGCGTGGTCATCTGCATATGGATGGCATGCGTGCCCCAGTGCCTTCCTGTTCACAGTGACCAACCCCCACGGCGACCCCATCACACGGTTCATGTCCGATGGGGATGGGGGTGCTGTGGGATGTTTCTCTGATTGTGGTCCCTTATTTGGCGGTGGCCATGACCTGTATGTGTCCGGTGCATTTGATGGCACATCCTGCACTAACTTCCCGTTCAGCTACTACGACACCCGAGGCCGTGGGAATGCTACATTCACTGGGGCGTTGTACTTCACCCCTGCAGAGGCGGAGGTGTGGGCAATGGAGTGAGAGGGGTACACTGGACACGCTATTTGGGCATACAGGCAATGTTTTCAAAATGTAATTTTATATATCTTTAAGGCTTCACAAACCAGAATACATGGACCAAAAATTAAGGCTTGTTTTTCCGGAAATTCATGACGCGGTCGTTTCCCACTCCAAATTGAATACCACAACAGACTTTTTGTATAGGCAACTGTCGGTCCTTTACTCTGTCGTGGAGGTTGTCTATCTCAATTTGAATTCCATCCTTGCCGAAGGTCGTGGGCTTTACTGGTTTGTTCCTGAAAGACAGAATTCCATAGTCTTAAACTTTCAATGTGCCGCAATTTTACCTCCTGAGTCTGTCAAAGTGCATTTTAGCCGACTGGGGGCGGAGGTGGTGGATGTGAAGTGTGATGGCGCTATTGTGGAAATTCTGTACCGGGCCGTCGGCGCCGATGCACTGGGCCTGACGGTATCGGTGTACGATCAGATTGTGTCTGAATCGATCGCTCAGCAGACAGTTTCATTTGTGTTTCCAGCCAGTGCCGTGTTGTCTGGTTTGAGGAATGGAAGAGAGGTTGATGTGAAGTTCACCGAGTGGCTGTCTGGTAAGAGGTTTCGGCTGCTGTTTCGTTCCAGTCGTGATGGCGCCTCTGCTGCATCATTCCATGCTTCCTGTGATGGTCAAGGCCCCACAGTGACCCTCGTAAAAAGCAGTGGTGGGTATGTGTTTGGTGGGTATGCGGGGGTGGCGTGGTCATCTGACAATCAATATCCTGCGTGCCCCAGTGCCTTCCTGTTCACAGTGACCAACCCCCACGGCGACCCCATCACACGGTTCATGTCCGATGGAGATGATAAGGCTGTGGAATGTTACTCTGGTTTTGGCCCTACATTCGGCTGGGGCAGTGATCTGGCTGTGTCCGGCGCATTTGATGGCACATCCTTCACTTACTTCCCCACCAGCTACATTGACACCCTAGGTCGCGGGGATACTACATTCACTGGAGCTGCGTACTTCACCCCTGCAGAGGTGGAGGTGTGGGCAGTGGAGTGAGAGGGTACACTGGATACACAGAATACTTTAGCTCGCATTACAGCCATTCACCGGTTGTGTGTGGTTCCAGTGTCGATGTTTTATCATTTTTGTATGGGTTTCCCCTTTTATTTGGATTCGTGCGTGTTGGTGGGTGTAAGCTCGCTTGTGCGTGTAATGTGTGAGTGGACGTCATTCGCTCAAACAACCTCATTTAGCCGGTTCCCTAACTAAAAACACTACCTCAATGCTTCAATGGCCAGGTTGGCATAAAAGGGACAAATGAGCGTGGCACGCCGACACACATTCAAAGCCCGGCCTGACAGCAGGACGTTCTTCCCGGACGGCGACTTGCTCGCAATCTTTTTAAAGAGACCGCAGGCAAATGCCTGCAAGCCATGGTTGTCCGGAATGGCATCCATGGCCGCATAGATTAGCAAGTCCCAGTCGCAAACGGCAATGGTTATGAGCTGTTTGTGTGGGTACGTATACTATATGGGACAAATGAGCGTAAGCATAGGCGATATGAAGTCGCTAAGTATTGGTTTGTATTGTGAGTGTGGGGTTGTTGTCCGCGTATGGTATTATGGACGAATGAGTGTAGCGATATGAAGTTGCCATGCGGTCACGCGCGGAGAGGAACATGAATAAAAGTAGCGCTGCCGGCAGGCATAAGGAAATAAGAGCGCCGCAGGCAGGCAGGCATGGAATAGAAGAGACAGACGTCACGCGCGGACAAGGTAAAGTAGCGGTAAAGTGAGAGTAAGGCCGCTTTCGGCAGTCAAGGGGTGACCAAGGTGACTTGACCAAGGGTACCCTACCCCATCTTGGTCACCCCAAAGCTTTCGGCAGTGACCATGGTTTTAGGTACGCCATGGTCACCCCGGGTACCCTACATGGAATGGTCAAACTGCCCTTTTCGCCAGTGGTATGGGTGACCAAAAAATGTACCGTACTTTGGATTTCAAGTTAGGTACACCATGGTCACCTTGGGGACGGAGCAAAAAGCGCCTTGACCTTGAATATCAAGTTGGTCAAGCAAGGTGAAGCTGAGCCCCAAACAGCGCCAAAAAGTTGATAATTACCCTTACAATCAAGTTACTGAGAAGGCAAATAATAGGCTGGCATCAAAGTCTTTCGATTCTTCCCGGACCCTGCATCAAGGTGCATGCCACGTGTACAAGAAGCTCTGGCATTGAAATTCGAGATGTTCACCGTGTTTCTTGACATGTATGAGTCATGATTAGAGAAAACCAGGACGGGAGCCAGTTTGTCCGGAACTTCAAGGCACTTGATCCCAGTCACGCAGTGCCACGTGGATTCTCTCGCACAGGCTCGCCACCGGTCTTTCCTTCCGCCCTCCTTGCTCCAAATGATGATGAAAAATGATGAAATGTGTCTAGCAGGTGCGGGGGCCTTGCTAATGAGCCTTGTGAATATGGCTATCTGGACTGGGACTCAATCACTGCAGTTGCGGCCCTTGGGCAAATTTTAAGATGCATAGGAGCAGCTGATAGTACAAACGCATCTTTGAGAAATTCTTGAGGAAGTTTTTGGGTTAGCACTGGCGAATGGGTCAGCATGACCAAAGTACGGTACTGCCGGGTGACCTTCGGTAAGGTACTTTTTGGTCTCCGACGGGCGAAAACCAAACTTGGTAACTCCTGGTAACTCCAGAGTGACCAAGATGGGGTAGGGTACTTTTGGTCAAGCCACCTTGGTCACCCCGTGACTGCCGAAAGCGGCCTAAGATGGGTAAGATGGTTGGTGGGGTTGTGAAAATGTTAGTGTTTGTAATAATGGCAAAGTTGGTAGGTAGATGATGAAAATGTTGGATGTGAGTAAAGTGTTAGTATCTTCGCGCGTGGGCGACACCGAGATAGAGTATGATGTAGTAAGTGGTGTTGGTTTGGCTGAGCACGTAAGCCGACATGATTTGAAGAGTGTAACACTGGACCTTCCTTTCGCATATGATAAGTTTCACTGTGGTACGAGCGAAAGTTACTTAATGTGCAGCATGCCGGTGGATGCGACAAGGTACTTTCGTGATTATTTGTTATCGTTGCGGACTGTTAGCGGAGATGTTGTGTTTGATATGCATGACGCGTGGTCGTTGGAGCAGGTGAGTGATTGCTTGTGGGCTGAGTGCGTTGGACGTAAGTTGTTTAGCGTGCCGCGCGGTGCGAGTAGTAAATGGGTTGGAGGGGATAGAGTAATAAGTAAACAAGGACTGTCCATTTTGGTGGACATGTTTCCTAGCGTGTTAAATGAGCGTTTTTTTTGGGATTGTGTTATCCTCACTTGGTCGGCTTGTCTGTCCGGCTATCGCATCTCGTTTGGCAATCCGCCAAGTAGTGAACGTTTGCCGTACTTGAATAGGGTTCATCCTGCAGTTCTTTCCAAGGCGCAATCAGTGGTGAATGAGGCTGGAAAGCTTAGTCGTCGTGCAAAGAAAGGGTGGGAGGAATCCCGACTGAAGCCGCGAGCGTGCATACTTTCGGGTCACGGCGGCGAGGAGGCTGACAGGTGGGCAGTTGTGCCGCGTGGCTGTACATTGGTTGTAACAAATGAAGCAGGTGTGCTTGAGGGAGACCCTGCAGTGAAGCGAATCCTAAGCCTGTTTCGTAATGAATCTGCAGCCGTTTCGGACCTGCTTTTATCCCCATCCCGAAAAGGCAGCCGAGTGCTTCTGTCCTCTTTGATCGATTCGGAAAGCGGGAATCAGGCAGCGCACGTTTACAAGGAAGGGGATAGAATGCCATACTTAATTTACTATCCAGGAAGTTTTAATAACGCAAGCGGGGTCATCCAGTACCCCATGCGGATACCGGTGGCCATGTCGCCTTACAAGCTGGTGACGTCTGATCCCGCGGGCGTCGCCACTCTTTTTCAAAGTTCCATATATCCAACAATGCTGGATGTAATTCAAGCCAATACGCAGAACATAGAGAACGTGGATTTCCAAATACCCGTGCACGAACTCATGACCCGGCTAGGGCCCGGCATTTTCTACTTCTACGCATGTCGAGAGGGGGGGGTACCAGGGCCGCGCAACCCGCGCACAGTAACGCGAACCCTAAGAAGCGATTTGACAACGGCTACCTCATTCCGCGATGCTGCCGAATTGACATACAAAGAAAAGATGCGAGTCGAAAGAGCAGTGGCGCGTCTGCGCGAAGCGGCACAGAGCGGGGCCGGGGTGGCAGCGTTGGGGGGGCGCAAGCGTCGTAAATAAACATCCTATAATTCACGTGTTATGTCCTTTTATTCATGTTCCTCTCCGCCGCCACTTGATAACTTCATGCCTGCGGCGCTGTTTTTTATGCCTTTCTCCGCGCGTGACCGCTTGGCAACTTCGTATCGCTGCGCTCTCTCGTTGGGGCGTATATATTGAATTGTATTGTATAGGTCTTGTGTGTGAGTGGGTATAATATATGAACGAATGAGTGTAGCGATACGAAGTTGCCAAGCGGCCACGCGCGGAGAAAGGCATAAAAAGCAGCGCCGACAGGCATGAGGAATAAAGAGCGCCGCAGGCATGGTATCTTTTTGGCCCCGCCTCCGCTGCTACTTAAAATATTTTGAATATTTGAAAATATTAGAAAATTAAAAACCCCGAAACTTTGGGAGTTCGTCGAGCAAGTTCTAAATAAATCTGTCTGGTTTTGATCGGTAGGTACTTTACCAAGACATTCTCATGTCTTCACATAACCTTCTAAACAGTTATGGACGCAGCTTTAATTTTAAGTTCCATCCCATCCTATACGCATCTCCGGCTGGCAGGTTGTCCATGTCTGTCGGGGTTGGTCACGTCGAGGTTTGTCGAGGTTTGTCGAGGTTGGGCTCGGTCGGGCTCGGTCGTATCACATTTAGTTTCCATCTCAAAATCAAGTTCTGGTCGGGTCACCTCGGAGGTTCACCTTGGAAAACGTCCCTGTTTGCATACATCTTTTTGTAGTGCGTTTGCTGACGGTCGTCGTACATGATCTTGTAGTAGTCCTTAAATTTGCACGCAATGATCTTATCGCCCACCGCGTCATATATGGCCATGTGCATGCTCGACCCATTCAGCCCTTGATTTGGTACTTGCCATGCTCAAGTTTGTGTCTAAACCTATCCTCCCCATAATCCTTATTCCGAACATTCTTCACAAGTTGTTCTATCATAGCCCACAGCACTGGGTGTCGTGGATACGCAAGGCATTGTGCACCGTGTCATTCCAATCACCTTCTTGCAGTACATATGCCCAGCGTCATTGTAAACCCCTCCGAACGTGTACACCATCAACAGTCTCCAGAAGTCACACTTAAATGCCCCTGTCATTTACACCTTTATCTCGCACTCACTCAAGGATTGTGTACTCAAGGTCACCAATGTACCAGTCAATACCACAGTCTGCCCCCCACAAAAACGCATGTCCGCTCATAGCTTCAGCACCCCAGTGTTCGCGAATTGTAAACCCGCCCTCCTTTGCCAGTCTTGTCTTAAACTCCTCAGGCAGGCACTCTCGCATTGCATCGTCCCGAAACGTCTTTCTCAAATGGGCAAGCACGTCATACAACGTCTCCAGCCCTTCAGGTACTTCGTCTTCTTTATCCTTAGCCTCAAACCACAAAGCCCCGTAAGCAAGCAGCTCCAATTCCTTCATAACTTCCGTCTTGTTCTCAAACATATGTAACTCCGTATCTGTGTACCCACATGCATCGTCATCCCAGCAGTACGCCATGATCCCCTGAAACACAGGCTTTGACTTGGGTTCCCTCCGTTCGGATTTTTGGTTCGTGGTTCAGATATTTGTGTTTGTGTTTCCGTCGAGTTGTGTCTGTCGTCCATCCGTCATGACATGTTCGGTTCCGATCATCACCATGTGTAAAGTTTTGAAAACCTTTTGTTCGATTTCCTACTCCTCCCTCCGTTCGGATTTTTGGTTCGTGGTTCAGATATCTGTGTTTGTGTTTCCGTCGAGTTGTGTCTGTCGTCCATCCGTCATGACATGTTCGGTTCCGATCATCACCTTGTGTAAAGTTTTGAAAACCTTTCGTTGGATTTCTATCTCCTCCCTCCGTTCCCGTCGGGTTGTGTCTGTCGTTCATCCGTCATGACATGTTCGGTTCCGATCATCACCATGTGTAAAGTTTTGAAAACCTTTCGTTGGATTTCTATCTCCTCCCCCCGTCCGGATTTTTGGTTCGTGGTTCAGAGTTCATGCAAGATACTGTCGAGTTTTGTCTGTCGTCCATCCGTCATGACATGTTCGGTTCAGATCATCACCATGTGTAAAGTTTTGAAAACCTTTCGTTGGATTTCTATCTCCTCCCCCCGTCCGGATTTTTGGTTCGCGGTTCAGATATTTGTGTTTGTGTTTCCGTCGAGTTGTGTCTGTCGTCCATCCGTCATGACATGTTCGGTTCAGATCATCACCATGTGTAAAGTTTTGAAAACCTTTCGTTGGATTTCCTTCTCTTCACTCCGTCCGGATTTTTGGTTCGTGGTTCAGAGTTCACGCAAGATACTGTCGAGTTGTGTCTGCCGTCCTTCCGTCATGACATGTTCGGTTCAGATCATCACCATGTGTAAAGTTTTGAAAACCTTTCGTTGGATTTCTATCTCCTCCCCCCGTCCGGATTTTTGGTTCGTGGTTCAGAGTTCATGCAAGATACTGTCGAGTTGTGTCTGTCGTCCATCCGTCATGACATGTTCGGTTCACATCATCACCTTGTGTAAAGTTTTGAAAACCTTTCGTTGGATTTCTATCTCCTCCCCCCGTCCGGATTTTTGGTTCGTGGTTCGGATATTTGTGTTTCTGTTTCTGTCGAGTTGTGTCTGTCGTCCATCCGTCATGACATGTTCGGTTCAGATCATCACCATGTGTAAAGTTTTGAAAACCTTTCGTTGGATTTCCTTCTCCTCCCTCCGTCCGGATTTTTGGTTCGTGGTTCGGATATTTGTGTTTCTGTTTCTGTCGAGTTGTGTCTGTCGTCCATCCGTCATGACATGTTCGGTTCAGATCATCACCATGTGTAAAGTTTTGAAAACCTTTCGTTGGATTTCCTTCTCCTCCCTCCGTCCGGATTTTTGGTTCGTGGTTCAGATATCTGTGTTTGTGTTTTGTTTTGCAAGAGATTCCTTCGTGGGTCGAAGACCCACGAAGGAAAAAAATAGAGGAGTATCCCTTTCTTTTGCTTTAGCGCCAAAGAAATCTATTTACCAAATTGCAGCGTGCATCTTACTTAGCACAGAGATTCCTCTCACATGCCAAAGTTTTCTACACTAAAAAAATTCGTCTTGCTTAAGGATATGAAAACGGTAAGTGTTGTGTGCGCGTAAATAAAACGTGTAAAAGAAAAGACTTATTTTTGAACACAAAATTACTTCCGTCTGCAAGGATGCATTCAAGTTGTTTTTGCTACTCCCCAGAATATGCCTTCAAAAGCCAGCGACAAATACGTCAGCGACTGTTTAATTTTTAACACCCCAAAATTTTATCGGCCTAAGATAATGTGAACACCCAAAAACTTTGTCGAAATGCCAAAATCATACA